>Ga0137418_10007392_pt1 | contig 10094 bp, 6 predicted proteins | sample CZODoug3_1_2_16f_FD_122242 | JGI IMG/M metagenome (GOLD analysis project Ga0137418, IMG submission 122242) | Vadose zone soil fungal communities from Angelo Coast Range Reserve, California, USA - CZODoug3_1_2_16fungal (Hybrid Assembly) | ecosystem: Environmental > Terrestrial > Soil > Vadose... | reverse complement strand
TAGAGCCAGCCGTACACCCGCTCCTTGGAGGCGACCGGAATTCCGAGAAAATTGCGCACCGGGGGATGGCCGGGCGGGAGTTCGTCCGCGCCCATCCGTGCATCTGCGCCCTGCCCGCGAGCCTGGCGATGTCCCGCAAGAAGTGCTCCCAGAATTCCGGCGCGGCCGCCATTTGCATCCTGGTAAATGCTCGCCTTGACGCCTTTGGAATAGATGAACCTTAGAGCCTGTTCCTGCTCGTCCAGCATCCCGATGGCGGCGTATTTCGAATCGATGATGTCGCAAGCGGCTGCGAAGAACAGTTCCACCAGGTGCGCCGGATTGCGCTCGGCTGTCATCTCCATGCCGACTTCGATGATCGCGGATAGCCTTGACGCGATGCGCTGCAGGCTCATCACGTTCTCGGAGAATTGCTCCGACAACTGCCGCACCTGGTCGCGCCTGTCGCGCAGTTTCGCGCTGCCTTCGACGATGTCGTCGAACTTCGACTTGACGGACTGGAGATCGTTGACGTATTCGGCGAGCGTCTCGTCGATCTTGTGAAGCTCGCCCGCCTTCTCCGAGCTCTTGAACTCGGCGATACGCGCGGGCACGGCGCTCGTCTCCCCGAGCGCCTCGTTCACCGCCGCAAGAATCCTTTCCGGATCGCAGGGTTTCGGCAGGACGATGCGCACGCCGCAGGAGTCCGCCAGCGCCTTGGCCTGCGGCTCGCTGTACGTCGCGGTGTAGAAAATGACCGGTATCGGCGCGAGGTCCGGATCGGCCTTCAGGTGCCCGACGAATTCGTAGCCGTCCATGGTCGGCATCAGGATGTCGGTGATCACCAGGTCGGGTCGTTCGGCGCGCACGCGCTCCAGCGCCTCCGCCCCGTTCGCGGCTTCGAGAAGACGATGGCCGCCGTAGCCGAGCAGCGTCACGAGGAACTGGCGGTTCGTCGGCCGGTCGTCGACGATCAGGATGGTGGCCATGATCCGGTCTGCGCGTTACGTTCCAGACGTACTCGCTTGCTCCTCTCCGATGCGGAAATAGAACGTCGCCCCTTCATTGACCTTGCTTTCGGTCCAGACCCGCCCGCCGTGGCGCTCGATCACGCGCCGCACCGTGGCAAGGCCGATTCCGATGCCCTCGAATTCATCCTGGCGGTGCAGGCGCTGAAACACGTTGAACAGCTTTTCCCCGTAGCGCATGTCGAACCCCACGCCGTTGTCGCGCACGAAGAACGCCTCCTTCCCGTCGTCCGCGGCCTGCGTTCCGACCTCGATCTTCGGCTCCGCCTGTCGCGATGAATATTTGAGCGCGTTCGACAGGAGATTGATCCACACGAGCCGCAGCAGCACCGGGTCGCCGCTCACTGCGGGGAGCGCGCCGATTTCCCAGCGAAGCGTCGGGCGCGCCGCTTCCGGCCCGAGCTCGCTCCGCGCGTCCTCGACCAGGTTCGCCATGTCCACGCGTTGGCGTTGCAGCCCCGCGCGTCCCACGCGGGACAGCCCCAGCAGGCCGTCGATCATCCTTCCCATCCCGTCCGCGGCCCGGACGACGGTGTTCAGGTGTTTGACCAAAGCCTCGTCCGGGCCGCGCGACTCGTCGAGCGCCATCCGCGCAAAGCCGTCGATGTGCCGCAGCGGCGCGCGCAGGTCGTGGGCGACCGAAAAGGAAAATGCCTCCAGCTCGCGATTGGCCGCTTCCAGGGCCGCGGTGCGCTCGTCGACGCGCCGCTCGAGGCTTGCGTTCAGGCGCAGGATCTCGCTTTCGGCGCGCTTGCGCTGCTGCACTTCGATCTGCAGCCCGGCCGCGTGCCGCTGAATGGTGTCGTAGAGGGTGACGTGCTCGTACAGGGGCGCAAGCATCTCCGCCATGGTGGCTGCGATACGCTCGTCCTCTTCGCTGAAGCGCGTCCCGCCTGTTTTTCTGGCGAAGTAGATCCAACCGCAGGCCCGGTCTCTGAAGAGGAGAGGGCCCCCGAGGATTTCGCGAACTGCCGGATGGCCGGGCGGGAATCCTTCCAGGCCTCGTGTCGCCGCGCCCGGGCCCCGGCGCAAGAAACCGTATTCGGAAAGGAGCGATCCAGGCAGCCCGGTCCGCGCGCTCCGATCGTAGATGCCTGCATCGATACCTTTCGTGAAGAGGTGCTTCACCCCGCGCTCCCCTTCGTCCAGGACACCGACCGCGGCGTAGTCCGACTCGATGATCCTGCAAGCCGCCTGGAAAAACTTCTTGACCATGAGGGACGGATCTCGCTCGGACATCATGTCCATCATGACTTCGACGAGGGTGGAAAGGCGCGACGTGATGCGCTGCAGATCGGCGATGTCCCCGGAGAACCTTTCCGAAAGAGGGGGCGTCCGCTCGCGCTTTTCGGGTAGTGCCGCAGCGCGCGTCGTGACGGCTGGGGTCCTTTTTCCGGAAACTGGGGTCCCGGTGACCGCGGCGCTCGCGCCGAGCTCCCGGCTTACCGCCGCCAGGATTTCCTCCGGGTCGCTCGGCTTCCTGAGCACGGTGTCGACATTGCAGGCTCTCGCGAGGAGCTGGGCTTCCGGGGTGCCGTAGGTGGCGGTATAGAAGATGATCCGCGTCGAAGCGATATCCGGGTCCGCCCTCAGCTCCTGGACGAACTGGTAGCCATCCATCGCCGGCATGAGGATGTCCGTGACGACCAGGTCGGGATGCTCGGCCCGGACCCGGTCGAGGGCCTCGGCGCCGTCGGCGGCTTCGAGGAGGGCATGGCCGCCATAGCTGAAGAGCGTCAGCAGGAACTGGCGGTTCGTCGGGCGATCGTCGACGACGAGTATCTTTGCCATCGTTGCGCGGTCAGGATTCACCGGGCGGTCGGTGGGCACGCAGTCCCGGCGGCAGGAAGCCTTCGACCGTCCGGACGAAGGTTTCCGGTTCGATGGGCTTGGACAGGTAGCCGTCGAAGCCCGCCGCCAGCACGTTGTTGCGATCTCCCGGCATCGACAACGCGGTGACCGCGATAACGGGAATCGGCCGCAGCAGGGGGTCTTTCTTCAACTCTCGCACCACTCCGTAGCCGTCCATCACGGGCATCTGCAGATCGCAAATGATCAGATCGGGCTTCTCTTTCCGCGCAGCCCGGACTCCCTGCTCACCGTCCTGGGCAGCGAGCGCCGTGTAACCGGAAGCCTTGAGCAGATACTCCACCAACTCGAGGTTCGCCTTGTTGTCTTCGATGATCAGGATCCGCGCCGCCATGGTTATTTCTCCTGCAACACCAGGGTGAAGGTGCTGCCCTTGCCGTACTCGCTTTTCAGCTCGATCCTTCCTTCCAGCGCTTGGGCGAGCTTCTGACTCAAGTGCAGGCCGAGCCCGGTGCCCTCGTAGCGTCGATTGGCCGAATCGTCCACTTGCGTAAACGCCCCGAAGAGCTTCTTCTGGTCTTCGGGGCGGATCCCGATGCCGGTGTCCTCCACGCTGATCTCGAGCGCTCGGCTTCCGTTTTCCTCGCGCCGCTCGGCCCGGATCCGGACGCTGCCGCGCTCGGTGAACTTGATCGCATTGTTGGCGAGGTTGATGACGATCTGGGTCAGCGCACGCCGATCGGAGCGCACGGTGAGCCCCTGTGGCACCGTCACCGTGAACTCCAGACCCTTGCCCTCCGCTTGCGGGCGCAGCGATGCGGCGACCTCCTCGATCACTTCCTTGCACTCGGTAGGGACGAGATTCAGTTCCACCTTGCCCGCGTCGATCTTGGCGAGATCGAGCAGATCGTTGATCAGCGCGAGCAGGTGGTTGGCCCCGGTCTGCACCGTGCGCAGCTGCTTCTCCTGGTCGGCGTTGAGCGGCCCCGGGAGCTTCATCAGCAGAGTGCCGGTGAAGCCGATGATGGCGTTCAAGGGCGTGCGCAACTCGTGGCTCATGCCCGCGAGGAAGCGGTCTTTCGCCTGGTTGGCGTCCGCCAGCTTGGTCGCGAGCGGCTTCACCTGCGAGCGCAGCAGCACGGTCCCGGCCGCGGCGAGGACGACCAGCACGCCAAGGGCGAGCTCGAGCTGCTCGCGGATCGGCCGAAACACTTCGGCAGCGTCGATCTTGACCACCATTCCGAGGCCGAAATCCCCTACCGGGCCGTAGGCGGCGACCACGTTCTGCGCGCGGTAGTCCCGGGTGATGATGACGCCGGTCTCGCCGCGCAGAGCACGGGTCATCGGGAGGGATTCACCGGCGACATTGACCGGCGAGATGGAGAACACCCGGGGGTTGAGTCGCTGCGGAAAGCAACGCAACTGTTCTCCGCGCGCGACGCACAAACCCATATCCCCGGTCGCGCCCATTCCCAGCACGTTCTGCGCGAGGCGGTTCAGCACCGGAAGCGGTTGCTCGGCGAGCACCACGCCGACCTCTCCCTTCGCATCGCGCAGCGGGATATGGTGGCGCAGGAGAAAGCCGCCGTCCCAGATCAGTTCCGGCCTGTCGGGCGTCGCGAGCGTCACCGCCAGCTCCGGCGCTTTCGCGAAAACGCCGCCGCCCGCGACCATCCTGCCGCCGGCGTCGTGGTAGGCAAGCCCGCTGAAACCCTCCTTCAGAAAGCTGTCGACGACCGCCCTGACGTTTGCGATGTTCGAGCCGTCGTCGCGGCCTGCGTGAATGATGCGCAGATTGCGCAGCACAGCCGGGCGCGTGGCGGCGAGCCGGGCGTTGCTTTCGCGCAATTCGACCAAGTCGCGGAACATTTCGGTGCGGCGAGTCAGCGCTGCGAGAACATTGTTGCCCACCAGCGTCTGGGCCCTCCCCTGAAGAATGGCGAAGCTGGCGATGCCGGCGGCCAACGCGATCGCGACCAGGATCGTCGCGCCGACAACCGTGATCCGGTCGTCTTCCCGGGCCAGGAGAGGCGTCCGGGCCCAGTCCAACCGCTTCCATGCGGACCGCAAGCCGACGGCGAGAAGCAGCAAACCGGTGGCGGTGTGCACCGCCACACCGGCGAAAAAGTACTCGGGGAAGAGCAACGGAGCGCTTACCAGATAGCCCGCCAGCCCGAGCACGCCGATAGTCGCGGTCCCCAAGGTCAGCAAGCGCACCGCTGCGCCCATCCACGGGCGGCCCACGCGGGTCGCGAGGATCAGCACCGCCCCGCTCATCAGGAAACCGCATGCGGTTCCGGCCGACATCCGGCCCGGGGCCTTACTGGTGTCATGAAGCCACGCATGCAGCGACGGCCAATCGATGCCGAGGTTCGTTCGCGACAAATGCTCTGCGAGGATCAGCGCAGTGATGAGAACCAGTGCGCCACCTATGATCGTAGTGACTTTCCGGTACCGGTTGGGATCGGAAATCGGCGTGAGCAGCGCGCCGCCGGCGAGGATGAAGCACAGCGCGGTGTTGAACACCATCGGCGTGAAGCCCGGCAGCGCGCGCACGAGAAACGGAAGCTGCATTGCCCAGCCGAGTACCACCGTCCCGCCGAGGAGCACGAGCAGTACGCCGACGAATCCGGAAAGCGGCATGCGTTTCATTGCGCTCATTTCTCCGGCAGCACCAGGGTAAACGTGCTGCCTTTGCTGTATTCGCTTTTCAGCTCGATCTTTCCGCCCAGCGCTTCGGCGAGCTTCTGGCTCAAGTGCAATCCGAGCCCGGTGCCTTCCCGGCCTGTCTTTGCATCCACTTGGCTGAAGGCCGCGAACAGCTTCGCCTGGTTCTCAGGACGGATCCCGACGCCGGTATCCTCGACGCTGACCTCCAACGCCCGGCTTCCGTTGTCCTCGTGCCGCTCGGCCCTGATGTGGACGCTGCCGTGCTCGGTGAACTTGATCGCGTTGTTGGTGAGGTTGATGACGATTTGCCTCAACGCGCGCCGGTCGGTGCGCACGGTCAGCCCGTGAGGCACGGTCACCGTGAATTCCAGGCCCTTCGCCTCCGCTTGCGGGCGCAAAGAGGCGCCAACCTCGTCGATCACTTCCTTGCACTCGACCGGAGCGAGAGTCAGTTCCACCTTGCCTGCCTCGATCTTGGTGACATCGAGCAAGTCGTTGATCAGGGAGAGCAGGTGGTTGGCCCCGGTCTGCACCGTGCGAAGCTGTTTCTCCTGATCGGCGTTGAGCGGCCCGGGGAGCTTCATTAGCAGGGTCCCGGTAAAGCCGATGATGGCGTTCAGGGGCGTGCGCAGCTCGTGCGACATGCTCGCCAGAAACTCGCTTTTCACGCGATTGGCCTCCTGATTGAGTTTCGCGAGCGCCTGGGCGCGATGCAGTCCGGCCTCCCGCTCTCCCAAGGCTTTGCGCAGCGGGTCGTAAAAGCGTCCCACCGCCAGCCAGACAAGCGGGGCAACCAGGAGACCGAGCAGCAGGGTGACTTCCACGATCCGGCGCTGAGTCGCCTGGATCGGCGCGTAGGCTTCATCGACCGGCAACGACGCGACCAGCACCCACGGAACCGCTTTGAGCTGACTGTAGCTGAAGATCGCGCGCAGGCCGCGGCTGTTGACGCCTTCTTCCGAGCCTTCCGACCCGGAGGTTGCCCGGTCAAAATAAGGCGATACGCCCGGCGCCGGCCCCTGCGTCAATATGCGGCTCTTGTCGCGTGAGACGACTATGGTGCGATCTCGCGTGAACACCGCGAACGATCCGCTCTTCCCGATCTGCGCTTCGGCCAGATTGCCGAGGAAATTCGGTCGAAGCAGATTGAGCGACCCGGACAGAACCGCAACGACGGCGCCGCGCTTGTCGAAAACCGGAGCCGAGAAGAACACGACCGGCTCCTTCATAGATCTGCCGAGGAAGGGCTTGGATATGTACGGCTTGCGCGTCTCGACGGTGGTTCGAAAGTACTCCCGATCGGACACCTCGATTCCGTGCCGGCCCCGAGGCGGCGTGTCCGCGAGCACGGCGCCCTTTGCCGATATGACGAATACGTCGCTGAAAATCGCACGGAGCCCGTGCCGCTCCGCCGCCCAGTTCTGCAGCCTGCCGCGATCTTCGATAAATTCGGGGGGGATGGTTCTTGTCCCTGCCTCGATAAAATCGCGGTTCACCACCAGCTTTTGATCGAGTTCGTCCGCGACCCGGGCTACCAGAGCGTGCTGCTGCGCGGCGAGTACCGCCTTCATCTCCGCCTTGACGTAGTAGAGCTGAACGGCCGAGACCAGGAGAAGCGACAGAAGAAAGAGCACAGTCGCAACCAGCGTGACTTTTGTCTTGACACTGAAGCGCTCGATTGCCGAGGGTACAGCCCGGACGTCTGCAGTCTCTACGGGCAAAGAACGCTTCAGCGCGCCGAAATTAGTATTCATCGCCGTTCATTTCTCCGGCAGGACCAGAGTAAAGGTGCTGCCTTTGCCGTACTCGCTTTTGAGCTCGATCTTTCCTCCCAGCGCTTCGGCGAGCTTCTGGCTCAGATGCAGCCCGAGCCCGGTGCCTTCGGAAGTCTCTTTCCCAGGCGCATTCACGCGCGAGAACGCCGCGAACAACTTCGACTGGTCCTCGGTACGGATCCCGGTGCCGGTGTCATCCACGCTGATCTCGAGAGCTTGACCTGCGCCTTCCCCGCGACGCTCCGCCCTGAGCCGTACGCTGCCGCGCTCGGTGAACTTGATCGCGTTGTTCACGAGGTTGATGATGATCTGGCTCAACGCTCGCCGATCGGTTCGAGCGTTCAACCCCTGCTTGGGCGTCGTCACAGTGAATTCCAGACCCTTGGCCCCCGCTTGCGGGCGCAGCGATGCGGCGATCTCTTCAATCACTTTCGCGCAGTCGACTGCGGCGAGGTTCAACTCCACCTTCTCGGCTTCGATCTTGGCGACATCGAGCAGGTCGTTGATCAGCGAAAGCAGGTGCTTGGCCCCGGTCTGCACCGTGCGCAGCTGCTTTTCCTGGTCGGCGTTGAGCGGCCCGGGGAGCTTGAGCAGCAGCGTCCCGGTAAAGCCGATGATGGCGTTCAAGGGCGTGCGCAGCTCGTGGCTCATGCTCGCGAGGAAGCGGTCTTTCGCCTTCATGGCATTCGCCAGCTCGACGTTCTTCTCCTGCAGCGTGCTCTCGATTCGCTTGCGCTCGGTGATGTCGCGGATGATCCCGGTGAAGAACGTTCCGTCGCCCGAGCGCCAGCTGGCCAGGGAAAGTTCCATGGGAAACTCGGCCGCATCCTTCCGGCGCCCGGTAAGCTCGGTCGTCCGGCCGACCACGCGGGTTTCACCCGTCGAAAGGTAGCGCGTCATCCCGCCGCGGTGGGCGTCTTGAAAACGCTCTGGCATCAACAAGGTGAGCGGCCGGCCGATGGCGTCATCAGCTGCATGACCGAATATCTTTGACGCCGCCTGATTGAAATAGGTGATGCGCCCGCTCCCGTCGGCGGAAACAATTGCATCGTTGGCGGTTTCGGCCAAGGCGCGGAACTGTTCTCGGCTTTCGCGCAGCTCGGCAGTGCGCTCCGCGACCCGCCGCTCGAGCCCGGCGTTGAGCTGCCGGACCTTCTCCTCCGCTCTCTTCTGTTCGTCGATGCTCTCCTGCAGCGTTTCGTTGCGTTCTTCGATCTGCCGCAGCATTTCATTGAAGGATCCGCTCAGAATTCCGATTTCGTCCTTGCTCTCGATCGCGGTGCGCACGGAATAGTCTTTTTTCAACGCGATGGTTTTCGTCGTCTCCGCCAGGCTTAATATCGGCCCGGAAATCTTTCTCTCGAGAATGGAGGAGACCAGCAAAGCAACGATGAAAGATGCGGTCAGCACGCTGAACGCGATCGCGGCGTACACGCGCAAGCGCGACTCCATTTCCCGGAGATCGGATTGGATGTAAACCATCCCTACCGGTTTGCCGTCGGACAGCATTTGTTTCAGCACGATGAGATAGCCGCTTTCGATCCGGTGCGCGCTCGGGGCGACATCCAGTTTGTCCGGCAACGCGGCGGCATCGCTCCCGTAACCCCGCACGTACTTTGCGAACGGGTTTCCGTCCGGGGTGTAAACCGCGGCGGAAACGATGTTCGGCGTGGCGCGCAGCGCCGCAAGGGTTTCTGCCGCTGCCCGCTGGTCCTGGAACAGCAATGCTGGAGTGACGTTGATCCCGACGATCTCCGCGTTTGTGGACAGGTGCTCCGCGGCGGTATTCTTGAAGGTGAGCAGTTCGTATCCAATGAAGGCCGCGCAGGAAAGCAACAGCACCGACGCGCTGACGACCATGCTCAACCGCGTCAGCTTCCTCCTGATCGGGAGATCCTTGAATGCGATCATTCTTATCTACCCGTCCGCGATTCGCCTACGATTCTTGCGAGCCGAAGCAGTTGCGAGCCGGGCCTCAGTCCGGCGCGTTCCGCGGCTTCCACGTTTATCTCGAACCGGACGCGCTTCTCTTCGGTCGTCAAATTGATCATTCCGCCGCGTTCCGCGAAGCGATCCATGTCGCCGATCGTGAGCACGGGGGCTGTGTGCAGCACTTCAAGGATCCTTTGCAGATTGTTCCTTTCCGAGGAGCTGATAAACAGGATGTCGCAATCGGCAACTTCCTCGACTTTGCCGAACCGCTTCACGGAAACCGCTCTGCCTTGCAGGCTTTGTCCGCGGATAGCATCATCGAGCGCCTGGCCAAACGGATCTCTGCCGATGACCCCTATGACGAACGGCTTCCCTGTTTCCGATGTCGAAGCCTCCGGCCAGCGTACATACTTTGCGAAGTTATAGACGAAGGCCGCCTTTACCTCATATTCCGTGGGCGCCGTCGAATCCGCTGGGACAGGAGCAGAACACAAGCCTCCTGCGACAACCGAAAGAAGATACAACGCGATCGGATACCGAATCCTCCACTGCCTCGCTCTTGTCTTCGGGCAGGAATCCATTTCCGCGTCTTTAAAGTTCGGCACCACGCTAGGTCATAAGCGGGCCAGGACCTTGAACAACACGCTAGGTCCAAACTCGCTCCGCGTCGAGGGATCGGTGAATTCGGCGTGCCTGCCTCCGAACAGGTTTTGTCCGGTAACCGACAACTCCAGGTCTTGGCGCGGCTTCCAGCCGAGACGAATGTCCCCGGTCGTATAGGCCGGCGCCGCGGGATTCGAGAGGGCGGAGACGTGACGCACCGTCACATCGGCTTCGATCCGATGGGGAAAGTCAAGGGACGAACGCAGCATCCAGCTGTGCGCCGGATCGCGGCCCTGTT
>Ga0137418_10007391_pt1 | contig 10096 bp, 5 predicted proteins | sample CZODoug3_1_2_16f_FD_122242 | JGI IMG/M metagenome (GOLD analysis project Ga0137418, IMG submission 122242) | Vadose zone soil fungal communities from Angelo Coast Range Reserve, California, USA - CZODoug3_1_2_16fungal (Hybrid Assembly) | ecosystem: Environmental > Terrestrial > Soil > Vadose... | reverse complement strand
TATTGCCGGTCGTGATCGATGGAAAAGCGCTTCAAATCTGGATCGGGATCTCCTTCGTCATAGCTGTACACCTTGGTGGAATAGTCACTGGCGCCCATGCAGGTGCGGCATACATTCAGGCCCATCGCGGAAGGGTGAAACATCTCGTGGAGCAACTGCTCCCGCGCGGACTCGGAAAGCTGGTCGAACATGTAGCAGGCGGCATCGGTAAATGCCGCGCCGAAGCCAAGAACGCTCTGAAACGTCTTGCCGGGATGCAAAAGGATTCTCGTGGCCGACGTTCCCAGCGCTTCCTTTTGCCACGAAATCGACTGCGCCTGAGCGCAGCGCGCCTGTGGATCGGTAGCCCACACCTTGATCTCACCGGCAGGAGGGGGAACTGGTGTTGCGCTCGTGGAAGTCACGACCACCTTGGCGGCGGCGGTGGTGGCAAGTCCGATGGCAGAGAGTTGAAGAAAGGTTCGGCGCGTTGAATTGTTCCGCATGTCTACGACCTCTCGGGGAAAAGTGACAACCTGTCGGAGAATATATCATCCGATTGCAAGTCGTCCTTCCCAACCCATTCGCGGAATCGACACGGATATGCTTGAATGTGAAGCGAAAGCGTAGCAAGGAGCCTTGTATGATCAGTCCTTCCAATCGAGTCAAGCTGCTGGCTCTGGTTGCCATTTTGATCCTTTCGGGAATTGGTCCGGCACAGAACCAAGCCGCAACAGTACAGGGTAAGAAATGGACCATGGTCTGGAGCGACGAGTTCAACGGGCCCAACGGATCGGCGGTGGATCCTTCCAAGTGGGTGGTCGAAACCGGCGGAGACGGCTGGGGAAACAACGAACTCGAATACTACACAGGCCGGACTGAAAACGCCCGTCTGGAGAATGGAAACCTGGTCATTGCGGCGCGCGCGGAAAAGTACAAAGGCGCGGATGGCGTCTCCAAAGACTACACGTCGGCCAGAATCAAGACGCTGGGCAAGTTTGCGCGCACCTATGGACGTTTTGAATCACGGCTGAAAATGCCCGCGGGACAGGGCATGTGGCCGGCATTCTGGATGATGGGCGACGACATCGACCGGGTCGGCTGGCCCGCTTGCGGCGAGATCGACATCATGGAAAATATCGGGAAGGAGCCTTCCGTCAATCACGGATCCATTCATGGCCCTGGGTTTACGGGCGACGTGGGGATTGAGGCGCACTACACCTTGCCCGGCGGAAAGAAATTCTCCGACGACTTTCATACCTACGCCATGGAGTGGGAACCCGACGTAATCCGCTTCTATGTGGATGATGTGTTGTACGCGACCGAGACGAAGGCAAGTCTTCGGGCGGGACAGCGCTGGGCGTTCGATCACCCGTTTTTCCTGCTCTTGAATGTCGCGGTGGGAGGCGACTGGCCCGGAAGCCCTGATGCCTCCACAAAGTTTCCCCAAACGATGTTGGTGGATTATGTCCGAGTGTATGGCCCATCCAGCCGCTAGGCCATCGCATACGAAGCTCAGTACGAGATAGGATTTTCGAGAGTTGGCGGATTTTCAGAGGAGCTGTCATGGTGCGGTCAGCAGGGCTACGAGGAATGGGTCGTTTTGGGTGGATCGCAGTTCCAATGATGTTGAGCGCGGCGGGCCTCGGCGCGCAGGACATGTCAGGGCATGGATCGCTCCCGACCTTGACCACGGCGGAGCAAGTGCGTCGCCTCAGTCCCGATCAAGCTACCCTGGGCTACCCGGTTCGAATTCGTGGTGTCATTACCGATGATGTTCCCGCGCCAGATTACTTTGTGCAGGATGCAACGGCGGGAATTTACGTGGAAGGCAGCCACACTCCCGTATTCCGGCACCTTTTGAGCGATGTAGTCGAAATCGACGGAATTACCGGGCCTGGGAAATTCGCGCCGGTGATCCTGGAACGCACCGTGCGTGTGATCGGCCAAGGCACACTGCCCCGAGCCCGCCTGTACACGTTTAGTGAACTCGCCAACGGCCAGCTCGACAGCCAGCGCGTGCAGGTGCGCGGCATTGTTCGCTCCGCTTCCATCGATCGCACTTCGTGGCATGAGGTCACGTTGGCCATGAACGTGGCTTCCGGCAACGGCCAATTCAAAGTTCGGGTCCCCATCGAGAACGAGCAGGATTTTTCCTCTTGGATCGACAGCGAGATCCTAATCGAAGGCGTCTGTGGCAGCTTATTTAACAGCCAACGCCAGCTCGTGGGCGTATTGTTTTACGTTCCGCGACTGCGCTTCATCAAAGTCGAAACCTCGGTGAAGGAAGTTCCTTTTGCTGCGTTGCTGCGTTTCTCTCCGGATCAGACCGCCGCCGGACATCGGGTGCGTGTCCGAGGTGTCGTCTCGTACCAGCAACTCGGTAGTGCCCTGTTCCTGCAGAGCGAAGGCAAAGGGCTACGGGTTGTTACCCGTCAGAACACTCGGGTCGAGGCCGGGGATGAACTGGACGTGATGGGTTTCCCCTCTGTCGGGGAATCGGCCCCGCTTCTCGAAGATGCCGTGTTTCACCGGGTGGGTCACGAGACCCCGCCTGCGCCGGTTCATCTCGACCTCGCGGAGGATTGGGAGCGGTACGACGGAGCTTTGGTAAGCACCGAAGCAAAGGTCTTGCAACACGAGGAGCGCTCCGATGGTCTGATCGACCTGCTGTTGCAACATCAGGATGGGACGCTGATCAACGCCACGCTGTATGCGGGCAATTCCGCGCATCGATTGATGTCCATTCCATTCAACAGTGAGCTGCGTATCCGGGGAATCTGTCTGGTGCGCGGCGGAGGGCTCTGGGATATGCCAGAGTCGATTCGCCTTCTGGTACGCTCGGCTGACGAAATCGTGGTGTTGAAAGCTCCTTCCTGGTGGAACCTGCGTCATACCCTGGAACTGCTGGGAGTTACGGCCGGAGCCTTGCTCGTGTTGATGTTTTGGACCGTCGTGTTCCGGCGCCGCCTGCACGAGCAAATCGATGTCCTCCGCCGCAAGCTGCAAAGCGGAGCGGTGCTCGAAGAAAGAAACCGCATTGCGCGCGAGCTGCACGACACGCTGGAGCAGGAACTGGCAGGCATCACCCTGCAGCTCGATTTGGCATCCGACAGCTTTCAGAAGGCGCCGCGCGTGGCCCAACAGGCGCTCAAGATCGCGCGCAACATGACCCGGCACAGCATGCGCGAAGCGCGCCGGTCCGTCTGGGATCTGCGCTGTCACCTCCTGGAGAACGGGGACCTGGTGGCAGCGATGCGGCAAGCCGTGGGGCCGTCCGTCATGGGCACCCAGGTCAAAGTTGAGATCCATGTGGAGGGGCAACCTCGGCGCTTGCCGGTGCCGACCGAAATGAATCTTCTACGCATCGGTCAGGAGGCGGTTACGAATGCGATCAAGCACGCCCACCCGCAGCACATCGCTCTCAACCTGCGTTATGATCCTGAAACCGTTCGTCTCCGGGTCACCGACGACGGCTGCGGGTTTTCTGCCGATAGCGTTGCGCTGTCCGGCAACGGCCATTTTGGCTTACTGGACATGCGCGAGCGGGCGCAGGCTCTTGGTTGCGATCTGCGGGTGAAGAGTGAACCTGGCAGCGGGACGTGCATTGATGTTGACGTTGCTGCCAAGAGCAAAGAGCCGCCACATGCCGACGTTAAAACCCATACGTATTCTGGTCGTTGACGACCACTTCATGGTCCGCATGGGCCTCTGTGCCTCGCTGAATGTCGAGCCTGACATGGAGGTGGTCGCCGAAGTGGGCAGCGGCGAGAGCGCAGTCGACGCGTATCGCGAGCATTCTCCGCTCGTGGTGATCATGGATGTGCGACTTCCCGGCATGAGCGGCACCGAGGCAACCGCCGCAATTGTGCGCGAGTTTCCCGACGCCCGGATTCTGATGCTGTCCACACACTCCGGCGAGGAAGAAATTTACCGTGCCATGCAGGCTGGAGCCCGCGGCTACGTTCTCAAGAGCATCGTTCGAGAGGAATTGCTCCTGGCGATCCGCGAGGTTCACGAGGGCCGTCAGTATCTCGATCCGGTCGTCGCACCGCTTCTCGCGCAACGTGCGGCGCATCGTTCGCTCACGGGCAGGGAACTCGAGGTTCTGCGCATGGTGGCGAAGGGACTGGGCAACAAGGAAATCGCGTCCGCTCTGAACATTGCCGAAGTGACTGTGAAGCTGCACGCCAGCCACATCTTCGAGAAACTGGACGTGAAAGACCGCACCGAAGCCGCCACGGCCGCGTTGCAACGCGGGATCATCTCGCTGGAATAGCTGCCCTGAGACCCGTCCTCACGAATTTCCCTTGTGATATGAAATTTGGTAGAGAACACGGTGTGGAATTTCGTATTCGCGATCGCGGCGAGCCCATCGGGCATCCCGCTCGCTAGCTATACGGAAGTAGTATAGGAATCGTTTGCTGCCGCATGGTAACTTTCACCGATTCACTTTCATAGATCTGGCGCCCTCGTAGTGGCGCTGTTTTCGAACGCTTAACGACGGAATCCGTCGAGTGAATCCAGGAGAGACGAATGGTGTGGCAGGGTTCTGCGCGGAAGTGTCTGACACTCGGGTTCTTGGTTGCCCTGTCCGCAACCATCGCAGTCGCACAATCAGACCAGGGCTCGCTCTCTGGCAGCATCTCGGACAGCACCGGGGCCGTGATTCCGAACGCGGAAGTTACCGCGACCGGCGCGGGCACCGGGGTCGTGCACAAGACGACGGCAAGCTCCAGCGGAGCTTATCGCTTTCCCTATCTGCAAGTGGGCGTCTACAACGTGACTGTGACTGCCACCGGTTTCAAGACGGCTGAGCAGACAGGAATTCAGATTCAAGTCAACACGACAGCAGCCTTGGACGTAACGCTGCAGCCGGGCGAGGCCTCGACAACCGTGACGGTATTGGCCGATGCTCCGGCTCTGCAGACGGAAAGTTCAGACATTGGCACAGTCGTCGGCACGAAACAGATCGAGGAATTGCCCTTGGCCCTGGCTGCCACCGGGCAGAGCCATCTGCGGTCGGCCGAATCGTTTGTGTTCTTGACACCTGGCACCGCTGGCCCTGGGACCGACGATTCCAACGGAGTTTTCCAGTCAAAGTTATCAGGCGGGCAGAATTTCAGCACCGAGGTGCTTCTCGACGGCGCCAGTATCGTGCATGCTGAGCTAGGCTCCACTTTCGATGAAAATGCCCCGTCCATCGAGGCTCTGAACGAGTTCAAGGTAACAACCTCAACGATTCCGGCTGAGTTCGGTCGGACTTCCGGGGGTGTCGAGAGCTTTACCACGAAATCCGGCGGAAATACTTTCCATGGCACAGGATTCTTCTTCTACCGCAATGACAAGTTGAATGCAAATTCATGGGTGAATAACCACAACACGCCTCTGACACCGAAGCCAAGGGACCATCAGAAGGACTATGGCGGCAGTCTGGGTGGGCCTGTCTGGATTCCGAAGCTCTACGATGGGCGCAATAAGACATTCTTTTTCTTCTCATGGGAGCAGTATAGAAACTACCCGGGATCGTCCTCATTGTCGGCCTTGCCTACGGATGCAGAGCGAACCGGCGATTTTTCCGCGCTGCTGGGTGCAGCTACAAAACTGATCAACCCGTGCGATGGCAACCCCGTTCTGCAAGGCCAAATCTTCGATCCCTCAACAACTACCGTTGTGGGCGGTCAGACGTGTCGTCTTCCATTTGCAGGGAATATCATCACAACCCCTTTGAGCGCAGTCGCCCAGAATGTTCTCGGTTTCCTGAAAGTTCATCCCAACATCCCGACCGACACACATGGCAATAACTTCATCTTCCACTCCATCAATCCGATTTTCGATACCACCACGTCGTTCCGAATCGACCACAACCTGGGCGAAAGCAACAAGTTCTTCTTTTCGTATAGCAGCCGCGATCAGGAGCAGATCAACGGGAATCCCGGACTTCCTCCTCCTCTGGATACCAACTTTTTCAAGTCGCGTTTCTCCCATTATGTCCGTTTCGGATGGGACAGGACCTTGAGCTCGACTCTCCTGAACCACTTCAATGTGGGTTTTAATCGATTGAATGACCCCAGCCGCGCCGAAAGCAACACGGGAGAAGACTGGGAAAAGACCCTTGGCATCTCAGGAGCAAGCGGCACCTATTTTCCGCAATTCAGGTTTAACGGTAGTCCCCTCAACATTGGATATGCGGGGATCGGCGCCGGCAATGCAGATATCGCCATCCCCAACAGCCTAATTGTGGCGGACAGCGTCTCCTGGGCAAAGGGGCGTCACTCACTGCGCTTCGGATTCGAGTGGCGCCATTCGCAGTTCTCCAGGTTTAACAATGCCAACACTTCACCGAGCTATACGTTCCAACCCTTTCAGACCTCTTTTACGCCCAATGACAATCAGACTGGCGATCCGTTCGCGAGTTTCTTGCTGGGTCTCCCCAACGAGGAGACACTGAACGTCTCTTCCCTCAATCCGCGATGGAACCAGAATTACTACGCTGCGTATGTGCAGGACGATCTCAAGCTGCGTAGAGATCTGACCATCAACCTCGGTCTGCGCTACGATGTCGACACCCCGAGGCACGAGGCTCACGGCGCTCAGTCGGTGCTCGACCTGACCGCGCAAAACTGCGGCAACGCCGCAGTTCCCATCTCCCCCTGCGTGCCCGGCGCGCTCATCTACGGGTCGAACGCCACAGGTGCAAAGACGTATTACAAAGACTTTGGCCCTCGCATCGGATTCGCCTATTCTCCGGCAATGTGGTCCAACCGTACGGTACTGCGGGGAGGGTATGGCATTTTCTATACGGCGCTAAGCTATTCTGATTTTGGAGATGCTCTGACCAGTGGGACGAAAGCGACTCCCGACTTTAAGTCTCAGGATAGCTTCACGCCTGTGCAGGCCCTGGATCAAGGTTTTCCGGGTTTCCCACCCCCATCGAACGCAAAGGATCCAGCGCTGCTCAATGGGGGAAACGGGGGAAATCCCTTTTATGTGGCTCCCGATTTTGGCCGCCCCGGTATGGTCCAGAATTGGAGCCTTGAAATTCAACATCAATTCCTGCCGGATCTGATTTTCAGCATCGGCTACATCGGGCAGCATTCCACCCGATTGCACTCACTGCTCCTGCAGGTGAACAGCTTGGACCCGAAGTACTTCCCGCTCGGAGACAAGCTGAGTGATTGCGTTGACCCGACCGATGCCAACTGCGCCGCAGGGCAAGCGACGCTAGCCAGTTTGGGTGTCACGGTTCCAAATTGGTTTGTACCCCTGTACGGCTCGAACGCGGTGGTGGGCCAGTTGCTACGGCCGTTCCCACAGTACACGGGCATAGATACCGCTTCCAACCTGGAAAATCGCGGACAGTCGACCTACAACGCATTGCAAACCAAGTTGGAGAGACGTTTCCGTAATGGGATCAACCTTTTGGCTTCCTACACCTACTCGAAGACCTTGACAGATGCCGACACGACTTTTCCGTTTTTCACCGGAAATAATTCCGGCGTCTTTGCGGCTCAAAACCCTCGCAACTTGAAGGCTGAAAAGAGCGTGAGTTATCAGGACATTGGACACGCCTTCGTGTTGAGCTACATCTACGAACTTCCGGTTGGCCCCGGTAAGAAGTACCTCAATCACGGCGCTGCCAGCAGGGTACTAGGGGGGTGGGAAGTCAGCGCTGTGCATCGATACCAGAGTGGAACTCCAGTGTTCTTCAATGAATTTGCAAGTGGACCCAACAACTTCACTGCTGGCAACTTCCGCTTTAGTCGTATCCCTGGTGTACCTTTGCTCAGTCCCAACGCGTCTCACTTCGATCCCCTTAGCAACGTCGACAGTGGCTGCGCGGAAAATCCCGATGGCACGTTTACCGCTAAGAGCAGCAACAATTATTTCAATTGCGCTGCGTTTCTCGATCCGAATGCAGCGAGCCTCGTAACCCAGCGCGGGTACGTTTTCGGGAACCTGCCGCAATTCGTAGCCAATTTGCGGAATCCGGGATATGTGAATGAGGATTTCTCTATCATTAAGAACACCAAACTCTTCGAGTCGCACACGTTGACATTTAAGGTGGATATTCCCAACGCATTTAACCGTCATACCTTTGGGCGGCGAGACGGCAAGTTAACCTCGTCTACGTTCGGCGCTCCTGGGAACGCAAACTTTAACGGCCTTACGGTGCTGAATCCCGCGAGGAATATTCAGTTGACTTTGCGATACCAGTTCTGAGGAACTCTCTCCCGGAGATCTTCCCATCCCTCCTGTGACTGGTCGGCAGGCAGGGCTCTGTAGGGCCCTCGTGCGCCGCTGTAACCGGGTATAGACTGTAATTCTGAAAATGTCTGGCGCATGGCCCAAGCCTCAGTTGTTAAGCTGTTCGTCCCCCAAGCCGAGACTCTCCCGCGTGTGGTATGCCGCATTTGTGTTCGTCTTCCTTGTGTTCGTGTGGAGCACGGTACCACTGCTTCCCGCCCAGGTCGCTCCTGCGGTCAGCGAAACGTTCCGGCAGGCCTCCGAAGCCATGCGAGCTGGAAATCTCGACGAGGCTGTCGCAGGATTTTCTTCTGTCGTGAAGCAAGCCCCGACCTTTTCTGAAGCGCATTTCAACCTCGGGCTGGCCTACGCGGAGCTGGGCAGACACCACGAGGCCATTGTCAGTTTCGAAAAGGCGCTGGCCTTGAAGCCCAAGCTGCGTGGGGCCAATCTCTTTCTTGGCGTTGCCCACTACAAGTTGAATCAGTTCGACACGGCGCTGGCGGATATCAAGAAGGAGGCTGTTACTTATCCTAAGGATGCGGGGGCATGGATGTGGCTGGGCGTGGTTGATCTGGCCAGGGATCATCCAGAAGAAGCGGCAGAGGCCCTGGACAAAGCGGCCAAACTCGCGCCGAATGATGTGGACATTCTTTACCATCGAGGCCGCGCACATTTGCTGGTTTCGAAAAACAGCTACAGCAGAATGTTCGCTACCGATCCGAAATCGTGGCGAGTCCACCAAGTTTTGGCACAGGCCAATGCGGAAGCGGATCATTTTACGGATGCGATTGCCGAGTACGAAGAGGCCATCAAGCTGGCGCCAACCCAGCCAGGACTGCATGAAGAACTCGGCTCCGCCTACCGAAATGCGCAAATGCCGAAGGAGGCTGTGACCGCCTTCTCGCGCGAACTGGTGATCGATCCTCACAACGTGCTCGCTGGCTACAATCTGGCGGTCCTTGCCGTTGAGCGGGGGGACGGGGCCCAAGCCAAAGAGTTTATCGACGCGGCACTTCGCGAAAAGTCTGACCTCCACCACGCAGACTACATTTTGGGACGAGCGGAAATGCAGCTTGGCAACGACAGCGTTGCCATGGATTTTCTGAAGCGCGCGACCGCGATTGAGACTGATCCTGAATTTCTGCAGCAGTCATGGTATCAATTGGGCATCGCCTACCGGCGCCTGCACCGTATGACCGAGGCGCAACAGGCCATGGTCACCTTCCAGAAGCTGAAGAGTGAGGAAGAGGACGCTTCTCAGAAGAATCTGAAGAAGTTCGAAGTTCATCACCATGAGGATGCTGCCCAGCCGCCAGCCCCGGAGCCGGACGCGAATTCAAGCCAGAACTGACCATGGCGACACCAGAGCAATCGCCTCGAGGACTCCTCTGCGAATTTCGACTCGAATAATCCCCGTCATCTTCTTTTTGACAGTCATGTCGGCCGAAATGACAGCCGGGCAGCAGGGAACTGCTCTGCCCAGTCCCCAGCCGGAACAGAGCTCCGGTTTGTTCGTTGACGTGACCGCCGCCAAAGGTCTGAACTTCCGCTACTTGTCTTCACACACCTCGCGGAAATATCTCCTCGAGACCATGGGGCCCGGTGTAGCTCTGTTCGATTACGACAATGACGGGCGGCTGGACATCTTTCTGGTGAACGGTGCGCCCATCGGTGACCCGACGCCCAAGGGCACGGTACCGCAGAAGACCGGGCCGCAATCCTGGAATCGCCTGTACCACCAAAAGCGCGATGGAACTTTCGAAGACGTGACCGAGAAGGCAGGCCTCGAGGGCAAGGGCTACGGCATGGGCGTAGCAGTCGGGGACTACGATAACGATGGATACGAGGACCTCTACGTCACCGCCTA
>Ga0137418_10007390_pt1 | contig 10096 bp, 10 predicted proteins | sample CZODoug3_1_2_16f_FD_122242 | JGI IMG/M metagenome (GOLD analysis project Ga0137418, IMG submission 122242) | Vadose zone soil fungal communities from Angelo Coast Range Reserve, California, USA - CZODoug3_1_2_16fungal (Hybrid Assembly) | ecosystem: Environmental > Terrestrial > Soil > Vadose... | reverse complement strand
GCGCGTTCTGGGCGCCCCCGAGACTGGCGAGTCCACCCCCTACGTTCACGTAGAGCCGGATCGTCTTCCCTCGCGCCGCGGCGATCGAGTCGTAGATTGCGACCCGCTGGCGGACCGCCTCGATGAGATTCTCCGAGTCCAGCAGCCGGACATGATTCCTCGCGATGGCGTAGGCGAGAAGCTCCCGCCCGGACGGAGACAGGCCGCGTCCGACATCGCCGCCGCCGCCGAAAGAGGCCGCGACCGAGCGGAAGGGCCAGAGGCGTTTGGCGACCAGGGCGTCCTCCATGTCGAGCCAGGTCATGTCCGGATCCGTCGCACCGAACATCGATGAGCCGACGGAGGTGATGACCACCGGCTCGGCTCCGATCGCGTCGCAGGCCGAGAGAACCGCGAGGTTCAGCCCCGGCAGCGATCCGGTCACGCCGATGGCGACCACGTCGCCCTGGCGCACGCCCGCCTCGAGCATCATCTGGGTCGCGCCTGCCGCGAAGTTGGGGTGCGCCGCAAGCACTTTTGCGGACTGGGAGCCGCGGTCCGTCGTCGTCAGGGTGAACTGGGGGCCGATGATCCCGTATCCGTCCGGATCGTTGCGCTCGTCGATCGCGATCCCGCGCGCGCGCTTCAGATCCGCGAGGATCCGCTCGGCGCGCGCCATGGTGCTCACCGCCCGCAGCTTCCGGGCATACGCGTCGGCGTGGACCGGTGTCAAGGACCGCTCCGACGCCGTGTAGAGGAGGAGCGAGAAGCAGGCGAGCGCCACGAGCGCCGGCGTGGAAGCGCGGGTCTGGCTCATCGGATGATGCTCCCGCCATGGAGAATCATGAGCAGGAGGCGGACGAGCACCGCCGTGGTGATCATGACGCAGATCGTCTGCAGGACGCCTTGACGCTCCATCCAGTTCGCGATGAGGCCGGGGATGACGTAGCCGATGGTCTGGAGTTCGATCGGCACACCGCGAACATGGAACACCAGGAACTCGCGAGAGAGAGCGCCGAAGATGAACCCGAGGAGCACGGAGACGACGATGCGACGCCGCCCGTAGACGAGCGCGTATCGCGAAAGGAGCTTCAATCCACCGAGCGTCGCGAGGCTCGCCAGGATTGTCCCGAGGAGGCGGAAGGGCTCGTGGACGAGCAGCGCGACGTAGCCGGGCACGACCATGCCCCCCGCCGCCAGTCCCAGCGTCTCCGAGAAGATGAGGCTGATGACGAGCCCGAGTCCGACCGCCTGCTCAACCATCGCTCACCGCGCGATTCTTGAAGTGGAGCACGATCTCCTGGCCCAAACCCACGATGTTGCCGATCCCGACTACGACGGCGCGATGCTCCACCAGGCCCAGCACGCGCTCGAAGACCTGCTCCGCCCCGAGGCCGCCGAGGTCGGTGAGCCACCGCGGCTCGAGTCCGAGCGCGAGGGCGCGGTGGGCCACCAGGCGGGTCCCCTCACCCGCGAGCACGACCCGGTCGGCGGCAAGCCCGCGCCCCACCAGCTCGGCGATCTGCTCCGACCGCTGGAGCCGGTCACCCCTGCAGTTCGCGAGCACGATCCGCCGCAGGCCCGGCTCCGCTAGGTCGAGACCGAGCCGGGACCAGATCATCCGCGTGGAGTCAGGGTCGTTGGCGGCGAACGCATTCACGAACTCCACGCGCTTGGCTCCGAGTTCGATCCTGTAACGGCGGAGCACCCCGGGGTCCGGCGTCGCACGCTGCATCGCCTCGAGAGCGGTCCTCCGATCCACGCCCAGATGGGCGCACGCCGCCAGCGCCAGCGCCACGTTCTCGGCGTGTTCGACATAGGAGAAGCCCTGGAGATCCGCCTCGGTCACCCCCCGGTCGTCCACCGAGTGCAGCTCCGTACCATTCCGGCGGCATTGCTCCTGGAGCACGGAGACCAGCGTCCGTTCCGCCGTGAACGCATGCCCTCGGATTGGAAGCGTCTGAGCGAGCGCCAGCGCCGCGTCGTGCACCGTCGGTCCCATGACGTCCAGGTGATCGGCGCGCACGTTCGTGATCACTCCGAGCGTGCTCCGGATCAGCCGCTGCTCCGTGACCGGCTGGAGATCGGGCGTCACCGCCATGCATTCGATCACCAGCGCCTGAGCCCCCCGCTCGACGGCCCGCCTCACGATCCGCGTCTGCTCGATGATGTTCGGGCTTCCCACGCGGTACACGTCCACCTCGGACCCGTCCACGTCGATCATCCGGGCCATGGTGCCCGTGGTCTTGGCGAACGTTCGGATTCCGCCCGCCCGGAGGCCGGCCGCGATCATGCGGGTCACCGAGGACTTCCCCCGTGTCCCATTCACGTGCACGCGAATGGGAATCCTTCGCAGGTAGCGGGCATGCCGCCGCGTCTCGAGCACGCCATAGGCGGCGAGGGCCAGCGCCAGTGCAAGAGGGATGATCGTCACTGAGTATAAGAACCCTGCTCGGGGAAAGGTTGACCGCCGATTAAGTGATCGGCACGCTGGGGGGCGCGCTTTACCGCATCATGAAGGGGCTGGTTGCCTCCGGGCGGGCCGGGAGGACTATGCAGTGACCATTCCGAGTCGGATGGCGTAGCGGACGAGCCCTGCGGTGTCGTGGATCGAAAGCTTGTCCATGATGTGCGCGCGATGGGTCTCGGCGGTCTTGACGCTGATTCCGAGCAGATCGGCGATTTCCTTCGATCGCTTTCCCTCCGCGACCAGCTGGAGCACTTCCCGCTCGCGCTGGGTCAGGCGGGGGAGCGCCATGTCCTGCCTCGTGAGGAAGGCCTCGAGCACGGCCTGAGACACGCCGGGACTCAGGTAGATCGAACCGCGGACGACCTGGTCGATGGCCGTGACGAGATCGACCATCGCCTGGTTCTTGATCACGTAGCCGCGAATCCCCGCACGCAGCGCCTCGATGACGTAGTGGTCCTCCGTGTGCACCGTCAGCGCGATCAGGCGCGTATCAGGAGAATCGCGCCGGACGGCGGCCGCGCAGTCGATTCCGTTCAGGATCGGCATGCCGATGTCCATCACCAGCAGGTCCGGCCGGTGCTTCCGCGCGAGACGGGCGGCTGCCCTGCCGTCGGCTGCTTCGCCGACAACACGATGCCCGGCGGCGGCGAGGAGCGATCTCAACCCCTCGCGCACGATCGCGTGGTCATCCGCGAGCAGAATTTGAAGCATGGTGCGAAGCCCCCAGGGGAATCTGAACCAGGACCTCGGTCCCTCGGCTCGGGGCCGAACGGATCACTACGGCGCCCCCTACGTGCGCCACCCGCTCCCGGATGCCGATGAGCCCCAGTCCCGAGGTGGCGGCTCCGGAGCCCGGTGGATCCTCGCGGAAGCCGATACCGTCGTCTCGAATGCTGCACTGGACGGCACTTCTCAATCGCCGGAGGCGGATCGCGACACTCGTGGCTTTGGCGTGCCTGACGGCGTTGTTCACGGCCTCTTGCGCGGCGCGATAAAGGACCGTCTCCACGGGCGCGGGGAGCCGCCTCCGGGTCATGCCTTCCACCGTGACAGGCATTCCCGCCCGGCGAGACACCCCGTCGGCGAGAGACCGCAGCGCCGGCAAGAGGCCGAGGTCGTCGAGAATCGTCGGTCGCAGCTCGTGGGAAATCTGGCGGAGCCGCTCTTCCACGGCGGCGAGGCGCTCGTTCACGACTCGAAGCTTCTCCCTCTCCTCCGGGGGCGCGGTTCGAAGCGCGTCGTCCACGGCCCAGTGCACGCCGACGAGGAGGTGGCCCGCCTCATCGTGGATCGCGTGCGCGATGCGCTTCATCTCCTGCTCGCGCGCCTCGGCGCTTCTCCTCACCGCCGCGTTCGCCTCCCTCGCCCCGCGATGGGCCATTTCGAACGGCGAGAGGACCTCGGGCGAGACGGCGCCCAGGGCTGCCACGATGCGAGTGCAGGCGTCGCGGTCTTCGGCCTCGAGGAGAAGGTCCTTCGTGGACTGGACCAGCGCCGTGGCGACATCGAGGACGCCGCGGCCCGATTCGAGGGCTTCGCGGCCCAGCTCGTAGGCCGCGTGCCGCGAATGCTCCGTTCCGCCCGGTACGTGGTCCCGGAGGAGGCGGACGAATCGAGGGTGAATCGGATCCGACGTCTCGGTCACGGTCTGCCTCGCAAGCGCCACGCGGCGAGGACCAGCGCGTCGTCCAGCCCGGTGGCATACCGCTCCATCACTCGATCCGCGATATCCTGGGCGCGCGACCGGGTGATGGCACTCTCGCCGAAATCCTTGGTGAGCCCGTCCGTTGCCATGAGCAATAGGTCTCCTCGACGAAACGGCTGCGTCATCGGCATGAGCCGCGTGAGTCGATACCCGACCAAGCCGCGCCCCACGCACAGGCTCTCGCGCGTTTCCGCGGTGCCGCCCGCGGCGTGGAGCAGCACGCCCTGGACGCTCCCCACGCCGAGCCAGGTGATACTCGACTCGCCCGTCTCGATCCTCGCGATGCCCATCGTCAAGCCTCGCAACTCCCGGACGGCGAGGTGGCACCGGTCCATCAGCCATGGGAGGGGCGCCGTGGCATGGCCGCTCAAGACGTCGACGGCCGCCTGGGCCGCCGCGGCCGCCTCCGGGCCATGTCCGATGCCGTCCATTACGGCGAGCAGCGCGGAGACGGGCCCGGCCCTGACAAAGCAGGCATCGCCGCACTCCAGCTCGCCCGCCAGGCAGCGCTTCGAGATGCCGACATCGAGCTGGCCCCCGGTCAGCGTCTCCACTTCGTCGCGCATATGATGGTTCCCCTTCCTGGGGTTGATTCGATGTCGATCTCGTCCATGAGCCGGCGGACTCCGGGGAGTCCGAGTCCCAGCCTTCCCGACGTGGAGAAACCGTCCTCAAGCGCGCGACCCACGTCCGGGATTCCCGGACCCTCATCTCGAACCGAAATCGCAATGCCGCGGCCGCGACCCGAGGTGACGGACCACAGAGCCACCTCGCCCCGAAGCGCGTACTGAACGACGTTGCGGGCCAACTCGGAGATCGCGGTGGCAACGAGCGTCGCGTCCCCCGCGGAGAACCCGAGAGAGAGCGCGAGCTCTCGTCCCTTCAGCCGCGCCGCGACGATATCGGCGTCCGAGCGGATGGAGACCACTGTCGTCGGCGCCTCGCGCCGGAGGTCAGGTGATTCGGTTCGGCTTGATGCTTCCATCGAGGTACGCCAGACCTTCCTCGAGATCGAGTGTCGTCGCGATACCCTCCAGCGTCAGTCCGAACTGCGCCATCGCGAAGGCCACCTCCGGCTGGATGCCGACGACGACCATTTCGGCTCCCCGGAGTCGGATCATCTGCGCGAGGTCGCGCAGGGTGCGCGTCGCGAACGAATCCAGCACGTCAAGCGCGGTCACGTCGAGAATGACGGCGCGCGCTCGATGCCTGGAGACGCTCTGAACGAGCGTGTCGCGCAACTGCAGCAAATCCCCGTCCGTGAGCGCGGATTGCACGGTGGCGATGAGGTACGCCCCTTGTTTGAGGATGGGTACTTCCATGCAGATCCTTGCCGGCCCAACGGCGCGGCGATGCGCGCCCTAGGAGCCCGGTTTCCCCCCTTTGGGAAAGACCTCGTAGCCGAGGAGGCGCTCCGCCTCCTCGATGCCGCCCTGGAGGTCACCGACCGTGGTCATCTTCCCGAGGTCGACGCCGATCTTCACGAGCGTCTGCGCGATCTCGGGAGAGAGCCCGGTGACGATGACCGTAGCGCCGAGCAGACGGGCCGCTTCGACCGTCAGGACGAGATGATTGGCGACGCTGGCGTCGATGGCCGCGACCCCGGTGATGTCCATGACCACCACCCTGGCGCGGTTCGTCCGGATCCCGCGCAGGAGCTGCTCGGTGAGCTGCCGCGCCCGATGGGGGTCGATCACGCCGATGATCGGGAGGATCAGGAGCCGCTCGCGTACCTGCAGCACGGGCGTCGAGAGCTCTCGAATGGCTTCTTGCTGCTCCCGAATGACGCGCTCGCGCTCCTGCACGAACCCGACCGCGACGGTGATGGCGATACGGTTCGCGGCGGGCTCGTAGGCGTCAAGCACCCGATTGAGGATGGTGAAATCGTTTCGATACTTGGCGAAGAGGGACCGCGCCAGGACGTCGCGCAGGAGGAGCACGATGCCGACCACCTCATGCGTCTCGACGCCGCGCGGAATGATGCGCTCGGAGAGGTCCCGGGCGTATGCCTGGAGCGCTTCCATGGTGCCCGTCTCGAGGGCCCCGACGTAGCTGTCGTAGACCGACGTAGCCTCCGCGAAGATCTCGTCACGCGACATGGCGGTAAGAAGCTCCGCTTCGGTGATGAGGCGCACCCATTCTTCTCGGAGGTGCGTGCGGTTGTCTCGGAGGTGGGAAACCAGCTCGGTGAGGAGAGCCACGGTTGCCACCGACGGCGGAGATAAAATCGGGGTCCGGTCTCGTGTGTTCGGCATGATGTGCCCCCTGTCCTACACGTCGACTGGGGGCACTCGCGCGGCGGCGCGGGGAGATATCCGCCCAGCGGACGTACCTGCCCCCTCGTTAAATGGTATCCCCGCGGCGCGCCCCTTCCTATCGGGAAATCTACTGATGCCTCCCGCTCCGCCCCACGCCGAACGACTGACCAAGGAGCGTGTTCTCGAGCACCGTGCCTATCCCGCGAAAGACGAAATGCCACGTCAGGACCGCCCCGACGGAGCAACCCACCGCCACCCCGACACTTGGGGGCAGCCCCGACACGGATGCCGCCATCGTGAGCGACGTGACCGCCGCGAACAGGCTCGAGGCCGCGATGCAGGCTTCGCGCCGGAGGTCGAAGTAGTAGAGGAGGATGAGCCCGAGCAGGCCGATCCCTTGCGCGCCGGCGGCGAAGAGGAGGAGCCGGTAGGGAAGGATCGCCGCCGGCGGCAGCCCCAACCAACGAGCCAGAGGATCCGCGGCAAGTTGCAGGAATACGGTCACTCCCGCCTGGACGGAGATGGCGCCGCGGAGGAGCCGGGCAGCCTCCTCCACGAGGCCCCGCGCGCGGCTGCGAAGCTCGGGGAGAGTCGCTCCGCTCTCCAGGGCCGCATAGAACGATCGAAAGCGCCGGTAAAACGTGGTCTCCACCTCCACGAAGATCCACGCGAGGCAAGGGATGGTCGAGAACCACGCGATGGTCGAAGCTCCTGCGTGGAGCGACGCCGCCTCGCCGCCGACCAAGCGCCAGGCGATGAGCTTGTCGACCCACAGGGAAGCGTTGAACGCGAGCCCGGCCCCGGCGAGCGCCGCGTAGTCGCGAAACGCGGGCAGGAGCGTCGCTCCTTCGTCCGCCCCTTCAGGCAGCGCGCGGAAGATGCCCACAAGCAGGATCACCAGCGTCAGAGTTTGACCCGAGATCAGACCGAAGAGATATCCCGGTACGCCGAGCCCGGCGACGCCGGCGAACAGGGCGGCCAGAAGGAAGCTCAGCGCCGATCCGGCTCCCACCGCGCCAAGGACGCGGGCGGGGGAGCAGAGGCCGTTGCCCACCGACAGCGCCGTCCACTGGGCGCCGACGGCGGCCGAGAGCGCGGCCCCCCACAGGGCGGTGCGTGGCGGCAGGCCCAACGCGAGAAGCCCGACGGCGGTGGGGAGGGCGCAGATGAGGAACGTTGCGCCGAGCCCTCGGCAGAGCGGAGCGGCGATGGCGCGGGGCCGTCCCTCGTACACGCAGTCCGCGACGTGGCGCGAGATGACGATCTGGACGGGCCCGGCAACGAGCAGCGCGGCCGCGTAGGCGACGTTTACGACGGTTCCGGCGATGGCGAGATCGGCCATCGCTCGGCCGATGAAGACCGGGAGCGAGGCCAGCACCGCCGTCGTCAGCATCCACGGCAGCGCCATCACCGCCGCGCCCGTGGCGTAAGCCGCGGTGGCTCCGGAGATCCCTTGATGGACCAGGCGCTCGAGCCGCCACCCTATTCCGGCCATGGCCAGGTGTAGAGCGCCCGGTAAGCCGAGACCGTCACGCTCTTCCGATAGAACGTGGCCACGCGTCGCCGACCGGCGGCGCCCATGAGGCGGCGCTCCTCAGGGTCCCTGGCGAGCCGAATGATCGCTGCCGCGGTGTCTTCGGGGGCCGCGAGCCGCGTCACGATGCCGCTCGGGCCGATCTGCCGATCGGCACATCTCCGTCCCTCGAGGAGCTCGCGGCAGGCTCCGGCATCGGAGGCAACCACCGGAATCCCCGCGGCGCCGGCCTCCAGAATGACGAGCGGCTGCCCCTCGCTGAAGCTCGTGAGCACCAAGACGTCGATCTCGGAGTAGACCCGCTCGATCGGCAGGGCTCCTTCGAATCGTATCGCGCGCTCGAGACCGAGCCTCGCCACGAGGCGCCGGCACCGGCGTGCGTACCGCGGATCCTCGTCGACCGGGCCGATGATGCGCACGTCGAGCTCGACGGCCTGGAGCGCCAGGAAGCACGCATGAATGAACGTGACGACGTCCTTGATCGGCACCAGCCGTCCCACAAAGGCGACCCTTACCGGATGTCTCCCCGGTGTTCGAGGCAACGGCCTGCGGACGCGCTCGCCGAGCCCGTCGAGGTCGATCCCGTTTGGAACGACGACCGTCTTATCGGCCGGAGCGCCGTCGGCGATCTGCCTCTGTCGATTGGCGTCGCAGATCGAGACGACGGTCGAGGCCCCGGCGTAGGCGCATCGTGCGAGAGCGCGAAAGAAGCGCGCCCACATCCGGCGTAACGCCGGGACCGTCGTGCCGTCGAGCATGTCGTCCGCGCCGCGGCTGTCTCGGGTCCGGCGGAGCCAGGGGGCGCGGTCCAGCTCGAGGAGTCGCTCGCGCGCGTAGATCCCGTGCTCGGTCAAGAGAGAGGGGCGACCGGCCCGGCGGCCCCAGACCGCGGCCAAGAGTCCCGCGTAGCCGGTGCAGAGGGAGTGATAGACGGTCGCGGGCGGCGGCTCCGCCGCAAGCAGGCGGACGAGCGGCAGGTGCATCGATCGAGAGTGCCAGAAGAAGTCGACGAACGAGGCGTTGGGCGCGAGTCGCTCGCAGAGCTCGGTCGTCAGCTCGAAGGACGCCCGGCCGTGGAGAAACGCGCCGGGGGACAAGTCGCCGCTCGCGAGGTCGTCGAGCAACGATGAGTCGATTTCGTCCTCCAGATGTAATCTCCGAATCCCGCGAAGGACACGCGAGGATCGGCGTGCGTCCACGTGGCGGTGTCGCGCCGGCGGCGGCTCGCGACAGTACAGGTTGGACAGGGAGACCACGTTGGCCGGAAGGGAATAGCGCATCCGTGTGTTGGCTCCCCGCTCGGGGCCGACGTGCACGAGGGCGAAACGAAGGTCGGGGAGACTCCCGATCAGATCGTGGACCCACGTCGACACGCCTCCGTTCACGTAGGGGTACGTCCCCTCGAGCACGAGGCAGACGTCTGCGCGCTGGATGCCGACACTCGGCCCACCGCTCTGGACGTCAAACGGCTTCATACCGGACCTCCGCGGGATCCAGCCGACCCGCCTCCCGTTCGGCACGCTCTCCGATTTCGTCCAGCACCAGCGCTGCGGAGAGGGCCAGGTTCGGGTCGCGGCCTGCCGCCGCTCGACGCAACAATGCGATCGCCTCGGGGTCCCTTCGTCGCGAGAGGCGAGCCAGCGCGGCGCGCCGCTCCTCCTCGTTACCGCACTCCAAGGCGTCCGAGGGCGACAGCGCGTCCGCGAAGCGTTGGATCGTAGCCGCCGTGAGCCCCGTCCGCCGGCGCGCCCTCCTGCCGAGGCGTAGCGCGGCCGAGTCGCGTCCTCTCGTGACAAGCGTCGCAAGAGCCACGGCCGCTCCGACGAACGGAACCGCCAGCAGCGCCGCGACGCACAGAAACCGGCGGCTGGGCGGCACGCAGGCCAGCCCCTCCCAAAGGAGTAGAACCGCCGTTCCATGCAAGACCGCCAGCCCGAGGCTCTCGAGCGGCGGAAGAGGCGCGCCGGTAAGGAGGATCCAGGCCGCGAAGGCATCGGCCGCGGCGCTCGGGGCAACGAGGGCGGCCCAGCGCGGGCGGCTCACGCGATCCGAGCGCACGACCACTCCGATCATTGCCCGCGCCAAGGTGGTCACACGACCCTCCTCGCCGGAGCGGGCTTCCTCGTGGAGATGCACGAGCCGTCCTTCCA
>Ga0137418_10007389_pt1 | contig 10096 bp, 10 predicted proteins | sample CZODoug3_1_2_16f_FD_122242 | JGI IMG/M metagenome (GOLD analysis project Ga0137418, IMG submission 122242) | Vadose zone soil fungal communities from Angelo Coast Range Reserve, California, USA - CZODoug3_1_2_16fungal (Hybrid Assembly) | ecosystem: Environmental > Terrestrial > Soil > Vadose... | reverse complement strand
CGGCGCATCGACATCGTGGCGTGCGGGACGTCGTGGCACGCCGGACTCGTCGGACGGCACATCATCGAAGAGCTGGCGGACATTCCGGTCTCGGTCGAGTATGCCTCCGAGTTCCGCTACCGGCGCCGGCCGCGCCCCTCGGGGAAGGTGGGGACCAGACTCACCATCGCCATCTCGCAGTCGGGCGAGACGGCCGACACACTCGAAGCGCTGCGCGTGGCGAAGGGAGCCGGCTCGACGGTCGTGGGCATCGTGAACGTGGTCGGCTCCACCATCGCGCGCGAGTCCGACGGCGGCATCTACCTGCACGCCGGGCCGGAGGTCGGCGTCGCCTCCACGAAAGCGTTTACGTCGCAGCTCGTGGCGCTGGTGCTGCTCGGGCTGTACCTGGGGCGGCAGCGCGGGCTGGCAGCGGAGGAGGGGCGGCGGCTGGTGGAGCAGCTCGCCGCCCTCCCCGATCTGGTGGCCCGCGCGCTCGAGCTCGAGGGCGAGGTGGCGCAGCTCGCCGAGCGCTACGCCGATGCGACCAACGCCCTCTACCTCGGCCGCGGGGTAAACTTCCCCGTGGCGCTTGAGGGCGCGCTCAAGCTCAAGGAGATCTCCTACATCCACGCCGAGGGCTATCCGGCGGCGGAAATGAAGCACGGCCCGATCGCGCTGATCGACGCGAACATGCCGGTGGTATTCCTCGCGCCCAAGGATGCGGTGTACGCCAAAGTCGTGTCGAACATGCAGGAGGTGCGGGCGCGCGGTGGTCGAATCATCGTGGTCACGAGCGAGGGAAACGGGGATCTGCGGCACCTAGTGGACCATCAGCTGTGTGTGCCCGCCGCGGCGCCGCTGCTCTCCCCGCTCCTGACCGTCATCCCGCTTCAGCTGTTGGCCTATCACATCGCTGTGCGGCGGGGGTGCGACGTCGATCGCCCTCGCAACCTGGCGAAGAGCGTGACGGTGGAATGATGCTCCAACGGTTCGTGGTGCGCCTCGCGGCGCTAGCGTTGCTCGCAGGCCCGCTCGCGGCCCAGAACGCCAAGTCGAGCCCGGCGGGGGGTTTCCTGGTCGGTGACCAGATCTCGCTCCAGGTGGAGGGGGACACGCTGTTCAGCAAGATGTTCACGGTCGGGCAGGGGCCCGCCCTGACGCTGCCCGGGATCGGGGCGATTCCGCTCGGCGGCGTGCCGCGCGCCGAGGTGGAGACCTACCTCACCCGGCAGCTGGGGCGGTACTTGAAGAACCCGACCGTGCACGCCAAGGCGCTGGTGCGGCTCTCGATTCTGGGAGAGGTGGAGCACCCGGGTTTCTATGCCGTCCCGGCGGATGTCGTCATCGGGGACGCGCTCATGGTGGCGGGCGGCCCGACGCGCGACGCCAAGGTCGGCGACTGGCGCATCGAGCGGAACGGCGACCGGGTCTGGGCCGGCGATCCGCTGCGCCAGGCGATCGCCCAAAGTATGACGATCGATCAGATGAACCTGCACACCGGAGACCAGATTTTCGTGCCGCGGGACCGACACGACCCGGAAGGGACCTGGCGGATCATCGGCATCCTGGTGACGCTCCCGGCCGCGATCTACGGCATCACCCGGCTGGTCCACTGACGGCGATGCGCATCCTCTCCGTCGTCGGGGCGCGCCCCAACTTCATGAAACTGGCGCCGGTGGATCGAGAGCTCGCCCGGCGCCGCGACGTCGAGCACGTCATCGTGCACACCGGCCAGCACTACGATCCGGAAATGTCGGATCTGTTTTTCGAGGAGCTGTGGATTCCCGCGCCCGACTACCACCTCGGCGTCGGATCCGGCTCGCATGCGCAGCAGACCGCGGCGGTGATGCAGCGGCTCGAGCCGATCCTCACCGAGCTCCGTCCCGACCTCGTGCTGGTGTATGGCGACGTGAACTCCACGCTCGCCGCGGCTCTGGTCGCGTCCAAGCTCGGCCGGCGCGTGGGGCACGTAGAGGCGGGGCTGCGCAGCGGCGACTGGTCGATGCCGGAGGAAATCAACCGGGTCGTGACCGACCGGCTGTCGGACCTGCTCTTGACGCCCTCCCGCGACGCGGGGGACAACTTGGTCGCCGAAGGGATCTCCGTGGATCGCGTCCATTTCGTCGGAAACGTGATGATCGACTCGCTGTGCTGGGCCCTGCCGCAGGCGGCGAAACGCGACGTCGCGTCGCGATACGAGGTCGCGGGCGTCGGCTACGCGGTGGTCACGCTGCACCGCCCCGCGAACGTCGACGATCCCGCGGTGCTGCGTGAGCTGCTCGAGGCGCTCGACCAGATGGGCCGCACGATGACGGTGCTGTTCCCTGTCCACCCACGCACGCGCGAGCGCGTGCAGACCCTCGGTTTCCGGCCGGACCCGAGGGGCGACCTGCGCCTGCTCGAACCGCTCGGCTACCTCGACATGCTGGGGCTGGTGGCGGCCTCGCAGCTGGTCATCACCGACTCGGGCGGCTTGCAGGAGGAGACCACGTTCCTGGGAGTGCCGTGCGTAACCGTGCGGCCCAACACGGAGCGCCCGGTCACCTGTACGCACGGGACCAACCGCCTGGTGGCGCCACGGCGGGACGCGATGCTCGGCGCCGTGGAGCGGGCGGTGGCGCGCCGCTCGCCGGCGCGGCCGCTGATCGAGCGGTGGGACGGCCACGCGGCCGAACGGATCGTGCGAGTGCTGTGCGACGGTGAGCTCGATGGAGCGGCGTCACCGCCACACCCGCCGCGACGCGCGCGCGCCATGCCCCAGTCGCTCGCGGCGGGTTGAGGTTGTGGTGCGAGATATGCGTTGCTGAGGAGCATCGCGGACTCCACGAGGCGGTCGGAAGCGCGTGGCCAGCGCCGCTGTGGGGGAGCCGCTGCAGGCTGTGCGCCGGTCGAGCTGACCGGGCAGAGGATTTCATAACACAAGGAGGTATGCCGCTGAAGGAATTCCAATGCCCGCGGGGAGTGGACCGCACGCCGCTCCCCGCGGCGTCCGCCCGCTGCGTCACGCGCACAACCGTTTCCTCCTTGCTGCGAATCCGCGACCCGCGCGTCATGGCATCCCACTTGCTCTTTCTACGAGTCGGCATCCGATGTGCGAGGGAGGTGGCAACACCGGGGAGATCGGGCCGACGAGTTGACCATGCGCGGATTGCGTCCCTCCTACGTGAGAGCGGGGTGGGGCCCCCATGGTGGCCCGACTTCCCACGCCCTCTTTCGGTGCGGCGACGAGTCATCTGTCGCCCCAATATGCTGCGCTGACGCCGCAGGACGCGGCGCCGTAACTTTCCAACATCTTTCCTGGCAATAGCATACGCCGCCTCACCGTGGGCGGTATTTTGGCACTAGCCTTGCTGTTGCGCCGCGGCAACATTCCACCCCAAGGATTCGCCGCCATGGCTGCAAAAGGGAAGGACCCCCAAGCCCCCTCGCCGCTCGATCCGCAGGCCCAGTCGGAGTCTACGGCGGCGCTGCTGCGTGAGCTGGTCGCGCACCTTCGCCAGAATCGGACGCAGCTGCGCGAAGAGTGGGCACGCCGCATCACGCGGGCGCAGCTCCTCACGGCCATGACGGAGGAGGAAATCTTCGCCGAAGCGACCTCGGTGTACGACAACTACGTGGAAGCGCTCGAGACAGGGACATTCGAGGCGTTGCAGGCGTACGCCCGCAACCTGTCGGAGCGTATCATTCCGCGCGGCGTCGAGACGCACGAGGTGGTCGGCATCGTGCTGCTGTTGCGCGACGTGCTGGCGCGCTCGCTGTTCGGGAAGTATCACGAGGACTTCGACAAGCTGAATCGCATTCTCGACGCATACGAGCCCGCGGCCAACCGGGTGGCGAACACCGTGGCGGTGGGCTTCGTGCAGGAGCGCGAGCGTATCATCCGGCAGCAGCAGGAGGCGATCCGCGAGCTGTCCACGCCGGTGCTACAGGTACGCGAACGGCTGCTCATTCTCCCTATCATCGGCGTGATCGACCCGCAGCGGGCGCGCCAGCTGACGGAGCAGCTGCTGCGTGCGATTCGCACCAACCGCGCCAAGGTGGTCGTGATCGACATCACCGGTGTAGCGGCCATGGACTCGAACGTCGCAAACCATCTCGTGCAGACCGTCGAGGCGTCGCGCCTGCTGGGCGCGACGGTGATCGTTACCGGCCTCTCGCCCGAGATCGCGCAGACGCTGGTGACCATCGGCGTCGACCTGAGCGAAATGGCCACGGTCGGCGACCTGCAGGGTGGCATCGAGGAAGCGGAGCGGCTGCTCGGCTACAAGGTCGTCCCGCTGGAAGAGCCGGTCCCGAAGCCGTGATGTCGCACCCCACTTCGTAGACGGAGGGCGTGGTGGAAGTTCCGATACTGAAGCAGGGGCTCTATCTCATCGCGTCCATCCAGTCGGCGCTCACCGACGCCGATCTGTCGGCGTTACGCGAGGCCCTGATCGAGCGCGTCGGAAAGTATCGCGCCCGCGGTGTGATCGTCGACGTGACGGCGCTCGACGTCATGGATTCCTTCGCCGTCCGCACGCTGCGCGACATCGCCCACATGGCGCGGTTGCGCGGGGCCGAAACGGTGATCGTCGGCATCCAGCCCGAGGTTGCGTTCGCGATGGTGCAGCTCGGCCTGACGCTCAAAGGCGTCTCGACCGCGCTCGACCTCGAGGAGGGGCTCGCCTTCTTGGATCGGCAGGGCCGGGAGCGCCTCGACCGCGTGCAGGGCCGGGTAACCCGTGGCTGAAGAGCTGCTCGTTCCGATCACATCCGACGTCGATGTCGTCAGCGCCCGGCAGAAAGGGCGGGAGCTCGCCGCGGAGGCGGGGTTCTCGAGCGGCGACCAGACCGTCATCGCCGCTGCCATCTCCGAGATCGCCCGCAACATCCTGATGTACGCCAAGCGGGGCGAGATCGCGCTGCGCACGGTCATGAACGGGGACCTCGATGGCGTGATCATCGTCGCGCGCGATCAGGGGCCCGGGATTCCCGACGTCGCCCGCGCGCTGCAGGACGGGTACTCGACATCGGGGGGGCTGGGTCTGGGGCTGCCGGGGGCGCGGCGCTTGATGGACGACTTCGACGTCGTGTCCATCCCGGGGAAGGGGACCACCGTGACGATGAAGAAATGGCGCCGGCGGCATGCGTGAGGGGTCGGTGGACGCTCCTCCCGTGATCGACTGGGGGGTGGCCACGCTGGCGCTCGCCGGCGAGAAGGAATCGGGTGATCTCCATCTCGTCAAGCAAGTGGGGCGTGGCGTGCTCGTCGCGGCGGTGGACGGGCTGGGGCACGGTGCGGAGGCGGCCGCCGCCGCCCGCGCCGCCGTGACGGCACTCGACCGGTACGCGGAGGAGTCCCTACCGCCGCTCGTGCGACGCTGTCACGAGGCGCTCGCGGGCTCGCGCGGGGTCGTGATGAGCCTCGCTTACCTCGGCGGCGTCCAGCCGTCGCTCACCTGGCTGGGCGTCGGGAACGTCGAGGGTCTGGTGCTGTACGCGGCGCCGAATCGGCGCCCCGCGCGCGCCTCGCTAGTGACGCGCGGCGGCATCGTCGGGGGCGCCGAGCTCCCGCCGCTGCGGACCGATGTGGTGCCCGTGGCGCCCGGGGACCTCCTCATCTTCGCTACCGACGGCATCCGCGGTGGATTCTCCGAGGGCCTCCCGACCGACGCGACTCCGCAACAACTCGCCGACGAGATCCTTGCCCGGTATGGCAAGGGCACGGATGATGCGCTCGTCCTGGTCGCGCGCTACGCGGGGGGCGGGCAAGTCAGGGCATGACCAGAGTGGTACCGAGCGGGTCTCCCGCGACTCCGCCCGCCGCACCGCGCGACGAGGAGCGGCAGGTGTTGCGGATGCTCGCCGTTGGCGCCGAGGGCAGCGGCAGCGGAGGGCTGCTCCACAGCATCCGCCAGTGGGTCGGGGAAGGCGGCGCCGAGGTCGAGGCCGCGGCCGACCTGCCGCGGGCCGTGCGTCAGCTCGGCACCGGACGGTGGCACGTCGTGGTGGCCGTGCTGGGCGAGCACGCGGACGACGATCTCGCCTGGTGGGTGGATACGCTGCGGGGCGCGACCGCCGCGCCGCGCCTGATCGCCGTGGCGCACAGCCCGTCGATGGGTCTGGTGCTGCGTGCCGAGAAGCTGGGAGTACTCGACGTGCTCTCGCTCCCGGTGCGGCGAGAGGATTTCCTGCGCGCGCTGCGTCGTGCGCGTCCGATCACCGAAGCGGCCGTGACGCTGCCCGCCGTCGAACCGCACGCCGTCGGACCGTACGCGCTCGTGGGCCAGAGCGCGGCGATGCTCGACGTGTACAAGCTGATCGCACGGGTCGCCCCGAGCACGGCCACCGTGCTCGTGCAGGGCGAGTCGGGCACCGGCAAGGAAGTGGTGGCCCGCGCCATCCACGTCAACGGGCCGGTGTCGTCCGGAGCGTTCGTCGCCGTCAACTGCGCCGCGATTCCCGAGAACCTGCTTGAAAGCGAGCTGTTCGGGCACGAGAAGGGCGCGTTCACCGGGGCGGTGATGCGCAAGGTTGGTCGGTTCGAGCAGGCCGGTGGCGGCACATTGTTCCTCGACGAGATCGCGGACATGAGCCTCGCGCTGCAGGCCAAGATCCTGCGGGCGGTCCAGGAGCGGGAGATCGAGCGCGTGGGCGGCACGGACACGATTCCCGTCGACGTCCGTCTGATCGCGGCGACGAACCGCGATCTCAAGGAAGCGATCAAGCAGGGCCGGTTTCGTGAAGACCTGTATTATCGGTTGGCCGTCGTCCAGATCCGTCTGCCGCGCCTCGGGGAGCGCGGGGACGATCTCCTCCTCCTCACGGCGTACTTCGTCCGTCAGTTCGCTGAGCGGTACGGGAAACAGATCCACGCGATCTCGGATCGGGCGCTCGAGCTGCTGCGCAACCACGCGTGGGTCGGGAACGTCCGCGAGCTGCGCAACGTCATCGAGCGGGCGGTGATCGTGGCCACCGACGACGTGCTGCGCGCCGAGCACCTTCCGGAGGAGTTCCGCGGGGAAGAAGCGACACTCCCCGACCGGCCGGAGGGTGCGCTGCTGACGCTCGCGGAAGTCGAGGCGCGGCACATCACGCGCGTGCTCACGCACACCAACGGCCAGATCGGTGCGGCGGCGGAGATCCTCGGGATCCACCGCAATACGCTGACGCGGAAGATGAAGGAGTACGGCCTGTGACGCCCCCGCTGCCACCGGTGCGGGTCGAAAAGGCCCTCGCACTGCTGCCCGATATCGAGGCGCTCGGCCCGTTGCGGGCCCTGCTCGTCTCGATCTCGCGGCCCGACGAGCGCGCGTTGTGGTCGAGCTCCGGCCCGTATCTCACGCTCGGCAAACGCGGCGTCCAGCCGGAGGAGCTGCGGCGCCACATGCCGCAGGCGTTCCACGTGATCACGGAGCACCTCCAGACGCTGTATCGGGCGTACGTCGAGGCGCTCGAATGCCAGCAGCGGGGGGACGGGGCCGGTGCGGTCGCGGCGCTGGTCCGCGCCGGCCGCGGCGAAGAGCGCGTCGCCCGGCTCAGCCAGGCACGGGCGTGGTACGACGTCGCACTGCGGATCTCCCAGGCCCTGCAGGACCGGCGCCCCGAGGTGGAGTCGCTGCGCTCGGTCGGGGAGCTGTTTCTCCGATTGGGTCAATACGCGGAGGGTGCCCGTCACTTCCAGCGGGCGCTGGCGATCGCGGAAGCCGAGTTCGATCAGACGGGTGCCATCGCGGCGTGCGAGGGTTTGGGCGACGCGGCGCTCGCCCAGAGCCAATGGACGGGCGCCCAAGCGTGGTATGCCCGCGGGCTGCGGCTCGCGACCGCGGGCGGCGACCAGCGGCAGATCGGCCGACTCGAGCGGCACCTCGGCGTGCTGGCGCGCCATCAAGGGGACCCGACGCTCGCCGGTGAGCATCTGCGCCGGGCGCGGGAGTGCTTCGAGGCCGCCGAGGCCGCCGAGGAGATGCCCGAGCTTCTGAACACGCAGGGGCAGCTCGAAGCGCAGCTGGGCCGTTCCCAGGTGGCGTCGGGGGCGTACCGGGAGGCGCTCGCATGGCTGCAACGCGCCCCGCGCGACGCCGGGCTCGAAGTCTCGATTCGCTTGAACCTCGCCGAGCTGCACCTCGAGGCGGGGCGCTTCCTGGACGGCGAGGAGGAGATGCGACGTGCCGAGCAGGTGGCGATCGGGGGCAACCTCACGGGCCGCCTGGTACAGATCTACACGCTGATGGGGAAGTTGCGGGGCCGGCAGCTGGACGAAACGGGGTTCGTCTTCTTCGAGCAGGCGATCGAGTTGAGTCGCATGCTCGAGCCTTCCCCCACGACCGAGGCCCAGGTGTACGTCGAGTACGGCTTGTTCCGTGAGCGCCTGGGCCAGCGCGAAGAGGCCCGCGCGTACCTGGAGCGTGCTCGGGAGCTGTATGGCAGCGCTGGGGATGCCGCCGACCGCCGCCGCGTGGAGGCGGAGTTGGAAAAAATGACGGCGTAGCTCGGGCTACACCAACCCCAAGCGCTTTTCGATGTGTCCCTTGACGGTGGGCGTGATGATGCCGCGCTGCAACGCGTCGGTGAGAGCCTGCGCGACGGCGCCGCGGTCGGCGTCCAGCTTCTGTTCCCGCAGCTCCCGGATCGCCCGGGCGAGACGCTGATCGTACTCGCTCGTCTTCAGCTGTCCCGCGTCCATTTCCGTTTTCAGCGCGTCCAGCTGCTTGATGAAGCGCTCCAGCGAAACCGGTGCCATCGGATCACTCCTTGGGGTGTGGTACGTCGTCATCACGCAAGCTACCCTTGCGCGGGCTCTCGCACGAGCGGGCGGGTCGCGGACCGGACGCCGGAATCAACCCGCGGCCGCGAGCCGGCGCAGCTCGGCGTGCCGGTAGCACGTCACGAGATGGTCGTTCACCATTCCCACCGCCTGCATGAACGCGTAGCAGATCGTCGGTCCGACGAACCGAAAGCCGCGCTGGACGAGCGCGGCGCTCATCCGGTCCGATTCGCGGGAGCGGGCCGGGAGGTCGCGCAGGCTGCGGCGGCGGTATTGCTTCGGCGCACCTCCCACGAAGCTCCACAGCAACGCGTCGAACGAGCCGTCGCGCTCGACCAAATCGAGAAACGCGCGCGCGTTCGACACGGCGGCCCGCACTTTCTGCCGGTTGCGCACGATCCCGGGGTCCCGGAGCAGCTGCGCGATCTTCTGCGGGTTGTAGCGTGCCATGCGCTCCGGGTCGAACCCGTCGAAGGCCTCCAGGAACCGCGCCCGCTTGTGCAGGATCACCGCCCACGACAGGCCCGCCTGAAAGCCGTCCAGTATGAGCTTCCCGAACAGCTTGCGGTCGCCGTGCAGCGGGACGCCCCATTCGTCGTCGTGGTACGCCAGCATCAGCGGATCGTCGGTTCCTGCCCAGCAGCGTCGCTTCATAGCGGCGGTTAACATAACCTGAGAGACGTAGCACGAAAACCGTAGCACGAAGGCGTAGCACGAAACCGTAGCACGAAAGGCGTCACGCGAAGGCGTCATGAAACACCTGCATGTGACGGAGCGCGACGGCCGCTATCTCAGCGAGCTTCGGGAGATCGATCCCCCCGTACCGCAGGCAGGGGAAGTGCTGGTGCGGGTGGCAGCCTCGGGCCTCAACCGCGCCGACCTCTGGCAAATCGCGGGACACTATCCCCCCCCGCCCGGAGAGCCCGAGATCCTCGGGCTCGAGGTCGCGGGAACGCTGCCGGGCTCGAACGAGCGGGTGTGCGCGCTGCTCGCCGGCGGGGGGCACGCCGAGTACGTCGCCGCGCCGCGTGGGCAGGTGTTCCGCGCGCCGCCCGCGCTCGATCTCGTGGCCGCGGCGGGCATCCCGGAAGCCTTCCTGACCGCCTTCGTGAACCTGGTGGTGGAGGGCGGCGTCTCGGCTGGTGACGGCGTGCTCATCCACGCGGGCGCGTCCGGCGTGGGGCTGGCCGCGATCCAGTTGGCGAAACTCGGCGGCGCCCGGGTGGCGGCTACCACGCGCACGGCGGACAAACTCGCCGCGCTGGCGGCGGCGGGCGCCGACCTGGCGCTGCTCGGCCCCGACGCGGTGACGGAGATCGAGCGGCACTGGGGCCAGGACAGCGTGGCCGTCGTGCTCGATCCGATCGG
>Ga0137418_10007388_pt1 | contig 10097 bp, 11 predicted proteins | sample CZODoug3_1_2_16f_FD_122242 | JGI IMG/M metagenome (GOLD analysis project Ga0137418, IMG submission 122242) | Vadose zone soil fungal communities from Angelo Coast Range Reserve, California, USA - CZODoug3_1_2_16fungal (Hybrid Assembly) | ecosystem: Environmental > Terrestrial > Soil > Vadose... | reverse complement strand
CCGAGCGTCACCGGCAAACGGTCAATCCGTGAAATGCCGGCGCGATAATGTTCGTCCGAATGACAGATCCCGGACGCCGCAACCCGAATCAAAACGTCGGACGCACCGATTTCCGGACGATCAACCTCCGCTTCCTCCAGCGGTTTTCCGACCTGCGTGAGTCGTACCGCTCGCATGCATTCACCGAATGAGCGCGTCCAGCTTTCTCACGTCTAGCCCGGCTTCGCGGTAATACTTCCGAGTCAGCTCGAGAAGAGAAAATCCATCCTCGTAGGCGGCGAAGCCACCATTCACCGCCTTGTCCAGATAGATGAGGCCGCCACCAACCACGAACACGGCAACCATCGGCTCTGGTGAGTCCTCGGTGATTACCAGCGTGTGAGCTTCGCCCGCAGGTTCGTAGATGTAGGTTCCGGGCTTTGCAATCCAGTCATGCTCCAAGTATCGCCAGTGACCACGCATCGTATAGCCATGCACAGTGCCAACATGGTAGTGAGTTCCCACCATGGAACCGGGGAGACCTTTCAGAACGACGCTGAATCCTCCGGATGTGACATTAAAGCAACAAGGCTGGAACCAAACACCATTCGCGTAAGGAACCCATAGACGCTCATCTTCAAGGTTAACGTTCGTGACGAAGTGTTCGCGGCTCCTTCGACTCGCCTCGAGGCCGTCGGTGAAACTGCTAAAGGAATTGATCGGCATATGTCCCGTTTAGTGGGTTATTAATTGAAATGTCAATCTCCGTCCGAGAGGCCTCACATCTGCTCATATTATCCGCACGTCGCGCTCGGCGGAATCCTTTAAAATTGCTAACGCAGCCTGATACCCCGGGCTTTCGTATGCCTCAATCGCCTTTGCAGCTTCAAGCGTCTTCGCCACGTGATCGACAGAAGGATTGCCGAGGAGGCGATCGAGTGTCCATAGCCCTAACGCATCAGGGAAACCGACATTGCTTTCGTTTGTGAGAATTATAACGCCGATCCCTGTCTCCGGAACAAAACCAACATATGCACCAAAGCTCGTCGTCCCGCCATTGTGCCAAATGATGTTGCCGTTCGGCGTTTGCTGCACGACCCAGCCGAGCGCATAAAAAACTTTGTCGTTCAGCGCGACTTTAGGGGTGCGCGTTTGCGCCAGATTCTCCGGTGAGACAATTCGTCGGCCTTCGAACGTGCCGTTCGAAAGCTGGAAGCGGACCCAGCGCGCAGTATCTTCGATGGTGGAATTGATGTCGCCCGCGCCGCCGAAATCGTAAGGGAAAAGTTGTGTGAATGGAACGGCGACGGTGCCTTCAGGTGTCCAGCGGTAGCCTTCGGCGTGGTTAGATGCGGCGGCGATGGCCGCTGCTGTGTAGGACGAATCCTTCATGCCGAGGGGCTCGAGCAGTTCCTGGCGGAGGACTGTGTTCCAATCCGCAGCGCCCGCTGCCTTCGCTACGATGCGACCCGCGAGCACATGCGTGATGTTTGTATAAGCGAAGGTCGAACGGAAACTCGAGACCGGCTCGACGTAGCGCAAGGAGTGAATCATTTCGGCCTCGCCGACGCCGATCATTCCCAGCATGTCGTTAGCGTAAGGCGGGAGGCCCGAGCGTTGCGCGATCAGGTCGAAGACACGGAATTCGCGCGTGACCCAGGGATCTTTCATCTGAAAATCCGGATAGAGATCGATCACCCTGTCGTCCCATTTTAACCGGCCGCGATCGACCATCATCGCGAGAGTCGTGGCGAGAAAGCCTTTGGTGGTCGAACCGATCTGAAAAACGGTCCGGGTGTCAACCGTGCCGCCACCCTCCTTGGCGCGAACTCCGAAGCCTTTGGCATAAACGAGCTTGTCATTCGCGACAATCCCGATCGCCAACCCGGGCACATCAAAGGCCTTCATTCCGCTCGTGATGTAACGCTCAAGATCAGGGATCAGACCCTCAATGCGCGTCTCCAGAGCTTGGCCGGCCGTGTGCGGGTCGGCGGCTAGTCCAGCCTCATGCCAGACGCCGACGATTAGGAGACAAACGAATATTTTTGCGATAACTCGCGCGACGCATGGCTTTGCCCCCAAACCTGTTCGGGCAGCTTGGTCGCTCTCGCTTGAAACCAGCAAGTCCGCACTCCGTTCAAATGAATTCGTTTTCACGATGGCTTTATTAGCGAGCGCGGAACATCGACGAAAGAATAAAAGAAAAAGTGTCTGCAATTAACGAGCAACTCGGTCCAACGCCAGCGAGCCAGCTGCTCGAATTGACTATTGACATTCCGCGCCGTTTCCAGCGCAATCACCCCATGATAAAAACTCGAATTGCAGTAATGGCTGTCGTCCTGTCGTTTGCGATGACAGTAGCTTCTCTTGCGGCAAACCCTCAAATGGGCACATGGAAGCTCAACGAACCGAAGTCAAAAATCCCAGCCGGCCTGGGAAAAAACAACACGGTTACTTACGTAGAGCAGAAAGACAAAATTAAGATCACAGTGGACGGCGTAGACAAGAATGGAAAACCGACGCACAGCGTTTGGGTCGGCAAGTTCGATGGGAAAGCCTATCCGTTGAAAGGGAATCTGGCTTATAACTCCGTCGCCTACAAAGTGGTAAACGACCGGACCAACGACATCACCGTGATGAAGGATGGAAAGATCGGTTGGACAGGGCAAATCACCGTCGCGGCGGATGGCAAATCACGCACGGTCACCATCAATGGAACAGACGCGAACGGGAAGAAGTTCAAAGGCAAGGCCGTTTACGACAAGGCGTAAGTAGGTCGGCTTCTGGATCGACGAGCCGCGAAGCCAGCGTCTGAAGGCGCAGTTATCTTCATTATTTCCCGAGTTGCTCCGTATTAGCGCTCATTGACCAGGGCCATTTTTTGCAGCAGCGCTTTGAAGCGCGGTTCGTTGCGAACGCTGTCGTAAAGCTGATCGGTGTTCCACCAAAAGAGCGGGTCCATGTCTTCAAATGCCTTCTCGATCCAATCCAAGGCTTTTCCCTTTTCGCCGAGCCCCAAGTAGACCGACGCTCGGGCCGCCGGTGAGACATATTGCTTTTTCGCCAACTCGTCTAAGTCGCGAAGTATCTGTTCTGCTTTAGCACGATCGCCCGAGGCGGCGTAGGCGTAGCCGAGAGAACCTTTATACCACGGCAGATCATCCAGCGTCGTGGCCTTTTGAAATTCCGCGAGGGCGTCAGCCGTTTTGCCCTTCCAATGCAAACACCAGCCCAATGTCTGGTGTGCCAAGGCGTTATTCGGATCCAATTCCAATGTCTTGCGCAGTTGCACAATCCCTTCGTCGTACCGGCGCGCCCAGTGAAGAAAAAAGCCGAAGTCGGTATTCAGCAAAAGATTCAGCGGATCCAGCTCCAACGCCTTCTTCTCATTCGCGATCGCCCCATCGAAGTCGCCTTTCGCCATGAAAGTCCACCCATATTGGTCGTAGGCGAGGGCCAGGTTGGGATTCAATTGAATGGCGCGTTTGAGTTCATCTTCAGATCCACGAAAATTAAAAGCGCTGAAGAGGGCCACACCCAGCGAGAGATGTGCGTCGGCTAGATCCGGCTCCAGCGACAGCGCCTTAAGCGCCAGTTCCTTTTCCCTAGCCCAGGCTTCCCTGCCCGCCACAATCTGTCCTCCAGCCCAGCCGTAAGTGTCAGCCAGTCCGCAATAAGCCAGCGCATAGGCGGGATCCACTTGCAACGCCTGCTCGAAATAGTGGATCGCGTTGGTCCAACCGATTCGTGTAAACTTGTTAAAATGATAGCGGCCCAGCAGATAGAGTCGGTAAGCTTCGGCGTTCTCGGTCGGCTTTTTCGCGAGTGCGCGCGCTTCCTCTCCACCGAGCTGTAATTCCAGTGCCTGGACCACGCGCTGCGCCACGTCGCTTTGCACGGCAAGGATATCCTTCATGTCGCGGTCATAGGTTTCGGACCAGAGATGATAACCGTCGGCCACATTCACGAGCTGGGCCGTGATCCGAAGTTTGTCGCCGGCTTTGCGCACACTGCCCTCCAAAACCGCACTCACATGCAGCTGCTCGCCGACTTTGTGGAAGATGTCGTCCTCGTTCTTGCCTTTGAAAGCGAAGCACGCACTGCGTCCGGGCACACGCAGGCCTTTCACTTTCGTCAAAACGTTGAGCAACTCTTCAGTCATCCCATCGCTCAAGTATTCGTCGCTCTTGTCCGCGCTCATGTTCACGAAAGGCAGCACCGCGATTGATTTTTCCGGCACGCCAGCCGGAGGCGGCCTGCTGCTGGGAGCGCTAAGGCGTCCTATGAAGAACAATGTGACCGACAACGCAGCCCCAATCAGCGTGACATAAATCCAAGCGCGATTTTTCGAAACGCGTTTGTTAGGAAGAACCTGCCCTGAGCGTGAGTCGAATGGGTCGACATCTTCTGTATGCTTGATTCCTTCGGGCGTTAGTTCGAAGGCCCAGGCGACGACCAAGGCGATTGGAAATCCAATGATGATTGCGAACACGATTAATCTGAGGGTCCAATTCGGAATTTCAAAGATTGGAAAAACCTGTGTCGTGACTTGGACCAGTAACCAACCCACGACAGCATACGCGACAGCGACTTTGTAAACGTTGCGTCGCTTCAGCTCGGCAAAGAAGTTGGCGATCTTCACTGGTTTGAGGCTGCGCTCGGCCCAACCACTTTCTGCGCCAGCGCTTCGAAACGCGAATCGCCGAGCAGTGGGTCGAGCAGCGGATCTATTTTGATCCGGGCAATGTTGGAGTCTTCGCGTCCTTCGAAACTCTGTTCGACGCAGCGAATCGCCCGCTCCTTATCCATGGCGTTGCTTTTGCCACACAGTCAATCTCTGAGCAAGATGTCATCAGGACGCTCTTCTCGAATCTCGATCACAGCAACGGAATCAAAAAGGTCTGGCAACTGGTTCCCCCGCTTCGCTTTTATCCGACACTCCGCCGATGCTGAAGGCACCCATCGGCTTTGCATCGGGATGCGGTTCTCTTGTCATGAGGTCACTTTCGACGTACCGGCGGAACTGATCGCCAAACATATACGCCCGGTCTTTCCAAAACGCCTTGCCACCTGGCGCGCATACGAGGTTCATGATAACAAGCTCCCAGCCGCGCCATAGTGGCTGCGCAAGCAGTCCCTTGCGCCATTTCAGAAATGCTTCTGACTGACGTAAGCAAACATTTTCTCGTTGTATCGGCGGGCGTATTCTTCCTGTCGTTCTCGAAGAGGTATATCGTTGGTGACGCAGCCGATTCCAGCATTGGCTTGTGGATACTTCTTGGCCACTTCGATAGGGACACCAACTGGCCTCGAGGCAATGCTGCCCGCCCAATAGAACTTGATATGCCCTGCGCGAATATCTTGTTCGGCTTCCTTTACGGCATCAGCCGGATTCCAAGTCGGATCCGCCGCAATGCAAGACCCGGCAGCGAGCGCTAGTGCGAGAATGCGCAAGATTTTCATGTGGCTGGCAGCAATAAGATCAGCTCTCGTCGCGCAAGCGAGATTTTTTAGCCAGCGTGGTCAATCGACAGTGATAACTACCTTTCCGCGCGCATGGCCTTCCTCGAGATAGCGGATCGCGTCTGGAACTTCGCTCAACGATTTATACGTTCGGTCGATGACGGTCTTCAATTTTCCCGACTGCACCATTTCGGCGAGGAGCGTGAGGTCTTGGGTGCTCGGCTGCGCCATCATCATGCCCATTTTCTGTTTAACGAAACGCGAATACAGTGCCGCGTTCAGCGCTTTACCAAGCGGTCCAACCAAGCCTTGCTCGTTCGCGCCGCCGCCGCCGATCATAACGTAAATGCCGTTTGGCGTTAACACGCGCCGGCATTCGGATAATGAATGGTTCGCGACGTTGTCGAGAATCACGTCGTACTTTTGGTCGCCCTTGGTGAAATCCTCTTTGGTGTAATCGATCACGTGATCCGCACCTAGCGATTGGACCAGCTCGATATTGCGCGTGCTGCAAACGCCGGTCACATCGGCGCCGTACGATTTGGCGATTTGCACCGCGAACGTGCCGACACCACCTGACGCGCCGTTAATCAAAACCTTCTGCCCTGGCTGCACCTTTCCTTTGTCACGAACACCTTGCAGCGCGGTGATGCCCGCAATGTTGATCGACGCTGCTTGCTCAAACGTGAGGCCCGCCGGTTTCGGCGCCACTGATCCGGTTGCGCGACGACAAAGATACTGCGCGAACGCACCGGTGCTTCCGCCGAATACTTCATCGCCGGGTTTGTACTGTGTGACGCTCTTGCCGACGGTTTCAACCGTTCCGGCAAAATCAACGCCCAGACGTGTGTCTTTTGGTTTGCGCAATCCGCCGATCATTGCCCGCATGAACTTGGGCGTGCCTTCGATGAAGTGCCAGTCGTACGGATTGACCGAAACTGCGCGAACCTTTACCAGGATCTGGTCGTCATTCGGAACAGGCTTTTCGACATCCTCAAGCTTGAGATTCGCCGCGCCATAGTCGCAATACACGATGGCTTTCATCGGGTTGGTTGGCGCGGCGGTCTTGCCGCAGTCGTTTGTCGATCGCCAGTACGCGACAAATACCCATATGAATGCGAACAGCAACAAGATAAAAACGATACGGATGAGCCACTTTAGGATTCGTTTCATAAACAGGAGGTTTGAAGTTAGCTGCGGTTGTCGATCATGGACGAAAAGTTCAAGTGATTCCAGCCTGCACTTCGTTCGGCGCTGCAGGCTTCAATCCTTTAATTAGAAGCCAAAAGCTGACGACCAATTCGAACAAAGCCATCGGAAAATCGAACCACCAGTCATTAACGATTTTGTTGAAGTGAGGGAAAATTAGATAGACGAAAGCGCAAACGACACACCATGCGGACGAGATCACACCGTAGAGAGCCAATCCTCGCGGGATGTAGTTCGATTTGAACCACAACCAGGCGCAAATAGTCGCGGCCAATCCAAAGAGCGGAAGGCCAACATAATAATCGTCAAAACTTCCGGCGAGCTGGACGCGAGCGAGGGCTTGGAGGCGGTCCGGTTCGAAAATTTTTAAATAGGGCGCATCGCCGAGCAGTCGAAGAGCAGCCAAACTATTCAGTGGCGCAATAAGCCACAACATCGCGAAGGCAACGCGAAACAATGCGCCTGCCAAGGCGAGGCCGCGATTGATCGGCGCGAGTATGACGTAGAGCGCAGTCGAGAGAACGATGGCGCCGATATCATAGGAAATGAAGCAGGTAAGCGCGGCGCGAAATTGTGTTTCGTGCGCGAGAATGTTGCGCGCGGTGTCGGCGGCGTTGCGCGGGATGACGAGCGGCCCGAGTAATACGAAGTTGCCGAAAACCACGATCGCGAATGTGAAGAGGCCGCTCCAGCCGGCGACTTTTGCGGCGGTGCGTTGTGAATTGTTCGCCACGGCGAATCCGTCCTTTGGCGGATCGATCTTATTGTTTGTCATGTTAGTCCGTGGTGATGACGACTTTTCCGCGGGCGTGGCCTTCTTCCAAATAACGGACCGCAGCTTGCGTCTCGCTAATCTTGTAAGTGCGATCGATCACCGGCGAAACTTTTCCTGACTGCATGAGGTCGCGTAAGACATTCAGATCGTCTTTAGTCAGTGTCGCAATGTAGAAGACGAACTTCTGGCTGGTGAACTTTGACCGAAAAACGGTCGCGAAATTTCCGAGAACACGGCCCCACATTCCGGGATGCAATCCTGCTCCACCAACTCCGGCGAGCACGCAAATGCCGTTCGGTTTTAAAATGTTTCGGCGTTCAGAGAACGAATGGTTCCCGACCAGATCGTAGATCATGTCGTAACGTTGATCGGTCTTAGTAAAATCTTCTTTTGTGTAATCGATAACGCGATCGGCGCCGATCGATTTCACAAGATCGACATTGCGCGTGCTGCAGACTCCAGTCACGTCTGCGCCGAACGCCTTCGCGATTTGGACGGCGAAAGTGCCAACGCCGCCCGACGCGCCGTTGATCAAAACCTTTTGTCCGGCTTGAATGTGCCCTTTGTCGCGCAGCCCTTGCAATGCCGTGAGCCCGGCAATCGCAACAGAACCGGCTTGCTCAAAGGTGACGTTCGCCGGCTTCAAAACCGCGGCGCGATCAGCGGGGACGCAGATGTAATCGGCCACGGCTCCTCTCTTCGCTCCGAAAACTTCGTCGCCCGGTTTGAAGTTGGTTACATTTTTTCCAACTGCTTCCACGACGCCGGCGAAGTCACCGCCGAATCGGGTGTTCTTGGGTTTTCGCAAACCGGTTATCGGGCGCATTAGCAGTGCGCCTCGTAGTAAATGACCGTCAACCGGATTGATCGAAGCCGCGCGGACGCGAACGAGGATTTCATTGTCGTTTGGTGATGGCTTTTCCAGGTCGCGGAGCTGAAGATTCTCCACGCCGTATTCGCAATTCACGATAGCTTTCATAGGATTACTCGGGGTGGCAGAGTTGCGATTGCAGTCATTGGTAGAAATCCAGTAGGCGACGAAGAGCCAGAGGCTGCTTACTAGCGCTGCGAACAGCACCATGATGCCTGTCCATTTTAAGATCTGCTTAACGAGCTTCATTCGATCGTGATAGCGATCTTTCCCTGGACGTGGCCGGTCTCGAGATATTTATACGCGGCGGCAGTTTCAGTAAGCGAATAGCTTTTGGTGAGAGCGGGCACGACCTTTCCGCTCTCCGTCAAATCGCGCAGAATGCCGAGGTCCTTTTTGTTAATGTCGACGCCAAACATGACAAACTTCTCCTTCGCAAATTTCGAACGAAGGGAGGCGGTAAGTGCGCCAGCCATATTGAACAAGGTCTCTGTGTGCATTCCTGAACCGCCTACCCCGGCCAATACACAGATACCGCCGGGCTTGAGGACGCGGCGACGTTCTGCAAAAGAACGATTATTGACGAGATCGTAGATTACGTCGTAACGCTGATCGCTTTTGGTGTAGTCCTCTTTCGTGTAGTCAATCACGTGATCGGCACCGATCGATCGGACCAAGTCCAGGTTTCTCGTGCTGCAGACGCCGGTTACTTCCGCGCCAAAAGCCTTGGCGATCTGGACGGTAAATGTTCCGACGCCTCCGGACGCACCATTGATCAGGACCTTTTGTCCTGCTTTCACATGCACCGTGTCGCGGAGGCCCTGTAAAGCAACAAGCGCGGTAGGGATCGACGCGGCTTGCTCGAAGTTAACGTTAACCGGCTTCGAAGCTATCGCTCCGTTGAGCCTGACACAGATGTATTCGGCGAGAGCGCCTGCCCTTACTCCGAAGACTTCATCGCCCGGCTTGAATTCGGTCACGTTCTTGCCAACCGCTTCAACCGTTCCGGCGAAGTCAGATCCCGGAGTTGTGTTTTTCGGCTTGCGAAGTCCAAAGATAAGTCTGCCGATACCGCCTTGCAGCATTCCGCCGTCGTAAAATCGAAGAGAAACGGCGCGAACGCGGACGAGAATCTGGTTGTCGTTCGGAACCGGCTTTTCGACCTGTTCAATTTTCAGAACGTCATCAGGCGAACCGTATTCGCAGTAACGAATAGCTTTCATAGGATGGGTCGGCGCGCCGGTTTTTCGATCGCAATCGTTAGTCGATCTCCAATAGGCGAACTCGAACCAGGCGAAGAGAATGAGAAGGATCGCGAGTGCGCTCCATTTCAGAGTACGTTTAATTTTCATCGGCCTAACGAATCAGACCACTTCGGCCGGCAGCGCTTTGACGTTGGCGCCTCTGATCAAAAAGTAGAGCATGATTGCCAGTTCGGCGAAGAATGCCGGCTGCAACCACTTGAACGCGGCCTCGTAGTAAACCGGAGAGAAGATCGCGATGGCGCTGAGGTGGCGCATGGCAAGATGAGCTTCCTCGCCGGCCCCGGGTCCTACGCGTTCAAGACCGCTTACGACGAGGCCTACGCCAAGTACTCGCCGGGCGTGATCGCTATCGCGCTCCTTCAAACAGTGAATTCGGTGCAGATGGGGGTTGCGCTGCTAGCGGCTGGATACCATCTATTCTCCAACAGCGGCTGCCTATCGAGCGCGGAGCCAGCGTACATACCTGCGACTCATATGCGTACGCTTTCAAGCTCCTCTTCGAATACGCTGGAACATGTCTTAAGGTGGCGCCATC
>Ga0137418_10007387_pt1 | contig 10098 bp, 9 predicted proteins | sample CZODoug3_1_2_16f_FD_122242 | JGI IMG/M metagenome (GOLD analysis project Ga0137418, IMG submission 122242) | Vadose zone soil fungal communities from Angelo Coast Range Reserve, California, USA - CZODoug3_1_2_16fungal (Hybrid Assembly) | ecosystem: Environmental > Terrestrial > Soil > Vadose... | reverse complement strand
AGGCCGGCTGGTTCGGCAGAGCGAAATCGGAGGACTCATCAACTCCGACTGCACCGTATACATTGCGGGCGCGAGTGGGGCGCCGACGGCATTCGTATCGGAGATGCTACGCGACAAGCCTCTCACGCGGGACGCCCGGATCCTCACGACCTATGTCCCGGGTATCAACCCGATCGATCTGTCGCTGCTACACCCGAGCGCGCAGGTCACCGGCCTTTTCATGCAGCCAGGCTTCTCGGCGGCGCAACGCGAAGGGCGTTTCCGCGCCCTGCCCATGTCCTACTCGGGTTTCGTGCGCCACTTGCGCGAGAACGTCGAAATCGATCTTGCGGTGGTTCAAGTCGCCGCTCCTGACGCGCGAGGTCAATGTTCGCTAGGCCCAGCCGTGGAATTCATGCCGATCGCTCTCTCGAAAAGCCGGCGTCGACTGGGTCTCATCAACAGCGCCACGCCCGCGTTCGCCGGATCCGGCGGAGTGCCCTATGACAGCTTCGACTACCTTTGCGAAGTCGACACTCCGTTGCCCGAATACTTGCCTTCAGTGGATCCCGATACCGAACTCCTGGCGAGCCGCGTCGCGACTCTGATTGAGGATGGCTGCGTGCTGCAACTCGGCCTCGGTAAAGTCCCCACCGCGCTCACGGCATCGCTCGCCACCCGGCGCAAGCTGAGGATGCACTCGGGGATGCTTTCCGATGGATTTCTCGATTTGGCGGCAAGCGGTGCGCTCGATATGGACTTTCCGCATACGACCTGCGTACTGGTGGGCAGCCGTCACTTCTACGTTCGGGCAGCCGAATTCATGCCGCTGCACATTCAGGGCTGCGAAATCACACATGACGTCGCGAGTCTCGTCCGCAAGGAGCGACTGGTCGCCGTGAACTCTGCCCTGGAGGTCGATTTGTTCGGACAATGCAACCTCGAACATGCGAATGGCTCCGCTGTGAGCGGCATCGGCGGTGCCGCGGATTTCGCCCGCGCGGCCCGTATCAGTTCCGGCGGACGCAGCATCATCGCACTCAATGCCCGACATCGGAACGGATCGCGCATCGTGCCGACCCTGGGGAGCCCCTCCGTCACGTCGCTGTCGCGCATCGACGTTGACTATGTGGTCACCGAGTTCGGTATCGCGCACCTCGCTCCCGAGAGCGTCCACGAGCGCGCACAGAGCCTAATCGAAGTGGCGGCGCCCGAGTTTCGCAGCGACTTGCGTGACCGCTGGCGTGAGCTTGCCGCAAGACTATAGTCATCTTTACTCCAATGCCCTCATCTGGAACCAAACCATGAACATACTGGACGGAAAAGTCATCGTCGTAACCGGTGCCGGCGGCGGCGTCGGCAAGGCCATCGCAGTGGAAGCCGCCCGGCAGGGAGCCAAGGTGGTCGTGAACGATATCGGCGTCCAATTGGACGGCTCTGGCGGAAGTGCCGGTCCCGCGCAACAAACCGCCAATGAGATTTGCGAGGCCGGCGGCATCGCCTGTGCCAACACCGACAGTGTCGCGCAATGGGCATCGGCGCAGAAGATCGTGCAGCAGGCCTTGGATTTACACGGCAGAATCGACGGCGTCGTGAACAACGCCGGCAATCTACGTGATGTCATCTTTCACAAGATGACCGAGGAAGATTTCGACGCGGTGATTGCGGTGCATCTGAAAGGCAGCTGGAATGTGTCGCGCGCGGCAGCACCGCATTTCAAGACTCAACAGAGGGGCGCGATGGTTCACATGACGTCCTCATCCGGTCTCATCGGCAATGTCGGACAGGTGAACTACTGCGCCGCCAAGATGGGAATCGTCGGGATGTCTAAAGCCATCGCTCTGGACATGGAGCGCTTCGGCGTCCGGTCGAATTGTCTGGCGCCCTTCGCGTATACGCGGTTCGTGAGCAGCATCCCGACGGATACCCCAGAGGGGGCCGAGCGTGCCCGGGCCAACATGCGTCTGGAAGCCGCCAAGATCGCGCCATTCACTCTCGCGCTTCTCAGCGATGCCGCCAGCCACGTCACCGGCCAAATCTTCGGCGTGAGAAACAACGAGATCTATCTGTTTTCACAGCCCCGGCCCATTCGCTCGGCGCATGACGGAACTGGTTGGACGGTGCAGACGTGCATCGAACGCGCCATCCCTATGCTTCAGGGATCATTTTTTCCCCTCGACAAATCGCGGGACGTTTTCACATGGGATCCCGTCTGAACCCCTGAACCCTCAAAAGGAGATACGATCGTGATGCGATCCAACAAGGCGATCATTACATGCGCCATAACCGGCTCGATCCATACCCCGAGCATGTCGCCGTACCTTCCGATTACGCCTGAACAGATCGCGCAAGAGGCGATTGCAGCGACCAAGGCGGGAGCTGCCATGGTCCACTTGCACGCGCGGGACCCGGCCACGGGCCGCCCGGATCAATCGCCGGAACTCTTCAAGCAATTCTTGCCGACCATCAAGGCGGCCACTGACGCGATCATCAATATCACCACGGGCGGTGGATTGGGTATGACCTTGGATCAGCGATTGGCGCCGGCCAAGTGGGCGAGACCCGAGATCGCCTCGATGAATATGGGCTCGCTCAATTTCAACATTTCGGGCGCGGGCTCGAAGATTTCGGACTGGAAGTTCGATTGGGAACGTCCTTATCTCGAAAGCACGAAGGATTTCATCCTCTCGAATACTTTCGCGCAAATGGAGAGGGGGATGCGCGAACTCGGTTCACAGGGCACGAGATTCGAATTCGAGTGTTACGACATGGCGCATGTCTACAATCTCGCGCACTTTGCCGACAGAAAGATCATAGAACCGCCCTTTTTTATCCAAGGCGTGTTCGGCATTCTGGGCGGTATCGGTGCCGAACCCGAGAGCCTGATGGCCATGAAAGCCGCCGCGGACCGGCTGTTCGGTCAGGATTATCTGTTTTCCGCTCTCGCGGCCGGCCGGCACCAAATGCCAATGATCACCTTATCCGCGCTCCTCGGCGGATCTGTACGTGTCGGGCTCGAGGACAGTCTGTACGCCGGGCGAGGCCGGCTCGCACACTCGAATGCCGAACAAGTTGCCAAAATCCGACGGATTCTAGAGGAGTTATCGATCGAGATTGCAACGCCCGCCGAGGCGCGCGAGATGATGGCAACCAAAGGAAAAGACGCCGTCGGGTTTTAGGCAAACTCCCGCCTCCGGCACTTTCGAGCATTATGAATTTAGAAAATCTAAAGACCTTCCGCTTTCCGTCGATCGTGCATCAATACACCGCGGCGGATTCGATTCTCTACGCGCTCGGACTCGGATTTGGCGAGAGGCCCATGGATCCCATGCACCTTCAGTTCGTCTATGAAAATGGATTGAGGGCAGTCCCATCCATGTGCATGGTTTTGGCCCACCCCGGTTTTTGGATCGATTCGCCATCCTTGCAGATCGATTGGATCAAGCTGGTTCACGGCGAACAATCATTCGAACTTCTGCAGCCTCTTTCGCCTGAAGGCAGCGTCAGAGGCGAGTATGAGATCGTTGCGGTTGAGGACAAGGGCCCGGACAACGGCGCCAGCCTGCATCTCGTCAAACGATTGTTCGACCTCGCCACGGAGGCCCCAATCGCTCTCGTCAGGAGCGTGTACTTGCTCCGCGGGGATGGCGGACAAGGTGGATTCGGCGTTGCCCCGGAGTCGCCGCCGCCGCTTCCCGACGTCTCACCGGATGTGTTCGTGGATATACGCACGCTGCCTCAGAGTGCGCTGATTTATCGACTATCCGGCGACAAGAACCCCATCCATGCGGATCCCGCCTCCGCCGCCCGAGCCGGATTTCCGCAGCCCATCCTGCATGGCCTTTGCAGCATGGGTATCGCGGGACGCGGCATCATCGAGACTCTCGCGGCTGGTGATCCCGGCAGGCTCCGCGGCGTTTCCGTCCGATTCAGCAAACCCGTCGTTCCAGGCGAAACATTGCGAGTGGAAATATTCGGGAGGGCGTCGGAGATTAGATTTCGCGTCCGTTCCGTGGAGCGCGGGATTATCGTTTTGGATAGGGGCAGCGCTCGAGTTGATCCGAGCTAGCCGCCGGCAACATCAGTCTATCATCATCTGTCGAATCTTGCGGATCTACGCCGGTCAGAGGAGTTCACGAACATTGACGGAAAGGACCATGTGAAGCCGAAACCTCGATTTCCCGAGTTCGTTGGCGCCTTGAATTTTCGGGACATGGGTGGCTATTTGGCCGCCGACGGAAGACGCACTCGCTGGCACACTCTCTATCGGTCCGGCACTACCCATTCATTGACAGTGGCCGATCTCGCGCAGGTTGCCGCTTTGGGCATTCGTCATTCCTACGATCTGCGATCGAACACCGAAAGGCGCGTTCACCCGTCGGCGTTGAGAGGCATTCACGATATCGATTATCGGGTCATCGACCATGACGACATTGCGGGCGATATCTCGCGAATGCTCAAGCAGACCGGCGCGCAGCCCGAACACTCGACATCAATGATGATGACCCTATACCGTCGCATCGCCTTCGATTTCCGGGTTGCGTTCCGCGCACTATTCATTCAGTTGGAACGCAGTGACCTTCCGCTCGTATTCAATTGCACCGCCGGACCCCAGGGGCTCGATCTGTGCCAGCCTGAGCAAATCCGGCGAACTCTACTCGACTTGAACGCGCCCCAACGGGGCGTAGCCGCGATCTTGGTCGATTGCTTGGTTGAGCCAATTCAAGAGGCCTTGTACCACCTCGGTGCGATTGACCTCGTTCAAGATCTCGTGGCGGCCCTGCGGGTACCGCGCCAGCGCCGGGTGTAACCCCGCGGCACAATAACGGTCGATCAAGCGATCGAGATTGCCAATGTCGGCGACCAAGGGATCACGTTCCCCTGCCAGGATATACAGAGGAAGTCCTTTCCTGATGCGGCCAAGCGTGTGAGGATCGGCCAGTCGCGTCGCCTGAGACAGTAGCGAGAACATCGAGTCAGGCGTCAGCGAAAAGCCGCATAGCGGATCTGCGATATAGGCGTCGACCTCCGCCTCGTCGCTGCTCAACCAGTCAAAGGGTGTGCGCGCCGGTTGGAATGCACGGTTCAGCGCCACGGCAAGATTGCTTTCCCGTTGCGCGGATTCGGCTACGGCGTCAACCGCCGTAGTTCCCACCAATGCCAGACCGTCGATCAGCGAGGAATGATCGAGCGCATACGCCTGACTGATGAAGGAGCCCATGCTGTGTCCCAGCAGCAACAGAGGCAGCCCAGGGTTCTCCAATTTCGCGCGGTTCACCAGGCTGGCTAGGTCATCGACGACTGCGGGAAAGCCGCCCGGCCCGAAGTCCCCAGGTGCTCGCCTCGAAAGAGCGAGGGTCGCGCCGTGTCCTCTGTGATCGATGCCGTAGAGATCAATACCACTTTCGAGCAACACCGCCAGCGCCGCTGGGTAGCGGCGCGCGTGCTCACCCATGCCATGCGCCACGACCAAAATCGCCCGCGGCGGCCGCGGGAGAGTCCACCGATAAGCAGCGACTGTGACATCATCCGGTCTCGCCAGTGCAAAGCGTCTCTCCGCGATCCAGGTGGCTGCAAGTTGACTCATTTGACAAACCAGCTCTGACGAGTCGGTAGCTGACAGACTATCGGCGGACCTCGCTCTATGTCCCACTGAGAACGACAGACGTGCGCCCCAGGCAATGTTCTCATCATCCGATCCACTCCGGTGATGGTGTCCCCGATCATCAGTAGCGGTAGCTCAGCGTTATTCCGTAGGTTGTAGGCAGGCCCGCTTGTTTGACCACGGTATCCGATACATAGTTGACCGAATTCCAGTAGTAAGTATTGGTGACATTCTTACCCCAGAGTTGCGCTCGCCAATGCTTGTTCGCCGACTCTAGGCCTGCAGCCAGATTGAGCAGTCCATAGGCCTTTATGTCCAACGGCGGTGCGCCATCGGCGACAGCCTCCTGCGAGCCGAACGCTGCGCTGGATTGAGTCTGATAAGAGGCATCTGCACTAACGAAGGCCTTTAGAGTGTCAAAAACGGGCCAATCGTAGCGTGCGCCGTATTGGACCGACCACTTGGGTGTGAAGGGGAAAGCCTCGCCCTTGAAGTTAATCAGGTCGGTCGGACCAAGCGGATACGGACCGGTGTCGAAAAAATTCGATGTGACTCGGGAGTCGAGGTAGATGCCTCCGGCGTTGAGCGTCACGCCGTTGATCGGACGCCACACCGCCGAGAATTCAACGCCATTCTCGGTCGATTTCGGAATATTCACAAGAACCTGCAAGGCGCCGTATACCGGATCGAGAAGCCGCCCCAACTCCTGCTTGTCGGTATAGTCGTAATGGAACACCGAGAGATTCAGTTGCAGCGTACGGTTGAACAACTCCGATTTAGACCCTAATTCGTAAGCCAGCAGCGATTCTTGGGTGACTGGCAGGAGCTGTTTGGCTTGAGAGGCGCCGAGCGCAGGCGCGGAGCCTGCCTTATAGCCTTTACTCACCGTGAAATAGAATAAGTTATTTTCGATCGGGGTCCAGTCGACGCCGATACGCCACGGCACATTGCTCTGATTGAGGGTATTGCTCACCAGGCCCGGACTAAAATTGGGCGGCGGCGCCAAGGTTACGCATTGGCCCGGTAATTGGGGAACAGAAGTACCTCCGTACAAACTGGCAAGCAAGCCACTGACGGCGTTTTGAAGAATGGTGACGGACGGGTAAGTACTATATGAGCAACCGCTCAGCTCTTGATCCGACTTTGTGTAACGCACTCCGCCATGAACATCCAAGCTGTCGAGCACTTGGTACTCAATATTGCCAAACACCGACTTGGTGGTAGTGTTATCGGTGTTGATCGCGCCAAACTGGAGGAATGGCGGCAGCCCAAACGCAGCCGGCGAAAAGGACGCCGTGGAGTAGAACGGGTTGACGTCGTCGGTCTCCGCGCTCTTGTCCGACTCATAGTTGACGCCCACCAGCCAATTGATCTTCCGATCATCGAAGGCGCCGTGCAGGCGAAGTTCTTCGGAGTAAGCTTTGACATTGCCATGGATCTGGGTCGACTCTTCTGGAGCGGCGACGCCCGCCTGGTCGACGCGATTGGACTCTTTGAAATGCTGATAACTCGACAGCGAGGTGAGGGCTACGGCGTCCGAGAACAGTTAATCGAGGCGCAGGTTGGTTTGGTAGAAATTCTCATCATTGCGAGGATGCGCTCCGGCGTACCAATCAGCCGCCCGAGCGTTGGCGGGTGCAATGGGTTCGGCGAGGACGGCTTGAATCTGCGGCGGATAGGCAAGGTACGCGGGGGAGCCGACGGGCGCCGGACGATAGAACGCTGGGTCGGACAGCGACCCCATTGCGATATTCTGCGGGGCCTGAAGCCTGAAACCCTCGAGTTGTCCGGCCTGGGTGTCCGAACTATCGGTCCAACCGTTCACGTTCAGATTGGCAGTGAAATTGTCGGTAGGCATCCAATCCAAGAGCAGGCGTACGATCTGCGTATCCTTGTTACCTAGGGTGTCATTTCGCGTGACGTTCTGCTGCCAGGCGCCGCCGTTTTCGGTGCTGGCGGCCAGGCGCCCGCTGAGCGTCGACGTCAGCGGACCGCTGATGAAGCCACTGAATAAGTTTCGGTTGAACCGAGCAAATGTTTCGTCGAAGCCGGCCGCAAACTCGTGCGTGGGCTTGGCGGCGATGAAGTTGATCGCTCCACCAGTAGCGTTCTGGCCGTACAGGGTGCCCTGGGGGCCTTCGAGAATTTCGACCCGTTCGGGGTCGAGGAGGACTCCCTTGGACATCACCGGAAAAGGAAATGACACTTCATCTTGATAGACGCTGACCGTCGGCGACGCCGAAAGCGATTGCTCAAAATAGCCCACACCACGCAGGGTGTAGACGGGCGTGCCGCTTTGAGTCTGTGAAAACTGTAAGCTCGGCAAGACCTGAGTCAGGTCCGCCAAGCTAGTGACGCCCTTCTCCACGAGCTGCTCACCGGTCTTCGCGGTGATCGCCATGCCAACGCTCTGGATGTTCTCACTGCGTTTTTGCGCGGTGACCACGATCTCCTCAATAGCCACCGGACCCGTGTTGCTCGAGTTCGATTGAGTGACCGTTGCCGCAGCAGTCTGCCCAAATGCAAAATGGGGCGTCGCGCACATCGCGACAAATAGTGCTGACGTGGATACATAGGCCACAGTGCGCTGAAGCGGCAGCGCTCTCACTGGCAAATTCGAATTCATGTTTTGGCTCCCCCATCTGTATTGTCAAGAGACTTTTTTGTTGTCTATAGAGAATCACCCATGGGTAACACCTAGGGGTCACCCCCAGAGGCAAACGAACACTTTCAAACCGGCGGCCACGCGGGCTCGGATCCTTGGTACTTCATTTGCAACTCATATTGCGGATTGGCCTAGATTTCGATTTGTCATTGAGCGACAATCTCTTGCCATCGGCCGACAGCAGATTGATTGTTTTCCCGCCCCAGAGAGACCTATATGACTCAACTGGCCCTGATCCGAGCCTCCTCCCTGAACGGGTATCGCGAGCTGGTTTGTACTTTGGGCGGCAACCCGGATGAATATCTGGAGAAATTTGGTATCAGCTCGGCGCTCATCGATGACGAATTTGGCCTCTATCCGCTAAGGTCATTCATTGACCTGCTAGAGCTGACGGCAGCAGAACTGGAATGTCCCGACTTTGGCCTTCGCTTATCGGCAGTTCATGGAGCCCGGCATTTGGGTCCCTTGGGAATCATTGGAGCCAACTCAACGACCGTCGGCGAGGCGATGCAAGAGATTCTCGACAATCTGGATTTTCATTGTCCAGCGGTTATGGCAAGGTTGGATACGAAAATTTGTCCTGGGAAACCCACATTCACTTGGGACTTCTCATTGCCGGAGGCATTGCATCGAACTCAAATTGATGAAAGCGCCGTGGGCAATATCTATCAGGAACTGAAGATACTGGCGCATGGCGACTTTACGCCAGAAATGGTCCTATTCCGGCACTCGGCTACCAAGCCGCTGAATGTCTATCGACGATTTTTCCGAGCCCAGGTGTTTTTTCAACAAGAGGTCAATGGTGTAGTCATCAAGCCCGAGGTCCTAAACAGGAAGCTGATTCACGTCAATCCGCAATTGCATAAACTGGCCTTGGCATTTGTCCGTGAGGCGATTCACCGACAGAAGCCTGATATAGTCAGTCAGGTACGGGTCTTGATCACAAGGTTGCTGCAAACCAAGAAATTTGGAATCGGAGACGTTGCCAAGAGTCTTGGTGTTCATGAGCGAACATTGCAGAGAAAGCTGAAAAATGCCGGCGCCGGTTTCGAGGATATCCTGGATTCCGTTCGCGAAACGCGTGCCGCAGAGCTTCTGAGGCACTCTGAAGTTTCCATGGCGCACATCGCTACGCTACTGGGTTACGCCGAACAGGCCTCTTTCAGTCGCGCATGTTTACGTTGGTTCGGGGCGAATCCCTCGGCCGTTCGACAGCGCGCGAGGATTTTGGAACGGAACGACATTTGATCGCCTCTGGAAATCGTGCGACGTCGCCGGATCGGTCCTGCGCTTGATCTCGGCGTTGAGGGTTTTAGTGCATGGTGGGATATTTCGATTGTGCTGAGCCTTTGTGCTTCGAGCCTAATCTTCTATGCAAGTGCCATCGCCCATTTTGCCTTTGGCGACCAGCCACGGCGCCGACGGCCATGGCCAAACGAGAATTGTCCCTTTTGAATCCCGTGGGCGAGTTCAATGCCGGCGATCGTGATCGCCGCGTTCGCGAAAGACTTCAACAGCAAGGAATCCCCGCTCAGGGATATCGCGTTCCAAAACAACGGTTTCCAATTCTCGGAATTTCATCGATCGTCTCCTGGATACACCGTCACCAGCGTTGGGAAAGCAGATAGTCGCGAGCTTCTTCACTCCGTTTACAACCCATAACCCTCCAACCCCATATCGAGCCAGGCGGACGGTTTTGGATTCCTGTCGGCCTATCACCGCACCAGGAAACGGGACCGATCACCACGGCATCAAATCGAGGCCGGGAACGTCTCGAAAGTCGTCGGCATTCAGAGTCACAAGCGTCGCGCGATGGACAAGCGCCTGAGCAGCTATCATGCGGTCCAGG
>Ga0137418_10007385_pt1 | contig 10101 bp, 8 predicted proteins | sample CZODoug3_1_2_16f_FD_122242 | JGI IMG/M metagenome (GOLD analysis project Ga0137418, IMG submission 122242) | Vadose zone soil fungal communities from Angelo Coast Range Reserve, California, USA - CZODoug3_1_2_16fungal (Hybrid Assembly) | ecosystem: Environmental > Terrestrial > Soil > Vadose... | reverse complement strand
ATCGAGTTGCTCCCCATCATGGAGCATCCCTTCGACGGTTCCTGGGGCTACCAGACCATCGGCTACTTCGCCGCCACTAGCCGCTACGGCACCCCCGCTGATTTCATGGACTTTATCGACCGCTGCCACAACGCTGGCCTCGGAGTCCTTCTCGATTGGACACCAGCACATTTCCCTCGCGATACGCACGGCTTGGCTGAGTTTGATGGCACTCATCTCTACGAGCACTCCGACCCCCGCCAAGGCGCGCACCCGGACTGGGGCACGCTCGTCTACAATTACGCCCGCAACGAAGTGCAGAACTACTTGATCTCCAACGCTTTATTTTGGCTCGACAAATATCACATCGACGGCCTGCGTGTTGACGCCGTGGCGTCCATGCTGTATCTCGACTATTCCCGCAAGGCCGGAGAGTGGGTGCCCAATCAATTCGGCGGCCGCGAAAATCTTCCCGCCATCGCCTTCATCCGCCGCCTCAACGAAGTCGCCTACGAGCGCTTCCCCGGCCTGCTCACCATCGCCGAAGAATCCACCGCGTGGCCCAGCGTTTCTCGTCCCACATATCTCGGCGGCCTCGGCTTCAGCCTCAAGTGGAACATGGGCTGGATGAACGACACGCTCGCCTATTTCTCGACCGACCCCATCCACCGCAGGTTCCACCAGAACAAGCTCACCTTTTCCCTGCTCTACGCCTTCACGGAAAATTTTGTGCTGCCCTTCTCTCACGACGAAGTCGTCCACGGCAAAAATTCCCTGCTCCACAAAATGCCCGGCGACATGTGGCAGCAATTCGCCAATCTCCGCCTCCTCTACGGCTATCAATATGGCCATCCCGGCAAGAAGCTTCTCTTCATGGGCCAGGAGTTCGCCCAGCGCAGCGAATTCAGCGAAGCGCGCAGCCTCGATTGGCACCTGCTTCAATACGACTCGCATCGTGGCATTCAGCGCCTGATCGCCGACCTGAACAAGCTCTACGCCGCGGAGCCCTCGCTGCACGAGATCGATTTCGAGTGGCGCGGCTTCGAGTGGATCGACGCCAATGACGCCGACAACAGCGTCTTCTCCTTCATGCGCCGCGGCAAAAATCCGCAAGATTTGATGATCGTAGTCCTGAACGCAACCCCGGTGGTTCGCCCAGGCTACCGCGTAGGAGTCCCGCAACCCGGCTTCTACCAGGAAGCCCTCAACACCGACTCCGCCATCTACGGCGGCTCCAACGTAGGCAACATGGGCGGCGCCCAATCCGCCCCCATCCCCCACATGGGCCGCCAGCACAGCATAGTGCTAACGCTGCCCCCGCTAGCCGCCACCTTCCTAAAGTGGCTTCCTGCTTAGTTGTAAGAAGGACCCTGGATGGCGCAAAGACACCAAATTGAACTTATGATTGGTCAGCGGCTCGCTTGCTGATTGTTACGAGCTGCTAGCCTTCCACTCTTATCCCCAATATACTTTCGGCTTAAAGTTTCCTGGGGGCCATTTGCTTATGACTCGCGTTCTGATGGGCCTATCTCTTCTTCTCGCCGCTGCCATCTGCTTTGCTCAATCCTCGCTCGCGCCTGCGCCATCTTCGACGGCGGTGCCCACGTTCACAAAGGATGTCGCGCCAATCTTGCAAAGGAATTGTCAGGTTTGTCATCGACCGGGCGAACCGGGGCCGTTCTCGATGCTCACTTATGAAGAGACGCGTCCTTGGGCTATGGCCATGAAGCTGGACATTCAATCCCACAAGATGCCGCCTTGGTTCGCCGACCCGCGCTACGGCAAATTCACCAACGCCATGAGCCTGAGCCCCGCTGAGATCGAAACGCTCTCGAAGTGGGCCGACGCGGGCGCCCCGAAAGGCGATCCCAAGGATATGCCTGCTGCCGTGGAGTGGGTTGAAGGTTGGGGCATCGGTAAGCCTGACGCCGTTTACCAACTGCCTGTGGCCTATGACGTTCCCGCTTCCGGCGTGATCGACTACCAGCACGTGATCGTGCCCACCGGCTTCACCGAAGACAAATGGATCCAAGCCGCCGAGGTGCGCCCGACGGCTCGCAGCGTTGTCCACCACATCATCGCCTACGTTCGCGAACCGGGCTCCAACTGGTTCCATGGACAGAAACCCGGCGTCTTCTTCATCGCCCCGCAGGTCAAAACCAAAGAAGAACCGGATACCAGCTCGCTTCCTAGCGATTTCCTGGTCGGTTACGCGCCCGGCCAACCTCCTGAAATCCTGCGGCCGGGCCAAGCCAAGCTCATCAAAGCCGGTTCTGACATCATTTTCCAGGTCCACTACACGCCGCACGGACACGCTATGCGCGATCAATCCCGCCTTGGAATTATTTTCGCCAAGGAGCCGCCTCGCGAACGCGTCCTTACGCTTTCCGCTACCAACGGCACCTTCAAAATTCCTCCGGGCCATCCCAACTATCAAGTCGACTCCAGCTTTGAAGTTGCCACCGACGTAAAGCTTTCCGGTTTGCATCCGCACATGCACGGACGCGGCAAGGACTTTGAATATCGCTTGGTGTTTCCGGGCGGCGAAAGCAGAACCATTCTCAGCGTGCCGCACTATGACTGGCACTGGCAGAACTGGTACAACCTCGAAGAGCCCATCGCTTTACCCAAAGGCACGCGCATCGATTGCACCGCGCACTTCGATAATTCTCCCAACAATCCCGAAAATGCCGACCCAACGAAGGAAGTGATTTGGGGCGAACAGAGTTGGGACGAAATGATGGTCGGCTTTTTCAATCTGGTTTTCGACGCCAAAATGCCCGTCGCCCAACTTTTCCCTGACAAGAAAAACAAAGCGGGCATAGCCAGCAATTAGCTTGAGAAGGTGATTAGGGTGCTCTGTCCTCAGGAGAAAAACGACCAACCCGTGCGGGTAATCTCCAGTGTTAAAGGTTTAGTTCCGGCTGGAAAAAGCCTATAACGGCGGATCGCCCCTAATCAACGGGTTGCGGCGCCGGGGTTGACTGTTCCTGGCGCGACACTATCTTTTGCGCTGCGGCGCGTACTTCGCGTGCCTGCTCGCTGCTTGTTCCGTCGGGGCGCATGGTCAAATAAGTGTCCAAGTCCTTTATTCCCAGAACGTATTCGTGGCGCCGTATGTGTACGTTGGCCAACAAGATGTATGCCGAGGCCACATCCGACCGCCGCAGCAAAACTTCATGCGCGCTTTTCTCTGCCTCCGCCAGGCGATTCTGCCCAAACAATGCTTGTCCCAAGAAAAGATGCCCCTTCCAGGAGTTGCCGTCGACCTCAACCGCTCTCCGCAGCACTCGTTCCGCCTCCTGAAATGACTGCCGATCGCAAAGCAGAGCCCCCAAAGCAAACTGTGGCTCTGCGTAGCCGCCGCCGCTCAGGTCTATCGACCTCTGCAAAGCTTGCTCTGCATCATTCCCGCGGCGCAGCTCCAGGTTAGCCAAACCAATCTGGTAATAAGCCTCATAGTAATTTGGGAAAGCATTCGTGGCCTCCTTGAAGTGGTTCAGACTGCCTTCGGCATCATTCTTCTGCAGGCGCGCGATGCCCTTGTCGAATTCATGCCGCGCCTTTCCCGGCACCTTAAGATCATGAATCGAGACGGTATATCCACCGCGGTCAACCAGACTGCCCTTCAGTTTGCGGAGCCTGATGAGCACACTGCCCGTGCTTCCTTCGTAGCCGACGTTCACCTGCTGTTCCACTGGTTCGTAGCCATCTTCTTGCACTGCCACGATTACGGAACCGGTTCCCTGCGCTGGCGCTTGGAATCGCCCAGTGGAATCGGTAAACGTTGTTGCGATACTGCCGCCAGTCAGCGCTTTGACATCCACGCGAATTCTTGCGGCCGGCTGGGTCACTCCGTCGATGAGTACGGATCCTTCGATCGTTGATCGCCCACCGCCGTTGACGCTGAACTGGGCTTCAGCTGGCGGGGCGGCGGCTACCAAGGCGAGCAGGGCGAAGCCAAGGACTAGCCGTCCGACGGTTCTAAATACCTTGTTATTGAATGTTCTGCAGGTATGCATTGCCTACTTCTCCTCGAACGATGGCACGCCGGCTGGTATTCCATGCGGCCTTAGGCTTACCGCTACGACTCTCACCCATTCGTTCGAGGACAACCCGACAACATCGAGCACTACAGTTGGTCGTGTAGATGCCGACCAGTTTTACTGGAGGAGCCCCTCAAGGAAGGCAGCGCTGCGTGGGGAGTCGGTGAGGACTACTTTCGTCAGGCCGTCGGTCCTGTTGCCAGGGCCCTTCGGTAACAGACTCAATCTAAACGGGCGTTGCCTAACGAACAATCCGGTCAAAAGTCTAAAGTGGGCTGCAGTAAACCCTATAGTGCGGGTCGAAAACCGATTACGGTCAGGTGGCGCGACCCCGACGCGGACGAAGCAAACCACGCCATTCGGGAAACATTTCTACAGCCTACCTCGTATATCAACGCGAGTACCTGCCCGGAACTGACAGGTCGCCACCTTGGCGTCATAGAGTCCCGGTGGGTCAGGAGAATCCTTTTATGACTACCGCTACCGCTCGACTCATTGAAAAGGCGAGTGTTACGCTGGCCGCCTCCTTGTTGGGTGCGACGATGTTCTTACCTATAGCCGCCAGTGCCCAGGACACTCCGAAAAACGGTTCCAGCCAGATTTCTACTGTCTCCAACCATGACCGGTGGTTGCACGTCCGGGTCACCAATCCCTCCAGGAACGAAGAAACTGTTCGAGTTAATGTCCCGCTTGAGCTGGCGGAAAAGGTCCTCCCTACCATCAATAAGGACCGGCTGCATAGCGGCCGGGTAAAGTTTGACGACATCGATTGCCATGGCATTGATTTGAGGGCGCTTGTGGACGCCGTACGCACTTCCCGGGACGGCGAATTCGTTACCGTGCAGAACAGAGACTCGGATGTCCGGGTGGCCAAGCGCAACGGCACCCTGTTCGTCCATGTCTTTGAGAAAAATCATCCGCGACGGTCCGAAGTCGAAGTAAAAGTGCCGATGAAGGTGGTCGACGCGCTCTTCTCGGGGGAGAAGGATGAGTTGGATCTGGTCGCCGGACTCCGCGCTCTTTCTTCTCAGGGGGATACGGAACTCGTTTCGGTCAAGGACCAGGAAAACACTGTCCGGGTGTGGTTGGATTCCAAGAACATTACCGACTAACGTTCCGGCGAAACTGCAGCGCGATAAATGTGAACGAGGTGGGAGGATGCTATGTTGTTAGCCAAGCTTGCTTTAGGCTTTTGCGGGACCGTGTTTGTGGCCGGCGCCTACACCTTTCACGAAGGCGTGATGCGCGTCGACGAAGATAACTCTGACGGGCGGCACGTTCACGTCTGGGTTCCAGCGGCTATCGTGCCCATGGCTATGCATGTGATCCCCAATCGGCATTTCGAGCACGCAATAGCGCAAGCTGGTCCCTGGCTGCCAACCTTACGCGCGTTGACGAAAGAACTTAAGAGGTATCCCGAGGCGAACCTGGTAGAAGTCGAAGACGGCAGGCAGCACGTCCGCATTCGCACCCATCAGGGTAAGTTGCTGATCGATGTCAGCGAGCCGGGCGAAGACGTTCACGTGGCCTGCCCGCTGGCTATGATCGAGGACGTTGCGAGTGAATTGGAAGCTAAATCTCCAGCCGTGTAAGGCTATTCCGTCGTAACTTCTTTGCCGGGAAGGAAATAGGCCTCTTCAAACGTTGAACCTTTCTGCCAGCCTGCTCGCTGCAGAATGCCGCGCCCGTTTTCGATCATGCTGGGATGTCCGCACAAGTACCCAGTCGTGTCCTCCGGCTGCAAACCCCATTCGGAGACATATTTTCGCACCAGGTCGTCGGCACGCCCGGTCTCGCCGGTCCAGACCGCGTCTTCCCATGGTCGGCTGATCGTGGCGACAAACTTTAGCCACGGCACCTCGGCAGCAACCCGTTCCATTTCTTCACGGTAGCCGAACTCCCAAGAGCGGCTGCCGCCCTGTATGCAGTACAGTTTGTGATTGCCGGGCATAGGACTGTCTCCGGCTTTCCAATCCTTGTATAGCGTCCGCACGTAGCTCACAAACGGGGCGATTCCGGTTACCGTCGCTAAGAGCAGGTGGTTGGTCCGGCCGCTGCGCAGATCGAGCGTGAATCGCCCCTTGGCGATCTTGCGGCAGAGCATGGTGTCGCCCTTCTGCAACTTGTACAGCTTGGGCGTCAGCTCGCCTTGGGGGACCAACTCCAGGAAGAACTCCAGGCCTTCCTCATAGGGTGAAGAGACGATGGAATAGGCCCGCTCGATTCGCTTGCCTTCATGGTCCACGCCTAACGTGGCGTATTGGCCAGCTTTGAACGAGAAGGGTCCGCCCGCATCGAGGCGGATGGCCCAAAGGTCCTCTGAAAAATCCCGGCGCTCGAGGATACGAGCGACGTAGTGCTTTTCAGTGAGGGGTCTTTCCGCCGTCAACGCCATGCCTGCCCCCGCCTATTCATACGCCAGGGCTACCACCGGGTCGTAACTCGCGGCGCGAAATGCCGGATACGCAGCCCCGAGCGCTGCGCCTACCAGTGCCAATAGGATCGCTGCAAATACCCAGCGGGCGGAAATGAGAATCATCAGTCCCGGACTGGTTTCCTTCAAGATTGCCTGGGTCACGAAGGTCAGAACGATTCCAAGAGCGCTTCCTAATAGAGTGATTACCAACATCTCGCCGAGCAGCATGCGCACAATGTCGAAGCGGGAAAATCCGAGGGCCTTCAGAATGCCAACCTCGCGCGTTCGTTCCATCACCATGGTGTGCATATTGAGCAGCACGACCAGGAAGCTGATGACAATTCCCAGTCCCACCATGGACCGGATAAAGGGTCGCAACTCGGGCAGGTTGGACGAACTCATCAGGGTGACGTATTCGGAAGTCGACCTCACCCGGTTTTTGGGATTTAGTCCTAAAATCTCCGCGCGAGCTTTCTCGGTGTCGCCCTTACTGCGCACGTAAAACATGGAAACTCGGTTTTCGACGCCGGCAATCTCCTGGGCGGTTCGCAAGGGGACAAAAAATCGCGCGCCTTTTCCGTGGGCGACGATTCCGCTAATGATGAATCCGTGGTTCAGCAAGGTAATGTGGTCGCCGACCTTTAAGTGCTTTGATTGCGCGATGATATCGTCAGCCAAAACCTCATCGGGTCCCTGAAACGCGCGTCCGGTGCGAAACAAAAATCCCCGGCTGAGTGCGTTGAAGCGCTTGTAGTCAATTCCGTAGATCATGATCAGATTCTTGGGCTCGGTGAGAATCACAGTGGGCGCCACAACGTCCACGTCTGGCCGAGCTTCGATCTGATCACCCAGGCTTTCCTGCATCACGGCGCTGGAGAACGCGAAGAAAAGCGGTGAGTTGGGAGGCTGAACCAAGATGTCGGCGCCCACGCCCTCCACGCGCTTTCCCCATTCGGAAATTACTCCCGAAGTGAGACCGACGATCATCAGAACCAAAATCACTTGAATGGCGATGGCAATGACGCTGAGCAAGGATCGGAGCCGGCGCGCTACGATGTTGCCCCAAAACATTTGAGCGAGGGAAAAAGGTGCGTCAAAGGTCTCATTCATCTTGAGATTCCGAAGCCTAACTTTATACTGCCAATTCGAAATGGTCAAAACGCAGCGAGTTTCCGCGGACAGCAAACTTCATGCCGAATTCCACGGGAAATATTTCTCTAACGTAAAGTTTTCAACATTAGTGTTGATAAGCTTGTGGAAAACGACGGCTTTTCTAAGGTTAACTACACGTTTCTCAGTAGTCTGAAGCGGTTTGCACTATTTATGGGCAATGGGCGTTGGGTCACCAAAAGAGTTCAAGAGTGACAGATTCGATCGCGGCGCAGGGGCTCCGAAGGCTTAAACTCTTCCACTTTAAACTCTAAAACTTTTCCCTTTAGTACCAGCGCGGGGGTTTTTCCAGATGCACTTTGATTGTTTGCTTCGCTTCGGTGATGTCGAACCAACGCCCGTAGGTTTTCCAGCCGTCCGCAACTACTTGAATCAACACTCGGCCCGTGGGTGTTTCAGGAATGTGCGCAGTCCCCTCGCGATTGGTCTTCACGTTCAGCTCGACCTTCTTATCTTTTTTCAGCTTGTGCTCTTCGACGTATTTCAGATACACGCTGGCGTTTTCTACCGGAGCACCTTTCTCTCCGCCGGAAACTTCAATCGTTACGCGCGACATCAGGTCGGATTTAGCAGTGTGCGTCGGCGCCTTGGGGTCCGACTCCTGAGCAGCCTGCGCCCACAGACCGCCGCAGAGTGCAAGGGTGGCAAACGCAACCCAAACTGCCATTTTGATTTGTGGTTTCATGTTGGAACGCAATCTGTTGCTATGCAATCTATCCTCTACGCACTTCCTTTGCAGGTCAAGTCTGCCCTACTCCTTCGATGCCAACCGCTCTCGTTACGCTGCCGATGGTGCGCAGGACACTACTCTGATCTACAGCCGGCTTCGGCTATACGCGGGTCTGGCCGAAGGTCAGAAACTGATCCGGAATCTCTTCGTCGCTTGCATTGACTGCCGCTCTATGCTCCTGTACCTTTCTGAATCTACTCGGCAGGAAACGGCGGTCGCCGGGCACTTGCGGCTGCTTCCCGAGATTCCGTTCATCAACTTCGGGGCATTGAACGCGTGGGAATTTGGGAGCGCGCGATATTCACCGCTCCGCGATTGCAGCTTGCAGGAGAGCAGAATGGGTTTTGCTACCAACGCGATTCACGTGGGACAGGAGCCTGATCCCGCTACGGGCGCCATTGTCGCGCCGATCTATCAGACTTCGACCTATGTGCAGACGGAACTCGGCAAAGATAAAGGCTTCGATTACGCGCGCACCAAGCATCCGAATCGTCAGGCACTCGAACGCACCGTCGCGAAACTGGAAGGCGGACAAAGCGCTTACGTGTTTACTTCCGGGATGGCGGCCATTGATGCGGTGTTCCGGCTGCTTCGTCCCGGGGATCACGCGGTAATTTCCGAGGCGGTTTACGGGGGAGTGTTCCGGCTCTCCACGCAGCTTCTGGTGCACTTCGGACTCGAATTCACTTTTGTTGATACTTCGTCGCATGACGCGGTGCTCGGGGCGCTTCGGCCCAATACTAAGATGCTGTACGTGGAAACGCCGACGAACCCGACTTTGCGGGTGGCCGATCTTGGTGCTCTGGGGAAACTTTCTGCCGAGCGCGGCATCACCATGGTGGTCGATAACACATTCCTGAGCCCTTACCTGCAGCGCCCTATCGAACTTGGCGCGCATATTGTCGTCCACTCAATGACAAAATATTTGAACGGCCACAGCGACTCCACCGGTGGCGCGGCGATTCTTACGCGGCAGGAAGACGCGGAGAAGATTTATTTTGTTCAGCGCTCGGCGGGCAGCGGGCTTGCGCCCATGGACTGCTTTCTGGTCTCGCGCGGACTGAAGACGCTGGCTATCCGCATGCTGCAGCACAATGCAAATGGGATCGCGGTCGCGCGCCATCTTGATGCTCACCCTAAAATAAAAAGGGTGGATTATCCCGGGCTGGCCTCGCACCCGCAGCACGAGATTGCGCGCAAACAGCAGCGCGGACCTGGCGCCATGCTGGCTTTCGATCTTGGGTCGTTGGATGCGGCGCGGCGATTTCTTAATCAAGTGAAACTTTGTTCGCTGGCCGAGAGCCTTGGCGGCGTCGAGACTTTGATCTCGCTCCCCGCGCTCATGACCCATGCCTCCATGCCGGTGGAAGTGCGCGAACGCGTCGGCATTACTGAAGGCCTGGTGCGTCTATCCGTGGGCATCGAAGATGTCGAGGACATCATCGCGGACCTGGACCAGGCGCTGCTTTACGTCTAGATTTCACAATCGGTTTCAGGCAACGTTGTCATGATTTGTTCGCCGCGGCTGTACTTTCTTGGAGCCACGCCAAATAGTTCCTCGACCCAGCAACTATTGGCAGGACGAGAAATTCCGGGACGTTGTAGCTGTGCGTGCGCTTCACTTCCCTTTCCAACTCAGGCAGCCGGTTGGCATTCGTTTTGATTATGACCAAGACTTCTCTCGCGCGTTCCACTTTTCCCTTCCACCTATAGATCGACTCCACGCTGGGCACAATATTCGCGCAGGCGGCGAGTCTCTT
>Ga0137418_10007384_pt1 | contig 10102 bp, 10 predicted proteins | sample CZODoug3_1_2_16f_FD_122242 | JGI IMG/M metagenome (GOLD analysis project Ga0137418, IMG submission 122242) | Vadose zone soil fungal communities from Angelo Coast Range Reserve, California, USA - CZODoug3_1_2_16fungal (Hybrid Assembly) | ecosystem: Environmental > Terrestrial > Soil > Vadose... | reverse complement strand
TGACCAGCTGGCTGCGTCCTTCGAAGAGGTCGCTGAGTGTCTGCGTCCCGCGCTCACCCTCGAAGGTGTATTGCTTTTCGACGAGCTCCCAGGGCAGATCGCGGCGCTCCCGGCTCAGCTGGTCACGCATCCGGGTGAACTCCTTCTCCTTCGCCAGGTGTCTCTTCCGTGCCCCGAGCCACTCGTCGTGTTTCACGACCTTGTGAGTCGCCATGTGGTCCCTCCTCCTCAAGCTCTCGCGACGCTGCGCCCACGGTCGTGAGTCAACACGCTTCGATTTTCGTAGGGGCCTCCCCGACGCCTCGCTCTTTCCGCATCGTAATCGCGGTGTACAGGATGTTCTCGAGGGAACGGGTCGTTCCACGTCGCGTTCGAGCGGCGCAAGACGTTCGACGCGTCGCGCGCGAGCGCACTCCCGTGGCTATACGGAGTCGGCGCGAACCTGTTGCTGAAGCACCGGCGTGGCGCGGCCCGGCGGCTGCGCGCGAACGCGCGGATGGCGGTGGGTCTCGAGGCAGCGGACAGGCGCGCGAGCGCCGCGGCGTTCGACGCCTCGCGTGCTGGGAGGCCGACTATCCCGCTCTCGCCTCGCCCGAGGCGCTGACGCTCTCGTCGTCGCCCTTCGACATCTCGAGCGCTTCCCGCCGACCCCGCGCTCGGCCGCGCGGATCTATGATCGCTAGCCATTTATGATAGTTGGCCAGCGGCGCTCGGATGTCGTCGACGAGCTGAAGGCGGCTTTGGGTCAGGCGGTCGATCTCGCTTCGTAAGGCCGCTTCCTGTTCCCTGGCGGTCATGATCAGCGATTCGGCCTGACCTGTTGCTCTCGCCACATGCTCCTCGGCTTCGATCTGCATCCGTGCCTTCGCCGCCTCGGCTTCTCGCAGCATGGCGGCTTCGCTCTCCTTTGCCCCATCGATCAGCGTCTGCGCGCGGGCCTGAGCGTCGTGCAGCAACGCCTCGACTTCCCGCAGCGTCGCGGTCCTGAGCATCTCGATATTGGTCGACGCCGAGGTCTCCGTCTCTCGCTTTGCCAGAGCCTGGATCTCGTTTTCCAACCTCTCCACCCGTGCCACTAGTTCGACATTCCACTTCTCGACGTCGCCGTACGCCTCGGCGACATCCTCGAGGAACGCCGACACTTCTTCAGGACTCAGCCCGCGCAGAAGCCGTACTCCGAAACGCTGAGACCTGATTTCATCTGGTGTCATGGCAATTCTCCTCTCCACCGTGGGAAGCGCTAGTGGCTTCGCGACCGAGACGTTTTCAGGAGCCAGTCGATCGCTGCCGTGGGATCGACGGCCTCGGCATCGCGCGGCTCCTCGCGTGAGGGCGCGACCGCGCCGCGACCCTGGCTGTTGGACAGCGGACGCGCGCGCTGGTCGGCGCCCATTTGGATACGAGGTGGTTGGGTCGCCGCCGGCAATGCGGCCGCCGGCTTCACCATCTCGACGGGCGCCGGAGAGCTGGGGGAACCGAGACGCTCGAACGACGCGCGGCGAGTCGTGGCGAAACCCATGACGCCGACGCCCGCCAGCACGATCAGCAGCATTGTGACAAGGAACAATCGGTACCGTCGGCGAGCACGCCGCTGCGCTCTGACGCGCTCGAGCCGCTGGAACTCAGTGTCGCGCCCTCTCGAGCGGGGTTCGGTTGGTACCAGGACCGGTGCCGTTGCCATTGGCTCCTCTGCTCACACCGCCGGTCGCGTAGCGCGGAATCTAGCCCGAACTGGCGAAATCGTCAATTGTCGGTAAATTTGACAAACGAAGGCACCGATGGGAGACCGCATTGACTACGCCCCCGCGGCGACGCACGATCACCGCAGCTCTTCACCGTCATGGACTCAGACCCGCACCCCGGCAAGAGAGGTGAGCGAATGACTCCTGGAGACCGACCATGCCGAGGATGACCGGCAAGCGCGCGATGATCGAGCAGCTCATGGCCGACGGGGTGCGCCGCATCTTCGGCAACCCGGGCACCACCGAGCAGGGGTTCATGGACGCCCTGCGCGACTACCCGCAGATGGAATTCATGCTGGCGCTGCACGAGGGCGTGGCGGTTTGCATGGCCGACGCCTACGCGCGCGTCACTCGCGGGCCGGCCTTCGTCGAGGTCCACATCGCGCCGGGGCTCGGCAACGCCCTCGGCATGCTGCACAACGCCGCAGTCGGCAAGACGCCGCTGGTCGTCTACGCGGGCCAGTCGCCGGGCGCCACCCTGCTTCAGGAGCCGCACCTGTCCGGCCCGCTGGTCGACATGGCGCGACCCGTCTGCAAGTGGGCGGCCCAGATCCATCACGCCCACGACGTCCCTCGCGCCCTGCGCCGCGCCTTCAAGGTGGCGATGGAGCCGCCGCAGGGACCGGTCTTCCTCTCGCTGCCGATGGACACGCTGGACGAAGAGGCCGACGTCGACATCCAGCCGACCACGCACACGCGCTGGCGCGGGCGGGTCGATCCGGCGGGCATGGCGGAGGTCGCCGCGCTCCTGCTCGGCGCCGAGCGGCCGATGCTGATGGTCGGCGACGGGATCGCACTGGCCGACGCCCAGCCAGAGGTCGTCGCGCTGGCGGAGACCGCCGGGCTTCCCGTCTTCGAGTGCTATGCCTCGGAGTTCACCATGCCCGCCAGCCATCCGCTCAACCAGGGCGCGCTGAACTTCGTCACGCCCGGACCGCTGCGGGCGACGCTCGAGGGGTGTGACCTGCTCCTCGTCGTCGGCGCGCCGATGTTCCAGCTGATCTTCCCGGAGGTGCAGAGCCCTGTGCCGGCCGGTACGAAGATCGTGCAGATCGACATCAATCCCTGGGAGATCGGCAAGAACGTCAACCCCGATCTCGCGTTTCTCGCCGATCCCAAGGCCGCGCTCGCGGAGCTGGTCGACCAGGTGCGCCGCAAGCGGACCCCGCAGCAGGCCCGCGTCGCCACCGCGCGCGCCGAGAAGATCGGCGAGCGCACCAAGGCCGCCCGCGCGCGCTACTGGGAGCAGGCGAAGAAGAGCTGGGACGCTACGCCGATCAGCGCGCCGCGCCTGATGCACGAGATCCGCCACGCGCTGCCCGACGACGCGCTGGTGTTCGCGGAGGCCATCACGAACTCCGCGCATCTCACGCAGGCCCTCATGCCGGACGAGCCGGGTCGCCTCGTGCGCGTGCGCGGCGGCGGCATCGGCCCGGGGTTGCCCGGAAGCCTGGGCGCCCAGCTAGCTAGGCCCGATCGCAAGGTCGTGGGCATCTGTTCGGACGGCGCGGCGATGTACTCGATCTCGGCGCTGTGGACGGCCGCTCACCATCGGATCCCAGTCACCTACGTCATGCTGAACAACGCCGCCTACCGGATCCTCAAGCTCAACATGGTCGAGTACCTCGGCAAGGCCGCGCGCGGGCGGGGCTTCACCGCCATGGATCTGACCGATCCCGAGCTGCGCTTCGACCGGATGGCGGAATCGATGGGCGTACCGGGCTTCCGCGTGGACAAGCCCGACGACCTCGCCCCAATTCTGAAGAAGGCGCTCGACCTCGGCGGCCCCTCGCTGGTCGACGTCGTCATGGAGAGCCCGGTCCCGATCCCATGACCCGCTGTCCCGGCTCGGCCGGATCCCACGACCATGCTTACAGGGCTTTGGGGTAATGTGTTGCCCGTGAGAGCGGCGGGACGCGGTAGGATCGGCCAGTTGCCGCCCGGCGGCGCGACACGCTCATCGACCGGAGGATCACATGACTGACCGGCTCATCTCCTGCGACGATCACATGGATCTCAGCCAGCTGCCCGCGGATCTGTGGACCACGCGGCTGCCCGCGTCGCTGCTCGACCGCGCGCCGCATGTCGAGGAGCGCGACGGACAGGCGGTCTGGGTGTGCGACGGGAAGATGTGGGGCCGCTGGGACGGCAAGGCGCCGGCGACGGGTTCAGCACGGCCGATCAAGCCGCTCTATAACGCCTTCGACCGCGCCGGCATCCACGACGCGAGCGCGCGCCGCCCGGCCGTCGCCGAGCTGCGTCTCGCCGACATGGACCGCGACGGCGTCGCGACGCAGGTGATCTTCGGGCCGATCTTCCAGATCTCGACCGACGATCCCGTGCTACGCACCGCCTGCTATCGCGTCTACAACGACTGGCTGCTCGACTTCTGCAAGGCGGCGCCCGACCGGCTCATCGGCCTGCCGATGCTGCCGGAGACGCCCGAGGGCGCGCTCGCCGAGCTCGAGCGGGTGAGGGCCAAGGGCGGCGTGCGCCAGGTGAATCTCATGATCGCGAACGTCAACCCCAAGCTCGACGACCCGGCCTGGGAGCCGCTCTGGCAGGCGCTCGAGGAGAGCGGCATCATCCTCTCCTGGCACATCACGGTGTTCGTCGGCAAGCCGGGCGATCGCGTCGCCGGCAAGGCGGCGAGCGTCTTCGAGAACACCAAGTTCTTCCTCGCGAACTTCCTCGAGCCCTTCGTCGACCTCTTCGCCTGGGGCATCCTCGAGCGCCATCCGAGACTGCGCATGGTGATGGCCGAGGCCGGCACGGGATGGCTCCCCTGGCTCGTCGAGGAGCTCGACTACCGCCACTGGCGGCTCTGGGAGGCGAAGGAGTTCTGGGCCGACAAGGGCGGCAGCGCCCTCGTCACGAAGCCGAGCGAGCTCTTCAAGCGGCAGATCTACGCGACCTTCCAGGAAGACCACGTGGCGATGTCGCTCATTCCGTTCTTTGGCGATGGCCATCTGCTGTGGGCGTCGGACTATCCCCACCCCGACAGCGTCTGGCCCAACTCCCAACAAGCGATCGAGCGGCAGATGCGGCACCTGTCGCCGGAGATGCGCCGCAAGTTGACTCACGACAATGCGGCCGCGCTCTACGGGCTGGGAGGAGCATAGGCCTCGCCCACCTCTACCTATCGAGCGTACTGGGCGCTGGCGGTCGCGGGGTTCCAGCGGTACGCGACCTACCGCCAGGCGATGGTCGCGGCCGTCGTCACCAACTCTGTATTCGGCTTCCTCCGGATCGCTGTGATGCTGGCCGTCTTCGAAGCAGGCACCCGCACCGTGGCCGGCTACAACGAGCCGCAGATAGCCACCTTCGTCTTTGCCGGGCAGGGGTTGATCGGCGTCGTCCTCCTGTGGGCGCTGCCCGAGCTCGCTGAGCGGATTCGCACTGGTGACATCGTCACCGATCTTCTGCGCCCGATCGACCCGGTCTGGCAGCAGCTCGCCGGCGATCTCGGCCGAGCCGGCTACGCTGTGCTCACGCGCTTCGTGGTGCCGGTGGTCGTAGGTGCGCTCGTCTTCGAGCTTTATGCGCCGAAGCGATCGGTTACCTACGGGTTATTCATGTGCTCGATGGTCCTGGCCACGATCGTTTGCTTCGCGTGCCGCTACCTCGTGAGCGCGTCGGCATACTGGCTACTCGATGTCCGCGGGCCGCAAACCGCCTGGGTGCTGACCTCGGGAATATTCGGCGGCCTCTTCGTCCCCGTCTGGTTCTTTGGGGATGCGATGGCGATCGGCCTGATCATGGCCACGCCGTTCCCATCGCTCATCCAGATTCCTCTCGACATCCTCATCGAGCGTGGCTCGACCACGGTGCGGCTCGGGCTGCTCGCCGTCCAGGGTGCATGGGTCGTGGCGCTCCTTGCCCTGTGCCGCTGGGTTCAGAGTCGCGGCGAGCGCAAGCTGGTGATCCAGGGTGGCTGATTCCACGCTGACGGCGTACCGGCATCTGGTCGCGGCACAGGTGCGGAGCCAGGCGCAGTACCGCGCGTCGTTCGCCGTCGACGTGACGGGCAGCGTGCTGTTCGGTGTCCTCGACATCATGAGCGTCGTGGTGCTATTTCGGGTGACCCCGACGCTGGGTGGCTTCAGCTTCGCCGAAGTATTCCTGATGACGACGCTGGCCGGCTGCGCCTTCGCGCTGGCCGACCTCGCGGTGGGCAATGTGGAGCGTCTGCGCCAGTACGTGCGCAGCGGTCTCTTCGACGCGCTGCTGGTCCGCCCGCTGAGCTCGCTGGCCCAGCTGATCGCCATGGATGTGGCGACACGGCGTGTCGGGCGGGTCGCGTTCGGCGTCGCCATGCTGGTCTTGGCCGCCGCCAACGCCCCGGTGAAGCTCACGCCGGCGCGGCTGGCGCTGCTGGCGGTGACGCCCATCGCCGGGGCCATAATCTTCGGTGCCGTATTCGTTGCCACGGCCACGGTGGCGTTCTGGTGGATCGAGTCCGGCGAGATTGCCAACGGCCTCACCTACGGCGGACTCAACTTCACGCAGTATCCGATCACGATCTACGGCGCGCTGTTCCGCCGGCTGTTCGCCTACGCTGTTGGGTTCGCCTTCGTGGCGTACTATCCGACGCTGGCGTTGATCGACCGCCCCGACCCGCTCGGCGCGCCGGCGTTCCTCGGCTATGCCGCGCCGGCCATAGCGATCATGGCGGCCGTCGCCGCCGGACTCGTGTGGCAGACCGGCGTTCGGCACTATCGGAGCACCGGCTCGTGACCGTCATCGAGGCGCGCGAGCTCCGCAAGGAGTTCACCGTCCGCGTGAAATCGGGATGGCTGCGCCGCCGCACGCGGGTGGTCGCCGCCGTCGACGGCATCGCTCTCACCGTAGAGCGCGGGGAGATGGTGGGCTATATCGGCCCGAACGGCGCAGGCAAGTCGACGACCCTGAAGATGCTCACGGGCGTCCTCTACCCGTCCGCGGGGCAGGTGAGGGTTTGCGGCCTCGAGCCGGTGCCTCAGCGCACGCGGCTGGCGCGGCGGATCGGCGTCGTCTTCGGCCACCGCTCGCAGCTCTGGTGGGACCTGCCACTGCGGGACTCATTCGCGCTGCTGCGCCACGTTTACGCGGTACCGGCCACGGACCACGCCGGCCGGCTGGCCCACTGCCGGCGGCTACTCGATCTCGACGCCTTCCTCGACGTGCCAGTCCGGCAGCTCTCGCTCGGCCAGCGGATGCGGGGCGAGCTCACGGCGGCACTCCTGCACGGGCCCGAGGTGCTGTTCTTCGACGAGCCGACGATCGGGCTCGACTTGGTGAGCAAGCAGGCCGTGCGCGCGTTCCTCGCCGCGCTGGGCGCCGCCGGCGATACGACGATCGTGCTGACGACGCACGACCTAGCCGACATCGAGCGGCTGTGCCGGCGTCTAGTCGTGATCGATCAGGGTCGCATCGTGCACGATGGCTCACTGGATGAGCTCCACGCCCGGTACGGCTCCCGCCGCCGGCTGGTCGTCGATCTCGACGAGCCGCTGGCGATTCCGCTGGTGCTGCCGGGAGTGACGGTGGAGTCGACGCAGGCCAATGGGCGGCGGATCACGTACGCGCTGGACGGCACCGCGGCGGCGGGAGATCTGGTGAGTCGGCTCGCGGAAGCGGCGGCACTACGTGACATCTCAGTGCTCGAGCCCGACATCGAAGACGTCGTGGCCCGACTCTACACGCGCCAGCCCACGCCGTGACCACCCGAAGCCCGGGCAGCGTAGCGTGCGAGTATCATGGCTGGGCCTCAGCGGGTAGTCACTTCACAATTCACGAGGGGTGCATCGAGCCGGAATCGGCGTCCACGTAGCCTGCTGGCGCAACGAGGGCAGGCCCCTTGCGTAGCGATCGGTCGCGCGCTGCCAGAACCCCACGAGTCATGCCTGCTCCCACGACTTCTCGCTCCGGATCCCGTGGAGAAGCGCTCGCCGGGCGTCTAGGCACCCGAGCGTAGTTCCTCATACGCTGTAAAGGTGATTGCGTCGGGATGGCCACTCAGGATCGGGGCCAGCAGCTCCTCCTCCCAAATCCGCCATTTCGCCGGATACTGCGTGCGCTCGAGCGGGCGCTCCAGGGTGCCCCAAAGCCGCTCCCAGGCCTCGCGGCTTTCATAAATCCACACGGCGGCGTAGGTGTCCTGCCGTGCGCCCTTCACGCCCCTCACGAAATGATGGGTCATGAGGCCGGGCAACTCGAACAGGCCGCGTGCCTCGGCGTCCCAAAGCGCGTGCTCGAACTGAGCTGGGTTGCTCCCCGGCTTCAAGTCATATTCGTGGATGCTGATGATCCGAGCCATTCATCCTCCCGAGGGCATGGAGCTACTCGAACACCTGATCCGCCCGGACCGGCACTGACTGCGGAATCGTCAGCCCGAGGGCCTTCGCTGTCTTGAGGTTGATGACGAGCTCGAACTTGGTGGGCTGCTCGACGGGAAGATCGCCGGACTTGGCGCCCTTGAGGATCTTGTCGACGTACAGGGCGAGTTTTTGATGGTGTACCGGTAGCAGCAGGCCATACGAGGCCAGACCTCCGGCGTCGACGTAGGGGCGCGTGGCGTACATCGTCGGCAGTCGGTGCGCGATGGCGAAGTCGGCGATTCTCCCGCGCTGGCTCAAATTGAGCGGGTTGGGCTCAACGAGGAGCGCCGTCGAGCGCCGGGCAATGATGAGACCCAACGCGGCGTCGAAGTCACCCGTGCGTCGCGCTTCGGCTGAGGCGACGTCCGGTAACACCAGCGCGCGGGCTGCCCGTTGCGCTTCCTGAATGTACGCGGGCCAGTAGGGCTCGTCGGGATTGCCGAGATAGGCGACCCGGGCGTCGCCTGGTAGCAACGCCTTCAAGAGCTCCAACCGCTTGGCGATGAGATCGAGACCTTGCGAGGAGAGGCCGGTGACATTGCCCGTAGGGTGGCTCAGACTCGCGACCAGCCCGACGCCGACCGGGTCGTTGACCTGCCCGAAGACAATTGGGATTGTCGTCGTCGCCGTCTTGACCGCCAACGCGACGCGGTGGCTGATCGCAACGATGACGTCGGGCCTACGGTTCACGAGATCCGTCGCGAGTTCCGGAAGACGTTCCGGTCGCTCGCCCAGCCAACGAGACTCGACGACGAGGTTCTGCCCTTCGATGTACCCGAGCCCGCGCAATTCCCGCAGAAAGACTTCTGTCAGCTCTCCGGGACCCACGTCTGGCGAGAGATAGCCGATCCGCCATACCCTTCCCGCGTGCTGCGCCTCGGCGACGAGCGACGCGGCAAGGGCGGCTCCGAGGCCAGTGACAAAAGCGCGACGGTCCATCGCTCGGTCCTCCCGGCTGGCGCGATGCTCGCGCCCGAGGCGGCAGGGGGCAAGGTCGGGATGTTACGCGGGTGTCAAGACCGTCGGCCAAGCCCCCCGAAAGGGCGATGGGGCTACTGGAACCCCCGGTACTCATGAGGTATTGGAATGCCGAAGCGTGAGCACAGTGCGGAGACGTCGGCCCAATCCGTCGCGTCAACCTGATAGCCCGTGTGGAATCGCACCAGGCACTCGGGCGTGATGCAGGCCACGATACGGCCGTTCACGCTGCCCTTCCCCGTCAGGGCCTCGGCGGGATAGCAGTCCTCGGTCCCCGGCGGACCATAAAGGCCGCGACCGCTCTCGTCGAGCACGATGACGTGGAAATCGATCTGGCGCCCGGTGTCATCTCCAAGAACGAAGTTCCACGGGCGGGTATCAGGACGCGGCACCGGTTCGTACCCGAGTCGCTTGAGAACGATTGTGACTACCTCTAGATGTCGCTCCTCGATGACGATGTCGAGGTCGGAGTGACGTCTCGTCTGGGAGCCGAGGCAGGCGTCCACCGCCCAGCCGCCGTCCAGCCAGACACGAATGCCGTGCGCGTCCATCAGGGCGAGAAAGTCGCAGACATCGTCCGCGCTCATCTCCGGCTGACGCACCGAACCCGTCATCGCAAACTGCTCCTACGAGCTCGACTACCGTAGGCCTTGAAGAATCGCCCGCTCGACAGCGCAGACAGGCATATCCGCGCGCAGCGCGAATGGCTGGTGATGCTCGATCGAGGGTTGGGCGAGTATTCGCGGTCCGGTCCCACGATGCGGCCACGTCGCACGATGGACGAGGAACGGATGACAGACATACACATCCCCGGCGCGCCCGGTTGCTCGAGCGCGCGGTCGTCGGAACGTGGAGGCAGGTAGCTCTACGTCGCCGTGGAACACGCCTTGCTCACCGAATGGTGCGAGGACGCGAGGCACATCAAGGTGAGATCCCACGAGAATTTCCGTTGGCGCGTCCTGATCGCCCACTTTCGTGAACAGGAATAGTGCTAACAGTCCACGGCCTCGGCTCTGCACGTTC
>Ga0137418_10007382_pt1 | contig 10103 bp, 9 predicted proteins | sample CZODoug3_1_2_16f_FD_122242 | JGI IMG/M metagenome (GOLD analysis project Ga0137418, IMG submission 122242) | Vadose zone soil fungal communities from Angelo Coast Range Reserve, California, USA - CZODoug3_1_2_16fungal (Hybrid Assembly) | ecosystem: Environmental > Terrestrial > Soil > Vadose... | reverse complement strand
ACGCCCCTGATGGCCGACCCGTCGCTGGGCGAAGAAGACGGGTCCGGCGCTGGTCAACTTGATCAGTGCCCCGAGGACTACGAACAGCGGAAAGAGCCCGAGCAGGGCCGCCGCCGACAGACCAGGTCGGGGGCGCGTTTCACCGCCATCAGGGGCGCCCTCCCCACTACCGGCGGTACGCAATTCGCCTGCCACACTGGAATCGGCGGGCTCGCAAGCGGGCAAGGTTTGAAATTCAAGGACTTTGGTTGTTTACAAAGAATACCTATCCGGTCGGTAACGGATTCCCCTGTAAGAGATATCATTTTTAGACTTGAACCGGACCGTATCTATTACCGGATGGCCTCCCTGTGTTAAGCGCCTACGTGCCGATGTACTACTGAACCAGAAGAGTGGCTCCCCAGAGGACACCGATTTAGAACGGAATTCTCTCCGTGGTCCGAGAATCAAGCACTTGGGCGACTTGTTCGTGATCGAGAGTGGTGCCCAGTCGCGATCACGAACTCTCTCTGCGTTAACTACGTGCGAGTATCGCAGTTGCTTAACACAGCAGAGAATGTGCCTGGCTGGCGATGGTGTTCTGGCGCCCACCAGCTGTTACACGCCGCGTCGCGGCAGCTGTTCGAGATGACCCGGCGCTAGGATAGCGGAATCAGCCAGGCGACTTCACCGGCTGCTCGGCTCCCCTGTTCGGGCGACGGGGGATGAGCATCGAGACCTGGTTCCTGTACGCCTGGTACCTGTCGCCGTAGAAGTGGAGGAGGTCCCGCTCCTCGAGTTGGATGGCGATGAGGATGTACCCCGTGGTTGCAGCCGCGAAGACCAAGTGGGCGATGGTCATTGTGGGTGTGGCCCAGAACGCGACGATGAACCCGAGATAGATCGGGTGGCGGACGTACTTGTAGAAGGCCGGCGTCCTGAACCCGAGCGGCGTGTACTCCTTGCCTCGCAGATACAAGAATACCTGCCGGAGCCCGAACAGGTCGAAGTGGTTGATGAGGAAGGTGCTGACCAGCACCGTGAGCCATCCCGTGAGCGAAAGCCCCTGCAGCGCCATGCGGCCGCCGGCGTTGTGGACGTCCCACACCACTCCGCCGATCGGTTGCCATTTCCAGAACAACAGGAGCAGGGCGAGGCTGGCGAAGAGCACGTAGGTGCTGCGCTCGACGGGTTCCGGAACGATCTTCGTCCAGGCCTTCTTGAATCCCTGTCTGGCCATGAGGCTGTGCTGGACGGCGAAGACGCCGAGGAGAAGAGCATCGACGAGCAGCGCCTGGCCCAGCGGCGCGGACGGCGGCGAGTCAATCGACTTCGGCACGAACAGGTTTCCGACGAAGCCGATGGCGTAGAGGAACGTGCAGAAGAAGATCAGGTACGAGATCAGCCCATACACGAACGCAAGCACGCGGCCCATAGGCCCCCCTTCTTCACATGTGACTCCCAGCATCGCAGAAAAGGAGAAGGATTTCGAGTGGCGCACCTCGCTACCGAAACTTCTTGCCGCCGTCCGTGACGACCGCCCGGCGGACCCGGAAACTTCCCCTGAACCGCGACGCTTTCAGGCGAGACCAGAGGGTAGAGCAGGAGCCGGCGGACACCGTTTCCACGCGCACGACCCGCGACTGACTGTTGGGGCATGACACCGCGGTGCGCACGACACAATCACGTTGTACGCTCGCACAGTATGGTGCCGGCAGGCCCCGATCAGAGCAGCGCGACCGCCGCCCGCTTTTCGCTCGGAGCCGAGGCGTACCTGCGGCTCTGGGCCCCGTGTTGCGCCCGCATGCGGTGCGACTGCTGGATGGGCTGCAGTTGGCGAAGGCTCAGCGCATCCTCGACGTCGGCACCGGTGTTGGCGCCCTGCTACCGGACATCGCCCGCGCCGCGCCGCGCGCATCGCTCTTCGGCATCGATATCGCGGCGGGGATGCTCGCCCTCGCCCCGAAATCGGTTCCCGTGGCCGCGATGGATGCGGCGCGCCTCGGGTTCCGGCCTGCCAGCTTCGACGCGGTGGTCATGGTCTTCGTGCTGTTCCTGCTTCCCGATCCGGCCAACGCGCTGGCCGAGGTCCGCCGAGTCCTGCGCCCTGACGGCGTGCTCGGGGTGGCGACGTGGGCGGGCGAGCCAACTTTTCCCGCCCATAAGATCTGGGAAGAGGAGCTTGGGTCGCTCGGTTTCGCGCCCGTCCGCTGGCCGACGCAAACCGCATCCGAAAAGGAGCTCTTCACGCTTCTTGCGCGCGCGGGGTTCGCCCGAACGCGCACCTGGAGCAGCGCGTTCTTGTTCCATCCGACTCTTGACTCGTTCCTGGAATTGCGCACCGGTCTAGGGAGGGTCTGGCTCGACGCGCTCGCACCGGACGTTCGCAGTGCGTTATTGGGGCGAGTGCGGCGCCGCCTGTCGAAGCTGGGCCCACACGGATTCGCAAATCAAGCCGTCATTCTCTACGCGGCAGCCAGCTGACGCTCTCATCACGGAACCCTCGCGTATCGACATCTATCGGACAGGATAGGGCGATGGTAATTCGCTCCTTCCGCCCCTCGACTGTCGCCTGGCGCCGAGCGTCTCGGTCATCCTCAATGCGGCAACCAGCCCGGAGATGAACGTCAGTACGGCTACGAGCCACATCGCTCCTTTCAAGCCGAGCGCATCTGCAGTGAGGCCCGCCACGAGCGCCCCCACGGCGTAGCCGAGATCCCGCCAGAGGCGATACACGCCGACCGAGGACGCTCGCCACGTCGGATGAGCGACGTCACCGATCGCCGCCAGCAACGTCGGATAAACCATCGCGGTCCCGATGCCCAGCAACAGTGAACCGCAGACGAACCCCGCAACGCCGGATGCGAGGACTACCGCGGCAATGCCGATTGCCTGCACCCACATGCCCGACACGATGAGCCACTTCCGACCGACTTTGTCCGAGAGCGCTCCCGTCCCGAGCTGCGCGACCCCCCAAGTGGCGGGATAGATCGCGGCGAGGAGGCCGATGCGATCGATATTCATGTTCGCGGCGGCGAAGAACAGGGGGAAAAGACCCCACGCCATGCCGTCGTTGAGGTTGTTCACCAACCCGGCCTGGCTCACGCTCGAAAGATTCGGATCGCGCAGCGTGGTGTCCCAAAAGACCTGGCCGGGCGTGCGGTTCGCGCGCGGTTCGTTTCGTAGCGCCGACTCGTGCGCGACATGCTGCGTCGTCTCCCGTACTACGAGGGCGGAGAGTGCGAGACCGATCGCCGCGAAAGCAACGCCGAGGTAGAACGGCTCGGGCCTCAGCCCGTACCTAGCAGCGATCCACCCGGTCCCGAGCGCAGCTCCCGCCACGGCGACATAGCCAGCGAACTCGTTGAGGCCCATCGCGAGGCCGCGGCGCTCGCTGCCCACCAGGTCGATCTTCATGATGACCGTCGTCGACCAGCAAAGTCCCTGGCTGAGGCCGAGGAGAGCATTTGCGACCAAGATCCAGGTCCAGCTGGGCGCCCACATCAGAAGAAACGGCACGGGTAAAGCCGCGAGCCATCCTCCGACCAGCACCTGTTTGCGGCCAAAACGATCCGATAGCCGGCCGGCCAAATAATTCGTGAGCGCCTTGCTGATCCCAAAGACGACTATGAACGAAAGCACGGCGGTGCGGGCCACGAGCTGGAATTCGCGGTCTGCGATGGTGGGCAGGATGCTGCGCTCCATGCCGACCATCGCGCCCACGAACGCATTCACGACCACCAGGAGCGAGAACTGCGTGGCGTTCTCTCGAAGGCCAAGGCGAACGGCCCGGTCCTCGCTCCGGATCATTCCTGTGCCCGGGCGCTGGCTGGCGTGTGCCCTTGGTTGATGGCGAGGATGTGCTCCATCTCGGCGGGCTTGGGAGGCACGTCCGCGAGCGCGTCGATGAAGGTCGGACGATCGAGGGACAGCATCCGATTCCACTTCTTCTCGAAGGCGATGGTGCTCGAAGGCTTGCCGCTCATTCCCGCACCGCAGGCCGAGCCGGAGAAGTGACCGGGATAGACCTCGATGTCATCGGGTAGCCTGAGGAGCTTCTCGTGAATGCTCGCGTAGAGCTCCGCGGCGTTATCGCGCGCCCTCCCCGGCAAGTCGGGTCTGCCCACTGCGCCCACGAAAAGCGTGTCGCCGGTGAGCACGAACCAGGGTTCTTTGCCCCGTTTCAGATCCGTCACCAACAGACACATGCTCTCGGGCGTGTGGCCAGGCGTGTGCATGACCTCGACGCATGTGTTCCCCAGCTCGACTCTCTGCCCATCACGGAGCGGCTCGAAGGAAAGGCGAACGCGTGCGGACTCGTGCAGGCAATACTGCGCCTGCGCCATTCGTGCGAGCAGCGCACCCCCGGATCGGTGGTCGGCGTGAACGTGAGTGTCGATGACGTGGGTAATCTGCATGCCCTTCGAAGCCGCGAACGCCTGATACGCGCCCACGTCCTCTTCGTGGGCATCAACGACGGCGCACTTGCCCAGAGTGCCGCAGCCGAAGAGGTATGCGGCACAGCCGGTCTCGAAGTAATAGTAGGGTCGAAAGATCATGGTCGGACCTCCCTTCAGAGCTCTGTCATCCCGGATACTCCGGACGGCTGCGTTCGTACGTGCACGACGCCTCAGCGCCGCGCGAATACGTTGGCGCCGCGCACTCCGTACTTGCGCGCGATGCGTTCCTTGGATGTGCCTTCAAAGCTGTTGAAACGCTGTGCCAGTCGGACGTCGCGGAATCCGACCTGAGCGAGGACGGCGAGGAGCTCTCCCTCCGGGAGAGCACCCCCGATTCAACCCGTCCAGAGATCAATGTTTCCTCGGATTTCCTCCGACAGCTCCGACTCGACCACGATGTCGCCCAGCAGGAGGCGCCCGCCCGGCTTGAGCACGCGCGCGATCTCGCCGAATGCGGCCAGCTTATCCGGCACGAGATTCAACACGCCGTTGGAGATGACGACGTCGATGCTTTGGTCCTCGAGCGGTAGCGCCAAGGCGTCGCCCTTACGAACCTCCACGTTGCTCAAGCCCGCCAACGCCGCAGCGGCGCGGGCTTTGTCGATCATAGCCTCGGTCATGTCGATGCCGATCGCCCGGCCGGTGGGACCTGCCCGGCGCGCCGCCAACAGCAGGTCCATGCCGGCGCCCGAACCGATGTCCACCACTGTATCGCCGGGACGGATGGCATCGATGGCGTGTGGGTTAGCGACCCCGGCGAACGAGGCAGTCGCGGCTGCAGGAAGTTCGGCCAGTTCGACGGCGTCGTAGCCGAGTATCTCGGCGGCGTACCTCGGACCGCGATGGAAGTGGAACTCACCGCTCGGTTCCGTGGCAACGCGAGCGTAGATGAGCTCTATCTCCTCGTGCAGCCGGCTCTTATCGAAACCGATGGGACAGCTCGTTGCCATGGCACTCCCGCCTTTCCTCGCGCCTCAAGTTACACGCCACTCTGCTCAAATCCGTCGCGCCCTCGTGGGCAACTCTGACAGGCCTCTCTGCGAATCGTTGGGCCCCGCAGCAACCGCGGCTCAAACCTTCTCAGGGACCACGATGTCCGCCTTGGTGGTGCCGACGATGTCGAACAGCTCCTTTTGTTCAGCCTCGGGAACCTTGAACTTGTCGAGTGACTTCTTGAATTCGGCGGCCATCACCTGCCATTCCTTCTCGCGGATGTTGAGATGCGCGTGCGACTCCTTCATCCCGCGCCCCACGTACTTGCAGGGGCCCCCCGTGACCTGACAGACCATCGTGGTCACGTGGAACTTGAGCCCCTGCTTGGGGACCCGCTCGCGCGCCGCCTTGATGGCCGGGTTGGCGTTGAGCGTCTTGTTCACCAGCAGCCGTTCGATGAAGTCGTCGACCACCATCGAGATGGGGTACGCCCCTCCCAGCCGATCGTAGAGCGACTTCTTCTCCGGCGCCGCCAGTTGGCCCTCGGTCCTCGCCGGCCCGGCCAGGAGCAGCGTTGCGGTCATCAGAGCGATGGACAGCATCCCCAGGTTCGCTAGCTTGCTTTTCATATTTCCTCCCCAACCGCGCTCGCTTTGGCGAGCGAAGACGTTCACCTTCACAACAGCTCCGCGATCTGCTCGGCCGCGCGCTCGGTGCACCCGAGTTCGATCTCGCGGTAGTGCGCCTCACGGCCGATCTCCGCTGCGATGACGTTGGCGATGATTTCCGGCGTCGCCGCATCGAAGTCCATGCAGCGCCCCGAGCGGTAGCGGTCCAGGCGGTGGCGCACGTGAAAGTTCTGCTCGAAGTGGTGCTGGAGCGGGAAGTAGAGGAAGGGCCGCTGGTTGGCGGTCAGCTCCATCGTGGTGGTGAGCCCTCCCTGCACTACGGCCAGGTCGCTCGCGGCCAGGTGCCGGTAGAGGTCTGGCACATATCCGCGCACCTCCAGCCCGTCCGCTGCTGTGAACGCGACGGGATCGATGCGTGGCCCAGCCACGACGATCATCCGCAGCTCGGGGACCAGCCGCTTGGCCGCGGGAAACGACGCCACCACCCTGCGTAGCAGAGGGGCGCCCACGCCCGATCCGCCGACCGTCACGACGCAGACCTTCTCGCCCGGCCGATATCCCAGCTCGTGCCGCAAGCGCTCGCGGTCGGCGAGCTGCGCTGGGTCGAAGCCCGTGATGTAACCGCCGGTGAAATCGTAATGCTCCTCCGTCCATTCGCGGATCAGGGGAAGGCCCGGGCCGAAGCGATCGGCGACGATGTCGTCGGGCGTTCCGACGAAGAGCGCCCGGTCGCGGACCCGCGGGAAGCGGGCGATGTGCTCGATCATCTCCGCGTTGTAGTCGGCTGTGAGGAGAGCCTCGCGCTCGCCGCCGTCGGGCATCGGCAGCCAGCCGACGAAGTCCGTGAGCCAGACGTAGGCAGCCCGCTTCTGCTCCGGGTTCTCGTGCAGGTAGTAGTCGAGCTCCCAGGCCTCGTCGCCGATCCAGAGATCGTACTGGTCGTCCTGGATCACGTCGTGAAAGAGCATGAAATTGGCGACGAGGATCTCGTCCATCCGGCGCCAAGCCTGGAAGCAATGCAGGTCGTGCTCGGCGGATTCGCTCTCCATGTGTCCGGACTCGCTGGCGAGCTGCTTGCTGCCGGGATGGATGCGCTCGCCGTGGCCTTCCAAGACCTTGGTGACGGGATGCTGGGCGAGCCAGTCGATCTGCAGGCCAGGCACTAGCTCGCGCAGCTCCTTGGCGATCGCGACATCGCGCTGCGCGTGGCCGAGGCCGATCGGCGAGGAAATGTAGAGAGCACGCTTGGGCCGGTTCCTGCCGCGCGGCCAGGTGCTGCGCCGGGGCGGTTGCGGATCGATGAAGTCGCGCAGGAGCAGGTTCACCTTCACGGGATCGCGCGCGTGAGGCGCGTGCCCTGCGCCCTCCAGCGTCACCATCCGGCCGCCGGTTGACTCCGCCAGCGCCGCTCCACGGCCGGGCGGAGTGATGGAGTCCGCATCACCGTGCAGGACGAGCACCGGGCAGCGAACCCGCCGGCACAGCTCCCGCGTCTCGTCGGGCCGGAGTCCCGGCGCGTGGTCCGTGGCGATCAGGGTTTCGGGCGTCGTCTCCAGGCCCCAGCCGACGCAGTCCTCGATCTGCTTGGTGGAATGCGGTTCGGTGAACACGCGTGAGAAAAAGAACTCGAGGAAGCTGCGATAGTCCTGCAGCCAGAAGTGGCGGTTGTACTTGTTCCAGCCCTCGGTGCTGGAAAGCCGCGCGTCGAAGTCGACCGCCCGCTCGGGATGGCCGGGAGCGAGCGGCAGGGCGGGCCCGATGAAGGCCGCTCCTTCAACCCGCTCCGGGTGCTCTGCCGCGAGCAGCAAGGCCCACTGCGCGCCCATCGAGAACGATACCAGCACCGCTTTCCCGGTGTCGGTCGCGTCGAGAACCGCCAGCGCGTCGGCGGCGAACTCGCGCACGCCGTACGCAGCGGCGTCTGCGGGCCGATCGGAGCGCCCGTTGCCGCGCCCGTCGAAGATGAGGACGCGGAAGTGACGCGCGAGGTAGGGCAGCTGCGCCTTCCAGTGGCGCGAGTGGATGATGGACCAGGTGGGGAGGAGGAAGACCGTCCGCGGCCCGTCGCCATGGACCTCGTAGAAGAGCCTTACGCCGTCGCGCTCGACGAAGCTTTCTCGATCCGGATGGCGCGCCCTCATCGCGTGCCTCCTCTCCGCGATCGTTTCTTCTCTAGGGAGCGGAGCCAGCGATCGATCTGCGCGAGCAGCACCGCATGGCCTGCGGAGATGCCCGAGTGACGCTCGAGGATGATTCCCTGGTTGAAGGCCATCACCAAAGAGACGAGGGCCTCGAGCGTCTTCGCTTCGAGGCGGTAGCCCCGCAGCGCCGCGGAGAACGCCTCGGTGAGAACGGCGCGCCAGCGTTGGTTGACCAGCGCGACCCGCGACTGCAGCGCCGGACGGTTCCAGGCGAGCGCCTGTAGCTCGAGCCAGATCTTCTGGTATCCGGAGTGCAGGTCTTCGTCAAGGTAGCGCATGGCCGTGCGCCACTTTTCCAGGAAGGGCGCGTCAGCCGCGTACATCTGCTTCTGGCGCTCGATCAGCCGGTCGGTGAAGCGCTCGAGCACGCGCACGAACAACTCCTCCATCGAACCAAAGTAGTAGTGGACCAGCCCGTGGTTGGCGCCGGTGGCCTCGGCCAGGCGCCGGGTGGTGAGGGACGCGTAGCCCTCTTCGACCAGGATACGCTCGGCGGCATCGAGGAAGGCGTCGATCGCTTCCGGTCGGGAGGGCGCGAGTCGAGACCTGGCTGCGGCGCGCTTGGGCATGCGTTTATTCGATCGTGTTGGTCGATCGTATTAGTCATCTGACTAATACCTCCGAGTCCGGCCTGTGTCAACCAGGCCTGGCCGCCTCGGAGCGAACTCCCAGCCGAGTGGTGCGCGCAGCGGGCCAGGAACGCCACCATGGACGGCACGCCACGGGTTATCGTCTCCGATCACGACACGAAGCTCGGCTCTCGCTTCGCTGCCGGTCGCCGCAAGTTTTGTCCTGCTTCAGGCGCTCAGTACTGCGTCTGGTCGCGTGCAATTGCTGGCTCTCCGACCAGCGCGTGCCGCATCCCTTTCCTCTTCTGCCGGCGGTGCGGCCGAAGGTGTGCAGCCCGGGAAGACTGGTTGGACGCCGGGCGGAAGGCTCGAGCGGGGGTGCCGTTGACGAGCCTGCCCACGCAGTCGGCGACCGAACTACTCGAGGGTGATGGCCGGCGTCCGCCCGCTCCTGTCGCTCCGCACCTTGAAGACCAACGGCAACTGCACGTTCAGCAAGTCGCTGATCGCGCCCCTGCTTTGAACCTGCGACCTAGGCCTCGTGCGAACACCGAAGCGTCAGTGACGTGCGTCGCAGCACGTCGAACAGCGACGAAGTCCTTCAGGTCTGGCTCCGAGATGCGGATGGTGTTCAAGATGCGAATGTGCGGGAGTTGTCCGTCGGTCCAGAGCGTGTAAACGGTCGCCGTGCACATCCCGAGTTGCCGCGCGGTAGCAGCGACAGAGAGCGGAACATCTTGGACCCCAGTTGGAGCCAGAGATTCGCGTTTCTGCGGTGCGGTATGGGGAGGTGGATCAGGCCTCGCGACCGTCTCGAGTGAAATTGAAGACTTGGGCTCGGAGTGGAGCACGTGGAGGTTCGGGAATCCCGCCCTTCCGAATTGCCGAGGCGAAGGTCGCCGGTTGGAACCCGTGTTCCGATCCAACTACATTGGCCCGGCTCTCCTCAGGAATCTCAGTTAGATCCCTCACGAGCAATTCCGTGCGGGCGGTCACCTCGGCCTCGAGCGCGTCGGGGAGAACGCCGGTACCTTCGCCCAGCGTCTCCATGGCCTCGTGGAGGTCGCTCACGTCCAGGTGTCCAGAGGTGTCGACGTGAGCCGGATGTTCTAGTGCCGTGCGAACAAGCAGGCGAGAGTACGAACAGGCGCGTTTTCATCGGGGGTAAGCTTTCTAGCCGATCAAAAGCAAACGCCCGCCCGAACGGCGAAGCATCACGGCATTGACGGCCACGATGATTGACGAGGCGGACATCAGCAGGGCGGAAACCTCGGGACGCAGCGACCAGCCCCACGGCCGATAGAAAACACCAGCCGCGACCGGGATGGCCAG
>Ga0137418_10007381_pt1 | contig 10104 bp, 9 predicted proteins | sample CZODoug3_1_2_16f_FD_122242 | JGI IMG/M metagenome (GOLD analysis project Ga0137418, IMG submission 122242) | Vadose zone soil fungal communities from Angelo Coast Range Reserve, California, USA - CZODoug3_1_2_16fungal (Hybrid Assembly) | ecosystem: Environmental > Terrestrial > Soil > Vadose... | reverse complement strand
CAGATCGATCTTGCGCCGGGAGAACGACAATTTTGGCGGATCGTGAACGCAAGTCCGGATCGTTACGCCGACTTGGAATTGGACGCGGCATCATTCGACGTAGTGGCTCTGGATGGCATGCCTTTGGCCTATCATGATCCCTCGATTCACAAGCGATCGCTGAGTCACATCTTAGTTCCACCTGCCGGGAGAGTAGAAGCAATCGTCACCGGGCCACCGCCGGATTCGCATGCTGCCTTGCGCACACGTTGCTTCGATAGCGGTCCGGATGGCGATTCCAATCCTGCAATGATTTTAGCCGACATCGTTTCGGCGCAGCCATCAAATCTCAAAACCCGTAATGCGCCAGGAGGAGCTCCGGTTTACTTAACGTTCCCGGCGAAAACTCTGAAACACGTTGAAGCCAGCGAGCCGCAATTCGCTGTGACCTTCACCGAGGACAAACAGGGGTTCTATATAAATGGTCAGAAATTCGAAATGAATGCAGGTCCAATGCTGACGGTGGATGTCGGTTCATTGCAGCATTGGCGCGTGCTGAATCCAACCAAAGAAGTGCATCCGTTTCACATTCATCAAGTCCACTTCCTGGTATATGCCGTCGATAATAAACCGGTGAAAAATCCAGCATGGGTGGATACCGTGAATGTCACCTATGGCGGTTCGGTCGATCTCGTGATGGATTTCACTGATCCCATCATTCGCGGCATGTCGCTCTTCCACTGTCATCTCCTGAATCATGAAGATAAGGGAATGATGGCAAAGATACTTTTCCGGTAAGTCTGGAGCGGGTCATTAGCCGCAGCTACAGCAACCACCAACAAAAACCGCATGGAAGCAAGACTGACTCTCGCGCCGACTGAACTGATCATCTTCGGCAACGCCCGCGGGCGGCACGCCTCTGATGCTTCCGTTTCCTTCTGTTGAGGTTCTCTCTTCGCCCACCAAAAATTCTCTACCCCGAACGAGAGGGCGAGCATCACCTCATCGGAGGTAGCACAAAATCCCGCCGACGCGACGTGGCCGCGAGCTGTCTATCACGAATATAATGGGATATGGGAATGATCGCGTCGTCGAGCAACTCCGTTGAGGTCCACTCTTACGCTGAACTTCAGCGCCAGATTCGCGACGCGTTGCGCGAGCAGCATCCCAAATGGATTGAACAAGACGGGGATTGTCCTACTTGCGAGTCCTACGAGTCGCGCTTCGCAGAACTGCTCGAACTTTTTGAATCGCACGAACGCAAGTCGATTGCGTCATCCGAACATGTTAATGCACGTCAGTAACAAGGAGAAAATCATGACTACTTCAACATTGTCCACAGCCGCGCGAGGATTCTCTCACCCCTCCGATGCCCGACCGGCCGAAGCGAGCGGAACATTTTTGATCGGCGACATTCCCGTTTACCGACTCGGGTTTGGCGCAATGCAACTGACCGGCGACGGCGTCTGGGGAGAGCCGGACGATCATTCCGAGGCGATTGCAGTGCTGCGCCGCGCGGTGGAATTGGGAATCGATCTCATCGACACCGCCGACTCTTATGGCCCCGAAGTGAGCGAGCGTCTCATCGCCGAAGCTCTTCATCCATATCCAGACGATCTCTTGATCGCGACCAAAGCCGGCTTTCAGCGGCCGGGCCCAAACCAATGGACCGAGGATGGTCGCCCCGAGCATTTGCGATCAGCCGTCGAGGGCAGCCTCCGGCGATTGCGTCTCGAGCGAATCGATTTGTTACAACTGCACCGGATCGATCCGAAAGTAGCAATGGAAGATCAAATCGGCGCATTGGTCGATCTTCAGCGTGCTGGCAAGATTCGCTATATCGGATTGTCTGAAGTCAGCGTTAAGCAAATCCAAGCAGTCCAGCGGATCACGCCGATCGTTTCGGTCCAGAATCGATATAACCTGGTCGATCGGGGTTCCGAGGACGTGCTGGAATATTGCACGCGCGAAGGTCTCGGCTTCATCCCATGGTTTCCGCTCGCGACCGGCGAACTCGCCAAACATGACGGTCCGCTGATTCGCACATCGAAACGCCTAAACGCGCGCCCGGCACAGATCGCGCTCGCGTGGCTGCTTCGGAAATCTCCGGTGATGCTTCCAATTCCCGGGACCTCAAAGGTCAAGCACTTGGAAGAAAACACGGCGGCCGCTCTGATTGAGCTCGACGATTCGACAATGCAGGAACTGGAACGCCTCGGGAAGCGCTAAACATCTTCGCTCAGCTAATCTGGAATCGAGATGCACCCGCCACCGCGGGCCTTGTCTTTAAAAAGGAACCTCCAGTTGGCAGGCTGGCGCAACATTGAGAGGATATGGAAAACACCGGTGTCTTTGTGGCAGTAGGGGCGGCGCGTGGGCATGCGGTGTCTCCAGTCGAGCCGCGACGCCGCACGTTGCTGGCTCGTTTCTTTTCCGCGCTCGGGCCAGGTCTCATCACAGGCGCCGCGGATGACGATCCTTCGGGCATCGCGACTTACTCCGCCGCTGGCGCACTGCTCGGCACGACCCAGCTTTGGATTGCGTTAGTCACCTGGCCACTGATGGCTGCAGTGCAACTGACTTGCGCCCGGGTAGCGATGGCAACCGGCAAAGGACTCGCCGGCGCGCTTCGCAAGAAACTTCCGAGATCTGTAGTGATGGCCGCTGCCTTCGCGCTTTTCATCGCCAACACCTTCAACATCGCCGCAGATCTGGCCGGCATGGGTGACGCAGCCGAAATGCTGTCAGGCATCAACTCGCATTACTTTGTTATTCTATTCGGAATCGGACTGACGGCCGGGCCGATTTTGTTTCACTATGAGCCGATCGCCATCGCGTTGAAATGGCTGACGCTGTCGCTCTGCGCTTATATCGTTACTGCGTTCATTGTTCGTCCGGATTGGTCGGCGGTGGCCCACGCTACGTTTGTCCCGTCGCTGCCCACCACGCGAGAGGGATGGGCAATGCTGGTTGGTGTGCTGGGGACTACAATCAGCCCATACCTGTTTTTCTGGCAGGCATCACAGGAAGTCGAGGAGGCGAAGTCAGCGGCACGCAAGCGCATGCCGACGGTTGCCATGCGAGCCCGCGTCTTGACCCGGGGATTGGACATCGGCGTCGGCACGTTCTTTTCCAATGTCGGGATGTATTTCATAATCCTGACTACCGCGCTGACGCTGCACCGAAACGGCATCACTCACATCCAAACTTCCGAAGGCGCCGCGGAGGCGTTGCGTCCTTTGGCGGGCAATCTTGCCGCGCTGCTTTTCACTCTTGGGATCATCGGTGTCGGCTTTCTCGCTGTCCCTATCATGTCGGCTTCGGCGGCTTATGCGGCTGCCGAGATTTTCGGCTGGCGCGTTGGGATAAACAAGCGTTTCAAGACCGCGCGGGCTTTTTACGCCATCATGATCTTGTCCACGCTGGTCGGAATCGCGATCGACTTTGCGAACGTCAATGCGATCAAAGCCCTTTTTTGGTCCGCTGTGCTCAACGGCCTGCTCGCACCGTTTTTGCTGGTTGCCATTCTTATCGTGGCGACCGACCGCAAGCTCATGCGCAACCACCCAGCTCCATTAGTCACGACAGTAATGATTGCTGTTACAACCTGCGCGATGATCGGTGCAGCGCTAGGCATGTTTCTGCTTTGACCTGCCTCGCCCAACGAGACGGTATCGAATTTCTAACGTCGGTGGTGAGGTCGGCGCGCTACGCCGACGGGACGCTGCAGCGCGGTGTCCCTTGCCCTACACTAGTTTCGAGCGCACGCGGGATGACAGGCTGCTAGGCTGGTCAGCCGGCAGGCAGCTTACCTGCCGAATACGCTTTCCGCCAGACTAGCAGCCCGGCTACCGAGTCAAGCGCGGTTGTCTGAGATCCACTTCGCCTCGCGCTTGCGGCGCAGATCATCTCCCAAAAGAGGGAATGGTGATGAGCCAAAAGGAGTCAGGAATAAACCCTTCGCATGCGCAGTGGCAGAGCTCAGCACTGGGATGGTAGCGTTGGCGAGTTAAGTAAAGAAACTTCCAAGCCCATGTGGATTATTCGCCTAGCTCTTAAAAGGCCCTACACGTTCGTAGTGGCGGCGTTGCTACTACTCTTGGTGACGCCGTTTGTCCTGATTCGGACACCGACCGATGTCCTGCCCTCGATTAATATTCCGGTGGTCAGCATTATCTGGAACTTCAACGGCCTGAGCGCCCATGACATTGAGCAGCGCATGGTTTACACCGAAGAGCGCGTGCTGACGACCACGGTCAATGATATCCAGCACATCGAATCCAATTCCTATGACGGCATCGGTATTATCAAAGTGTTTTTTCAGCCGGGTGTTACGATTTCGACAGCCGTCGCCCAAATCACTGCTGTTTCGCAGACGATCTTACGACAGCTGCCACCCGGGACGACGCCGCCTTTAATCATTCAGTACAGTGCATCCGTCGTCCCTGTTCTTCAATATGGCTTCAGGAAAAGAAAAGAGGTCGAAGCCGTGTTCGAAATACCGAATTCCCGAACGCTGTTGGTCGAGCTTCACATGGACAACCCGAACAATGAGATTCAGCCGGGAAGCTTTGCGCAGGTGCGTCTGACTTCTGGTTCGTTAGGGCAAATCGTTACGTTACCGAACAATACTTTGTTGTTCCGCACTCAAGGATTGCAAGTTGGAGTTGTGAAACCCGATAACACGGTCGAACTCCGCGACATCAAAGTGGGCCGCGACTTCGGCACAACGATCCAAATCGTTCAAGGTGTCACGCCATCCGATAAAGTCATCGTCAACCCATCCGATTCTCTCACTACTGGAAAAACGGTCCGCGTCGCGGCGGCGACGGCTGTTTCGCCCAGTCCCGCAATGGCGAAGAAATAAAATCCGCGTCCTTGGTTCATAACCGGAGAGGTCCGTGGCAAAAAGTTTCAAAGACTTGTCTGAACAGGAAATCCTCGCGCTGGCAATTTCGTCCGAGGAAACGGATGCACGCATTTACGCAGAATTCGCCGCCGCATTGAAAGCCGATTACCTAGGGACCGCCCAAATCTTTAAGGAAATGGAGGCCGAAGAGGATGAGCACCGCCGCAAACTGCTCGAGGAATACCGTCGCCGCTTTGGCGAACACATCCCTTTGATCCGTCGAGAAGACGTGAAGGGATTCGTGTACCGCAAACCGGTGTGGCTGATGCGGCCGCTGGGAATCAAAACGGTTCGACGCCAGGCAGAGATAATGGAGACAGAGACCCGACGTTTCTACGAGCGTGCTGCTAGTAAAGTTAGCGACGTATCAACACGAGAGCTACTGGGAGACCTGGCGGAGGCGGAGCGAAAGCACGTGACCTTAGCCGACAATCTCCAACGGGAGTACCTGACTCCAGAAGTTGAGGCTCAGGAAGAGAAGGCCCATCGCCGGTTGTTTGTTTTGCAAATCGTGCAGCCTGGACTGGCGGGACTGATGGATGGTTCGGTCTCAACCCTTGCGCCGGTTTTTGCAGCAGCGTTCGCGACCCACAGCAGCCACGCCGCATTCGTGGTCGGTCTCGCTGCCAGCGTTGGAGCGGGAATTTCGATGGCGTTCGCTGAAGCAGCTTCTGATGACGGTAGCCTGACCGGCCGCGGCAAACCTTTGCTGCGTGGAATCGTCTGCGGATTAATGACCACGGCCGGAGGAATCGGTCACACGTTGCCTTATTTGATTCCAGAATTTCGAACTGCTACGGCCATCGCCGTTGTGATCGTGGCAATCGAACTCTTGGTCATTAGTTGGATCCGAAAGCGGTATATGGATACGCCATTTCTTCGCGCAGCCTTTCAAGTGATCGTCGGAGGAGTCTTGGTCTTCCTGGTTGGGATCTGGATCGGAAGCTCTTGATCCTTTTAACGGAACATCCGGCTATCCCGACCGCGTGCCGTCTGCGGCGAGGGGTTGATAGAGCTTTTTGTAATCTGCAACGGTGTCGATGTCGATCTCCCCGGCGGGAAAATCAAACGAGACGACATCGTGCGGCCGCGCGAGAATGATCTTTTTGGCTCCGCTATCTTCTTTGAGTCGCAGTAGATCTGGAAAACAGGATCGATCAAAGAGAGCGGGAATTCCGAGCGTCATGGCGTAGGCTGACGCGACGATCGGTTTCCCACTGGTTAGGCGCAATTGGATGAGTTGCGCGAGGACGGTTGCAGTTACGAACGGTTGATCACACGACAGTAGCAACGACGCCTCAAGATCGGCTACGAGATCCATCGCGCGTTGGACACCCACACGAATCGACGATCCCACCCCACTCGACCAACCTGGATTCATCGCAATCGTAACCGTAAACCGCGTCAGCTCCGATGTAATTTGTGCCGAGTCCTCGCCGGTAACGACCACGACTGGCGCGCAGCCGGCTTCGATCGCCGCTCTCACAATGCGCCTGACAAATGTTTCGCCTTCAAAGAGCGCGAACTGCTTTGGTTTCCCGAAGCGAGTCGAACCTCCAGCAGCAAGTACGACGGCCCCTACTCTCATCAAATCACTACGCCGCCTCTCCGCTGACGGTCGTTGTGTTTATATGAGTGTCACTCTTGCGTTCACGCAGGAAACCGCCTATCCGATTGGACAATACCGCCGCCACCTCGGAAACAATTGCGAGCGCGATTTCCTCCGGCGCTTCGCTGCCGATGTCGAGCCCGGCTGGCGCGTACAGATTTTTCATACCGGCGTCGAAATGGAGCGGTCGATATTCACTCAACCGACCCAGCAACTCGGAGTGACGGTTTTTTGGGCCGAGCAACCCCACATATCGGAGTTGGAGCGGCAAGACGCGATCGAGCGCGAGCAGATCGCGACCGAAATTATGAGTCATGACGAGCGCAGCGGTTTGCGCGTCCGGCCGAAAGTCTTCGGGCAGTTGGGATGGATGAGCGAAATGCTCGATAACCCAGTCAAGATTTCCGGCAAGCTGAGTCAGCGGTTCGATCTCGGGCCCAGTACCGAAAAGTAACAGGCGAACTGAGGACGGCAGCGTCTCGACGAAAATGCCGCGTTGTTCAGCAAGGAGAACATCGGCGGCCAACAACTCGGAACCGAGCGGCGCGCCTTCAAAACATGTGCGAATTCGGCATACGTCTCGTTGCGCGAGCAAATGACCAATCTTTGTGATTAGATTGCCAGTCTCTCCCGCCGCGGGAAGCGGCTCGATGAGTATCTTCAAGCGACCGTCGCATCCATAAAGGCGTCGTGTATCAAATGACAGCAGCACCGGCGACGAAGCGGCAATGACCTCTCGCCCGTGGCGACCGATCTCCTCTTCCAAACAACCGCCGCTCAGAACACCCAAGGTTTCGCCATTCCGCTCGACCAAAAGGCGAGCGCCGGGCTTGCGATAAGTAGAACCTTCCGTCTGAACCAACGTCGCAAGAGCCCACGGCTGCGAAGGATTTTCTGCGACGCGCTTGATGATCTGCTGCAGTGCTTTCATTCGTTAGGTCAAAATTGACGACGTTAGCAGGTCCTCGATTTTTATCGGCAGTTCGCGCACGCGTACGCCTGTGGCATGATAGGTCGCCGCAGTAATCGCAGCCGCGATACCGGCTAGTCCTATCTCGCCGATGCCGCGGGCGCCCACGGCGTTGAGTTCTAAATCAGGATAATCGAGGAAGTGCACCTCGAGCTTCGGCACGTCGGCGTTCACGGCCACGATGTAGTCGGCGAGGTTGCTGTTTATCGGTGCGCCGTTTTGTGGGTCGTAGGTCGTGTGCTCTAACAATGCCATGCCGATTCCCATCACAACCGCGCCTTCGATTTGATTGCGGCCGGCGAGTGGATTGATGATGCGGCCGCCATCGATGACCGTAACAACGCGACTAACGCGAAGTCGCGCGATCTCAGGTTGCCACGTTACTTCGGCAAAGTGACAACCGTATGAGTGCATCGAGAACTTCGGCTTCTCTTTGCTGCCGAAAATCCCTTCGGATCTGCCGCTGCCCGTGACGAGACGAAGGTCGGCGCGTTTCAGCAGCTCCGCGAACGGAACGCCTCCGCCAGGTCCGTCGGCTTTGACAAAGACTCGTCCGCCTTGGAATGCCAAGTCAGCCGGCTTGCGATTTTGGAATGGCGATCCCGGCGTGCCGGTCGCGACCTCCAATAACGAAGTGATCGCGTTATCCGCTGCGGCAAAGACGGCTGGAACGACAGATGCAGTCGCCCACGAACCGCCCGAGACCGGGCCAAGCGGAAGATCTGTATCGCCGAGCACCACCTCGACTTTCTCGACTGCAACACCGGTTTTCTCCGAAGTAAGCAGGGCAAGAACTGTGTAGGTGCCAGTGCCGATGTCCTGCGCGCCGCAAGCGATGCGGGCAGTGCCGTCATCGCGCAATTCCACATTCGCGGCGGCGGAATCTCGCGTGGCGATCCATGCCGCGCCACCGACTCCCCAGCCAAGCGTAAGGCCGTCGCGTTTCATCGAACCAACTTCTGCGTTCCGCTTTGACCAGCCGAACCTCTCCGCGCCTAGCTGAAGGCACTCGAGATAATGCCGCGATGAAAATGGAATCCCTTCGCCCTCATCGATCTTTGGCTCGTTCAGGATTCGGAGCTGAACGGGATCCATCTTGAGCCGGTCGGCCAGCTCATTCATGGCCGACTCAGTCGCGTAGAGTCCGGGCACCGCGCCCGGGCCGCGCATATCCGACGGCGAGCCGACGTTGCGCCGAGCCCAGCCGAAATGCACCCGCAGGTTCGGCGTGCTGTAATGGAACGCCGTCGCTTCACCGCAATTCTCCTGGTAACCCTCGAGCATCGAGCGCTGACAGACGTAGTCGTGTTCGAGCGATACGAGCTTGCCTTCCGGTGTCGCGCCTACCCGGACGCGCTGTTGAGTGCGGGCGCGATGACCGGCACTCTGGAACGTCATTCTTCGACTAAGGACAAGCTTTACCGGCTTGCCTAACTGGCGCGCCGCCGCTACTGCGAGCGCGCAGTGCGTCCATGGCCAAAGTTTGCTGCCGAAACCTGAGCCGACAAACTTGGTGATGACGCGCACGTTCTCGTTAGGTAAACCAAACATTTGCGCGAGTACGCCGCGCATGTTGAAGACGGCCTGCGATTCCTCGTAGATCGTCAGCTTGTCGCTGTCCCACATCGCGGTTGTTCCCTGCAGCTCGATTGGAACGTGCGTCTCAACCGGTGTCACGTAAGTCTGGTCGAGCTTGACCGGTGCTGTGGCAAAGGCTCCGGCCGCGTCGCCGCGCTCGCTTTGCAGGCGCTTCGCCGGCCCGTAGGTGGTCATGACCTCGTTGGGATCATCATCGGCGGTGAGCTTGTCTTCGACGTTCGGTTTCTCTTTCGCGTAGTTAACGACAACCGCGTCAGCCGCAGCTTTGGCACTCTCGAAAGTGTCCGCCACCGCGAGCGCGACGTATTGGCCGTAGTAGCGAATGACATCATCCTGGAACGGTGGCCGTCGTTCGATGCATATGCCGTTCATGCCTTCCCCGGGAGTCGAACGGAAAATCTTCCCGATGTTTTGACGATGAAGAATTGCGCGCACGCCGGGCAACTTTTCCGCCGCCGCGATATCGAGCTTGGTGATCTTGCCCTTAGCGATCGTGGCCTCGACCGGAACGCCGTACAACAATCCGGGAAAGTGGAAGTCGGAAGCGTACTGCGCGGTGCCGCTGACCTTCAACGGGCCATCGATGCGCGGAGTATCGCGACCGATCGGTGACGCGGTTGGAATTTCTTGTACGGTCGGCATGTTCGTATACTCGTTAGGCCAAAATTGAAGATGTGAGCAAGTCCTCGATGCTGATTGGCAGTTCGCGCACGCGCACGCCTGTAGCGTGATACGTAGCAGCTGCGATCGCCGCCGCGACACCCGCCAGCCCGATTTCTCCGATTCCGCGAGCGCCCAGCGGGTTCACGTCTGTGTCGGGATAATCGAGAAAATGCACTTCCATGAGTGGCGCGTCGGCATTTACGGCCATGAGATAGTCAGCGAGGTTCGAATTGATCGGCGCACCGTTTTGCGGGTCGTAGATTGTGTGCTCGAGAAGCGCCATGCCAATTCCCATCACAACTGCGCCTTCGATTTGGTTGCGCCCGGCCAGCGGATTGATGATTCGCCCGCCGTCAATGACGGTGACGACACGGT
>Ga0137418_10007380_pt1 | contig 10104 bp, 11 predicted proteins | sample CZODoug3_1_2_16f_FD_122242 | JGI IMG/M metagenome (GOLD analysis project Ga0137418, IMG submission 122242) | Vadose zone soil fungal communities from Angelo Coast Range Reserve, California, USA - CZODoug3_1_2_16fungal (Hybrid Assembly) | ecosystem: Environmental > Terrestrial > Soil > Vadose... | reverse complement strand
ACACGTCGATGATCTTGAGCTCGGGCTCGTCCATCCACCCGTAGAGGTGGTTGAGGAACATCTCCTTGGTCAGGGTCGTGCCCTTGCGCAGGCTCAGAAGCTCGATGATGCCGTATTCCTTGGCGGTAAGGTGGAGCGGCTGCTCGCCGACCGTGACGATGCGGCTGTCGAGGTTGACCAGCAATTTGCCGGTGCGGATCGTCGATTCCGGATGGCCCTTCGAGCGACGGACGATCGCCTGAATGCGCGCCACCAGTTCGCGCTGCTCGAACGGCTTGGTCAGGAAGTCGTCGGCGCCGAAGCCGAGCCCCTTGATCTTGTGGTCAAGCTCGCCGAGCCCGGAAAGGATCAGAATCGGGGTGCGCACCCGCGCCGCCCGCAAGCGCCGCAACACCTCGTACCCGTCCATGTCGGGCAGCAGCAGATCGAGTATGATGATGTCGTAATCGTAGAGCTTGCCGATCTCCAGCCCGTCTTCGCCGAGATCCGTGGTGTCGCAGATAAAGCTCTCTTTTCGCAGCATCATCTCGATGCTTGCTGACGTTGCGGCATCATCCTCAACCAGCAAAACGCGCATCGGAAAAAACCTCCAAGCGAGCGGGCCGGCGCCGGCCGCACAGTCATCCTTAACGACTATTACCGTCGGCGGTTAATAAATGATTATCGCCGAAGTTAAAACCACCTCCGGTCGTATTCCGGGCCGCATCCCTGGCGGCATCCCTGGCCAGTTTAACCCGATCTTCAGCGCCGTGCCGCAACCTTGGGCATCGGCCGCCACGGAAAGCGGCCCCCGAGCGTGCGCATTGCGGGAGCTGCTGAATGAGTGTTCTGGACAACCGTCTCCGCCATCATCGCTGGGAACTCGATGAACGGCGCCGCTTTCTCGCCGGGCTCGAGACCCTCGCAGCGCGGTTGCGGCGGGATGCGCAGCGGCTGCATTGGGAAATCGAGCAGGAGACCGGCGCCGCGCACACGGAACAGAAGCCCGGAGTGGTTTATCCGATCTTTGTCCAGCCGTTGCTCGAGCGCCGCAAGAAGCTCGAAGGCTCGATCGTCGAGATCGAGACTCAGATCGCCGAAGCGCGCGAGACGGTCGCCACGGCGGAGCAGGAGGTCAGCCTCTGCGAAGCGGCCTGGACGCACCGTGCCACTGCGAACGCCGCCGGCGGTCGCCGCATGCGCCGGTAACAGGGCAAAGCGTCACTTCGCCGGCGCGGCCGCCCACATCCGGATATCGTCGCGCTCGCGCAGCAGATCGTCGATTTCGCCCTGCAATACGCCGGCGCGGGCCGCGTTGCCGGCGGCGACCGCGTCGCCCCGATCGACGAACAATTCGATCAGCCGGTCCTGGATCCGCATGACCTCCGCCCGTTCTTCGGGCGTGAGAGCGGTGTCCACGCGTTGGGTCATGACTCATCCTCCCGTTCGCGTGTTGGCAGATTAACATAAGCTAAGCGCGGTGGTTCCACCGACGGTCGTACGCGCAATCGCACATTAAACTCATGTTAAAGACGGCGGCCTCGCCCCCACCCTACTGTGGCTGGCATGGAGCGGAGGCAGGCGTGAACGTCCACACCACCGAAATCCGCGCCGCCGATGGCGATCTCGCGGCGCAGATGACACGGATGCGCGAATGGCTCGACAGCCGCCGCCTCGAACCGGCGGCGTTTCGCTACGATCATGTGGACAGCGCGGTCGTCATCCGGGTCGATTTCGCGGTCGAGGACGAAGCGGCCGCCTTCGCGCGCGAATTCGGCGGCACGCTGACGCGCTAGCGGGAACCCCCGCGGCCTCATTCATCCGAAACCGTATTGCGCCGCTGCTTGAGGCGGGCACGCTGGGCCTTGTCGCTGAGGCGGCGCTCGCGCGCCGCCGCGGTCGGGCGGGTCGGCCGGCGCGGTCGGGGCGGGGTCGCGGCGCGCCGGATCAGCGCGACGAGGCGATCCAGCGCGTCCGCCCGGTTGCGGTCCTGCGAGCGATAGCGCTGCGCGGTGAGGATCAGCACGCCGTCCTGCGATACGCGATGGCCGCCGAGCCGTTCGAGGCGCGCCCGCACCGCCTCGGGCAATGACGGCGAATGGCGGATCTCGAAGCGGAGCTGCACCGCGCTCGCCACCTTGTTGACGTTCTGCCCGCCCGGCCCGGAAGCGCGGATGAAGCTTTCGTCGATCTCGCGCTCGTCGAGAACGAGCCCTTCGGCGATCGGGATCATCGGTAGAGAAGCTCTCTCAGCAGGAGTGGGGCCGAATGGACGACCGGAAAGGCACGGTATTCGGGCGCACATGGCACCAAAAGCAGAATTGCCGATCAATCGGCAGAGGGATCGGTGCGCTCCAACTCGTCGGCTCGCCCCTCCAGTTCCTCGGCTATGTCCCGAAGCCGCTCTGAGAGTGCCGTCCGATAGGTGCCCGCAATCTCCCGCAACCGGCGCGCTCGTTCTCTGAGAAACTGGGCTTCCTGGCGTAAGGGCATATGCTGGCTCAACCGATCTGCAAATATCAGGAACAGATCAGGTCGGCCCAATGTTCTCGGCAGCAGAAAACCCGCCGAATTGACACCAATTTGACACACCACCCTGAGCTGGCGGGACCGCATTAGACGTTCACAGAGCGCAGGGTTGGAGGTGGTTGAACGGTGGACGACGAGGAGACACATCAATCCCGAGCGGAGCATTTTCGAGGCGTGGCCAAAAACCTCCGGGACCTAGCGACGACCCAACTACGATACGACATCCGCCGCAAGGATCAGCTTCTGGCCTTGGCTGCCGGGTTCGAGCGATTCGCAGATCGTCTTGAACAAGAGGCGGCCGACGCGTAGCGCAGCTGTCTCGGCATCGTCTAGGTCAAGCCTCATCTGCCGGGCCGCTGAATTCGGTTCGGTCCCGTCTGCATCTGAATACGGAAAGACGCAATCCAGGCTGCCCGCTGCGCCCCTCATCCTAGGGCAGAGCCGCCATCGGCAACAGCGTTTGCGCGGGTTTTTGCTACCTGACGATCGCGCCGTCGAAAGCCGCTGCGAACACCGCTGCCTCCGTCTCCCTGGCGAAATCGACCCGGAACAGGACCCGGGCCGAGGCCAGCGAATAGCCGAAGGTCAACGGCGCAAATTCCTGCTCGTCGAGCCACGCCCGCATCGCCGTGACCATTGCCACCAGCCTGTCTTCGTCGGCGAGGCGGATCTCGACGCGGAACATGCTTGTCTTTCTGGGGCCGGTGCGACTCCACTGCCCCTCCGGCCAAATTAATCGTGTGACCGGCGGTCTGCTTTAACTTGGGTAAATCGTCCGGCTTATAATCGGCGGACACCTTCCCCGGAATTATTTCACGCGGGAGCGTAAGACAGGCGACAAACTCGTTGCGGCCCCACCGGTTTCGCCTCAGTTTGCGAAGTGTGACAAAAACCGGCAAAGAACGGCGCCTTGGCCAATAACCGCTTTCCCGTGGTGGGCATCGGCGCCTCGGCGGGCGGCGTCGAAGCGCTGCAGGCCTTTTTCGAGCCGATGCCGGCGGACCCCGGGATGGCGTTCATCGTCGTGACCCATCTCGGCGAGGGCTACGAAAGCTCCCTGCCGCAGATCCTGAGCCGCTCGACCGAGATGCCGATCGCCGCGATGCAGGACGGCGGCGCGATCGAGCCGAACCACGTCTATGTCCTTGGTCCGGGCGCGGTGCCGACATTGCGGCGCGGCAGGTTGCGGCTGAACCCGCGTTCGGCCGGCCGGCGCGAATTCAACACGATCGACGTCTTTCTCGCCTCGCTGGCCGAGGATCGCGGCGAGTATTCGGTCGCCGTGATCCTGTCCGGAACCGGTCATGACGGCACGCTCGGCGTCAAGGCGATCAAGGAAAAGGGCGGGCTGACAGTCGCGCAGATGACCGATCACACCGCGCCCCGCTATCCCGACATGCCGGCCAGCGCGATCGCCTCGGGCGCCATCGATCTGAAGATCCCGGTACAGCACATGGCCGGGAAGCTGATCGAATACGCGCGAGGCCTCGGCACGCTAGACATCAGCACCCGGCGCAACAATGGCACCGAGCGCGAGCGCATCTCCAGGGCGCGCCAGGCGATCTGCGACATCCTGCGCGACGAGCTCGGGCACAATTTCTCGGGGTACAAGGAACGCACCTTCCTGCGTCGGATAGAACGCCGCATGCAGGTGCTCGAACTGCGCGATATCGACGATTACGTCGAGCGCCTGCGCAGCGATCATCAGGAGGCGACCCGGCTCTTCGAGGATTTGTTGATCGGCGTCACCGCGTTTTTCCGCGACAAGGACGCGTTCGAGGCATTGGCGGAGCAGGTCATTCCTCCCTTGTTCGAAGGCAAGGCGGCGACCGACCAGATCCGCGTTTGGGTGCCCGGCTGCGCCACCGGCGAGGAGGCCTATTCGATCGCCATCCTGCTGCTCGAGCACATGGCGGCGCTGAAAGCGCGGCCGAAATTTACCGTCTTCGCCACCGATATCGATGATCCGGCGATCGCGGTCGCCCGCTCTGCGCGCTATCCGGCGGCGATGCTGCAGGATGTCGGCGCGGAGCGGATCGACCGTTTTTTCACCGGCGATGGCGTCAGCTACACCCTTAGCAAGGAGGTGCGCGATCGCTGTATCTTCTCCTCGCACAGCGTGATCCGCGATCCGCCATTCTCGCGCATCGACCTGATATCGTGCCGCAACCTTTTGATTTATCTTGCGAAAGAGCTGCAGCAGCAGCTGGTGCCGGTATTTCATTATGCGCTGAGGCCCGGCGGCTACCTGTTTCTCGGTACATCCGAGACCCTGACCGAGCATGGCGAGCTGTTCACTGCGATTGACAAGAAGCACCGTGTTTTTCGGCGGCGCGACCTTCTCGGAGTTCATCCGGGAATACCGATGCGGATACCCGCGCGGCGGCAGGGCCTGCTCGAACTGAAGCCGGCGGTCCGCGACGACAATGCGCTGCCCCTGCGGCATGTCGTCGAAAGCCGAGTTATCGAGCAATTCGCCCCCGCTCATGTCGTCGTGACGCGCGACGGCGACGTCGTTCACTTCTCGACGCGCACCGGCAAATATCTGGAAAGCGCGCCCGGCGCCCCGACCTGGAATGTCGTGACAATGGCGCGGCGCGGGTTGCGGCTCGATCTGCGCCTCGCTTTGACCGAGGCGGTCGAAACCCGGGGAGTGATCCACCGCGCAGGCATCCACGTCGAGCTCGATGACCGCACCCAGCTCGTCGACATGGTCATCGAACCGTTGCCGGACCACGATGTCGAACCGCTGTTCCTGATCATCTTCAGCGACGTCGGTACACCGCTGAGTCCCGACCGGATGGCGCTGGCGCCGAGCGCCGAGCACACCCCCTCGACCGAGCAGCTCGAACGCGAACTGCGCGAATCCCGCGAGCGGGTGCAATCGGCCGTCGAGGAATACGAGACCGCGCTCGAAGAGCTGAAATCGTCCAACGAGGAACTCGTCTCGATCAACGAGGAGATGCAATCGGCCAATGAGGAGCTGGAGACTTCGCGCGAGGAGTTGCAATCCGTCAACGAGGAGCTGAACGCCGTCAACAACGAGCTGCAGCGCAACATCGAGGAGCTCGACCGCGCCAACAACAATCTGCGCAACCTGTTCGAGGGCACCCAGATCGCGATCGTCTTTCTCGACAAGCGGCTGGTGATCCGCAGCTTCACGCCGGCGATCAAGGATATCTTCAACCTCGTGGATAGCGACCGCGGCCGGCCGCTGACCGACATCGTCAGCGAGATTGCCGATCTCCACCTGCGGCACGAGGTCGAACCGGTGCTCCGCAGCGGCCAAAGCCGCGAGCGCCGGGTCATGCGCCGCGACGGCAAGGCCCATTACCTGATGCGAGTCCTGCCCTACCGTACCTCGGACCAGGGGATGGACGGGGTGCTGGTGACCTTTACCGACATCACCCGCATCACCGAGTTCGAGGAATATCAGGAAGAACTCGGCCACCGCGTCGAGGGCGTCATGCAAACCGTGCTCGAGGTCGCCCGCGACAGCCTGGCGGAAGACACCGCCCCGGCCACGCTGATCAATCGCCTGACAGCGGTGGCCGACACTTACGCCTTGGTGTCGCGCGGCAATTGGGGCGATGTCGCGCTGCACGATTTGGCGGCCAAGGAGCTGGGCAATTACGGGATCGGCCGCGACGCCCGGATCGTCCTCGACGGCCCGGCGGTCCTGCTGAAGGCGAAGGCGGCCGTCGGCATCGGCATGGCGTTGCACGAATTGGCGGCAAACGCCGCGAAACATGGCGCGCTTTCGGTGCCGCAGGGCCGGGTGCGGCTCGGTTGGCAGATCGAGGAGGCCGATGGCTCGGCCGCGCGGCTCGTTATCCGCTGGCGGGAGTCGGGGGGCCCGCCCACCCGAGAGGACGAAGCCGGCGGATATGGCGGCCAGCTGATCGGCGCCGGTCTGCAGAAGACGATCGGCGCCAGCGGCTCGACCACCGTCGAGGATGGCGGGGTCGCGGTCTCCCTGGTGTTGCCGCTGTCGACCGGCCTGGTGCTGCGGGCGGATCCGGCCGAGCGTCAGGAGGCGGGATGAAAGCGGTATCGCCTTTGCATTTCCGAAACAACGGATTAATTTAAGATAATGGACATGGTGAAATGTGCTCTCGGTATGCGTTAACGGAGCGCTGATCTCGGGTGCATGATAAGGCTAGCGGAACCGGCGAGCCGCAAATGATGATTGAGAAATTTCCGCTCCCCCGCCTCGAAATACCCGAGCGGCCACGCTATGCCGCGGCGGTGACCGAGGAGCTGCTGACCGGCAGCCGAAAACTGCGCCAAGCTTTCCTGGAATCGCCGATCCGCTTTGCCGGCCGCGACATGCCGCTGACGCGAGCCGGCGAGATCGAGCCGTCGGTGCTCCTGATCCGCAGCGGCTTCGCGTTCCGCTGCTGCGAGTTGGCGGACGGGCGCCGCGCGATCCTCCATATCCTGACCCCCGGCGACATCGCGGGGCTCGACCAAACCGTGCTGGCCCGGCCGATCGAGGAGATCACCGCGGCGAGCCGGGTCGGTTATCACACGCTGCGCGCCTCGCAGGTGCGCGAGCTGATGGCGGACAAGTGCATCGCCTTGCAGGTCCTGGCGCTGGTCGCCGAGGCGCGGTGGCGCTCCGACCGGCTCGCGGCGATGATTGGCCGGCTCGATGCGCAGGCCCGGATCTCGGTCATGCTGCTCGACCTTTACGATCGCCTCCGCCGCCGCGATTTGATCAGCCGCACGACGTACAACCTGCCGCTGACCCAGGAACAGATCGCCGACCACCTCGGCCTGACCCTGGTGCATGTCAACCGCACATTGCGGCGCTTGCGCGAGGAGCGCATCGTCTTGGTCGACCGCCAGGTCGTCATCATCATGGATCTCGAGCGGCTGCGCGCATTCGCGCAAGGCCTGCCGCAGCCCGCCGAATTGCCGGAGCCAAACGCCCCGGCCAAGCGGGTGCTCGAAGCCGAGCTGGGGGAATAAAGGCCGGCTTCCGCGCGACCGACGCGAAAGCAGCGTGATCTGAAGCCGTAAAGCGGCATCGCGCCGCGTTTGCCGCGCGGGACAGGTCCGAGATTTGCACTTCACCTCGCCGGGGCTGGTAGTGTAAGCCAAGACAGCGCCGCGCCAGACCCCCCGTCCGGCGACGGCGGGCCGCGACCGAAGTCTTTTCAGGAGCGAACATGCCGAGGGTCAGTTACACGGCGCCAACCACGATCGACGATGCTGTGAAGGCTTTGGCCGCCAGCGCCGGTTTGGCGAAGGTCCTGTCGGGCGGGACCGATCTCCTCGTTCAGCTGAAATCCGGGCGGGCCCGGCCGGAGCTGATCGTCGACACGAAGCGGATACCGGGCATGATCGGGATCCGCGAGGAAGGCGACAAATTCGTCATCGGCGCCGCGACGCCCGGTGTCATGATCAGCGCCGACGAGCGGCTGGTGAAGGCCTTTCCCGGGATCGTCGAAGGGGTCGACCTGATCGGCTCGACGCAGATCCAGGGCCGCGCCTCGATCGCCGGCAATCTGTGCAATGGCTCGCCGGCGGCCGACAGCGTGCCGCCGGTCATCGCCGCGCGCGGGACGGCGGTCATCGCCGGCCCCAACGGCCGACGCGAAGTGCCGGTCGAGAGCATTGTCACCGGCCCGGGCCAGACCTCGCTGCAGAAGGGCGAGCTGGTCGTCGAATTCAGGATTCCGAAGCCGAAATCGCGCCAATCCGACGCTTATCTGCGGTTCATCCCGCGCACCGAGATGGACATCGCCGTCGTCGGCTGCGCCGTCAATGTGACGCTGGACGCCGGCGGCACCTGCACCGATGCGCGCATCGTGCTCGGCGCCGTCGCCCCGACGCAGCTGATCGTCGACGAGGCGGCGCAGGCGCTGATCGGCCACAAGCTCGATGACGCGACGCTGCAGCGGCTCGACTCGGCCGCGCGGGCGGCCTGTCGGCCGATCTCCGACAAGCGCGGCACGATCGAGTACCGCATCAAGGTCGCCGGGGTGCTCGCGCGCCGGGCGGCCGCCATCGCTTTCGAGCGCGCCGCGGCGCGCGCCTAACTGAAATTCGGGAGACCCCCCTAATGAGCAAGCATCACGTATCGACTGTCATCAACGGCGAGCCGAAGGAGTTTCTGTGCGAGGCGCAGCAGACGCTGCTCGACTGCCTGCGTGACGAAATGGGCCTGACCGGCAGCAAGGAAGGCTGCGGCTCGGGCGATTGCGGCGCCTGCAGCGTCATCTGCGACGGCAAGGTGGTGTGTTCGTGCCTGATGCTCGGCGTCGAGGCCGAGGGCCGCACGATCATCACGGTGGAAGGCATCGCCGAGGGCGAGAAGCTGCATCCGGTGCAGCAGAAATTCCTCGAGCACGCCGCGTTGCAATGCGGCTTCTGCACCCCGGGCTTCATCGTCGCGGCGAAGGCATTGCTCGACGAGAACAAGAACCCGACCGAGGAAGAGACCCGCTATTGGCTCGCCGGCAACCTGTGCCGCTGCACCGGCTACGACAAGATCGTCCGTGCCGTGCTCGACGCCGCGGCGGTCATGCGCGGCGAAAACCCGCCGTCGCCCGCCACTTGATCTGCACCCCGACCCTCTCCGCCCCCTGGGGCAGAGAGGGAGTAAACGAAGTGCTTTGATGGGCTGGCCGTCCGGGCCCAGAGCTGAGGAGGAATGAGATGAGCTATCTCGACAAATCGGCGCTGCGCCTCGTGGGCACCCGGCCGATCCGGCCCGACGGGGTCGACAAGGTCACCGGCCGCGCCAATTTCGGCGCCGACATGACGATGCCCGGCATGCTGTGGGGCCGCGTCAAGCGCAGCCCCCATGCGCATGCCCGGATCGTCGCGATCAACACCGAGAAGGCATTGGCAGTGCCGGGGGTCAAGGCGGTCGTGACGCGCGCCGATTTCCCCGACGTGCCGCCCGAGCGCGCCCATATCGGCGCCGCGCCGCACAATCTGCGCGACCTGTCGCTGAACTGCATGGCCAAGGGCAAGGTGCTCTACGAGGGGCACGCCGTGGCGGCGGTCGCGGCGACCTCGCCCGCCACCGCCGAGCAGGCGCTCGACCTGATCGAGGTCGGTTACGAGGTGTTGCCGCACGTCATGGATGTCGAGGCGGCGATGGCGCCCGATGCGCCGCTTCTGCACGACAACATCTTCACCGCCGGCGTCGAGCCAAAGCCGACCAAGCCCTCCAACATCACCAAGATGGTCCGCTTCGCGAAGGGCGACGTCGAGGCCGGCTTCAGGGAAGCCGACATCGTCATCGAGCGGCGCTATACGACCAAGCCGGTGCATCAGGGTTATATCGAGCCGCATGCCTGCCTCGTCTCGGTCGCGGCCGACGGGCAATGCACGATCTTCAGCTCGAGCCAGGGTCAGTTCATGGTGCGCGCCTACACCTCGCGCATCTGCGGCGCCGACATCGCCAGCATCCGCGCGATCCCGGCCGAGATCGGCGGCGGCTTCGGCGGCAAGACGATCATCTATCTCGAACCGCTCGCCTACATGCTGTCGAAGAAATCCGGCCGGCCGGTCAAGATGGTGATGAGCCGCGAGGAGGTGTTCCGGGCGACCGGCCCGACCTCGGGCGCGGTCGTCGAA
>Ga0137418_10001715_pt1 | contig 10104 bp, 14 predicted proteins | sample CZODoug3_1_2_16f_FD_122242 | JGI IMG/M metagenome (GOLD analysis project Ga0137418, IMG submission 122242) | Vadose zone soil fungal communities from Angelo Coast Range Reserve, California, USA - CZODoug3_1_2_16fungal (Hybrid Assembly) | ecosystem: Environmental > Terrestrial > Soil > Vadose... | reverse complement strand
TGTGAAGGAGGCCGATTGCCAGTTGTACTCCATCGGCTTGTTCGATGCCAACGATCGGGCACGAACCTTGGAGGAACTTTACGGTCCAACACTTCTCTCAGAAATCACACAGCTTACCGGCGGACGCGTGTTCCCCGTGACCAGCCTGAATGACCTGCCGGATATCGCCGCCAAGATTGGATTGGAGCTGCGCAATCAATATGTCTTGGGATACAAACCGGGCAACGTCCGGCATGATGGCGGTTGGCGTAAAATCAAGGTTAAGCTGGTTCCTCCCAAGGGTTTGCCGCCTCTCAACATTTATGCCAAGACCGGATACTACGCCCCCAACCAGTAGCCACTTGGACATACGGAAGATTCAGAGAAGATTAAGAATAGGCAATGGCTTCAAGGAGCGATTCTGCTCAGGCGCTTCATATACTCCATCCAGGTCTTCCGCCGCATCCTCAAGAACATGTACTTGGATTTGCGTCGTATGTCGATGAGCCCGGCAGTAGCCAGTTCCTTGATATGGTGGGAAAGTGTTGCCCTGGAGATAGGGATTTCCGCCCTCAAATCAATGCACGAAACCTCGTCTTTGGTGGCCGCGATCCGTTCAAGAATATCAAACCTCCTGGAGTCGACGAGCGCCTTTGTTATCTGGAGGAACCGCCTTTTGTTCATAAGTGAATGATACCTTAGATTGTCCGGCTAAACGTATCGTCAAGGCATCGCGGGTTCCAGCGGTAGGTGCCGCCAGGCATCAGACACCTTGTTCGGACTACCTTTTCAGTGAAACTTTCTCGCACCTCGGGTATCAGAGGTTTGACCCACATTACCGGACCTACGATTGAGAGTCGCCAACAATGCCTGATAGCCTGAAACCGGCAAATTCCCGATCATTGGCTAGGCGCGAACTGCTGAAGCTCTCCCCTTTGCTCGTCGTTGGTGCCTTCGCGATCCCAAGGGTTCGCGGTCCCCTGCTGACGGCGGGCGTCGCATTCACCGACTGGGCGTCCGCAAGATGGTTTCGCCGCAATCATCTGGCACCCACATTCGCCGATAGCGAGGTCACGCCCCTCGAAAAATTCTATGTCAACACTTATGACGTGGATGACCCTGTAGTGGACCTGGAAAAATGGACGCTGACTGTGAGCGGAGACGTCAAACTGCCCGGCGAATACACCTTGGCGCAAATCCAGTCCCTGCCAAAACTGAAACAGAACACGCGGCACGTTTGCGTGGAGGGTTGGGACGCGATTGGAAGATTTGGCGGAACGCGTATCTCTGATTTTCTCCAGTATGTCGGTGCGAAACCAGAGGCAAAATTCCTCTATGTCGAGTGTGCGGACGATTACTACGAATCCCTCGACATGGCTTCCGCTCTGCATCCGCAATCGCTGCTGTGCTACGAGATGTACGACCGGCCACTTACGCGCGAGCACGGCGCGCCACTGCGGCTGCGCGTCCCCACAAAAATAGGCTACAAACAGGCTAAATACTTGACGAGCCTTCGCGTGACGGATGTTGTTCCAAGACCGGGCTATTGGGAGGACCAAGGTTACCCCGCTTACTACGGGCTGTAGGCTAGGCACATTTCGATGACAGCGTCAAACTCCACGCCAGTTCCGAATGCGGCGGTTGAAGCCGGCGAAAGCACCCTCAGAACGGCCTACGAGCATCCCTGGGCCGTGCGGTTCTGCCACTGGCTGAATACGGTTTCACTTTTTGTGATGGCGGCAAGCGGCCTTCAAATCTTCCGGGCCTTCCCGAGCTTTGGCCCCAAGATCCCTCAGCACAACCTACTGAATGTTCCGAAGTCCCTGGCCCTGGGCGGGTGGCTCGGCGGCGCTCTGCAATGGCACATGACGTTCGCATGGATCTATGTGGCCACTGGCGTTTTCTATCTTGCCTACCAGATCTTCTCCTGCAATTACCGTCAGCCTCTGTTCGTTCGTAAGGATCTGGCCGGTGTGTGGCCTATGATCCGCCATTATTTCTTTTTTGGACGCAAGCCTGCGCAAATTGAGGTATACAACCCGCTCCAGAAGATGGCTTACACCTCAGCGATTTTGCTCGGCCTGCTATCTGTCCTGACGGGAATCGTGCTCTACAACCCCGTGCAATTTTCCTTCCTGGCCAGCTTGCTAGGAGGCTTTCATTGGGCGCGGCTGTGGCATTTTTGTGTTCTCTGCGCATTGCTCCTGTTCGTCTTGGGGCACCTGATCATGGTGGTCCTGCATGGATGGAACAATTTCATATCCATGCTGACGGGTTGGAAGCGCAACCCGGAATACTTGCCCTAACGATTGTTCACTCTTGGCAGAAGCGATGCGAAATCGGGACTGGTCCGAAGGTGAAGCGGCAGGCGCGTCGCGAGCTGACCCCGGCCACGAACACGAAGCCGCTCTGATTGGGCGCATCCAGCGTGGCGAAAGGGAGTTGTTTTACGAACTGATTCGGCCCTACGAGAGGCGCGTCTTCGTCATCGCGTTCACGATTTTGCGTAACGAAGCGGACGCGGAAGACGCGGCGCAGGACGCCTTCCTTAAGGCGTTCAAGTATCTCGCGCAATTCCGGTTCGAATCGCGGTTCAGCACCTGGCTCATCCAGGTGGCTATCAACGAAGCGCGTCTGCGGCTGCGGAAGAGTCATCTCGAGATTATGCGACCCATCGAGGATCAGATGAACGAAGACGGCAGCTACACGCCGCGCGACTTCACCGACTGGCGCGAGATTCCCTCAGAAGCGCTGGAGCGCAAGGAAATCCGCGAGAAGCTCATCGCCGCCCTCTGCTCGCTCGCGCAGAAATATCGCGAAGTGTTTGTCCTGCGGGACGTTGAGCATATGAGCATCGAGGACACGGCGCAGGCGCTGGGAATATCAGCGGGCGCGGTCAAGACGCGGCTGTTGCGCGCGCGCCTGATGCTGCGCGATCTTCTCTCAGCGGGATTGGCGGGAATCTGGGCGGGCCATTCGCAGATTCCGAAGGGGACAAAACCATGGTCGTAAAGTGCGAAGATGTTTGGCGTGAGATTTCCAATTACATCGAGGGAGATCTTGATCCCGCCTTGAAGCGTGCGATGGAGGAGCATTTCGCACAGTGTCGCCATTGTGAGTCCGTGCGGGAAGGCATGCGCAATGTCATTGACCTTTACGGTGACAAGACAATGTTCACCGTGCCTGCGGGCTTCTACCCACGGCTGCACGGCCGGCTCGCCGATCATGTCGAAGGGAAAAGAGTATCGCGGAGGGCGTGGCTAGTGAGTGTCGGGGTTACCGGCGCACTTGCTGCCTCAGCCCTCTTCGCGGCGGTACTCGATCGCTTCGTGCCGCAGCCACGCGCACAAATGAGTCAGCCCGCCCGGCGATTGCCGCAACACCTTGTGGCAATCGTTGACGGAGGCAAAACATTTCACGTGCCGGGTTGTCCCTTCATGCACGGAAAATATCGTATGGTGACTCCGGAAGAAGCAATTCGGGAAGGCTACAACCCTTGCAACCGTTGCATGTACGAAGCGCTTCGAAGTGCGTGAAGTGTTGAGCCTGATTTTGAAGGAGAGGAAGTCGCAAGCAGTCTGGCAGCGGAGAAATGATGGGGGCCCGAGCGGCTAAAACGAGGTGAGCCACCCGGGCAGGTGAAGGGCGCGGGCGGGTCTAGCTCTTGGGCATGTCGTCGTGCTTCATGTTGTCGTCGTGTTTCATGTTGTCGTGCTTCATGCTGTCTTTCTTCATCTTCTTCTTGGACTTGCTGTCTTTGGCCATGTTGTCCTTGCTCATGTCGTCATGCTTCATGCCGTCGTCTTTCTTCATGGCGTCGTCTTTTTTCATCTGATCTTGCTGCGCCTGATCTTGCCGCGGAGCCGCAAAGCTGGGTACTGCCAATCCCATGAAACATAGCACGAACCCTGTGATGAGTAGCTTCTTCATGTCCTCTCCTTCTCAAATAAAATTTTTCTCAGACCGGCCTGTTCACTCCCGGTATCCCGTCTGATACGCAATGCTGATGAAAGTTACAAAGCGGCGAGATAATCGCCCAGGACCCCCGAAAACTTGGAATCTGGACTGCCGCCGCAGCCCGGCAACGGACATGGGAACAACTGGGGCATCCACGATTTCGAGGAGAGCCTCGAATTAGCCCGAACCTCTGGATTCACGCTGACATGGACATGTAGAATCCCCCTATCCCGGCAATAGGCTTTTATGTGATGAGACCGAGAAACGGAAAAGAGAAGAAGTCCCGGCAAGCGCCCGCCGTTTCTCGCGATGCGAGTTCTGCAGGGTCGGCGGAGGAGCGCCTCCGCATTCTTCTTGAAGTAAACAACTCGATCATTACGAAATTGAGTCAGGATGAGCTGTTGCGTGCTATCTGCGCGGCCTTGCAGGGAGTCCTTCCGTTCAATCGTTCCGCGATCACGCTCTACGTCCCAGAACGAGATACCCTCCGCATCTTCGCCCAGAATGATGAGTATGTTTCGGAGTTCTTTTCGGTTGGGAGAGAGCTTGACCGAAGCGATAGCCATGCCGGATGGGCGTTTGATCATCAACGACCGCTAATCCGTCGAAACTTGGACAAGGAGAGCGAATCGTTTACCGAACGCCTGCTCGCGGAGCAGGGAGTGCGTTCGATTTGCGTCGCTCCGCTGATCGTCGCAGGCAAGAGTATTGGAACTCTGAACCTCGCCAGCAACGGTGCCGACGAGTACTCGGATGCGGATGGAGAGCTGTTGCAGGAAGTAGCCAATCAGGTTGCGCTCGCTGTCGAGAACATGAAGGCGTATGAGGAAATTCGCGCGCTACACGCTAGGCTGGAGAAAGAAAACGTCTACCTGCGCGAAGAAATCCGCTCGGAGCACAATTTCCGAGAGATGGTTGGCAGTAGTGCCCCATTGCGTGAAGTGATCGAAAAAGCAGAGCGAGTCGCCCCCCTCGACTCGACGGTTCTGATCTACGGAGAAACCGGAACTGGCAAGGAGCTCATTGCCCGCGCCATCCATGATTGCAGCAACCGCAAGAATCGGGCTCTCGTGAAATTGAACTGCAGTGCCATCTCGGCCGGTCTTGTCGAAAGTGAACTGTTCGGACATATGAAAGGCGCTTTCACGGGCGCCCTGGAAAGGCACATCGGACGATTCGAACTGGCTGACGGCGGAACCCTTTTCCTCGATGAGGTCAGCGAGTTGTCTCTCGAAACGCAGGTTAAGCTGCTGCGCGTGCTGCAAGAAGGGGAGTTTGAGCCGGTAGGAAGCAACAAGACAATTCAGGTAAACGTCCGAATCATTGCGGCCACAAACCGTAAGCTTGAGGAATGCGTGGCGGCAGGCCGTTTTCGATCCGATCTCTTTTACAGGCTGAACGTTTTTCCGCTCGAGCTTCCACCGCTTCGTGATCGCCGTTCCGACATTCCACAGCTTGTCAGTTTTTTTCTACACCGATTCGCGAATAAATTTGGCCGGAAAATCGACGCCGCAGAGAAGGAAACAATGGATGTATTGATGGCTTATCCCTGGCCGGGGAATATTCGAGAACTTCAGAATATTATCGAGCGAGCGGTCGTACTTTCAACAGGGCCTGCTCTGTCTGTGGACCCCGCTTTTCTCCCAAAAACCTCCGCCTCGGACGATCTTCGCCGCACACCCTCCATCGTTCGCCCAGGGGCTGATTCCCACGTCATGGAGAACCGTGCACGGTCGGCGGAAACATCCTTCCCGAGCCTTGAGCAGATGGAACGCAATCACATCCTCGCTGCGCTGGATCGAACTGCAGGAGTGATTGACGGACCAAAGGGCGCAGCAAAAATTCTGAATCTCCATGCGAATACGCTGCGCAGTAAAATGACAAAACTGGGCATTGACCGGAGACGCCACGACATGTCGTGACGCAGCAAGGCCCCGCGAAAGTTCGTGTCCATCCCCGAAATGTCGTGACCGGCTTCCTAACCTGCTTTCGATTCGCTTCCTCTAAACATCATACAGTCAATAGAATGGCATTCTCCCAAGCAATCGATGCTTTGGCCCGCCTCGTGCCTTAAATCTGCGGGGAATCAAAACCGGAGAATCTATGGTGACTAAGAAGAGGTCTAACATGACCGCATTGACGCGCGCGCCGAATGTTCCACAAGTTGCTGACACGGACGTCAACGATCCCAAATTGCGGCAGGTCATTGACGGGGCAGCTATAACGAAGAGTCCCCCGCAGGCCTGGTACCGAACCATGGGTCACAATCCCGAAGTTGCGAAGGCTTTCGCAAACTACTGGGACTTACTCCACCGTGGCGGCGCAGTACCGCATCAGATCAAGGAGCTCGCGCGTATCCAGATCGCCCAGATGATCGGCTGCGACTTCTGCGCGCGGCAAACCTCTCCACTCGCTGCAACAATTACTGAGGAAGAGAAGACATGCTGCGCGTTACCGAATTGGGAGCACCCGGACGCCAAAACGCGCGCTGCTCTTCACTACGCGAGGACTCTCACACTCGACGATGGTCGAGACACGGCAGTATACGAAGAGCTGAAGGAGTACTACAGCAACGCGGAAATTATCGAGCTGGCGGCTTTTTTTTGCCTGACGGCGGGTGGCAACCGCATGGCTAAGAGCTGGAGCATTGAACCGCACGGCGGAGTCTCTGCGATTCCGGCGGGAGCAATTTCGATTCATGGGCGAGAATCCATGGGCGCGTCTAAGCCGCATTTGGAACCCACGGAAGCCGAGCTCATTCAGCGGGCTTGCCAAGGCGACAAAGAGGCGTTCTACAGCTTGGTCCGCCCATGCGAGAGGGCGGTCTATACTACTGCAGTATCGATCCTGAACAATCCTGAGGATGCTGAGGAGGTCGCACAGGAAGCTGTGTTAAAGGCGCTTGCGCACCTGGCTGGCTTCCGGGGCGAAGCCAAGTTCAGCACATGGCTGATTCAGATAACAATTAACGAAGCCCGGCTCAAGTTAAGAAAAGATCGCCGTCATCTATATGAATCCGTCGACGAGCAACGTACGAGTGAGGACGGCGAGTATTTTCCGAAGGATTTTGCCGATTGGCGCGAGATTCCATCCGAAGCGCTTCAACGGAAGGAGGTGCGAGAAGCGCTGAAACGCGCTATTGCTTCTCTGCCTCTTAAGTACAGGGAAGTATTCGTACTCCGGGACGTCCAACAACTGAGAATCGAAGAAGCAGCGCAGATTCTTGGGATTACCGAGGGGAGCGTGAAAACCAGGTTGTTGCGGGCTCGCCTGCGGCTGCGGGACGCGCTAGCGCCTGGTATCGACGGTAGCTGGAGTATGGGCAAGCCGGAATATCAAAAGGTGCGGCCTTGGTAGGAATCGGCGAGCTGAAAGTTTGAAACAAAGTGGTAACGGGTGCATCGTATGAAAGTGATCGAAATAAGCTGCTTAGAAGTCTGGCGAGAGATCTCCAATTATATTGAGGACGGAGTCGATGCCGAATTGCGCGCAAGGATGGAGGCCCACTTCAAAGTGTGCGCCCACTGCACGGCCATTCTGGATGGAACAAGGAATGTCGTAAAGCTGGTGACGGATGGCGTTGAATATCCAATGCCTGACGGCTTCAGTCAGCGCCTGTACAATAAGATTAAAGACAAATAGCAAACTTCAGGCTTGGTCGGCTGCATGACTCTCCGTCTTCTATGAGCCTTTGGAACTCCTAGCATTCTCATATCCTTCCTGGCTGAGGAACCAGTGACTGGCTTGGCCTCCCAGCTCCTCACGAATATCGGCATTGTTGATGAACAAAGAGATCTTCCAATTCCCCGATGAGTTTTTCTTCCACAATTCAAAATACCGATGCCTCTTGCGGATCGTCTCTCCCCCGTTCTTGGGACTTAGTGTGAACTCGTGCCAGCCATAGTCGTACGCGGTATCGCCAAGAACAGTAATCTCGATGATGATAACCGCCAGTCTGACCGTAAACTCTGCGAACAACTCAGCCGAATGTTCGTGAAGCTTGTTCCTTGCTGCCTTTTCGAATAGGCTTGGGCCGCCCTCCGATAGATCGGTAAAACCTTGCTCCTCGAACACCGAGAGCAGTTGGTCCACATCTCCGCGGTTATATGCCTCTCGGAATTCGGTCTTTGCGACGTTGATCTGGTAGATGTCGTCCATCATTGTCGGCCTCTATCAAGCGTCATGGCTAGCGCCCTTTTTGAGCAAAGATAATATTCACACTTTAGGTGCTGCGCAAGTGTAGGCTTGGCGATCCAAATCCTCCTCAGTGATGCGAGCCTTAGGTGTGGTTTTCGGTCAGAAGTGCGCTTCCGAGATTCAACACTTTAAAGGGAAAATACTTTTTCACCGCAACTGGGGGGGCCACAAATGTCACGCGAGACGATATGAGGGGGCAGGGGTGGCCACGCCTCTCGGGCGGACCACTCACATTATTAAGTCGTGATTTCCTTCGAGGTGATCTCGTATTTGAAATTGTCGGGATCGAGACAGTCCAGCCGGCCATCAGCTGTTTCCGCCTGGGGATACATTAGAAAGCCAACGGGTGCGCCACTCGAGCCCGGCAGCGTGACATCGTGCGCGAAGTTGTAGGCGATCCAGTTCATCTCCCACGAGCCGAAGAGCCGCGCGCGCGCCTTCTTCACGATGTCGTCAGCCAGCGCACGATTTCCGGGCGGCTCCTCGAGCGCGACCTTTCGTACGTCCGCGGGATCGACCGGGACCCAGCCGTAGCCGGCGAGATGAACTTCCGCACGGCAGTGTTGGGCTTTCGTGATGTTTTCCGACGTCGTGCCGAGGCTTTTGTATCCGAGCTCCGATTTTCCGACGCGGATCCCATAGACATCGCGCGAGGGGACGCCCGCGGCGCGCGCGAGGCCGACGTAGAGCGCGTTGAGATCGGCGCACTTGCCGCCTAGATCTTTGGACTCCAGCATAAAGCGGATGTCGCCGACGCCGCAGCCGCGCGTCTTCGGGTCCCGGAAAGTATTATCGACGACCCACTCGTAAATAGCGCGGGCCTTCTCGACGTCGGTATGGGCGCCAGCGGTGATCTCGGCCGCCGTCGCTTTCACGATGCCATCGATCGGAAGGAGCTTTGTCGGTCGGAGGAAATGGCGCAACTGCGCGGAGTCCGCCTTCGGCTCCCTTTTGGACGCGGAGAGATCAACCGCATAATCTCTTGTCGCAATCCGGCTGGTGAGCGTGAGAAGCGGTTTCACGCCGGCGGGAAATTCCGCGGCGATGATGCCGAGCCCGTCGTACTTGCCTTCGACCATCTTCGCGATGCCGCCCTCTGCGCTGAAACGATTTGCGAGGGTCTGCTGGAAGGGAGTGTCACCAAAGAGGGCCGCCGGCAACCACACCCGCGTCGATCCGGAAGAAGTGAGTACTTCGACGCGTGTTGTCACTTCAAACGTGCGCCAACTGCCGGGAGCAGCGGTCCCCGCAAACAAGCGCGCTGTCTTCGGGAGCGTGAGGCTTGCGGAGGCTACGCCCGCGGAACGTAAAAAATCGCGGCGGTTCATAGAGGCATCCTTTCGATTCGTCGAAATTCGGGCAGGTGAGCAGTGCCGTAAGGGATTGTCTGGGGATTGGCTCCTTAGCACCTGTCACGAGTGCCGAGTGATCGCGCCTTCACGCTTCATGTTGTCATTTGCATGCAGAGCTAACCGCGGGCAACTTGGCTGAAGGTGAACGTCTCCTCTTCAGCGATCAGGATTAATGGAGTTCCCCCGGTTGAGATCTTGGCGGCGTGCGCTAATGTCTCCTGTGCCCCGGGCGTAGCCGCGCACGCCTCCAGAGATGATTTTGAAGGAAAATGAACCTCGACGATCCTGTAGAAAGGCGGCGTGCCTTGAGGAGAAGCCGTAATCTTCGTGGCCACGATCTTGGTCTTGCCGACTAACTTCTCAACGGCCATCGGAACGTGTTCTGTCAGGTAGATTTTCTCGAAAGCTTCTATATCCGTTGGACGCGGGTAGATCACCACAAGTTTGGCATCAGCCATATTTTCCTCCTATGTTAATGTTTACTCCGTACCGCAATCTATCGGATGGGGCTCATCCGGCCAAACACCTGCCCCGGAGAGAGCCGGTCCGGGGCAGGGTACCGTTAGCCTGCCTGATGCTTCTCCTTCAGCTCTCGTGCCCCTATGGGGCACGGCGGGCA
>Ga0137418_10007377_pt1 | contig 10106 bp, 7 predicted proteins | sample CZODoug3_1_2_16f_FD_122242 | JGI IMG/M metagenome (GOLD analysis project Ga0137418, IMG submission 122242) | Vadose zone soil fungal communities from Angelo Coast Range Reserve, California, USA - CZODoug3_1_2_16fungal (Hybrid Assembly) | ecosystem: Environmental > Terrestrial > Soil > Vadose... | reverse complement strand
TGACGAGGCTTGGGGGAGCCTCCCAGGAAGATCAGCAGCCCGCATTTTTTTTAAGGTTAGGGGATAATACGAAAGCGCGGGTCGAATTCGGTCCCCTGCTCTTTCATTGCGAGTTGGAAGTGCGAGACTAGCGCACGCCTGGTTCAATCAAGCGCGCGGGATCTGTCTCAGGCGTCATCTCGTCAAGATTAAGACGTAACATCCCGCCGGCGTCACTATAGGCTTCCACGTTTCGCTGCCGTGTGCGTCTGCGGCTGAACAATAGAGCGCCAAAGAATCCGCCCACCGCAAGACATGTAACCAATGCCAAACCTGAAGCTTTAACTACTGAGACAAAAACACCAAGCGTCGTTTCAGTAAATTCCCGCGTCGCCCGCTCGTAAGCGTAAGGATCATTCCCGAGCCACTGCACCACCTGCTGATACTTGACCTGATCGATTAATTCATTCGCTACCAGTTCGCTGGGCGCGCCAAAAACAAATACAACGTAATTTCCGACTCGGCGATATGCGGATGGCAACATGTTTGCTGGTTCGCCTGTCACTTTTAGTTCATTAAGCCGTGCTGCGATAGCGCGCTCGTTGTCCGCCGATATTTGCGGCGTGTTGAATTCGATGATCAGCAGTTTGCCGGCGTCGTAGTCGGCCCTGACCGCTTCAGCTCCACTATCAAATGCAATCGCTTCGAGCACGCGCTGTTGTGGAAACAAATGCTTTAGACCAGCAAAGGTGACCGCATAAGACGCACGCGGTTGCGCGGATTCCCAATTTGGCAGGTGCTTAACTAAGACTGGTATGTCGTTTTCACCGCTATCGAGTTGCTGAGCGATGCTATTTGCCAGTTGGATCAATTTTTCCTGGCTGGCGTTCAGCGACTGGCCAAATAGCTCTACGAAGGCGTTGCCCTTTACGAAGCTGATTTGCCCGGCTTGCTCTATGCTCGCGGTGCCCACCTGTCCAATCTTCACCGCTTCACCCTCGTTTCCTTTTGCGAGTGTCAGCAAAGAGTAAGCGCTGCTGTCGTTTTGTGTTCGCCCGAGGATCACTTCAATAACTTCACCACCAGAGCCGACATAGGTTCTCCTGGTTATTGCTTCACCGGGTAATTCCGGCGCCGGCGTACCATTATTAAAGGTAGCTGGACCTCGAGCCCGAAAATCGCCCAGCTTGTCCGCTAGGCTCTTGTCTGACTTTGGGCCTTCTTCTCCACCACCACCGGCCAGACACACGCCGGCAAACGACACCAAAGCAAGCAAACTAATGGTTTTGAAAAGCAGGCGCAGCATAAGAATTCACTACGGTCTTCCGTTAGAACCCGTTTCTATCTAGATGTTCCACGGGCCGAGGACGTTGCAATACATGCCCGCAGTCTAATGCCAGCGGCGGAGCTGGCGCAAAAGCAGGTCGGCAAAGTGGCGCGGATTGCTAATGTTATGTAAGACAGTCGTGCCCCCGAGTTCGCTGGCATTGTCCACGATCAAATCGCCGAATCCGAGCACGCGCTGTGGAATGCTGGCTGAAACCGTGACGTCCTGAATCTTGCTGAGCGGAATGTTGCGCGTGGTGCGCGCGATCAAACCGGTGTCGATTTCGAGTTTGGAGTCGGTGAGCGTATAGCGAACCATGTTACGCCTGAGGTGGTAGTAGGCGGGCACGAGCAACAGCGCGAGCGCGAGCGGAACGGAGATAAGGGCCGGCACATCGATCCAGGCTAACAAGAGAACCACGGCAAACGCGGCGAGCACTGCCAGCGCGTAGCCGAGCTTGATGAAGATCATGGTCGGCCGGACGGTGAAGATGACCTGCTCGAGATCTTCGTTTAATTCGTTTTGGGCCGGTAGACCAGTTTGCACGCGCGCAATGCGCGTCACTTCCGAATCACCAGGATCGCCGGCCGGCGAGCCACAGTTTGAACAGAAGCGCACGCCGGGAGGAATGTAGGAACCACAGTTAGAACAATGCATTTGTTTTTAGACTAAATACGAGGAGAGACTCGGACAGTTAGTTCTGTTTTGTATTTTGTATTTGGCAAATTCAACTTCGAAGTGCAACGCCGGAAAACTGTTTTCGCTCCTGAGGAGCGAGATGTTTATAGTTCGGTGCTTTCCCTATTGTTCGGCGCTCCGGAAGGAGCGCAATGTTTTGGTTGGTTCGCCAACCACCATATGTTTCGCTCCTAACGGGAGCGAGGATTAATAACGGCTGCCGGTGCTATAAACATCTCGCTCCGCTGGAGCGAAGACACTCTCTCAAAGTTGCACTTGAAACTTGAATCCACCTTTTGTACTTTGTACTTGCTGCCTACTGCCTACTCTTTTTTATCAACCGGCAGACCCGCATTTTGCCAGCCCGCAAAACCACCTAGCAGCGCAGCCGCGTTATCGATTCCTTTTGTCTTGAGGTCGACCACCGCACGGGCGGACGTATGTTCGTTTGGTCAAGAACAGTAGGTGACGATGAGCTTGTCCTTTGGCAGCTCACTTAAATGATTGGGAAGGTCCGCCTCCGGAATCAGCTTCGCGCCGCGTATGTGCCCGGCGTTGTACGAAGCCTCGTTCCGCACGTCAATAACGACGGCCTGGTTCCTGGCAAGCAAATCCTTTAGCTCAGTAGTGGTGATGCGACGCGCGCCGTCATTGGGCACAGGCGCAGCGGGTGACGCAAGCGCGATTGGACCATTTTTGTTTTTCTGTTCCGCAGAATTACATCCGCTTTGGGCCAAAGCACCCAGAATACTCAAAACCAGGAAAGAAATAACAAGACGCATTGATGAACCTCCAAAAAGCCTGTGAACCCGATAAAACCAAAGCTAATTTCTTACGGTCACGTGCTTTTGTCAACACCGTCGTTCGTCGTTGACACCGTCAAGCTGGATTGGTCAGGGAAACTGGGCCGCGAATAAACGCTTGTAACCGCGGATCTGAAAACGATAACAAAAACACCATCGGGGTCCAGTCTGAATCTTATTCTGAATTCTTGTTTGAGTTCCCAATTTGACTTTAGTTTTTTATCCGCGTTTATCCGCGCAAATCCGCGGCTGAAACTCAGACAGCATGATATAGTTCGCCCTCATCAACGAATTCCAAGCCTGAAATTGATGAACGAAGAGTCACAAAACCAAACGGTGAAGTGGGCCAAGGTCATCGACCACACACGTTGCATTGGCTGCCACGCGTGCACCACTGCCTGCAAGTCTGAAAACCTCGTGCCGCTATCGGTCACTCGGACTTACGTGAAACACGTCGATGTGGGCGTCTTTCCACAGGTGCGCCGCGCACATCAAGTCACGCGCTGCAATCAATGCGCGCATGCGCCGTGCGTCACCGCCTGCCCGACGACGGCAATGTTCAAGCGCGCTGACGGCATTGTCGATTTCGACAAATCGATCTGCATTGGTTGCAAAGCTTGCATGGCCGCGTGCCCTTACGATGCCATCTTCATCAATCCGGAAGATCACTCCGCAGAAAAATGTAACTTCTGCGCGCACCGCATCGATGTGGGACTCGAACCAGCATGCGTCGTCGTCTGCCCTACGCAGGCAATCCTAATTGGCGACATGAACGACACCGAATCGTACGTTTCACAAATCATCAACCGGGAACCAGTCGCAGTGCGGCGTCCTGAAAAAGAGACGCTGCCGAAACTCTTTTACAAGGGCGCGCACCAGGCAACGTTGGATCCACTCGCCGCGCGACGCCCAGACGGCGGCTTGTTCATGTGGAGCGAACAACAGTTTGATTCCTCAACCGTTGTTTCCGGAAATCCAAATTACAACAACAGCTCGGCGGCGGCGTTGTTGTCCTACGACGTTGCGCACCCGATTCCGTGGGACTGGAAAGTCAGTCTTTACACGTGGACCAAGGGAATTGCGAGCGGTGTCTATCTTGTCGCCGCACTGCTTTTGTTATTTGGAATTTTGAATCCGAACAGCGTGCTATGGCTGTGGGCGACACCGGTTGTTTCCGGAGTGTTTCTTGCGATCACAGGTGGGTTGCTGATTTGGGACCTCGAACATCCTGAGCGCTTCTATTTGATCTTCACACGGCCGCAGTGGCGCAGTTGGCTGGTGAAGGGCGCATTCATCATTGCCGGTTACACTTTGGTTCTTGCGTTGCATTTCTTTGCCAGTTGGTTTGGATCGCGGACTTTTCAAACCTGGCTAATGATTGCGGGAATTCCGTTGTCGCTGATGACGGCGGTTTACACTGCTTATCTCTTCGCGCAGGCAAAGGCGCGCGACATGTGGCAAAACCCTTTGCTGCCGCCACATTTGTTAGTGCAGGCATTCTTGCTGGGTTCATCCGTCCTGTTGCTGTTGTTCGCCTGGCTGAAAGGATCGTACGCATCCGATGGCTTCGTTGAGACAATACGTCCTGAGATTCTCTACCTAATCTGGACCGTCGCTATTTCGAGTTTGCTTCACTTGCTGATGGTCTGGGGCGAAGTTTCATTGACGCATCCCACCGCCCACGCCCACCTCGCGATTTGGGAGATGGTGCGCGGCCGTTACAAAAGTGATTTCTGGATGGGAATAGTCTTGTCATTGGTTGGCGGATTACTTCCGGCACTGGCGCTCCTCGGCGTCATGAATATTTCGCTTGCCATCGCCGGAGCGCCATTAGCTTTAATTGGAATGATGCTTTTCGAGAATGCTTACGTGCAGGCCGGGCAATCCGTGCCGCTGGCATGAACACTATGAACGGTGAGAACGAACACAACGAAGAGACGTTCTACCCTGGTCCGAGCCGCAGTCATCTTGCGGCGTTTCCGCCGAAAGAGCGTTGGGATGATTGGACCGAGCTTGATTCGCAGGCCTGGCCACGCCGCAAGGAGCGGCACTATTCTTTAGTTCCCACCACTTGCTTCAACTGCGAGTCTGCCTGCGGTCTACTTGCCTACATCGACAAAGTTACTGGCGAGGTGCAGAAGTTTGAAGGTAACCCCGAGCATCCCGGTTCGCGCGGTCGGAACTGCGCCAAAGGTCCGGCCACGCTCAATCAAATTCACGATCCCGATCGCATTCTTTATCCATTAAAACGGAGCGGGAAACGTGGCGAAGGCAAGTGGGAACAAACGACCTGGGACTCAGCTCTTGACGACATCGCCGCGCGCATTCGTAAAGCGATTGTTGAAAATCGTCGCAACGAGATCATGTATCACGTGGGTCGTCCGGGTGAAGATGGTTTCACCGAACGCATCCTGGCCGCCTGGGGCGTCGATGGTCACAATTCGCACACCAACATTTGTTCGTCGGGCAGTCGTGAAGGTTATCAACTTTGGATGGGACTCGATCGTCCCAGTCCCGATCATGCGAACGCCAAAGTTATTCTGCTCATCAGCGCGCATCTTGAGTCCGGCCACTACTTCAACCCGCACGCGCAACGCGTTATCGACGGCAAAGCCAAGGGCGCGAAGTTGATCGTGTTCGACACGCGCCTTTCACACACAGCAACGCACGCCGATTACTGGGTCGCGCCTTATCCCGGTTCAGAAGGCGCGCTGCTGCTGGCGATTGCGAATTATCTGATTCAGAACAGTCTATACAATCGTGAGTTCGTGCGCCGCTGGTGGAACTGGGTAGAGTTTCTTGAAAACAGTTCCGAGTTTCGAGTTTCGAGTTTCGAGTTTGATCACGCCAATGCCGAACAAGTTTCGAAGCATCGAGATTCGGACGCTGATTCGCAGGCTAGGAAGGGTGGTTTAGCACCCCAGCGGGGCTGCCCCGCCGGGGACCCCGCCTTGCCCCCGCCAACCTTTGAACAATTTGAAGATCAGCTAAAACAACTCTACGCCGAATACACCTTTGAATTCGCGGCACAGGAATCTGGGGTTGATGCCAGGACAATTGAAGAGATTGCAAAACTCATCGCCACCGCCGGCCCGCGCTTTTCCAGTCACAACTGGCGCAGCGTTTCCTCCGGAGTCAGCGGGGGCTGGACCGTCGCGCGCGCCCTCTTCATGTTGAATGCACTGCTCGGCGCAGTAGCCACCGAAGGCGGCGTCTTTCCCAATGCCTGGAACAAGTTTGTGCCGAAGCCGATTTACTCGCCGCCGCATCCGCAGATGTGGAATGAGACACAGTGGCCGCGCGAGTATCCGCTGTCGATGCACGAAATGTCTTTCCTGCTGCCGCATTTTTTGAAAGACGGCCGCGCCAGGCTCGACGTCTATTTCACGCGCGTCTATAACCCAGTCTGGACCAATCCCGATGGCTTCTCATGGATAGAAATGCTGACCGATCCCGATCTGGTTGGTTGCTATGTGGCGCTGACGCCGACCTGGAATGAGACTTCGTATTTTGCCGACTATGTTTTGCCGATGGGCCACGGTTCAGAGCGTCACGACATTCATTCTTATGAAACGCACGATGCGCAATGGCTCGGCTTTCGCCAGCCGGTGAAGAAGGCTGACCGGCAACGCGAGGGCGAAGAAATCGACGACACGCGTCAGGTTAATCCGGGTGAAGTTTGGGAGGAAAACGAGTTCTGGATGGAACTCACCTGGCGTATTGACAGGGACGGCTCCCTCGGCATTCGGCAATATGTAGAGTCCAAAAAATATCCGGGCACGCGTCTCAGTGTTGATGAATACTACGAATGGATTTTTGATAACTCGCTGCCGGGCCTGCCGGACAAAGCTGCATCGGAAAATCTGACGCCGCTGGAATTCATGCGCCGCTATGGCGCTTATGAGATTAAGAACAAAGTGGGCGCGCTTTACGAAGAGACGGTGCCTCGCGAAGAGATGGAAGACATCAACGTGGATGCGCGCGGTCGGGTTTTCACCCGCGCCGCAAAGCCTGCTTCGCCCAACGTTGTTCCGATTCCCAGTCCTAACGGCGATGACGATGGGCGGCGATTGGTGGGAGTGCAAGTGGATGGCGAGATCAAGCGCGGTTTTCCCACGCCGAGTGGTCGCCTCGAATTCTATTCAAGCACACTAGCAGAGTGGGGATGGAGTGAATACGCCATCCCCAGTTACATAAAAAGCCACGTTCATCCAGACAATCTCGCGGCGGATGAAACAATTCTTATTTCAACTTTTCGCTTGCCGGTCCAGATTCACACGCGCAGCGCCAACGCCAAATGGCTCGACGAAATCGCGCACACGAATCCGCTTTGGCTTCATACCAGCCATGCGGCAAAACTCGGCGTGCGCACTGCCGATCTGCTGCGCGTCGAAACTGAAATCGGCTATTTCGTGGTGCGCGCCTGGGTGACGGAAGGCATTCGTCCCGGCATTGTTGCCTGCTCGCATCACATGGGACGTTGGAAATTGAGTGAACAAGGACAGCGCCAGTTGATGGCTACGGTGAAACTTGACCATGAAGGAACCGAGTGGAGATTGAAACGCGAAAAAGGCGCCGAGCCTTACGAATCGAGTGACCCTGACACCTTGCGCATTTGGTGGAGCGACGTGGGTGTTCATCAGAACATGACTTTTCCAGTCCATCCAGATCCGATTTCGGGAATGCACTGCTGGCACCAGGCAGTGCGCGTGACGCGCGCCAAAGACGGCGACAACGTCGGTGATGTATTTGTCGACACGCAGAAGTCGCGGGAGGTTTACAAGAAGTGGTTGGCAATGACGCGGCCTGCTGATCAATACTCGCCCGACGGCACGCGGCGACCTTACTGGATGCTGCGGCCGCTGAAACCCGCAAGAGAGTTTTATAAATTGCCGGAAGAAAAAACCCAGCAACCGGTAGGCGTCGAGTGATTTACTGGGACCGCGGGTGTCCCGCCCGCAATCAGCGCGGAGCGCGAACACGCGTTCCATACCAATTTCGTTCAATTTTAGGTGAAGCGAAAGTTGTTGAATCTATTGCCGTAGTGAGCTTCCCCGCGGTTGCGGGCGGGACGCCCGCGGTCCCAGTATAATCACACCGGCGTCGTCAAGAGTTCTTATGTATTTCAAACAATTTTATCTTGCCTGCCTGGCACACGCTTCCTACCTGATCGGTTCGGAAGGCGAAGCTGCGGTAGTTGATCCGCAACGCGATGTAGACGAATACATCAAAGAAGCCGACGCGCACGGTTTCAAAATCAAATACATAATCGAAACGCACCTGCACGCTGATTTTGTCAGTGGCCATCGCGAACTGTCGGCGCGCACCGGGGCCGAGATTGTTTTCAGTGAAGCGGCCGGCGTGGCGTTTCCGCACCACGCCGTCAAAGAAGGCGATGAGATCAAACTCGGCAAAGTCATCCTGCGAATCATGGAAACTCCCGGCCACACGCCGGAGAGCATTTGCATTCTGGTCAGCGACACCGAAGTTTCCAATCAACCGCAGAAGGTCTTAACCGGCGACACGCTTTTCATTGGCGACATCGGTCGGCCTGATCTAGCCGGCGGCAAAGGCTACACGCCGCAGATGATGGCGGGGATGATGTACGACACGTTGCACGAAAAGCTTCTGAAGCTGTCAAACGACGTGGAAGTTTATCCGGCACATGGAGCCGGTTCGATGTGCGGCAAGAGCATGTCGAAGGAAACTTCTTCGACGATCGGAGAGCAGCGCAGGTTTAACTACGCGCTCAAGCCGATGGCGAAAGATGAATTCGTGCGCATGATGACCGCCGAACTGCCTGAGGCGCCGGCTTATTTTCCCAGGGACGCTGAAATAAATCGCACCGGCGCTGAAGCTTTAAGTCATTTAAGCAAGCCGAAGCCGTTAACACCAGAACAAGTTCGCGAGCTGACGTCGCAAACTAACAGTTTGCGCTACGTCATTCTCGACGTGCGCGCAGCCGCGGAGTTTGGCGCGGGTCATGTGCCGGACTCGCTGAACATTGGTCTGGGCGGGCAGTTTGCGATTTGGGCCGGTTCGCTCGTTCCGTTGACGGCGCCAATCGTGATCGTAGCCGAATCCTCGACCCAGGTTGAAGAGGCGCAAATGCGCCTCGCGCGCGTCGGTATCGAAAATGTGAAAGGATATTTGAAAGGCGGCGTAGAGGAGTGGCGGCTTTCGGGATTTGCATTAGCAACAGTTCCGCAAATCTCAGTAGACGAATTGAACACGCTAATTTCAGAACAAACTCCGTTACAGATCGTCGACGTGCGCCGTCCGCCCGAATACGCCAGCGGGCATGTGCCGCGCGCGATTCATGCGCCACTTTCCACCCTCGCAGCTACGATCCAAACTCCACTACTTAATCCTGCCGAACCAACTGCGGTGATTTGCGCCGGCGGTTTTCGCTCAAGCGCAGCCACCAGTATCCTCAAGCAAAATGGCTTCACTAACCTGCTCAATATTACTGGCGGTACCACCGCCTGGATCAATGCAGGCTATCCTGTAGAAGTAAATAGTGAATCGTAAATCGTAAATAGATAAGCAAATCAGCCGCGGATAAACGAGATAAAAACGGATCTGAAAAGGTAATAAGGGCGGCCTGCCGAAACGCCGGCCCTCTCGTGTGGGATCCATTCCTCGTTTAGATTGTGGCTGTTTTTCCCTGTCCTTTTCAGATCCGTTTTTATCCGCGTTCATCCGCGGCTGATTCTCTTTACCATTCACGACTTACGATTCACGATTTACGGTAGTTTTACTAATCACGATTCAGCATTTACGATTGACGAATCGTGGATCCATTTACTTTCAAACTACTAATCTCAATTGCCATCGTCGTAATTGCCACCATTCACGGCTATGGCGCGGCCTGGCTGGCGATCTGGATGGGTGAGGCTATGGTGGCGGTATTGATCGGCGTCGGCCTGGTCGCCGGTGATCGCGACCTATTCGGCCATGGCCGCCCGCTTACCGCCATTCTCGAGCTGTCCGCCAATTTCCTGCGGGGCGAGATCCTTTACTCGGACCCATGGTTTCTCGAGAGTGATTACGCCCTCAAGCTCCGCCTCTACGGCCAGTCCGAGCAATGGTACCGCTACAGTGTGGTCGAGACCGGTTTCCGCCCGGAACTCTCGAAACAAATCACCAAACAACTCCAGGCTTCCGTGTTCATGCAGGCGAAGGAAGTCACGACCAATAATCAGGGAATCGACCGTGCCAGGATCGGCCCGACGCGCGCCGGCGCACGTCGTCCAGCGACGCGTACGTGGTGATCTGCCCAGTCTGGAGATCGCGCACGTGATACCGCTCCGTCACCG
>Ga0137418_10004299_pt1 | contig 10106 bp, 14 predicted proteins | sample CZODoug3_1_2_16f_FD_122242 | JGI IMG/M metagenome (GOLD analysis project Ga0137418, IMG submission 122242) | Vadose zone soil fungal communities from Angelo Coast Range Reserve, California, USA - CZODoug3_1_2_16fungal (Hybrid Assembly) | ecosystem: Environmental > Terrestrial > Soil > Vadose... | reverse complement strand
GTCGCTCAGCCGTCCTTGTCGCGGCAGATTCAGGATTTAGAGAGCGAGATGGGATTCCTCTTGTTCGACCGATTGCCCCGAGGAGTTCGATTGAGCGCGGCGGGGAAATTGTTTTTGAGCGATGCGCGACGTATCTTGCAAGACGTTGATGAGGCGAAGCGACGCGCCGAGCGGATAGCCCTTGGCAAAGCGGGTACGCTTCGAATCGGAATTGCCACTGCGGTATCCTGGCATGGATTGGTTGTAGACTCCTTTCGCGAATTCCGGTGCCGGCAGCCGGACGCGGAGCTGGAGTTGCATCATCTGCTTTCTGTTCATCAGGTTGAAGCCATCCTGTCCGGCCGACTCGATGCTGGGTTTGTTGCTAATCTCACACCATGGCACAAGGATTTGGCACACTGGGAATTCGCGCAGGACAGAATGTTACTGGCAGTGCCCAAAGGTCATCACTTAACGAAGCGAGAAGGAATTCGATTGCGGGATCTCCGGGACATGCCGTTCGTCTGGTTCCCCCGCTGGGTCAATCCACTCATCTATGATCGAATGATGCGGGCGTGTACTCGCGGGGGGCTAAGCGCTCCGCGCATTGTTCAGGAGGCAACGGATCGCGACACCAATTTAGGTCTTGTCCAGTGCCAGATCGGGATTGCTTGGATGACCGAATCCACACGTTGGCACTGTCCCCGAGGTATCGTTTTGCTCCCAGTTGTTGATATGAATGTCCGACTCCCGTTTAGCCTAATATGGAAGAAGGACAATTCGTCACCATTGCTACAGAAATTTGTGGATCAAGTAAAAGCGGGGAAAATAACCCAGCGAAATTGAACAGAGTCACGCGAGAAGGGAAAAACGCACGCACGGGGGGGCTTTTATCGGTTCGCCTCAGCAGAGGACAGCCGCTCCCGCCCAAGCACTCAACCGCACATTGCGGGGGGAACCACCTAAAGGTATTTGTCAGCAGGAAAGGCTAAGAGCACTATCGGTCAAATGGGCGATGCAATTCCGCAAGGTGTGCGTCATGAAACTGTCTCACTTTAGGGATTCACTCCAATGTCTGAGAGCGAGCGCAACACGATGCTGGACGAGTGTTCTAGCTACGACGACGAACTGCGGAAGAACGGACATTTTGCCGCTGGCGAAGCTCTTCAGCCCGCCAACACGGCGATGACCGTGTATTGGAAGAACGGAAAGGTTGCAGTGACAGACGGTCCGTACGCGGAAACGAAGGAGCAATTGGGTGGAATTCTGGTGCTTGAAGCGCGAGATCTGAATCACGCAATTCAGCTCATTTCCCAACATCCTGGAGTGAAGAGTGGACCGTTCCAGATACGTCCAGCGGCGGATTTGAACGAAATGATTAAGGAGAGCGAGCAGCGACGGCGAAAGGACATCGCGCGATGAGGCAATCATGCTTTTCAGCTGGCTTGGGCAAGCTGACGCTGGTGCAGCCGTGAGGTCAATGAAGTCGGGAACTAATCTGAATTTCGAAGGCGAGGAGCAAACATGTCAAGGGTTCGAGTCGCGGGATTTGGTATTTCGTTGGACGGTTTTAGCGCAGGGATAGAGCAGAGCCTGGAAGATCCGCTGGGCAAGCGCGGTCGAGAGATCTTTCAGTGGTTCTTCCATACCAAGTCATTCTGCTCCATGCACGGGCAGGAAGGCGGATCTATCGATGTGGACGACGTGTTCGCACGGCGGTCGATGGAAAACTTTGGCGCCTTCATCCTTGGTCGCAACATGTTTGGTCCGGTCCGTGGCCCATGGCAGGACAACTCATGGAAGGGATGGTGGGGTACCAATCCGCCATATCATGCGCCGACCTTCGTTCTGACGCACCACGAGCGTGAGCCCCTCGTGATGGAAGGCGGGACGACCTTCTACTTTGTCAGCGGCGGAATCGAAGAGGCGCTGAGGCTCGCGAAACAAGCAGCGGGTCACAAGGATGTCAAGATCGGAGGCGGTGTTTCCACCGTGCGGCAGTATCTGCAGGCTGGGCTGATCGATTCCCTCCACTTTGCACTTGCACCCGTTGCCCTCGGTCAAGGGGAGGCACTGCTTACCGGTCTTGACCTGCCCGCGCTGGGATTTTCTGTGACGGAGCACGAGGCCACGGAGCACGCGACGCATGTTGTGCTCACGAGAAGATAGAAGGCGGAACCTGGCTTTGTGAGCATCGGTGATCTTAGCTTGCGCATAAAGTCCCTTACCGTTGAGATTTCTCAACGCGTCCGTGCCGCCCAGCCCGTACGACCAGCAAGAGCGCTGAGGCGATGAACAAAATCTCCAGCATGGGACGCACGTGCATTGCGACTGACATCGCCACACCTGCTCCTGTCCACAAGGTGAGATACGCCGCGATGCACATCGGGCACTTCGGAAGTAGAATCAGCAGAGTGCCCGAGCCCACACATCCGGGTCTTGTGCTGCTTCATGGCGGCGGAGACACGATAGAGACCTCGTTCGGCCATGTGTTGCTGGAATTCGCGCTCGACCGGCAAGTGAGCGTGTTTTAGCAGCAAGGATAGTGTTTACGAACGAATTGCGAGTGTTTTTGGACCAGCGCCGGAAAACCACAAGGTGTGCACGACAAAAACTGTCTCACTCTAGGGGTTCACTCCACGAGTTCCAACAGAATCCTACAGATTCGGACCCCTAGAGAGACATCATTGATCGTGCGCACCTTGCGGAGTGACGATTATTTCCTGGTGCCGACAATCCGGGAACTACTCCATTTGAGGGACACAAGCGCGTTTCCGAGGACTAATTGTCTGCGCTGACTCCTGAATGCGCTCAATAAGTGTATCAGCCTGACAGCGCCAATTGAGGAAGAGATGCCTTATTGGCTCAATTTAGAACCTATACCAAGTATGCTTCCCTCTTGGGATGAACGGGCCTGTCGCATCCTTCCCTAACCAGAGGTCGTCTTTATGAATCAGAATTTCGCCGCAATTATCCTCGGTGGTACTGGGCAAGTCGGTGGTGCAGCAGTCGCGGAGCTGCTAGCAATTCCGGAATGCCGAGAAGTGGTGATGGTCACCAGAAAGCCCATTGCGGCGCGATCGGGGGTGCGCAACGTCGTTCTTGATACCGGCGCTGCTGACTTTGCCGAGCGCACTGCCGCCCTTGCCCGCGAAGTCTTAAGACAAGGTCCCGTCAGCGCCGTGAGCTGTGTGGGTGTCGGTTCTGGATCGATGCGCGGGAGCGAAGAAGAATTGAAACGACTTGAACTCGGCGTCGTCGGTGCATTTGCGCGTGGCTGCCATGACGCCGGAATCGCCCAGTTTTGCCTACTTTCTGCGGTAGGAAGCACAGCCCGCAGCCGGTTTCGATATGTCCGCGTAATGGGCATGAAGGAAGACACCGTGCGCAACATCGGTTTTACTCGCCTCGCCATCTTTCGCCCCGGCATCATTGTAGGCAACGCTCATACCCCGGCCTGGGTCGGTTTGTTGGGAAGCCTCGTGCCTGGGCCGTTCGGCAATATCGATCAGCGAATTCTCGGTCGCTCAATCGCCGCAGAGATAGCTTTGCACAGTCGAGAGGCCGGCGAAGTTATCCGCGAAAATGCCGCAATGAAACAACTCGCTACACAGTTCAATAGCGTGACTTTGGCATTTTTACGTGAGGTCTAGGCTAAATTAATCGCGAGAGATAAAACCGGAGAGCCGCTCTATTTCGAGCTGATCGCCGAAATTTTGCTGGCCTACCCCATCGGCGGTACTCTTGCGTAATGGAACCCCTTCGGTATTCCATCAACGTCACATTGGATGGGTGCTGCGATCATCGAGCGATCATCCCGGACGAAGACTTGCATCGCCACGCGGTCGAGAACCTCAACCAGGCCGATGCCCTCCTCTTTGGCCGGGTGACTTACGAAATGATGGAGGCAGCGTGGCGGCAGCCGGCGCGGGCTGGGGCGAGGCCTGAGTGGATGGAACCCTTCGCCCGGACGATCGACGCGGCAAAGAAGTACGTCGTGTCGAGCACCCTGGACCGGGTCGATTGGAACGCGGAGCTCGTGCGCGGGGATCTAGGGAAGGCCGTTCAGCAGCTCAAGCGGGAGTCGGGTAAGGGACTGTTCGTGGGAGGCGTGAAGCTCCCGCTGGCGTTGGCGGAGCTGGGATTGATCGATGAGTACGAGTTCGTGGTGCAGCCCAGGCTAGCGGGCCACGGGCCGACGTTGTTCGCGGGGCTGTCGAAGCATGTCGACTTGAGGCTCGTGAGCCGGCTGGAGTTCGGCTCGGGGGCGGTGGCGATGCGGTATGAGCCGAGAAGTTAGCCATTGGGATTGTTAGCCCAATGGCCGCATCGTGGAGCAACTCGGACAGATCCAGTGGAAGCATTCCGATCCGACCCGCCGCATCCGCAGTAACGTTGTCTCTGCGACATGCCACTAGTAATGACAAGCCGGCTTGTAGGAAGTGATCTTCGTACTAGCAGTTGAACTGGCGCAGGTGATGGTCCAAGTGCGAATACATCAACGTCGCCCATTCTAGCGGGGTTAATCGCCCAAAGAAGAAGTGAGGATGATTGGTGCAACCGGATGGCCCACCAGCCCAGAAGCGATCCATCAATTCAAAAAACCGTAGCCTTTCCGCTTTATAGTTACGATCGTTGGTTACAAGGCAACTTGCCTCGGTCATCGCGTTCCGGCGCATCGGTTCGCCCTTCACAAGAAGCGACCTCTTCGCAAGAGGCCCCAGAAGCCTTCCCAGCAGTATTCGCGGCTGGGAAGGCTTTCCCAAGGCGATTTCAATCGTGGCGGAACAATGTGCCAGCATCTGTGCCGGATCCATCTTGCCCCAAAGAGCAGTGCTAGTCGGCCGGAGTTGATTGAATCGCTGCTTTATTTCGTCCACGGTTATCTGATCGAAGAGATTCTTCATATTGCCCTTCAGCGCATCCTTTTGGTTCAAAGAAAGTTGTTCGACACTAAATCGTGCCCATGGTTGCCATCGGAATCCCGAACTTTCCTCTGTTTTCAGACCGCAAACCTCGCGCGCGCGCCTGTATAGAGACTATTGGTCGAGCGCCGCTAAAGCGACACGCGCCACTTGTTCGAGGCTTTTTCGATCGGACCTCAGTCGCGCCATGGCTCGCATTCCCTGAATTGTGGCGGTGAAGAACCGCGCCAGCGCTTTCGCATCAGCTTTGCGCGACAATTCCCCGGCTTTCTGCGCCCGGAGCAATGCCTCTCTAAAAATCCCTTCCACTTCCGCCTGGTTAGCGCGCAGAAACTCCCCGAGCGCGACATCTGCCATGTCGCGCTCCAGATTGGCGCTCAACAAAAGACAGCCTCGTTCATGCTGGTGCTTGGATTCAGCGCTCAGGCCAAAGAGGAGTTTCGCGAGGACCTCTTTGACGGGGCGGCCGGCGCCAAAAAGTCGGCGCAGACCGTCGTTCGTTTGGCGTCGGTAATAGGCCAAGGCCTTCATATACAGCCCGCGCTTATCGCCATACGTGTCGTAGAGGCTTTGCTTCGCAATTCCCATCTCCCGCAGGAGTATCTCCAGCGACGTATTCTCGTAACCCAGCCGCCAAAAAACGGCCATGGCCTTGGCCAGGGCCTTGTCGGGATCGAATTCCTTCTTGCGTGGCATTTTAGACTTCCTAGTCTATAACCATCTGCTTGACACGGCACATTCCAGACTATATGGTCTGAAATGTTCGCAGTCGGGCTCTTCGCAGCCAAAGGAGTTCTCCTATGAATGCACCATGTACCGTCCGACTTCTTCTCGCGTCAATTGCTCTACTGTTGTTCGCGACCCTGCCGGGAACGGCGCGCGCGCAGGATGCGAACACGATCAGTTCACGGACCGCCGAAGTCGGAGGCGTAACTCTACATTACCTCACCGCGGGCCATGGCCCCGCAGTGATCTTGTTACATGGTTACACGCAGACGTCGCGCATGTGGCGGCCCATCATGCCGCGACTCGCTGAGAAATTTACCGTGATCGCACCCGACCTCCCTGGCATCGGCGATTCGTCGATTCCCAAGGACGGCCTGGACATGAAGACGGCCGCGATCCGTATCCATGCGCTTGCGAAATCGCTGGGCGTTCAGAAGGCGGAAGTGGTCGGCCATGACATTGGACTCATGGTCGCCTACGCATACGCTGCGCAGTTCCCGGCAGAAACCGAGAAACTGATAGTGCTGGACGCATTTCTTCCCGGCGTGGCCGGGTGGGAGGATGTCTACAATAACCCCGGCATTTGGCATTTTCGTTTTAACGGCCCAACGCCGGAAATGCTGGTCCGCGGGCGGGAGCGGATCTACTTTGATTATTTCTGGAATGACTTCGCCGCCGACAAAACACATTCGATCCCGGAAACCGATCGGGCCGCGTACGTGGCAGCCTATTCGCGTCCCGGGCGAATGCGCGCAGGTTGGGCTTATTTCGTCTCATTCCAACAGGCTGCAAAAGACTTTGCGCAGCTCTCCCAGACAAAGCTGACGATGCCGGTCCTCGCCATCGGCGGCGACAAGGCGAATGGAACAGTGCTCGGCAACCAGATGAAGCTCGTCGCCACGAACGCCACGATGATCGTCTTGAAGGACACGGGGCATTGGGTACTCGAAGAACAGCCCAAGGAAACGATGGACGCGCTAATGAAGTTTCTGTGACAGCTGGTGTGGATCTCACGGAACGCCCTAAAAAGCACCCGAGGAGAAGTCAGAATGTTTAAGAGTATGGTGGTGACCCTGTTGTGTATTGCGTCCTCCACGCTTGCGGCGAGGGCGCAGACGCTCCCGCAGATGCGCATGACCCCCACAGAAATCAAGGGCAGTCCGACAGACAAGAACCAAATCGGCAGCTCGGGGCTCGCCGCCGTTCACGCCAAGGTGCTGTTCGGCGATCCCGCCAAGGCCGGCTTTTACTCCATTCTGCTGTTCATGCCCGCCCACGTGACGATCGAGGCGCACACGCACAGGGATAACCGTGTGGCGACGGTGGTTTCGGGCGAATGGCGCTTCGGCTACGGCGATCATTTCGACGTGAAGAGGCTGAAGACCCTGCCACCGGGCAGCGTGTATTCCGAGCCCGGCAGTGTCGAACATTTCGCGCAGACGGCTGAGACTGCTGTCGTAGTTCAGATTTCAGGTTACGGGCCAACCGACACAAAGTATTTCGACCCCGCCAACGATCCGGCGAACAAAAAATGAACTCCATTAAAATCCGCAGGCATTGCGAAGAGCCCTGGTTTAGCGCGAGGAGGACAATATGACGCAGGGAGTACGTACAACAGAAGAACGAATCGAAGGAGCAACTGGCCTGAACCTTTTTGTACGATCGTGGCGCCCGGCCGGGACGGTTTACGCGCTGCAGTTCATCTCGGCTTGCGCCACCCGCTGCCTGGACTTCTATTCAGCCGCTCAATTAGAAATATTCCGCTTGCCTTGAGCGCCTGCGCAGCGGCGTTGAATCCGCCGACATTCGTGACGAATCCGTGCGGCATTCCCATCCATATATCGAGCTTTGCGTCGACGCTGGCCGTGACAGCGCGCTCTACATAGCGGCGCGAGTCGTCGAGCAGCGCTTCGTCGTCTCCAACGTGAACGCGGATTGAAGGCAGTCCGCTAAGATCGCCGTAAAGGGGCGAGGCCAACGGATGCTTCGGATCGCTGTCGCCTAGATAGGAGCGGACGAGCCCGGCGGCCTGTGACCGAGTGAAAAACGGATCCGCTTCGGCTCGCGTATCATAGCTCTCGCCTGTAAGAGCGAGGTCAGTCACTGGAGAGAATACGACCGCGCCCACGGGGGCGATTCTACCCGTGGAGGCTTGTGCAGAGGCGATTGACAGAAGCACCAACGCCAGATTGCCTCCGGCCGAGTCGCCCGTAAGAGCGATTTTGCTGATTCCATTGTCAGCCAGGCCGCGATAGCACGCTTCGAGATCCCTAACGGCAGCAGGAAACGGATGCTCGGGAGCGAGCCGATAATCTGGGATGAAAGCATCGGCATTTGCGTTCAAAGCGATGTGGCCGACGAAGTTCCGGAACGCCTGCGCCGTTCCCCAGTTGAACCAGCCGCCATGCACGTGAATAATCGCGGCCCCCTGTCGGGCTTGCGTCGGCTTAGCCCACCAACCGGGCATCCCTCCAACGGTCGCGGCTCCAAAAGTCACGCTCTGTGGGACCGCGACTTGCTCCATGACGCCGTTGAACGGACCGCGGCCAGCGGTCCCTTCGATCTGGCCTTTCATATGCGCGACAACCGATCGCAAAGCGGCCACCCCGACCGAATCTTCCTGGCTAACCGGATGTATCACCAACCAGGGTGCTCCTGCGCCTGTGCTTTTCAGGATGTGAGATTGAATTGTTCTCTACTCTCAAATCACATTTCGCGAAGGACGGAATCGGCGCTGAAAAAGATTTGACGCATTGCCTCCAAGAATCGCGCGCCTTTCCGAATCGTTTAACTCAGAGCTCTGCAAGATCCGTTGTTTGCAGTTTATGGCCAGATCCCGACGTAGATACGGAAAATCCGTTCCATACAGAACTTGTTTGATTCCTGCCACATCGCGCAGCATGCGGAGTACAGGATCGCTTGCAGCAAGGGCCGTGTCCCAAAAAATCCGGCGGAACATGTCAGCAGCGGTGCCTCTCTGCTCGCCGCCCGCGATAAACCCCATCTCATCGATGATCGCGAAACGCGCGGCAAGATAGGGAATCGAGCCTCCGGCGTGGGAGAAGATGGCCGTGCATTTTGCCTTAAGGAAGATTGTCGAAGAAGAGATAGACCGAAGCAATGCGACCGTTGCGAGCGACGATGAAATCGGTTCCCGCGTAAGCTGCTGGTTTACCGGGAGTGCCGGATACCCATCGAATCCGTCCGGCATCACCTAATTCCTCGGGAGGGAAGCGGGGCTGATATTCGAAATCTGGATGTGTTGCCTTTATCACTCCAGCGATGCGATCGATCTCGTCGCGGCCACGATAAACACCCTTTGGCTCGTAGAACACACAATCCTCAGTGAAAATTTCGTCGATCGCCGCACGCCTGCGCTCAGGATCGTTTTCGCCGAAGACGTCGTGAAGATTGCGTGTCAACAAAGTCGAAATGCTGTTGGACATAGCGTTCCTCCACAGAATTGCAGCTGCTTCTTCAAAATTACGACCATCACACAGACCCTGCAGACCTAGGCCACACGAAGCACGATCTTGCCGTGTGACTTGCCTCTTGCCGGTCCTGGCCCACTGGGCGATACTCCATGAACCCCTGGCAGGTTCAAGGCAATGTCCTTCCAGGCTTGGGTCACATCTTTTAGCGCGTACACGGTCGCGACGTCTGGTCTTATCATTCCCTCTTCCAGCAATTTCGCGATTCTGCCGAGCATGTCCCCTGACGGCGCGAGCCTCATCATCACGCCCGACACACCGTGCATCGCTGTCTCTTCGTGGGATACGGGCTGGGTGGCGGAGACGAGATGGCCACCTTCCTTCAAGACGAGGAACGACCGCTTCTGTGTGTCGCCACCGATCAAGTCGAAGACCACATCGACCTTCTCTCGCAGAACCTTCTCGAACTGCGCCTCGCGGTAATTGATAACTTGGGTGGCTCCGATGGAGTTGAGGTATGCCTCATCGTCGCTGCTTGCGGTGACAATGACGGTGGCACCGGCATGCGACGCTAATTGCACCGCATAGGCACCCACAGCGCCGGCACCACCGTGGATCAAGATCGTTTGTCCTTTTTCGACGTGACCGTGGGTAAAGATTCCCTGCCACGCAGTTTGGGAGGCTACAGGCACGGATGCCGCTTCCTCAAAGGAGAGGTTGGATGGTTTCCTTGCGATGACCGCCGGCTTGACTGCCAGATACTCCGCGTAGGCGCCCCCCACTCCGTTGGCACCGAACACGGCATCACCTGGCGCATACCCCGCAACGTCACCGCCAATCTGTTCGACGAGCCCAGAAAACTCATGACCAGGTATCCACGGCAGGTCGATCGGGAGTATCTGTCTTGCCGTTCCGGCGGCCTTAACAAGATCCAGATGATTGACGGCGGTACTCTTGATCTTCACCAAGATCTCGTCGCGTGCGATCGTCGGCGTCGGTACATCGTTGAACACCAACTGCCCACCGTATTCCAACAATCTGACAG
>Ga0137418_10007375_pt1 | contig 10107 bp, 11 predicted proteins | sample CZODoug3_1_2_16f_FD_122242 | JGI IMG/M metagenome (GOLD analysis project Ga0137418, IMG submission 122242) | Vadose zone soil fungal communities from Angelo Coast Range Reserve, California, USA - CZODoug3_1_2_16fungal (Hybrid Assembly) | ecosystem: Environmental > Terrestrial > Soil > Vadose... | reverse complement strand
CTCGGCATCTTCATCCACCTCGCCGAGACGCGCGAGAAGGCCATCCGCGAGATCAAGCCGTTCTACGAGGAGCACGTGAAGATGTTCGGCCCGCTCGGCTTCGTGCCGGGCATCACGCCCGCGCAGCTCGAGGCCTCGACGAAGCGCGGCGGCTGGGACGCCGCCGGCGTCCCGACCGTCGAGCACTACATGAAGAACGGCGCGTGGTTCGCCGGCCCGCCCGAGGAGCTGACCGCGTACCTGAAAGAGATGGAATCCCGCTACCCCGGGCTCGAGTACGTGAACGTCAGCATCAGCATGGGCACGCCGCAGAGCGTGATGCTGGAGCAGCTCAAGGCGTTCGCGACGGACGTGATGCCGAAGTTCAAGGGGTGAAGCGGGTGGGACTCGAACACGGGTTGCCGACCGGCTCACCGCCCGCACGAGTGAAGTTACGATGCACCTACGCTCCTAGACGCCAAAGAAAAGGAACTTGATGTAGAGCCCTTGAGCGAAGAGCGCCAGAGTACTCACTGCAACGAGAATGACGTTCAGCCAGGTTCGGTTGAGACGCTCCCTCAGAGCCACCCAACCGGCAACGACAGCTACGCCAAGACCGAGAAATGCAATCACTAAGGCGAAACCGAACGCCCCGATCCAAAGTATTCCGGCTCCAAGGCCACCACGTCCGAGAATCTTCCCGGCCGGGGCCCAGACAAACGGCAAGAGGAACACTGCCCAAACCACGGCGTATAGCGCCCAAGCCCCGAAGATCAGTTGCCGCGCAGACCGAATCGAACTTGTCGCAGCTTCAGGCATACGAACAGGATAGACGGAAGGCGTGTGTCATTGGCGCACCGTTTTTCCGGGTCCACTCGAATTCCATCGGGCTGGAAAATCTGGCGAATCTGGCGAAAACGCGACCCTCGCGAACACCGGCTCGAGTCATCTGCCTAGTCGTTGGATCATGAGTTTGGCGATCCAGGATTCGGCAATCTCCAGAACCAAGACGACGGCAAGAATTGGAAACCATCTCGTGATGTCAGGAAAGCGGATGCGATGAGCTGAAAATCGAGGTGGTTAACGTACTCCGCAAGTTCAGGTGGTCCGCTCAGTACCCTCCAGATGCGGCCAGTCTCGAAGACGATGACCCCGAGACACCAGACGATCGCTGATCCAAACCATGCGCGCCTGCGGTGTCCGCCAGTAGCCATCAGCGACAAGGAAGCGTATGGACGGCGTGTTTCAATCCCGCGCCTGTCTTCCGGAGCCGCACCACGCTAACTGCTAAGAAGTACTGGCGAAAACGTGACCCGACCATGACACGGGTTCGCATCCCCGCGAAGCTGTGTGGCATTATCGAAAAGTGGGCATCGAAGTCGTTTTCAAGCACTTCTGGCTCGCGTTCGTCGTCGTCACGATCATCAACGCACGGTACTGGTGGGCCGGGGTGCAGGGGCGGATTCGAGCGCAGCCGGAGCTGAAGGCCGGCTATCGCCGTCTCTATCGAGGCTACCTGTTCTGGGGCAACGTGCCGTGGCTTCTAATGGGTGCTGGCGTTCTTTCGGGGCAGGTTCAATGGATGTTCGATTTCCTTCAGCCGCGGAGCGGGAACCCCTACGTCCTCGCATGGTGGTGGGCGATGGCTGCTCTACTTGCCCTCGGAACCGTGTGGATGCTCTGGGGCGGCGGGGCTGAGACACTCGCGAGACATCCAGGCTTCGCTATGGTGCCGCAGTGGCCCGCGTCGAAGCTCCGCTGGCTCTGGCTCGGCCTCGTGGCCTGGAATGTCGCGATAGCGCTCGTCTTCATCTGGAGTCCGACGTCCGGAGGGACAGCTCCTGTTCCCTTGCCGGTCGAGTGGATGCCGGTGCTCTTTCCGCTTTTGTTCGTCGCGCTCTGGTGCTTGATGGGCTTCCTCCTCGCGTGGATCGGAGGCTGGGCCGTTCTAGCGCGGCAGTATCCGGCGCGGCCCGGCGTTGATGGGCGCCGCTTCTCGTTCCGGTCGGCCAAGCTAGGTGGGGTGAGCTACGGAGGCTGTCTGATATTGACCGTGAACGCCGCGGGCCTCCGCATCGCAGCTCTCCCTTTGTTTCGTTCTGGCCACCCACCATTGTTCATCCCGTGGGGCGACGTCGCGGTAAAGATCGGTCGCACTTGGATCTTCCAGTGGGTCGAGTTGACCTTCGCGCGATGTCCAGGACAGACGTTCCGTATCGCGAGACGTCTCGCCGAAGCCTTAGCTCAAGAGAGTGGTGGCCGCCTCAGGCTGCCGTCTCCTGCGTAGCGCCAGGTCGATTTTGGGGGGCCGTGGGTGCGCCGCTTTGGTGCGTTCCTCAGAGCCACTGTTTGAAGGCAACACTCCGCTTGCGTGTTTGAGTCCTGTCATATTCTTTCGAGGCGCCCGACGCGAGAAGCGGTTGGAAAGTTTGGCGAAAAACGCGACCGTGACCAAACACGGGTTCGAAGACCGGCGAGTAGCTAAATTAGATCAAGTCGACCTCGAATTCGAGGATGTTCGCCGTCCCGAGAGACCTTCAGCAGTACCCGGGGCCCTGAAAGGTCACACGTACGGCAGGACGCGCTCGGCGAAGAGCCTGATCGCCTCCATGATCTTGTCGTGCGCCGGACCGCCTGAATGGGCGTGGCGTAGGCGGAGCAGGAATGTGCTGGCGCCGGTCGCTTTCTGCCAGCGCTGGAATTCTCGGATGCAGGTTTCGGGATCTCCGAGGATCAGGCGATCGGGCGCAAGATTCTCCAGCGTGAACTGCGAGCCGGCGTCGAGACTGCGGAACTCGGCCAGGCGATTCTCCCAGTAGTACCGGTAGGCGGTCATGACGTGCGGCCCGTACACTGCGTCAGCCTCGGCGCGCGACCGGGCGACCCAGGCGTCTCGCATCTGGACGACCTCGGCCGGCCGTCCGGCCTCGCGCGCCGCCTCCTTGTAGACGTCGGCGAGATGCGTTGCGTTCGCCAGGTTGGTGCTTGGCGTGCCGACGAAGCCATCGGCGATCCTGCCGGCACGGCGGGCGGCGGCTGTGATACTGGCGCCGATCCACAATGGCGGGCCCGGTTTCTGATACGGCCGCGGACGGATCTGAATGTCCTCCAGCACGTAGTGCTTGCCACGGAACGAAAACTTATCGCCAGCCCAGCAGAGGCGCAGGATCTCAATACTCTCCTCGAAGCGCCCGGCGCGATCGTCCATCGGGACGGAAAAAGCGCGAAAGTCGGCAGGCTGATAGCCGATGCCCACGCCGAGGATGACGCGGCCCTTTGAGACGAGGTCGAGCGTGATGACGTCCTCCGCCACGTGCACCGGGTGATGGAGCGGCAGGAGGATCACCGAGGTGCCGACGCGTAGCCGCGTGGTGCGTGCTGCTACCGCCGCCGCCACAATCAGCGGCGAGGGCAGGAACCCGTCGTGGTCCTGATGGTGCTCGCCGAAAAAGCAGGAGTCGAAACCGCTGGCCTCGGCGAGCTGAGCCTCGGCGATGGTCTCGTCGATGCAGCGATCGAGATGCTCACCGCGCGGCGGATTCGCGATCGAGCTGTAGAGACCAAATTTCATGGCTCACCTCTCGGCGCCTTGCCGGCCATCCGTTCGATCCGAGCCCATTCCGCATCGGTCACTGGCATCACGGACAGCCGCGCGATGCGCACGAGCGGGAAATCCTTGAAGCCTGGATCTGCTTTGACCTCGGCGAGCGTAACGGGCCTCGGAAGCCGCTTGACCGGCACGATATCGACCGCGACGTACTTCCCGCTCGGGTCTTCGGGATCCGGATAGGCGTCGGACACCGCTTTGGCGATGCCGACCACCGCCTTCTCGTCTCCGGAGTGGTAGTAGAAGATGCGGTCGCCGTTCTTGATGGTGCGAAGATGCTTCTGCGCCAGCGCGTTCCTGACGCCGCTCCACACGGCTTTCTTGTCCTTGATGAGCGCGTCGAATCCATAGTGGGTCGGTTCTTCCTTCACCAGCCAGTTCATTCCTGCATTGTAAGACCAATGATGACGTGCCGGCGCTCGCTGGCTCGTCAGCGGGCACGATGAGAGCCGCGTTCCAGTCCCCGGGCAATCCGGAGGCCCACGCTGACGGGCGCCGGAAGGATCGAGCGTTCGGCGAGCGGTGCGACGGCTCGAGAACGCGGCCGCGTCCCTACCGCGCGGCGAGGCTCGGGATCGAGATGACCAGGTGGAGGTAGCCGCCGAGCTCGTTCACTTTCCGTAGATCCCGCGCGACGAAGGCCGCGCGCTCGGCGTCGGTGAGATCGAGGTCGCCGGTGGCGGCGCGCGGGTCGGCGATGAACAGCGCGCGGAACTCGGGATCCTTCTTGAGCCGATAGAGCAGGCTGTTGACCGCGTAGCGGCTCATGCGAGCCTCCATTCGACGGCGGCCAGGTTGATCCGGCGCAGCTCGCCGAAGTAGCGGACGTCGGCGCGCGCGGGGCTCACGGCGCCGAGCAGCACCATCCAGTTGAGGAACTCGTGGCCGCCGCTCTTGTGCAATTCGTCGGCGCTGAGCTCCTGCAGCGGTTCGTGCTCGCCGCGCTCCATCCAGTGGATGAGCTTCTGGTCGAAGACGGTGTCGGTCTCGCCGATCCGCGGCACGGACAGCTCCGGGAAATGCGACAGGCCGCCGGTGGCGATGATGCCGACGTTCCACGGGCTCTTGGCCACCACGCGCGCGATGTGCTGGCCCAGCGCGAAGCAGCGCCGCGCGCTGGGCTGGGGCGCCACGAAACAGTTCACCCAGATCGGGACGAGTGGCGGAATGGGCCGCGTCCCGTGCATGGTGTTGACCGGCGCCAGGAACGCATGATCCACCGGCGCCTCCCACGACAGCGCGAGATCGAACCCGGCCGCCATCCCCTGCTCGAGGATCGCGTTGGCGAGCCCTTCGTGGAGCGGGTATGTCAGCGGCATGTGCTCGAGGACGGCGTCGAACGCCTCGGCGTGATCCTGCGTCATGCGCTGTACCTCGCGCCCGATGCGTACGCACATGGCGGGGACGCAGTTGAAGGAGAACGCGTTCAGATGGTCGTCGGCCACCACCACGAGGGCGTCGGCCTTCGTCGCGGAGAACCGCTCGCCCATCGCGGCGATCGCCGCCATCGCCTCTTCGGTCTTCTGCCGGCCCACGTCGCCGCACACGCGCTGGTAGTACTCGGGGTCCAGCACGTGCGACATCGCGCCGGCGGACACGATCTTGCCCATCGGGCTCCTACAATTTCGCGAAGATCAGGTAGCGGATCCGTCCGACGTAGGTGGGGCGCGACAGCGCGACCTCACGCAGCCGGCCGATGCCGTTGGCGCCCCAGCGCCGGCCCCACTCCGCCTCGTATTCCTCGAGGTGGCCGAAGCGATGGAGCTGGTAGACGTCGGGCGGGAAGTCTCCGCGGTAGTCGGGATAGCGAGAGAGATCGAAGCGATTGATCTCGGCGGCGTCGTAGCGCATGGGCGCCGAGAGTATCTGGACGGACCCCGCCCGTCAAGAAAGGTGGCGCTCGTCGAGCGCCACCTCTCTGAAACCGCCTGGCTGCGCGCTACGCCGTTTGCTCGAATCACTTAGCGATCGTCACTGTCCCGGCCGGCTGAGGCGGGAACTACAGGGTCGACGGGCACCCGGAACCCGCTCAGCACCCACGCCCGCTGACTCGGCGCAAAGCGCGGCGCCAGCAATCCATCGTTGATTTCCCGCGTGACGGCGAAGCGGTTGAACGCCGTCGGGGGCAGGAAGAGGCGCGCATTGTCCGGGAACCCGTCCGACGGGGTATCGATGTCGCCTTCCACCGCGGAGATGACGCCGTCACCGTCCGAGTCGACGCGGGCGACTTCGGCAGCATAGGCATCGAAGAGCCGTGTTTGAAGATTGGTCACACGCGGCTCGAACGACGCCCGGCGCTCATAGACGTCCAGATAGATTTCGTTGGCCAGACCACTGGGAATGTTGCGGAAGCGAAATTCGCGCTGCTTATCGACGTCCCCGTCAAACTTATCGGGATCGCGTGGAAGGTTGGGGTTGTCACCGAACACCTGGGGCTCGTTTTGGATCCCCGCAGGCCCCGAGCCGGGAACGATCGACTGCAGCTTGCCGATCTCGCCGTCTTTGAAGGCGTCGGGAGCCTGGCCGAAATTGTCCGGGAAGCCTCCCGTGAACGGCAGCTCGTAGAGCGGGTGGACCCAGTTCGTGCCGAGATAGTTGAACTCCCAGTAGGAATGGGCATCGGCCTGTTGCATGGCGTTGTAGGTCCCCATGCTCACGTGGATCGGCACGACGTTGCTCTGGCTGTTGGGGAATTTATCGGACGCGCTGGGAAAGTGCGGGGCTCTGCCGTCGACGGTGAAGATATGTCCCGGCACGTTGTTGCCGGTTCCCATTTTCTTGAGAATCTCCGCGTCGCCGGCGGTGATCGTTCCGAATGCCGCACGACCGCCGGGGCGCGGCGGGGCGGCCGGTGGGACGGTGATGTCGTGGATCATCCACCCTTCATACCAGCCACTCTCATTGTTGATGACGAACAGCGGGGAGATGTCGGTGAACACGTCGTTGAAGGCACGTGGATCATTGGGATCGGTCGGAAGCCCGGGCTTGGGCTCCAGGACCACACGCACGGCGCCAATCGTCGGAAGCCCGCAGTTCCCTCCGGTGACCGTCAGCTGAACATGATCGTTCACGCCGGGGATGAGGGTCGTGAAGACATTAGGTTCGAAGCCGGTCGTGTCCAGCAAGTAATACTGGAACAATTGGCTCGCCCGGTCCGCTTCGGCAAACGCCTGGATCGGCAGGTAGCTGTGCGGGCGATCGGCCAGTTGGATCAGCCGATCCTTCAGCGGCTGGGGGAGATTGACGACATCTCCCCGGCTGGCGACCGCGGCACTATCCGCCGCCGCGTTCGGATTCGCATGGCACGGCGCCGGAGGTTGCTCCGCGTAACCGCGGGGTGGAGAGAGCAGGGCTGCCGACATCGCGAGCATGAGCGCTACGGCCACAGTGCGAGCGTTCATCACTGAACCTCCCTCGTCTGACGTTCACTTCTTGATCGTTGCGGCGTGCGGTTCAAGCTAGGCTGATCGAGTCATTTGTCGTCGTCGCGTTGGTCTCTTCGGTGACGACGAGTCAAGAAGTTATCGACCACGAAATCAGCGACTTCGCGGCCCAGCCGTTGTCCAGTGGTGAGGTCGAAGCGGAAGTGAGCTCCGGCGAAAATCCGGCTCAACGTAGCCTCTTCCGCGGCCGCCGAGAGGCGCTCGAATGAGCGCTCGACCCCCGGCATGACTTCAGAGGTGACGTTGAAGTCGAACTCATCCTTGTCTAAGACGGAGATCAGCACCGCGGCTCCGCCCGCGCTGATAACCGCGTGCGCGCCGGGGTAGGACGGGTCGGGAGCCGTGTTGATCACCTCGGGAAGCCAATTCGGGTCGGCCAGCGTCTCAGGGTTGTTGTCCGTATCGGCCGCCCGGATCGCAGTCACCGGCCGCCAGAAGGTGTACGTGTACTTGGCGTCATAGAAGGCGATCACCCCGTCGGCCAGTGTCAGGTTGAGCAGGGCGAAGAGGCGGGCGCTCTGTGCGGTCGTCAGGTGATGCGCCAAGGCCGCCGTCTGGGTGATCTCGTTCCAATAGTTTTGAATGGCCCCGTTCCAAAAGCGCCCGGTGAGCGCTTCGTCGGCAGAGCTGGCCGTACCGTTCACCATCCCCAGTGCTTTGACTTCATCGAACGCATCGCTGTACGTATCACTGGTCAACGCCGGGGGAGAGCCAGGACGAAACTGATTCGCGCGCGCCAGGGCAAACGGTGTAACCCGTGACCAATGAGTGAATTGAGGCTGCCTCGGGAAATTCGGTGGCGTGGACTGGTAATCTCCCGGGGCGTTTCCGAAGACGAAGGGTATGGGTTGGGCATGGGCTCCGTCATTGCTTCGGAGAGCCAAGATTCGGTCAGCAACAGCCTGTCCTATGCTGATTCCTTGCGCCTTATCCGCTCCCTCCGGGATTCCGGCCAACACCTGCAGAAGTTGGGCGTCGAGCTGACCCCGGAAGGGTGGATAGAGTGTTACGAGGACTTCATGGGCCGCGACCGCGGCTGCTGCATCTTGTGAAGCAGATCGCGATACGTCGGTGAAGTCAACCACGTAAGGCGTGTGGGTCCCGTCAATGGCGTTGACGGCGTCATACATCGCCGCGTGCATGATCGCGAAGCTGCGTGTCGGGTGCACGGTTGCGGGTTGCGCGCCAGGGGTGCGAACAATCACGAGAAGGGTTCGATTCCATTGCAAGACCTGGTTGACCTCGTCAAAGGACGCACCGTATGACTGGCGGACCTGGAGCGATGCCAGCAACCCGAGCAGTAGGATCAGAGCGAATGTCCTCATCACCGATCTCCAACGTCTCTTCGCACGTTTCGTTCCCTCGTTGCGTTCTCGTAATGATGCTGAGGATCTCGTCCAAGACCCGTCGCGTCCTTTCCTCTCTCGCTGGTGCAAACGCGCTGGAGCGCGATCCGTTCCAGGGATGATCGATCGACGGTGAGAGATCGATGAGACTCAGATGAGAAAGTTACGGCGGTGGCTCGCCAACCAGATCTCGAGCGTCGCAGAAGTGATGGAAGTGGGATCGAGGAGGTGCTCGATGAGCCGCAAGCTGATCCTCGCGCTGGCCATTCTGGCCGTGACAACGACGCCCGCTCTCGCCCGCGGCGGGGGCGGGTTCCACGGCGGGGGCGGCTTCCACGGTGGGGGCGGCTTCCACGGCGGGCGCCTATCCGTATCCGGTTTACAGCTCGCCGGCAGTCATGGAGCAACCATCAGTGGTCCATCAGCAGCAGCCTCCCGTCCAGCGTGAGGTGGTGTACCCGAGCGGCAAGTACGTGCTCTATGGCGACGGCGTGAACCAGGCGTACCAGTGGGTCTGGATACCGGCGCCTGTCTCGCCGCCGACCCCACCGCAGTAGCTTCACATCCCTCCGCCGCGCGGTGACCACACGAAGTAGGTGACCGTTGCATCGTCCTCCGAATCGGAACGCGCGCGTCGTTTGGACGTTACGGTCAGTGAGAGAACGTGATGGTCCGGCAAGGGGAGGAAAGGATGGATCGTGACTGTCAACTGGTGAGCGCGCTTTCCTCGGGACAACCAGGGGCGCCTGAAGAACTTCTCGGCACCTACGGTGACCGGGCCTATCGCCTGGCCTTGCGGATCACGCGAAACACCGAGGATGCCGAGGAAGTCGTACAGGACGCGTTCTGCGCGATCGTGCGGAAGATCGACGCGTTCCGTCGACAGTCGGCATTCAGCTCCTGGCTTTATCGGATCGTGGCGAATGCTGCGTACAATAAACTCCGCGACCGCCCCCGCGAGCTTTCATTGGACGCCAGCGGGAGCCCGAGCGGTCATTCCGGCGACGAAGACGATGCCGCAGTTCAGAACGAGCTACGCGCAGTGCTTCAGGGCGCGATCCACGGCCTTCCTCCTGCTTACCGTGCCGTGTTTGTTCTCCGCGACGTCGACGGCCTGTCAAACGTCGAGATCAGCGAGGCGCTCGGCCTCAGCATTGCGAACGTGAAGTCACGGGTCCATCGTGCCCGGCTGTCTCTTCGGGCGCGACTCGCCGATTACAAGTCGCGCGCCGAAGAGTCTCCGGCGCACTCGCGCCTTTGGCGAACCGCCGTGGCCTCGCGCCGGAGCGCTACGCCTTCTTGACGACCTTGAGGTAGACGGCCTCGACGTTCGTCCCGACGCGGTCGCGGTAGCGACCGAGCGGATACTTGGAGAAGCCGGACTCGTACTTCGCCGCCAGCTGGTCGCCGACCTTCGTCTTCATCTCGTCGAGCGTCGCGCCCTCGGCCGACGCCTTCTGCACGGCCGCGATGAGGTCGACGAAGTAGCCGCGGAAGAACGCGAGATGAGTCTTCGGCCGCACCTCGCCGTGGCCGGGGATGATGTGCTCGAACCCGAGCTTGTCGAGCGTGGTCAGGGTCTCGGGCCATTCGGCCGGGTAGCCGTCGGCCATGAACGGCATCCAGTCGATGAGCGCGTCGCCGGTGGCAACGATCTTTTCCTTCGGCAGGTAGATGAAGAGATCGCCGTTGGTGTGCGCGCGGCCCAGCACGTGCAGCTGGATCTCGCGAC
>Ga0137418_10007374_pt1 | contig 10107 bp, 6 predicted proteins | sample CZODoug3_1_2_16f_FD_122242 | JGI IMG/M metagenome (GOLD analysis project Ga0137418, IMG submission 122242) | Vadose zone soil fungal communities from Angelo Coast Range Reserve, California, USA - CZODoug3_1_2_16fungal (Hybrid Assembly) | ecosystem: Environmental > Terrestrial > Soil > Vadose... | reverse complement strand
GTACTTTCCTCACAACGACCCCATCGGGCAGACGGTATCTGTCGGATTCGCCCCCATGGGTCCTTGCCAAATTATCGGCGTGGTGGGCCATGTGAAACTCTGGGGACTCAAGGACCCCAGCTTGGCCCCACAAAACCAATTGTACGTTGCGCTTTATCAGGATCCCGAGCAATGGGTGGCCTCAAACTATCCAGACACCAGTGTGGTGGTTCGCACGCCGCTCGACGTTTACGCCTTGCTCCCTGCAATCAAGAACGCAGTCGACGCATCCGGCAGCGACCAGCCAGTCTTTAACGTGCAAACCATGCAGCAGATTGTTTCGGAATCACTGTCCTCGCAGCGCTTTCCAATGTTTCTGTTGGGATCGTTCGCCTGCCTGGCGCTGCTGCTCGCGTCCGTTGGCATTTACGGCTTGATCTCCTACTCCGTGACTCAGCGCGTGCATGAGATTGGTATTCGCATGGCCTTGGGCGCCGAGAAACACAATATTTTTCGCCTCGTACTTGGGCAAGGTCTTCGCTTAGCTGCTTTTGGGCTCATGATCGGAGCGGTGTCAGCCTTAGTTCTCACGCGACTGCTCACTAGCTTCTCCCACCTGCTCTACGGAGTCGGCACCAGCGATCCAACAACCTTCGTCGTCGTATCGTTATTACTGACGGCGGTAGCCATCTTGGCCTGCTACATCCCTGCCCACCGCGCTGTCCAGGTCGATCCCATGATCGCCTTGCGTTACGAGTGATGCTGCGCCTCACAGCAATGGAGGAGACTTGAAAATGTTCAACGACCTTCGCTTTCGTCTTCGCGCACTGTTTCAGGGAACAACCGTGGAGACGGAACTCGATGCCGAACTACGCGCCCATCTCGAAAATCAAATTGGAAAATACAGGGCTGCGGGCTTCTCCTCTCAAGAAGCCGCCCGCCGCGCGCATTTGAACCTCGGCGGCCTCGAGCAGATCAAGGAAGAATGCCGCGACGCCCGAGGCACACGCTGGATGGAAGACCTGCTGCAGGACTTCCACTACACCGTTCGCACACTCGGCCGTCGGCCAAGTTTCGCGATCGTCGCTTTGCTAACGCTGGCACTGGGAATTGGCGCAACCACGGTGATGTTCACACTCATCAACGGTGTGCTCCTGAAACCACTGCCATATCCAGAACCCAACAAGCTCGTCGCGGTGCACGGGCACAGCGACACCTGGAATTCGGAAATATTCGGCGAACAAAATGTTGCCTACCCCGATTTCCTCGATTGCCAGCGCGCCAGCCAGTCTCTCGAAATGGCGGGCGCGCTATTCAATGGAGGCACCCTCAGCCAGCCGGGAGAGCCGGAATATGTCGACCTCCGCGAGATCTCGTCCAATCTATTTTCCGTCCTGCGCGTCAATCTTGCCCACGGACGCGCCTTTCTTCCTGAAGAAGACCGGACCGGCGCCTCGCCCGTAATGATTCTCAGCCACAGTTTCTGGCAACGCCATTTCGCGGGAAGCCCGGAGGCACTCGGCGCAGCCGTTGTCTTTGATCAAAAGCGGTACACCGTTATCGGCATCGCACCTGCCGGCCTCAAGCTATACGGCCAAGAACCGGATGTATACACACCGCTTGGCCAGGACACCGCAGGATATCTGCGGAATCGCGGCGCGCATCCGGTTCATGTCCTTGCGCGCCTTCTTCCCGGCGCCACGCTGGCTCAGGCCCAGGCCGAGTTGCAGTCGATGGGGCATCATCTTGCCGAGCAGTACGCGGATACCAATACAGGGCGCAGCTTTTCGGCCCAGCCGCTTCGTCCCGAAATCGGAGACGTGCGGTCTATGCTTTGGCTGCTCCTCGGAGCCGTCACGTTGGTTCTCCTGATCGCATGCGCAAATGTGGCCAGCTTGCTTCTGGCTCGCGCCGTTTCACGTGAGCGCGAACTCGCAATGCGCGTAGCGCTCGGCGCAAGCCGTGGCCGATTGGTGCGCCAATGTCTGACGGAAAGTGCCGTCTTGGGACTTCTCGGCGGCGCGCTAGGCATTTTGCTCGCCGATCTCGGCATCCATCCGTTTCTGACTTTCTGGCCAGGCACCCTGCCGCGCGCCGAGGAGGTTCAGCTCGACTGGCGTGTGCTGCTTTTTGCCCTGACCGCTTCCCTTCTGAGTGGCTTTCTTTTTGGACTCGCGCCGGCGCTGCGGGCCCCGGCGGAAAAAATCGAACAGACCCTTCGTGCCGGCCCGCGCACCGTTGTAGGAGGTTCACGCCGTCTGCATAGTGCCTTCGTCGTATCCGAAATAGCTTTGGCGGTCGTTCTTTTGGTTGCTGCAGGACTCTTGGGTCGCACACTTCTGCGGGCCTCGTCCCTGAATCCGGGTGTGAACTTACAGAACGTCCTGGTTACCCGCATGGCGCTTTCGCCAGGAGTCCTCGCCGATCCCGGGCGCATTCGTCCCGCCTGGCAAGATGTTTTGGACCGCGCGCGCCGCGTCCCCGGAGTGCAGTCCGTCGCGGCTGTCGATACCGTACCCATGCGCGAGGGCAACAACCAGATCGGCTACTGGCCCAACGCAGACGTGCCGCCGGACAATAAGCAGCCATTGGCATTGGCAACCACCGTGACGCCCGACTATTTGAAAGTGATGGGCATACCGTTGCGTCGCGGCCGTTTCTTCGATGACCGGGATCGCATGGGCGCCGAATTCGTTATCGTCATCGATGACGTCTTCGCGCAAAACGCCTTCGGTACACAGGATCCTGTCGGAAAGCGGATCTGGATGCCCCAGATGGGCTATGGGCCCTTCGTGGTAGCAGGCGTAGTTGGCCACGTAAGGCACTGGGGATTTGCTGGCGACGATCAAGCCCAAGTGCGTGCGCAGTTCTACTATCCTTTCGCTCAGCTTCCAGACAAATTCTTGCGGCGTTGGTCCGAACTCATGTCTGTGACCGTGCGCACGAGTATCCCACCGTTGAGCCTGGTCGAATCGCTCCGCGGCGAAGTCCGCGGTGCAACTGGCGACCAGGTTCTCTACGAGGTGCGCACCATGGAGCAACTCGCCCGCTCCACGCTCGACCAGCATCGCTTCCTTTTGCTGCTGTTCGGGGTTTTCGCCGGATTAGCCTTGCTGCTGGCCTGTATCGGCATCTACGGAGTACTCGCCTACTTGACGAGCCAACGCGTGCCGGAAATTGGCCTGCGCATCGCGCTAGGTGCCACCGCCCGCGAAGTCATCTGGCTTGTACTCCGCCAGAGCCTGGCCATGCTTTTTGCCGGCGTAGCCGTAGGCTTCTTGGCCGCCTTGGGGGCGGGTCACCTACTCGAGCGTTCCGTGGAAGGCGTCCGCTCAATGGAGCCCTTAGCCTTCACGATGACGGTCGCGGTCCTGATCGCAGCCGGCCTGTTTGCAAGTTGGCTACCCGCCCGCCGCGCCAGCAAAGTCGACCCCATCGTCGCACTCCGCTATGAGTAGCCGCGCTTCCTCGAAACGATGGATTGTCTCCTCGCGGACACAAACCGGACCTCACCTCGCCATAAATCTCTACTTCTTAATCTATCCCTAGGAAACATATCTCGTCTAAGTTCGTATCCTACTCACGGAGACCATCCCATGTGGACCCTGCTGCAGGACCTGCGCTTCGCCCTTCGCCAGTTTCGCAAGTCGCCCGGCTTCGTAATCACCGCCATTCTCTCCTTGATGCTTGGCATCGGCGCGACCACCGCCATCTTCAGTGTCATCTACGGCGTCCTGCTCGACCCGTACCCCTACAAAGACAATGACCGCATGGTGCACGTCCAGCTCAATGACAAGAAGAGCGGTCGCGGGCCGCTTTTTTTCGTTAACGCGCCTGGATACAAAGACTTAAAGACGGTTTCCTCCCTCGATGATGTCTTCTTGCAACGCGAAAATCAGCGCAATCTGACCGGAAACCAGATACCCGTTTCCGTGAACGTCGGCTCGTATTCGCCGAATCTATTTCAGTATATGGGCGTTACACCGCTGTTGGGCCGGGGATTCACCGATGCCGACGCGCCGGGCGGGAACGCTGCGCCCGTGGCAGTGTTGAGCTATCTCTTTTGGCAGCGTCAGTTTGGCGGAAGCCGCGACGTCGTCGGCAAAACGATCGAGCTCGACCATCAGATTTTCACCGTGATCGGGGTCGTCCCGCCTCGCTTCACCTGGGGTGATTCTGACGTGTATCTTCCCGCGTTGCCCACGGCTGACCCCACCGAGTACTGGCTTTCCTTTGCGAAGCTGAAGCCCGGAACAAAATTCCCCGTGGCCGAGGCGGAGTTTCAAGTTCTCGCCGACCAGTTTGCAAAACAAGACAAACAGTATCCGCAGGATCGCAAGGTCAAGATCGTCACGCTAAATGAACAAGTGCTAGGCCAGTTCGCCGGCACATTGACTCTCCTGTTCGGCGCCGTCCTCGCCCTATTGATCATCGGGTGCGCCAACGTCTCAATCCTCCTGCTGGCGCGCGGAACAGCCCGCCAACACGAATTGGCCGTACGCGTTTCTGTTGGCGCGGGACGGGGCCGCCTCATTCGCCAATTGCTCACCGAATCGGTGATTCTGTCCGTCACGGGTGCAGCCCTCGGCGTTCTCGCCGCCTACAAAGGGGTCGTCGCCCTGGCCACGTTCCTTCCCTATTATTCCTTCCCGCATGAAGCCGCCATTCACGTAAATGCCGCCGTCTTGGTTTTTACCGCCGCGGTAGCCCTGCTGACAGGAATTCTCTTTGGCGTTTCGCCGGCCTGGCAGCTTTCGCGCCCTCACCTCAGCCACTTAATCCAGGCCAGTAGCGGCAAACACAGTGGCAGTGGACATAACCGCCATACCCATCGCCTCCTCATCGCTGGCCAAGTAGCCCTAACGCTTCTCCTGATGGCCGCCGCCGGTGCAGCAATGCGAGCATTCGCCGTGCGCATTCACACCCCGCTCGGCTTCGAGCCCGACCATGTAATCTCAATGAACATCGGTTTCCCCAAGGGCGCCAATCCAACTTGGCCCGCCCGGCTGAACGCCAATGAGCAGGTTCGCAAGACAATCACAGAAGTGCCCGGCGTCGACACGGCGAGCGTCTCCACCACCTGGTTTCCCGGATTTGGCGGTTTCAACGCCAAGATCGAACTGCAGAGCAAGCCGTCCCTGACCGATGCCCAAGCCGTCGGCTGCCTGGTGAGCCCACAAGAATTTCTCACCCTACGCATTCCGCTGCTGGCCGGCCGCGTGTACGACGACTCTGAGGTTATGCGAGGTGCGCATCTCGCCGTCGTCAACCAATCCTTCGTGAAACAATTTCTGAGCGGCTCGGATCCTATTGGCCAAAGAGTACGCAGTCCCATGCTCAAGATCGAGCGGCCTTCCCTTTTGCTCGCACAAGCGCCGGACGATTGGCTGGAAATCATCGGCGTCGTAGGCGATGCGAAAAATGATGGCCTCGACCATCCCGTTAAGCCTGCTGTCTTCGTCCCCTACAGTTTTGTGCTGCCCACCGACGAATCTCTGTTGGTGCGCGTAACCGGAAATCCCGAAATCGTGCTCCGCTCCATCAAGGAGCGGCTCCGCCAACTCAATCCTGAAATGGTGGTCGTTTCAGACCATACCTTACTGTGGTGGTTGGAAACCCAAGGTTGGGGCCAAGAGCGCTTCATCGCTACATTGTTCTCGCTCTTCGCCGTGCTGGCGCTCGCTCTGGCGGCCACAGGCCTGTATAGCGTAGTGTCCTTTGCCGTAAATCAACGCACGCAAGAAGTAGGCATCCGCATGGCCCTCGGCGCCCCAAGAACCAGCATTATCCGTCTCGTGTTAGCTTCCACCGGCACGATGCTAGGCTTCGGCGTAGCCATCGGCCTCGGCCTAAGTGTCGCACTCAACGGAGTAGTCGCATCCTGGGTAAAAGGAAGCTCCCGCGACCCGTTAACACTCTTCGGCTCAGCGATTTTGCTCTTGTTGGTAGCGGTTGCGGCCTGCGTCGTACCCGCTTGGCGCGCCGCCACAATCGACCCAATGCGCGCCCTGCGCACTGAATAGCAGGAGCCACTAGTAGTCAGTGCCCTAGAGCCACCGGGCGCACCCGCGCAACGAGCTCCTTCAGGAATTGGTCGGAGCGCATGAATACGGCAAAGTGCCCGCCACCGCTGATTGACACAAACGCTTTGCGGGGCGCCTTGATGGATTCCAGGTAATGCTGAGCGAGCGCAGTTGGAGTTGTAAAATCCTCCTCGCCCTGAAAAACAAATATCGGGATTGAGAATTCCAGGCCAAGATCTGCCGGTCCGATGGACTTGGTCTGCGGAACAAGGCGATCCCCGCTTAACATCTGGCCATCAGCGGAATCATTGATGTCTCGTACAGAATTGCCGGGAGCCACGAGCGCGAGGCCGATGGTTCCATACAGAAACTCATCCGCGCCCTCAAAGGCATTCGCCCATTTGCGCTGCACGGCATATCCCCCGCCGGGCGGCTGGGATGCGTAAGGCGGTGGGCCGACACGGCTTAGTTCATCAAAGGCTTGCTGATTACCAACGGCTTTCGCCTTCTTCAGTAACGCGTCGTAAGCCACGAAATAGTTTTTGGTTGCGTCGGCGACTTGACCCGTGCCCACGTATGCGTAGAAGAGGTCGGGTCTCGCCCTGGCCATTCGCACACCGAGGATTGAACCGAAGGAATGGGCTACGATGATGATCTTTTCCTTCCCAAGATGTTTACGCAGATGTTCCGTTAGTTCGATGCCGTCCTGCACCATGCGATCGACGGTGATCGTCGGCGCAACTGCTGGGCCGCTTTTTCTCAACGTCCTGCCGGCGCCTCTTTGATCCCATTGCACCACTGTGAACTGCTTCTCCCAAGGAGCGAATAATGCAAATGCCCAGGGATTAGTCACGTCACCGGGCCCGCCATGCAGGAACAGCAGCACTGGGTTATCACGGTCCCAGCCGCGAATCGTGATCCACTGGTCGATACCGCCAATTGTTACGAACTGTGACTCATCAATGCCCTTAGGAGACGAAATCGCATACTCTTGCGCGTTGCGGTTCCGCAGGAAGGAAGCCAAGTCATCAAACTTGCGATATTCAGTGTCAACGCTTGGCGGTGTGGAAGTCGGCTGCTGGTCCTTGCCAGCCTGCCCGAACGTCCCACTGCAAAAACAGAAGAGCGAAAAGTAACAAGGAAAGATCCATCGGATCATAGGTGGTTGCTCCCGGGCGACCGAGACTTCTGAATACCACACGAGTCGTTACGCAAGGGCGAGAAGAAGATATCGGGTCGGATCTGTCAGCAACATTCACTGGACCAGTCGTTTAATGCGCCTTCTTCGCGACTCGAGCCACCAACTCGTCCAATCTCGAAAGCAAAAGCTTTAGGATGGGAGACTGGTTCGACTTTCTGTAGCCGAGGACCAGATCAACAGTCGGCGTATCTCCCTTCAGAGGGCGGCTCGTTACAGAGGAATGGAGAAAGTTCTGTGCGTAGGCAGGTAACAGCCCTACGGCGCGCGTCGACGCTATTAAGGACACTCCCATGACGACGTGGTCCACCTCGTGATCTGGCGTGATATTGATTCCGGACCGCTTCAAGTAATTGTCGATGACCAGACGCACTACCGGAGCCGTGCGTGCCACGCTCACGAATGTCTCGCCCACTAGATCCCCGGGACTGATCGCTTTGAGCGCAGCGAGACGGTGGTCACTCGGCAAGACCACTACCAAGGCCTCCTTGATGAGAACACGGTAGGCCAAGTCTGGCAGCCCTCGTTCCCTTCGAAGAAAAGCCGCATCGACGGTTCCCTTCAAAAGAGCATTCGCGAGCTGCGGCGAGTATTGGCTCGATATCATCACGTCGATGTTAGGCAGTTCGTCGCGCAAGATCTGCATGGCTTCGGGCATCCACGTCGATTCGTGTCCGGTCAGAAAGCCCATGACGAAGCACGGCTTGGCGGGATGAGCGACCCGGCGTGCAGCTTGGGCTGCCGCCTCAACCTGCGATAGCACTAAGCGGGCGTGATCGAGAAACGCTCGACCCGCCGGTGTCAGCTCGATGCCGCGAGCGCGGCGTGTCAGGAGTTGCGCGCCTACCTCGACCTCAAGATCTCGAATCTGCCGACTCAACGAAGGTTGCGATGTGTGCAGCCTTTGCTCTGCTGCCACCGTCAGACTTCCCGCTTCGGCGACCGCGACGAAATACCGAAGATGTCGTAGTTCCATTTCCACTCCCATGCTTGTGAAGCAGCCGTCCCAGCGTAACAAAGTATGCTTCAACGGGGTTACAACGAGCCACCGGCGCAATCTAACGAGGTGATCTGAGGTACCCCAGAGCGGCTCCATGGACTCTCAGTCATGCTCAGGCCGCATGGGTCAAGATCAATGGAGGTAGGGCCATGAGTTCACCAGTTGTTTTGATTACCGGCGCGCTGACCGGAATCGGTCGCGCTGCCGCGGTAATCTTTGCACAGGAAGGAGCAAAGGTCGTTGTGTCCGGTCGTCGAGATAAGGAAGGAAAAGCGTTAGCTGCCGAGCTACAAGCACTCGGAGCAGAAGCCACTTTTGTTCGTGCTGACGTCCGCAGTGAAGATGACGTCCGTAACCTTGTAGATCAAACGGTCAAGCGTTTCGGCCGCCTGGATGTGGCCGTCAACAACGCCGCCACTGAAGGTACGCCTGGCCCTGTCTCGGAACAAACGGCCGAAAGCTTCGCCGCCACCTTCGACACCAATGTACTCGGCACGCTGCTGAGCATGAAGCATGAACTACGCATAATGCTCCCCCAGCGAAGCGGGAGCATCGTCAATGTCTCCTCGGCCTATGGAAGCGTCGGTGCCGCCGGAGCATCAGTTTATGTAGGCAGCAAACACGCGGTGGAAGGAATGACAAAATCGGCAGCCCTGGAAGTCGCCGGGACCGGAGTTCGGGTAAACGTAGTCGCTCCCGGCACTACGGATACGGGCATGCTCACCCGCTTCACCAACACGGCTGAAAACAAAGCGGCGCTCGTCTCGACGGTACCCGTCAAGCGCCTGGCAACACCAGAGGAGATCGCTCACGTGATCGCCTTTGTAGCTTCCGCAAACGCCTCGTACATGACCGGTGCCTCCATCCCAGTGGACGGAGGAATGCTCGCTGACTAATTCCAAGGCCGCATTCGATTGCGCGAGAGCAGCCTTAGCGCTCGTATCCAACGCGGTGTCTGTGGACTGAATTGCGTAGCCCGAGTCGGCGGATACACAGCCGGAAGGAACCGCCTTGTCGAAGGGCCGAGCAGCATGCGCAGAAAGGGAGACCCAACATGAATGAAAAGCAGGTGAAGCTCCCAGGTCCGGATCATCCGATTTCCATCCAGCGCAATCCCGCTCGCGTTGTCGGATCCGTCGCAGGCCGCGTGGTTGCCGACACGCGCAACGCGCTGACGCTCCGCGAAGCGGCATATCCGCCCGTTCAATACATTCCAGGTGAGGACGTTGATTTTTCCCAATTGGAACGGACGGATTTGGCAACCTACTGTCCCTATAAAGGCGATTGCAATTACTACAGCGTCCCCGCCGGAGGAAAGAGGTCCGTCAATGCGGTGTGGTCATACGAGGATCCGTTTCCTGCTGTTGAACAGATTAGGGGGCATCTTGCGTTCTATCCCGACCGGGTCGATGAGATAGCAGAGCAACTCCCAACGTGAAAAAAATCGAAGGACTGATCATTGCACTAAGACTGAGGCCGAGTGCCGCACGCTTGTGCCTTTTAAGCGGGCGAGTTTTGCCTTCCACGCTTCGAGTCAAGGCGATTGCATCTCAACATCTGATTATCGCGCAAACTGGACATGTGGATTCCAGATGTCCGTAGCCCCGCGCCGAGCAATCCAGGAACAGCCGAAATGCCAACAACGATCCGCGCTGGAAATATAATCTCTACAGAGGCTTGGGGTGCGCGGTCAGAGTCTCGCGATAGATCTGGAGATTACTCTTGTCCACGACCACCGTGCCGGTGTCCACGGACGAAGGCATCGGCGGAGCCAATGCGGTGCGCCAGTCTTTGAATTGGTGTACTGCGTTATGGTGCAGGTCGTCGAGGAACTTCAGCCCGTAGTAACTCATGACGTAGGGCTTTTGCGTGACGGTGGCCGTAATTGCGCCGCGGTCGATCCATTC
>Ga0137418_10007373_pt1 | contig 10107 bp, 8 predicted proteins | sample CZODoug3_1_2_16f_FD_122242 | JGI IMG/M metagenome (GOLD analysis project Ga0137418, IMG submission 122242) | Vadose zone soil fungal communities from Angelo Coast Range Reserve, California, USA - CZODoug3_1_2_16fungal (Hybrid Assembly) | ecosystem: Environmental > Terrestrial > Soil > Vadose... | reverse complement strand
AAAAACAGAGTGCGGCACCACGTCGGCGCAGCGGTAGAACCGCCTGGTATCGACCCCATTTGGAACAACATCAGGAATGACGCAGCCGAACCGCACGAGCGATCTGCACACGAATTGCGAGAACGCAATGCGGTAGGCCGGCAGGCGGTACGTCCCACGAATCCGTTCCTCCGGCCCGGTGCCGGACTCGTGATGAAACACCATATGGACCTTCCTACCTTTTGACACGCTGAAGCGTGCGACATCGTAGGTCGTCGGCCACCCAGCTGCCACCACTACGTCGGCGTCGTCGAAGAATTCGTCTTCGATGCGCGGCACGCGTCGCAGGTGGCATCGGAGGTCGAACCACGAGACTGACGGAGCGCTCGCGAGCTGCTTCTCGTATTCAATCCGGTGCTGCTCTTGCGTGAGCTGGAATTGATATGGCCACATCGGGTACACGCAGGTGACCTCATGACCGGCATTCTGCAGCCAATTCGCGTAATCGAAGATCACACGGATGCCGCCGGTCAGGTTCACGAACTCGAGGCGGTGGGCGGACACGTCCTCGAACACCGACGTCTGGTGACGCCAGAGATCAAACACCTGGGCGCCGGTGATGGACGACGAGGCGGCGCCGCTCCGGCGGGACTCTTATCTCGCCACCAACGATGCCGGCGAGGCGTCCCACTGCTTGCGTTCGGCCATGAGGTCATCCGCCCTTGCGAAGCCGTCGAATCGCACCCATGATTTGCCCGGCGAGGCGCGCATCAGCGTGAGCGGCGTATGGCTCATTTTATCGCCGCGATACGCGCCAAACGCCCGTTGCACGGCGATGATGTCGGCCAATTTACCGGTGTAATGGTCCCAGCCGCGGCGAGCGTGAAACTGCGCCGCGTACTTGCGCAAGTGCGCCGGCGTATCTTGCTCAGGGTCGATCGAAATCGAAACCAGGTGCACGGATGCGCGGTCGCCGCCCAGATCCTCTTGAAACTGTTCGAAAACCTGGCTGTTCATGGGACAGATCGTGGTGCAGCTCGTATAGATGAAATTCATGACCAGCGGCCGGCCATCGTCCAGTTCGGCGGGCAGATTCACCGGCTTTCCATCGTCACGCAACAGGGTCACGTCCGGGATCGCGAATTCCGTGACCGAGCGCCGCACGTCGGCGTCGTTACCGAACGGATGTTGCGCGTGCACACCACTGGGAGCGGACCCCATCCCATCGTCCGCTGATGCCGCACCCGCAATGAGCGACACGCCGACCAATGCGGCGGATAGCAAATACCGTCCCCCGATGACTGAATTCACGCGTTTCTCCCGGGCCGATGACGGCAAACTATTCCAACTCGCCCGATTATCAGCGACCGCCGTATCTCTCGGCCATGGGTGAAACACCCTATACGCCGCCCGCGAAACGCTGCCCGCGAGAACTCCGGCGCATGCGCAAACTCAGGCGCCTCGCCGACATTCGCCGCGCAACAGCTCATTGGGGCCCGGCCCCCCGGCGCTCAAAATCGGTCCACAGCTTGATCTCATTGGCAAAGTCGCCGCGGGCCTCCGCCAACGAACGCTCATTCGCGGGGGCTCCCGCCTGGTAAGACACCGCCTTGCGCAACACCCCCGCCGCCGTGACCAGATAGGCCTTCGTCGTGTGGTCTTGTTCGTTGACGCTCATTATCACGACGTCGTCATGTTTGGCGGTGCACACGTTGAACGTGTGTACCGTTTGCCCATCGCGGATGATGGCCTGTTTCACCGCCGTTTCTCGTTCGGCACGACTGATGCCGAGCACCACAGAGAGGTGGGCCAGCAGCCGGCTCTCCGGACCATGGGCGACCACCGCGTCGACCAGCCCCGCGAGCGATTTGGCGGCGCCGTGTGCGGAGAACATGGCGGCCATCGCGACCGCGACGATCAACCAGCGCCGATTGCCCGTGAAGTCACTCACTCGTTGCCCCATCGCGATTGCCGTCCCATTCGCCACTTCATCGAAAGTCTACACCAGCGGTATCACAGGCCTGTGATTCAAGTTCAGCTATCAAACGGGTTATGTTCAGGGGCGCGGATCCGGGCGACTTTCGCGCAATGTGGAGTAGCGACTCGCACTTTCCCAAAAACACCGCTATCGTCCTCGTTGAAACCCGGCCCGGTGCGGGAACTAGTTTCCGAATTCTCTTTACCTACTAGCATAAAGGACACTGGACGGATCGATGACATCGTTGAGTCCAATTGAGGCATGCCATGCTCCGTATTCTGGTGATTGATGATGAACCCGATGTTCTCGACGGCATCAAGCGCGTGCTCGACCGGGCGGGCTTTTCCGTTCGCGTCGTCGACAATGCGACCGATGCGATGCTCGAACTGAAGCGCCTGGCGGCGGATGTGGTCATCACGGATATCATCATGCCCAAGGTCAACGGCGTCGATGCCATCGAGCGAATCCTCCGGGAATTTCCAATGGTTCGTATCGTTGCTATTTCGGGGGGCGGCAACTTCGACGTGAACGGGTATCAGCCTGCCGCCATCACCACCACCGTCTATCTCGCGGCGGCCAAGCGGGCCGGGGCACATTGCATCCTGACCAAGCCGTTCGAATCCCGCGAATTGATTGAAGCGGTGAATCAGGTCATGGGCGCCGTTGGCGCCTGACCTTTGACGTTCATCTTAAGCAAACGCTACGGCGGTCAAGATCAGACATAACGCCATGGGTCCTGAGAGGCGGTTGGCAATTCGACCATGAAGACCCTACCTCCCCTAGCGCCAACCCCGCGCTCGGCGATTGATCGCGAGCGCTCTGCGTTATGCTGCCGGGATTACCAGCGCCATCGCGATTGGACCTAAGGACACGCCGATGAATACCCGCCGAGCCCAAAGCCCTACCCTCATGCTGGCGCTCCTGGCCGCCGCGACTGCGTACGGCTCGCCCGTCGCCGCGCCCAGGGTCGTGGCCGCCGAGACCACGCCGACAAGCACGGCCCCGAAGGCGCCTCCGGTGACCCCTGAGGTGGGCAGCTACGATGTCGGGCTGATGCTCGGCAGCCAACTCGACCACAACGGCGTGCTACCGAACCTGTCGTTGGATACCTTGATTCGCGGGATCAAGGACGCAGTCGGCGGCCGCGCCATCACGACGCAGGAGCGCGATGCGGCGCTTCGGTTCATGCGCGATGCACGCGACGCGCTCAGCGAAAAGAACCGGGCGGCGGGCCGCGAGTTCCTCGAACGCAATGCCAAGGAACCCGGCGTGATGTCGATGCCATCCGGTCTCCAATACCGGGTGCTCAACAAGGGCGATTCGAACGCCAAATCCCCGGCGCCGACCGACCAGGTCACCGTACGCTATCGAGCCAGCCTCGCCGACGGAACGGAGTTCGATCGCTCGGACACCCACGACCGGCCCGCGATGTTTCGCGTCAACAGCGTGTTCAAGGGATGGCAGGAAGCCTTTCTGGCGATGAGGCCTGGTGCGAAATGGCAGCTATTCGTGCCGCCCGAACTCGGCTACGGTGCCAACTCGCCGCCGGGGGTCCCGCCCGGCGCGCTGTTGGTCTACGAACTCGAACTCTTGCAGGTAGAGCCCACCCCGCCGATGGATCCGGCGGCTGCCAAGCGCCCGCCCGCGACGGGCGTCAAAGTGGGAGCGCCCGGCCCGCGGCCCTAGATTAGGAGAACGCGGCTCAGCAGACTCCTGGTCAGGGCGTCATCCAGTCGCCGTCGGGAACCAGGCGTTGGGTACCCGTCGACGTCGACGCATAGTGGACGAGAAAGCCTCCCTTGGAGGCGAACCGCTGGTGCGGCCCGAGCGTCAGGCGCGGATAGTATCCGGTGAGGACGCGATGCTCGACCGTGTCCTCGAGCCGCTCGATGAGGTAGTCGGGAATGAAGGCGTCGACCATGTGCTTCACGGTCTCCGAGAGGAGTCCGCAAGCGAGATACGTGTCCACCTGAACCTGCTCGGCGACAACGGGAATCTTTCTAATCCGAAACCAGCCGAGCGCATAATCGAGACGGACGCGACGGCGATCCGGCAAGTCGACCGGATAGGCCATGTGCGCGTGATCCCGCCAGCCGGACGGCAGTGGCGCCTCGTCGAGGCCACCCATGACGCCGGAGAAATAAATGGGGTTCGGCGGGGCATACGCTCCATCGAGGGCGGCGAGGTCCGCCGGCCGGAGCCACAGTGCCATCGCATCAGTGTTCGACGGATCGTGCACCGCCTCGGCCACGGCCTTGGCCGGGGCGCCGCGCGGAACGACGCGAGTCACGACGCCGACACCGCGTCCCCGCAACTGCGCCGTGAGCGATACCGTTGCTGCCTCACCGATGTCGCCGGCACGATACACGACCCGCACACGCTTAAGGGCGCCGCCGGCCGGCTCGTTGAGGATACCCGCGGCAATCAGGTCGGCTTCGAGAAGCACGCCACGAGAGAAATACAGCGTGTGGAAAGTGCGGTCGGAATCGGCGGGTGGCTGCTCGACGTTGGGGAACAGGCAGGGCACCTCGCGGCGTTCGCAGAAATCCGTCACCGGCACCCAGTTCTTACCGGCGATTCCCGAGATCACTGCGAACACGGGTGTCTCCGCAAATTTCCTGTCGAGTTGCTCCGGCCAGGTCGCCGACGGTCCCTTGAGTTCCCATATGTGCAACACCCAGCGGCGATTGACCTTGAACATGGACCGCACGGAATCGGTGGTGCCCGATGTGATCATCTGCTGCCCCGACGCGCCGCGCGGCGCGGCGTTGCGGTCCTGAAAAAAATGCTCGAGCACGTCCATCATTCCGCGCCGCTTCACGGGATCGGCGTCGGGCGTGATGATGGAGGCGAAGTGCAGCTCGCTCATCGATACGCCAGGCACTTTGCTGTGATCGAGGGAACGCAGGTGGGCGATCAGCGCCGACATGTCGGTGTCGTCGAGCGCGAAGCGCGGCATCAGGTAGCTGATCGGCCGCCCGTCGGCATCCACGCCCTCGCGGATCGCGCGCGCCAGAGTGATGTCGGTGTAGGGCTGACGCTTGAGCCTCGCACCCGGGATGTATGGTAGCTCGGCGCCGCCCGTCTGCGGATGAAACAGGAATTGGCCCGTGATCGGCGGAAAACTGCTGCGCGCCTCCTGGGAGCCCAAGCCGCTGCGCCGATGACAATTGACACAGGCCGCCTGCTCGCCCGTCACGGGCTCTGCGCCTGCGCGAGTGGCCGTGAGCGGCGCTCCGGAGCCTAAGACTCCCTTGAGGTAGATCGCCTCCCCAACCGGCGACTTCGCCGGCCCCGGCTCCGCGACGCGCGGCTTCGCGATCAAACTTGAGGTGGTGCCGGCGAGCACGAGCATGCCAAGGGTCAAGAGCCACGCGCCGGACCGGTCTCTACCGCGACCACGTGTACTCACTTGAGCGGCGCCGTATCGATCAGCCTCGCGAGCGAGGGCGTTGCGGCGTGTGACGACAACATTACCGTCACCGCAATCGCAATGTCCATCCAAGCCCGTTTTCCAGTAACTTCACTCAAAACCATTCCCTTACGCAGAGCCGTCCGAATCGGAGTCTACTACAGCCGTATCGCGCACCGCACCGCGATGGCACAGAACACGAAAACGGCGGCATGTCTACGCACACGGCTGTGACGCAGTGCTCATTTATATCGACTCGCTTGCGGGGTGAGCCACGCGCGCATCGCCACCGCGGATTGTCATATCCCCGCTCACAGCACGATAAATTCGCACTTTGACGACAACCTCGATATCGTCCTTGAGGTAAACGAGGCAATCGTCGTGGGATGCATGCGTCAAGCTGGAATCTTTGGAATACCGCGGCCGTGGCTGAGCAGCGTACTTGCTGCCCTACTGACTTCATTCAACCCGTCTACCGCGCTGGCAGAGCACGAGCACTCGTCGAACGAATTCGAGGTCTTCGTCGCCGCCGAAGGCCTCGCGGGTTCCGGGCAGCCCCATCGGCGCGACGACGATGCGTGGTTCAACGCCGATGTCATTTTCGGCCTGACTGGCGAAAAATTTCGAGTTTTCGGCGAGTATTTCATCACGCCGAAGGAACACGATCTCGAACGCTTCCAGGTTGGTTACGAACTGGTCCCGGACACGATGGTCTGGGTGGGCCGGTTTCACCAGCCGGCCAGCGCGTGGAACACCGAACATCATCACGGCCGCTATCTGCAGACCGCCATAACCCGTCCTACGATCGAAAATTGGGAAGATGAAGAAGGACTGATACCACAGCACATTACCGGAGTTCTCGTCGAATCGCGCCGTCCCCTGGGCCGGGAGGCGGGTCTCCAGGTGTCAGGCGGTATCGGCGCGTCGCCCACGCTGTCGATCGGCGGATATTCGCCGATCAACCTAATCGACAACAATCCCGGGAGGCACGGGCTTTCACTTACCGCTCGTCTCGCCTATCTGCCCGAATACATCGGCACCAGCAGCACGGGACTACTTTACGGCCACGATTACGTTTTCCTGAGGGGCGCCGCCGCGTTGGCGGCCCTGGGCTCGAGTCGCGCCACCCTCGGCATCTACGGCGCCTACGCCGACTTGGCCGTGGGTGATTGGCGATTCATCGGGACCGGATACTATGCCGACATTCAATTGTATGGACCCGGTCGCGACGAAAGCTTCGTGTCGGCCTACATCCAGGCAGAACGGCAACTCCGGTACCAGCTCACCGCATATGCCCGCGCCGAAGGCTCGGCGCGGATGCAGAAGTCCCGCTACGTCACCCTTTTTGACGATCACTCCGGCGACATCGACATCACGCTCAGGCGGATAGCCGGGGGCCTGCGTTGGGACTACGCCCGGCGCCAGGCGTTGAGCCTCGAGGTGTCACATGTCGTTTCGCTCGACAAACGCGTGTACGAAGCACGTTTTCAGTGGTCAGCCGCAATTCCGTGAAAATCGCGACGGCGAAGGTTTACGCGGCTCTCATGCTCACCGTCGTGCTATTGCTCGGCGCGACGGCACCCGCGGACGCGGGCGAGGAACTGGTGCTCATCGTTAGCGCGCAAAGCAACATCGAACCGCTCGACTCGACCCTGGTGCGAAAGCTATTTCTCGGGTTGACCGTCAACCATCTCGGCAGTCGCCTGCGCCCGGTGCTCAATGAATCGGACGAACGGATCAAAGAGCTGTTCCTGCAAAACGTCGTGTCCATGTCGGATAGCAACTATGATCGCTACATTCTCCGGCTCTCACTGCTTCAAGGTAGAACGCAACCCGTCGTCTTCAAGGACAAGAAAAAACTGATCGACGCAATCGCCGCCGATCCCTCGGCTGTCGGGTATGTGTGGGCCAAGGACGTGGCTCATGATGCGCACGTCAAAATCCTCCGGGTTTTATGGCACGAATGAGCGCCACTTTCACGAAATTCGTCACCGCGTCCGTGGTCGCCGTCCACCTCGTGCTGCTGCCGGCATTGTATTTCGGCGTAGGCTACATCATTCGCAAGAGTCACGAGGATTTGTTCATCCAGCACGCGAGAACTTTTGCTCGAGTAATCGCCGAGGAATTTGAAGTTGGCGGTGCGCTCGATTCAACGGCGACGACCTCCGATCTCCTCGATCTTGCCATCATCCACGGGGAGGGGGTCTTTGCAGAATTGGCAGACGGCGTTCATTCGGTTCGCAGCTCCCTGGGTGCGCCCGAGATCATGGCCGCGACCCGTACGGATTTCGGTTTCGCTCAAGGCGGCGACCAGGTTTACTTTGTCGTGCTGCCCATCCTGCGCGCCGGGCATAGCGCCGAGCTGCGCTTGGGCTTCGACGAACGACCGACCACGGAGCGAATTCAGCTGGCGCTAAACCGCATGCTCCTGCTGATGGCGGTGTACCTCAGCGTTGCCATCGCCGCCGCTCTCTACCTGAGCAACCGCCTGTCACGCCCCATTCGCCGCTTGCAGGACGTGTCCCGTTCCATCGCTTCGGGTGATTACGCGAGAACGCTCAACGTCAGCACGGGCATTCGCGAACTACACGATCTCGCAGCGGACTTGGAAGCCATGCGCCGCGAACTGGTGGGCGTCAACGACCGCCTCGAGCAGAAAATCCGCGAGAAGGAGTTCGCCGAGACGCGGCGCGATGCACTCGAGAAGCAGGTGCGCCATCGCCAGCGCGTGGAGACCGTCGGCACCCTCGCCGGCGGAATCGCCCATGAATTCAACAATGTGCTGGTTCCCATCATTCTATTCACGGAAACGGCACTCCAAGATTTGCCGCCGCAAAGCCTGTCGCACAATGATCTCGAGCGGGTACTGGCGTCCGCGCGCCGGGCCAAGAACGTGGTGCAGAAAATCTTGACATTCAGTCACATTCTAGGCGACACCGGGCTCGCGCCCACTGATCTGAGCAGCGTCGTGACCGAAAGCCTGGTGCTGTTCTCGGCGCTGACGCCGCCCAACATCGAAGTTCGCACGGACATCGCCGCCGGGGTTCCCATGGTGCGTGCCGACGCAGCGCTCTTGAGTGACGTGGTGATGAATCTTTGCACCAATGCGTTTCAGTCGATGCAGAGCGGACATGGGGTTTTGACCGTGGGGCTGCGCTGGTCGGCGCCTCACGCGGAGTTGAGCGTGGCGGATACCGGGCACGGTATGGACCAGGCCACGTTGGACCGGATTTTCGAGCCGTTCTTTACGACGCGTCCCGTGGGCCAGGGCACCGGGCTCGGCCTGTCCGTCGTTCACGGCATCGTGGAGAGTTTCGGTGCTAGGATCACTGTGGAGAGCACACGCGGCCGAGGTACCACCTTTAGGATTATCTTTCCCGTGCGGTCCGATTAGCGACGACCTTCGCTCACGGCGTCGTCCAGTCGCCCTCTGCGACGATCCGCGTACCGGACGGCGCGGCAAAATGCACCAGGTAACCGCCTTTGGATGCAAAACGTTGGCCGGGTGCAAGCCCAAGTCGGGGGTAGTAACCGCTGTCCAACCGTGTGCTCAACATCGACTCGATGCGCTCGACCAGGAAATCGCGCACGAAACTATCCAGCATGGAGCCGATGGCCTCCGCCAATATCTGGCACGCGATATAAGTAGTGGCCTGTACCCGCTCGTCGACCACCGGCAATTGCTGCACACGCATCCAGCCGAGCGGAAAATTCATTCGCACGCGGCGTAGATCCGGTAGATCGAAGGGGTAAGCCATGTGTATTCGCTGTCGCCACTCAGCCGGCGGCGTCGCTCGCTCAAGATCCGTCATGAGGCCAGAGGCGTACACGCCGACGCCGGCCGGCAACTCATGCGGAAGTGTGGTGAGATCTGCGCCGCGCAACCACAGCACCACTTGGTCACCGGAGCGCAATGCCGCGAGCGCCGCCGGCCCCGCCTCGCGCGCTCCGGACAGGACTCGATCGACCGGAGCCCGTTCGCCGACCTCGAAGTGCGCGCGAAGCGCCGCCGCACCGGCGGCGCCGATATCGTCCGACCGGTACACTTGCACCACGCGGCCGTGCGGCGTCTTGGAACCCGCTTCCGTCCGCAGCGCGCGGGCAATGAGGTCGGCTTCGAGCAGCACCCCCCGCGACCAGTAGACCGGATAGAAATCCCGCTCAGCGTCGACAGGCAGATCCACGTTGGGCAGCAGACACGGGACGGATTTATCCTCGCAAAAGGCATGAATCGGTTGCCAAGTTCGTGCGCCGATTCCCGCAATCACGGCGAAGATCGGTTCCGCTGCAAGGTGAGTCTCCAATTGACGCCGCCACGTGTCCGGCTTGCCCTCGAGGCGCCAGACATGCAGCCGCCAGCGGCGGGAGACCCGGTACATGATTTCGCGATCGGATTTGAGCGGCCGAACCTCGCCGGCGATTACTCGGTTTTGCACGGCGAAGAAGTTCTGCAGGACGGACACCATGCCCTCAGCAGCGGCAACGTCGGCATCCGGCGTGACAATGGTGGCGAAATCGATCTGCGCATCCGATACGCCGGGCACCGGCTCGGTGCCGAGACGCTTGAGGTAGTCGATCAAGACCTGCATCGATTCCGCGTCGAGATCGTACCGCGGCATGAGATAGCTCAACGTGCGACCGCCCGGTGCAATGCCGCTGCGCAGCGCTTCAGCCAATGTCGCATCCGAATAGGCGTCGCGATTGGGCACGAACCCGGCGATGTGCGGTAGGCTGAGGT
>Ga0137418_10007372_pt1 | contig 10108 bp, 7 predicted proteins | sample CZODoug3_1_2_16f_FD_122242 | JGI IMG/M metagenome (GOLD analysis project Ga0137418, IMG submission 122242) | Vadose zone soil fungal communities from Angelo Coast Range Reserve, California, USA - CZODoug3_1_2_16fungal (Hybrid Assembly) | ecosystem: Environmental > Terrestrial > Soil > Vadose... | reverse complement strand
TTCCGGTCGCTTTTCAGAGGACACTTTTTGGCCTATTTGGCGACTCGACGTCTCATCAGGAGGGTCCGCCGAGAGTCCGAGGGGGGCTCCTATTCCCAGCGGTAGGACCATCGGACACGACCGCGGCTATGCAGAAACAGAGAACAAAACGGTAAGTAGCTTCCACACTTCCGCCCATTCGGTGCCCTTCTTCGGTGTCGTTTGTGCCTAACTCCTTTATTTTCAATACGAAACGATAGATACAATTGGAGAGCAGCTTGCCACCAATAACTGCGGGTCCGGACTGCCTCCTTACTACTTATGGCGCCTATCGCACCGCAACAACGCAGTGTTGTCATTATCGGCGGCGGTCCTGCTGGCCTGACGGCAGCCTACGAACTGTCAAAGCATAGTATCCCGACCGTGGTTCTGGAGGCCGATGTCACGGTCGGAGGTCTGTCCAGAACGGTCAACTACAAGGGATATTTGTTTGACATTGGCGGGCACCGCTTTTTCACCAAATGGGACGAGGTCAACCAGCTTTGGCAAGAAGTTCTTGAAGAGAACTTCCTAGAGCGTCCACGACTCTCCCGCATCTACTATCGCAAGAAGTTTTTCTTCTATCCCCTAAGGGCGCGAAATGCGCTCTTCGGACTGGGGCCCCTCGAAAGTATTAGGATTATTTTCAGCTACCTTCGCTCCAGGCTGCTTTATTACCACAACGAACAGAATTTGGAGCAGTGGGTATCCAATCGGTTCGGACGGCGCCTCTATGAGATTTTTTTCAAGACCTACACCGAAAAGGTTTGGGGCGTTCCTTGCACCGAAATACGCGCGGAATGGGCTGCACAGCGCATTAAGGGTCTCTCGCTGACCACCGCGGTCAGAAACGCCCTCTTCAAGCAGACAACGCCAAAAGTGAAGACTCTTATCGACAGCTTTCAGTATCCGCGGCGTGGGCCTGGCCAGATGTGGGAGACGCTAACCAATCGGCTTCGGCGCCGCGGATATCCGGTGCTCATGGAGCGGCCCGTCACAAAGATTTGCCACAACGGCAGTGGGGTAACCGAGCTTGAGACGCGGGGTCCGAATGGTGTGGAGCGCTTCCCCGGAACTCACTTCATCAGCTCGATGCCGATCCGCGAGTTAGTCGGCGCCCTCGACCCACCCGCTCCCGAGGAAGTGCAACGAGCAGCCAAGCAATTGCGCTATCGTGATTTTCTAATCGTCAGCTTAATCATTAACCGCAAGGACGTTATGCCTGACAACTGGATCTATGTCCATGAGACAGGCGTTCGCGTCGGGCGGATCCAGAACTTCAAAAATTGGTCGCCGGCGATGGTTCCAGACGCCAGTAAGACCTGCCTGGGTATGGAATATTTCGTATTCGAGAATGATGACTTGTGGTCCAGTTCGGACCGAGATCTCATTGAGTTGGCAAAGCGGGAGATCCAAAAGCTTGGGCTCGCTCGCGCGAACGAAGTCGAGGACGGCGCAGTCGTGCGCATGCCCAAAGCCTACCCCATGTACGACAACGGATGGGTAAAGCAAGTGGAAACTATCCGCCGCTACCTCGAAGCGGCCTTGCCGAATCTCCAGCTTGTGGGCCGAAACGGCATGCACAAGTATAATAACCAAGACCATTCGATGATGACCGCCCTATGTGCTGCCCGGAACGTCCTGGGAGCAAATCACGATCTCTGGGCCATCAACACCGAACCGGAGTATCACGAAGAAAAGAAAGAAGCACCAACGGAAGTGGCCGAACCAGAACGCCGACGTCCGGCGTACGCCGAGCCCTCGCTGCTCCCACGGCCGATGAGCAGCCTGCACAAGCAGCCAGGCGCCTCTCCGCTGGTACCGAGAACCTCACGCGCCAAAACAGCGTCAGCGAACTGAACCTACCGCACCCGAAGGCTGCAGTGAAAAGGTCGGACTGTTCGCGATGCTCCAGTCGGCTCACAAGGTATAGGCTTGGCGCATGAACCAATCGGGTCCAAATCTCTCAAGCATGCCGATCGATACTGCCCCGCTGATACGTCAATCTTACCGGACTAGATTGGCTGAGTTGCTGCGTCGGCCATCCGTTGTCCTGATTATCATCGTAGGCCTGCTTCTTTCGCGAGGCATCACCAAGGGCGAGCCTTTCTACAATACCGATGAGACCCGGCACATCATGAATGGGGTCTTCATGCGGGATCTCTTGGTTGATCGACCTCTGGCTCATCCTCTGACCTACGCCTACGAGTATTACGCCAAGTACCCGGCCATCTCGATACCTCACTGGCCTCCGCTGTTTTACTTTGTAGAGGCATTACTCTTTCTGATCTTCGGTATCTCGGTGTGGGCCAGCCGTCTGGCCATTTTGGGTTTTGCGTTACTCGGCGCGTACTTCTGGTACCGCATCGCAGAAAGATATGGCCCTCGCCCCCGGGCGCTGCTCGCCGCTTTCGCCTTTTGCACGCTTCCCACTGTAATGGTTTTCGAGAGCGTAACGATGCTGGAAATCCCGCAGGTGGCGTTGTGCCTGGGGGCAATCTTCTTCTGGTTGCGCTGGGTCGAAAATGAGCATGCTGGCGATCTGTGGGCGCTCGCCGGATTTGTAGTCGCTGCATTGCTCACTTCTCAATCGTCCATTTTTCTTGTGGTGTTCCTGGGTCTCGACTTCTTGCTAAGCTTTCGCTTTCGACTGCTTCGGACCGGGCAGGCGTGGGCTGCCTTGCTGGCCAGTGTCGGGATCGTTCTTTCTTGGTACCTATTTTCTTTCCGAGCGCTGACCCTCAGCTATCAACGGGCGGTGGGACAGGAGTTTCAGCATGTTGTCAATCGCTGGAACCTGATCTTTTATGCCCGCAAGCTCCCTGAGCAATTGGGGCTCGTCCTGTTAGTTTTCGCTTGCATCGGCATTGCGTGGTCTGTATCACGGGGCGCAAGGCGCTACCGCTTTCTGCTGTTATGGGTCGTCTCCGCCTACCTGTGTTTCACGCTAATCCAGGAGAAGGAATCGCGGCACATATTCATCTGGCTCCCTCCCCTCGTCTATTTTTCACTCTTGGGTATTGAAGCTTTATTGCCGCGAGGCCGATGGGTTTGGCCGGCTTACGCTGTGATCGGGTTGTATTTCCTGGTTGGCGCGGTGCGGTTCCAACGCCCGCAGCTTACCGGCGTCCAAGACGTGGCCCGATTCGTTTTGGCGCAACCCCAGTCAGATATTGTCTACTATCAGGGAAATTTGAACGGCGCTTTTATATTCTACGTGCGTCAGCTAGATCCGGAGAAGCGACGCATGGTGGCGCGAGATAAGCAAATTGTGGCCACGAATATCGTCTATGCGCACCGGTCCGTGCTGTCCACGCCGGACCAAGTGCTGAAGTTTTTCGAAGACTGGGGTATCCGTTATGCGGTGATTGAGGACAGGGACATGGACCCAGGTCTCGCGCTGGCCCGCCAAGTACTGGAATCCAAGGAGTTCGAACCGATCGGCACCTACCCCGTTCACGTGAATCGCGACTACAAAGAAGCTGATTCGATCACGGTTTACCGTTTCCGCGGAGAAACTCACCCTAGCAGGCATCCAATGGATATTCCTATGATGACGATCCGCCGAGACATTTCTGTGGACTTGAATCACCTCGCGGGCCGCCCCTGGCCCAATTGATGCAGGCCGACCGTGTGGACCAGCTTCCGAATCTTCAGGGGCGACTTGCACGAGCGGGAGAAGGTTGGTTGTCAGCGGGAGACAGGCTCAGTATTGACCCAGATCGAAGGCGCAGAACACAAAACAACAATGCCGCCTGCTCTCTGCTAAAGAAGCAAGCGGCACTCGAAGACTCGGCGAGAACAAGCTAATTAGTCACTTGTGACGACCGGCCCGATTGGCGCCACACTAGCCGTGCCCAATGCGCCGACGAACTGCCCCTCCAAGGCCCAAGAGCCCTGAGCCCAAGAGCAGGAGCGTTGCCGGGCCCGGCGTGGTAACAATGACTTTTGCGTTCTCAACCGTTCCGACTGGAGCAATGACGGCAATGACAGCATCCGCTTTTGCCGTAAGTGCGAAAACGCCAACTACCAACAGGCACATTACCGAAATTGTCTGAATCGCTTTCATCCGCGTGTCTCCCTGCTCTAGGCCTTTTTCAAGCGTTAGCCTGTACTAGTGCACGCTTCAGGCCACTTGGACCACACTGAAAACAAAGGCGTTACAGTGATTGTCAACCTGACTGCTGGGCAACAGGGTTCATCTTTATTCCTGTTTCCTATCCCAAACTCCCAAAGCAGCTTTCCCTTTCAGAAGTTTGAAGGAAAGCACGCAGCAACCCCCTTTCGGCCAACGGCGAGGCAGTTGATGCATATCGGGTCAAAAAGTAAAGGGCAAGAACCGGCGAACCGGAATCTTGCCCTTTGGCGGAGCATTTCTAATACTGAGGCAGCAGGGTTGTCTTAGGCTAGATCGCCTTCCTGCGACGACGCAACATAGCTCCGAGGCCCAACAAGCCGGAGCCCATCAACAGCATTGAAGCCGGTTCGGGAGTTTGGCCCGTCGTGACCAAACCGCTCGTCGTAAAGGGAGTGGAGCCCACAGCCTTGCCGTTAGGGCACTGAATTGATGCATCATTACCCGGCGCACAGCCTGCGGCAATCACGAAAGTTCCCACCGGCAGCGTACCGCCTGTGAACCCAATCGTAATATATTTACCCTTGCCGAGCGACTCGGTGGACGGAAAGGCGATCGAGTACACAAAAAGGTCCCAGTTTGTCACGGTGAGTCCGAGCACCGCCTTGTCAGCACCGGCCCAATTTCCGAACGACTCAGAATTGCTGCCGTTGACACCAACCACGTCGTAAACAAACCCATCCCCAGGGATGGCCCCGGTAACCGCACCGGTTGAGGTATTCCAAGATCCGCCCCAGGTGTTGGTTCCACCCAGTTGCCCCGAAAGCCCGGTCAACCCACTGTTGCCTGCGGTCACGCTAATACCGGAGGGTGGCGTGGTAGATCCGGTCGGGTTAGGAATGCCTACAATTAGGAGAATCGGTTCACCCGTAGCGCTGCTGGAGGCTCCGTTGTTGTAAATAGTTACGCCGGTGCTCGGGACGGCGAATACTTCAGTTCCGCCGAAGATAAACGGGCAACTGGTCGCGATTGGACATGTCGACGGATTACCAATGTCGAGTTGTGGGTCATCTAGGGTCGTCTGTGCCATCAACGGAGTAGTCCCCAAGGCAGCCAGTAACGCGACTCCCATAACCAGTAGAAGGGGTTTCATCAAGCTTTTCATCTTTCTCTTTTCTCCGAACTTTTCGTCTAACTACCCCCAAAGAGGGCTGAGCACTGGGTAAAGGGAATCCCGAGGACAGAGGACATCCCACGAATATCGGTGTTACTGCTGCACACCGTGGGCCATTTCGGTCACATTGAAAAGAGAGGAGTTACAGCGCTTGGTCTTGATTTATGTGCAAGGGAATTCATCATTTTCCTTTTTCCTGTGCAAAGCATTGCCCAAACGCTGATCAAAGTGCGGCGGGCTGAGTGCGTCCGCATACCCGGCACACCGCCCTGGCGACCCAGCTTGCGATGCGAGTTTGCGCCTACTTCTTCGCGTTCTTCGCGCCATTGCTGCGCTCGATCTGGTGGTCAGTTTGCTTGCGCAAGGGCTTGGCGCGCCTGCTCGGCATCAATGGCTTTCAGCTGCTTCATCTGTAAAGCAGCCTGCAGCTGGCCCTTGCCCTTGTCCTTTTGTCCGGCCGCAACAAGCGTCATGCCCAGATGGTAGCGATATTCAGCCGATTCGGGAGCCTTCTTGACGGCTTCCTCAAGCAAAGGAACCGCGCCGGAATAGTTGCCCTTCTTGTACATGACCCAGGCTAGCGTGTCCGTGATAGAAGGGAGCTCAGGCATCTGCGACTTGGCCTTCTGCGCCATGCCCAAGGCCACGTCGAGATCCTTTCCTTCCAACGCGTCCACCCATGCCATATTCGCAAGAGCCACGGCAAAGTTTGGGTCAACGTCCAGCGCTTTCTGGTAATACTTTCGGGCGGTCTCCAGGTCGCGATCGAGATACAGGTTGCCGATCATCGCGCAAAGAGCAGCGAACTTCGGCTGTATCTCCAGCGCTTTCTGATATTCACTGATAGCAGCTTCCGGCTGATTCTCCACCTCATAAATGCGCGCGATTCGCAAATAGGCTTGGACTTCCTTGGGATTGAGTTGAATGGCGCGTTCAAATTCCGCCTGTGCCCCGTCATTGTTCTTCGCCTGGAAATGTAGCGCGCCCAGAATCATGTGTCCTTGCGCGTTATTGGGATTGGCGTTGACAAATTGCTGGACCCGGTCGGCTGCTTTGGGTGCCCGCTGGTGCGCAACCAGGAAGTCGGCATACTGGACGAGAATTGTGGTATTGGAGGGATCGAGTCGAACCGCGGTCTCCAGTTCTTTTTCCGCTTCAGGCAATTTCTTTTGCAGCGAATACAACTGCCCCAAATCGAGGTGAACAGCCGCCTGATTAGGAGCCAATCGCAAGGCTGCCTGGAATTGTTCTTCCGCGTTGCGACTCTGACCCTCGCGGAGAAAGACGCCGCCGAGGAGCAGGCGATCGCTCACATTGGTGGGAAACTTCTGTACTAATTCCTGCGCATACGCCTGGGCAACAGTAGGGTTGCCCTGCGCAAGATTCAATTCCGCTAAACTGCGCAGGGCTATCACCAAGCCCGGCGAAACGCGAAGCGTCTCTTGGAGCTCGGTGTTGGCTTGCCCAAGGCTGCCGCTGCGCCAATAAGCCAAACCCAGATAATAGTGGGCCTGCGAAGAATCTCCGGCGTCCTTGGTGACGCGCTGCAGCGCACCTACGGCGTCCTGCAGTTTGTCCTGGGCCATCAGCAAACGCGCGTGATTGACCCGAACGAGCATATCCTTGGGAGCCTGCTTGGTGAGGTGAGCGTCCATCTGGGCCGCTTGGTCCGTTTGATTCGTAGTCAGGTAAACGTCTTCGATGCGCCTCTCGATATCCAGGTTCTTAGCAGATACCGATAATCCCCGCTGGTACTCCTCAAGGGCCTTTCCCGAGTTGTTGCGCTGGACGTAATAATCTCCGATCGAAATGGCGGCTTCGGCCGACTTTGGCAGTTGGCTGCGCAGCTTGGCGAGGATGCCGTCGGCTTCTTCGGTTTTCCCCGCGCTGAACAGCATATTTGCCCAATCGAGATAGAGCGGGATGGCATCCGGACTATTCTGGGTGGCCGCCTGCAAAACCTGCTGGGCTTCCGGGAGCTTGCCCTGCAAATGGTAGAAATTCGCGAGATCGATATTGGCTTGCACAGACTTCGGATTAACCTGGATGGCTTGCTTCAAATGCTGCTCCGCCTCCGGAAGGCGGCGCAGACTGATTTCAACCAGCGCCATATTCACGTAAGTGCTGGCATCGTTGGGCGTCAGTTCCGCAATTTTCGAGAAGGCAGCAAGAGCCGCGTCGGGTTTTTGCTCGGAGATCAGTGCGGCGCCGAGGAGTTGATAGGCGCCCACATTCTTTGGGTCCTTCTCCAGCACGAAATTTGCTTCATCCTCCGCCTGCTTAAACTGCCTCCCGGCCAGATAGAGCCGACCGCGATCTACGCGGGCGTCCAAACGATTGGGGTCCAGCGCGATCGTCTTTTCGAGGGAATCATACGCGGCCCGCCAGTCATGCTGCGCCAAATCGGCCTGGGCCAACTGATAATAGGCGTCAACGAAGCGCGGATCGAGCTTCAGAGCATTGCGATATTCGATCACCGCGCTCGCGTATTGCCCTTTCTTCATGTACTTTTGGCCGCTGGCCAGGTACTTGACTTTGGCTTTCTGCGGGTCTCCAGCACAGGAACTGAGCAACAGAGCCGTGGACATCAAAAGAATAGAAACGACCAGGTGCTTTTTCGCGGCGCTCATGATTCTTCCTCCAGGATTATGTAAGGCGCTCAATTCGGTATTAGTTCATCGAGACGCGGAAATACCAGTTGCGTGAAGCTTTCCAGGCGGGCACGCGCTTTGCTTTCCGTGTCATTCATCGGTGTAACCAGGCGGACCAATGCGCCATCGGTGCGATTGCGAGTAATGGCGTCGGCCACCATCCAGAACTTTCCAGCGTACTCACTGGCAACCACTCGACCGCGGCCTTGATACCAGTAAAACACCAACTGCTTGTTGAGTCCCTGCTGGATCACATATTCGTTGACAACGATCTGGCGACCGCCGGGCACTGCAATTGTCGCGTATCCAGAATGAACCGGGTCCCACCCGGCGCCCGGCAAGCAGTTCTTCGGTGAGTGGATGGTGTCTCCGGTGCGTTGGCTGGCGTAATAGCCGACGTAGAGCTGCACTGGCAAATCCGTCAGGTTGAAAAAGGTGCGATTTGTGTAATCGCTGACGCCCACCGCCTGAACGATCCGTTCCTGCAGGGGCTGCTCCTGGCTGTTCCAAGCTCCGAGCGTGCTAGGAAGCTCGCGAAGCGGCTGGCGCGCCACGACCGCCTCGCCGTGGCTTACGGTGTGCAGCAGCACCGTCGCGCCAACAAGGACGCCCGCAACAATCCACAACCGGACGGATAGCGGAGCACTAAGCATGGCTGCGCTGCTCCTGCGACCTTCCGAATCGTTTCAGAATCGCGTGACTGACAAACATCAGAATGAGGGCCGCCAGAAAAATCACCCAGCCCGAAAATTCATGAAAGAAACCTTCGGCCGCCTTTGGGCCGAAGCGATACGTCAGAACTCCAGTTCCCATGATTCGAATCGCGTTGCTGACGATGGCGATTGGAATCATCAAGATCACCAGCGAATAACGCACCCAGCGCCGCGGTTCCACCAGATAGCCATAAGCCACCGCCAGCGTAATGAGCGTCATCAAGGACCTGATCCCGCTGCACGCTTCCACCACCTCGAGCGAGTAGTTGGGCAATATCAGGACGTTTCCTTCGCGCAACACCGGGACCTGGACTAATTCCAGCCAGAAAGTTGCGAAGCGCGATGCAATCAATTGCAGCGGAAACGTAATCTGGTTGTAGATGACCGCAGGAATGGGAATCATCAACAGCAGAAATGCAAGAGGGAAAGATAAGGCTCGCAGCACTTTCCATCCACCCAGGAACAAAATAATTCCGGCCAGCAATACAAGAAGCGAAATGCGGCTGGTGAATAACTCCGCTCCCAAGGATCCGACCAGGAGCAGCAGCACAGCCCCAACCATGACCAACAATCCGAAATTCGCGGGCTTGCTTTCAATCTTGAACAGTCGCTCTCGCTGGCGCCACACGCCGTATCCCGAAAACAGTGGGACAAGGAAGCCGTGGCCGTAGTCCGGCTCGTTCCACCATTGGCCGACCAAAATCTTCAGAACCCCTGCGTATAGAACCCCAATAAGAGCAACCAGAACGGCGGACCAAACGATCCAAGCGCGGTCCCTGGAGGACGTTTCTAGTACCTGGGCTGTAGTCGACATGCACTCTTTCTGGATTCGATCCTCATCCGCCCTAAGGCCGACTTAGCTGAATTAAGTGTAACAGTGGATGCCGGACTGGACCGAAGTGCAATTCTTGACGGTCACTTCGGTACGTTTCAATTGCACGAGTAATGCCTGACATCAGAAGCCAGGGTTTCAGGTAACTGTCTATTTTAGAATGAGTTAGAGCCATCCTAGATTCCTAAAGCTGGCTTGTCGCTCATCGCGCCAAGAGCCGATGGGCAAAATTTTTCCCAATTAGTGCAGTCGACGACCAAACCAATTAAATTCGCAGCCCTATGGCTGACCGCTTGCGGCTCATAACCTTGAACAGTTAAGTAACTCTATTAAAAGAACTTAGGCCAGTTCGTTTTGCAATTTTGCCTGCGCGATGACCGGACGGGCGTTCGAGGTCTATTGGCACCGCACTCTCGAAGTTGCAAGCCCAGTTCAGTACTTCAGGCCCCCACAAGCGGGTAACGGGCTACAGTCAGCTGGTCAGAAACTCTGGTGAGGCTTTTTGGGCCGAATGGAATCGGCTGACGAACTACTCGGGGGGCTCTTTCTTCCGGCGAGACAGAAAGCGCTGGAGAAAACTGGCGCCTCTTTTCCGATAGCTTTCAATCCCTGCTCTCAAGAAAACCTCGCAGATTTGCGCCACAC
>Ga0137418_10007371_pt1 | contig 10111 bp, 6 predicted proteins | sample CZODoug3_1_2_16f_FD_122242 | JGI IMG/M metagenome (GOLD analysis project Ga0137418, IMG submission 122242) | Vadose zone soil fungal communities from Angelo Coast Range Reserve, California, USA - CZODoug3_1_2_16fungal (Hybrid Assembly) | ecosystem: Environmental > Terrestrial > Soil > Vadose... | reverse complement strand
AGCAACCCAACTATGCCCGCCACCCCCACGCTTATTCAGGCTGAGAGTGTGTTTCGGGAATATCGGCTGGGCGAAACTGTCATCCGCGCCGTCGACGATGTCTCCCTCACCGTTAAAAAAGGCGAATTCCTGGCACTTTTGGGAAGCTCCGGATCGGGCAAGTCAACGCTGTTGAGCATAGTTGGGTTGCTCAATTGTATTACGGATGGAAGACGCAGAAGTTACGCGGTTTTCTTGGCCCCGTAAAGCGATCCGCCAAGCCTAAATCGAGCGAGCCAATGTGTGTGGACAGGCATTTCCCACTAAGAAAACTCCTTGGACCAGGAAAGCCACCTGCTACTTTTGTTTGATATGAACGGGCTCAAGCAGTTTGAAATCGAGCGCCGTCTCCGCAGCTAGGGTGATGTCGCGATTGCCAGTGAATCCTGCACCACCGGTACCCGCCGCCGCACCGATCAACGCACCGATCGCAGCGCCCTTGCCGCCGCCAGCGATCGCCCCGATACCAGCTCCTCCGGCAGCGCCGCCGCCCACCATGACCGCCGTGCGCTTGCCTTTTCCCTTGCTGGATGTCACGGCAGCAGAAGTCTGAATTTCATGATCCTTCCCGTGGACAGTGACGCTCGTGAGCTTGAGGACCAGCAGGGCACCGCCCTTGAATCGGCCCGCAGCTTTCGCCTCCTTTACGACTCCCTCGGCACGAGCACCCTTGGGTATGGCGACCTTTCCTTCGACTTCGACGGGAGATTCGACGGTTGCAGAGAACCTGTCTCCAGCCTTGCTGGTTTTCGAACTTATGGTTTGATCCAAAATCACAGCGATAACGGTGTCCGCAGGAACGACCAGCGGTTTCGGCTCAATGGCGTTTTTCACAGCGGACTTCGCCGCCTCTGCTATGGACGGAGAAGAGTTAGCGTCCGGAGCGGATTGCTGGTCGGCCGGCTTTTGGCACCCAGCGACAAGCCCACCAATAGAAAAAGCACACAGGGAAACCGCAGCGAGACGGCGATTCATCAAATCCTCCAATGGGCTGGGAATGTTTATTCCTTAAATGTACGCTCATCTGTTATGAAGTCAATTTGGTATGCGCAAATTCAAAACGACGGTTTCTTCCCAATCTGGTATCTCTTGCAGACTCCGTGCCACGTGAATTGCACCGTTTCGGATTTGATTAGGAGAATCCAATCTTGCCGACTGCGATTCGTACTCTCCCAAGTCACGAAGAACCAAGAGAATCAACGCATTGAGAAGGAGCTCGTGCTAGGCGGGCGAGATCAGTCGACTGAATCACGCAGCGGACTATGATTCTGCCTTGGTACACGGCTTGCACCAGCTTTTCACGGCATGCGCTGCTTATTCGCGATCCTGTTCTTCAAGTTTCAAACGAGGGCCGATGGATCTCGAGTCCATCGGGAAGCCCAGCAGGTTCACCTAGACGATGCGGGAAAATGGAACGCTGGTGCGAGCTGACACATGCCGTATTTGCGGTTTATGAGAATGAAACACGCCAAGACGAAAGGCAGCTTTCAAGACGCGGGGGCCAGGGTCCTCCGAACGAACTTTCGGAAGATCGAGCGCCGTGAATGGTGGTTGTGGGTAGCCGCGGCGATCATCACGCTGCTACTCACAATCGCGCTGGCTTCATTTCTGCTCCCGAATTCGTCGACGCCCAAGGACTTCCATGCCTTATATATTCTTCCGCAGGCCGTGCGAGGCCTCGTGGCCCTCGTTTTCTTGTTCGATCTGTACACGATTTATCAGCATCTCAGCCCAAAGGAATTTGCTTTGCTTGAATTCCTGATGCGCCACGAGGGCCAGCACGTTTCCCGCACCGCCATTGTTGAGCAGGTCTGGAAACTCAATTTTGATACGATGACGAGCGTCGTCGACGTGTACATCAATTATCTTCGCCGCAAGGTGGATTCCGGATACGACCGGGCCCTGATTCGAACGATCCGGGGCGTTGGCTATCAGATCGGCGGCAACGGCCAGCACGCTTAGTTGAGATGAGGATTGATTGCCCGCCTGGGAACCGAATTCAAATTTCCATCGAGCGAAATTATTTTTGAACGCGGCCTTGCGCCAAGTTTGCTATCCTACGCCGCGTGAAATCCCAATTCCTGATCGATACCGACACCGCTTCCGATGACGCCGTGGCCTTGATCATGGCTCTCCGCGCGCCTGCTATCCGCGTGCTGGCAATTACCACGGTTGCCGGAAACGTGGCCGTTCAGCAGGCCACACGCAATGCGCTCTACACCGCGGAACTTTGTGGCGCGGACGTTCCGGTCTTCATGGGCGCGGAGAAACCACTGCATCGCCCGCACCAGAGCGCGGACTGGTTCCATGGCCGCGATGGGCTGGGGGACCACGACTACCCGGCTCCAAGCAAGGCGCCCGAAAAACAGCACGCCGCCGAAGCGATTGTTGCGACGATCGAAGCCCATCCGGGCCTCGTATTGGTGACCTTGGGACCTCTTACGAATGTTGCTTTGGCCTTGCAGCGAAATCCCGCCATTGCCGCCAAGGTTGGCCGCTGTGTGGTCATGGGCGGCGCGCCGTGCTGCGAAGGGAACGTGACTCCGGCTGCCGAGTACAACATTTGGTGCGACCCTGAAGCAGCGCGAATCGTGCTGCGCAGCGGATTGCCGGTGGAGCTGGTGGGTTGGCACCTCTGCCGCGGTGAAGCCGCGTTAAACCCGGACGAGATTAAATATGTGCTGAGCTTTGGCACACCGCAGGCGCGCTTCGCCATTGAATGCAACAGCCGAGCTCAAGAAGCGTACTTCGAACAGACTGGCGAGCATGGAATTTCGTTGCCGGATCCTGTGGCCATGTCTATTGCGCTGGACTCTGCGATTGTCACGCAGCAAAGCGAGAACTATGTGGACGTGGAGACGTCCAGCGAATTGACTTTGGGCATGACCGTGGTAGACCGCCTCAACGTTGCAGCCAACGACCGAAATCGAGCGGTTTGGGCCCCCATTTTGGATCGAGGCAAGAAAACCAAAGTCTACTGGACCATCGATAATAAGCTGTGGAAGCAAGCCCTCTATTCCACGCTAAGGTAGCACTTTCATGCCGTCCCTGGCCTAACGTACAGATATCACACAACTTATTCAAAATAAGGAGGCTAGCTTCGACTTACCCCGAGCCACTTGGCCCGATTGCACCCCCGATGGCAACTTTTTTCCCAATGTGGGGTTCTATCCCATGGGAGCCATAATTATTTGATGTTACGCTCCCATCGGCTAGAACGTCTCATTAGAGGGCCAAAGCGGCCCACGTCCAGACCGAGGACAGGGGATTCGTCATGAAGACGATGACATTTACCGGTAGGGGCAGCTTAAGCCTGGTGCTTTTGTGTTTAGCCAGTCTTCTGAGTATTGCGGCTCCGAAGGCGCAAGCGGACGAAGAAAAAGATCCCCCAACGCGCGTCGCGCGCATCAGCTATGTTGACGGTTCCGTATCCCTGCAACCCGGCGGGGAAGGTGACTGGGGTAGCGCGGCCAGAAACCGTCCGATCACTATCGGCGACAAGCTTTGGGTGGACAAAGATTCTCGCGCCGAACTGCAAGCCGGCACCGCCTCCATCCATCTCGGCAGTATGACTGCTCTCTCCTTCCTGAACCTTGACCAGGGCATCACGCAGATGCGCCTTGCCGAAGGCAGCATCAACTTCCGCGTCAGTGAATTGCGCGAAGGCGACCTCTACGAAGTGGACGCTCCGAATCTAGCTTTCACCGTGAAGCAGGCTGGGGCATTTCGCATTGACGTGGATGAAACCGGCGATTCCGCCCGCGTGACCGTGATCCGCGGCGAAGGGGAAGTTGCCGCCGGCGGCAAGACCTATGAAGTGCACTCCGGTGAACGCGGAGAATTTACCGGCACGGACAACGTCGACTACATTATGGACAAGGCTCCCGGTCCGGACGGCCTCGACCGCTGGGCCGCTGACCGCGACCTGAAGGAAGACAACTCGATTTCCGGAAAGTATGTTTCGCGCGAAACGCCTGGCTACAGCGATCTCGATGACAACGGTACGTGGCAGGATGAGCCGCAATATGGCCATGTCTGGTATCCCAACGATGTCGCCCCGGACTGGGCTCCTTACAGCAATGGCTACTGGAACTACGTCGGGCCTTGGGGCTGGACCTGGGTTGACTACTCTCCATGGGGTTTCGCTCCCTACCACTATGGCCGATGGAACTATTTTGGCGGAAGGTGGGGCTGGTGCCCCGGCCCGATCTTTGGTCCCCCGATCTATGGGCCTGCCTTTGTGGGTTTCTTAGGCGGCGGTTTCGGATTTGGAGTTGGCTGGTTCCCGCTCGGCTTTGGCGAACCGTTTTTCCCCTGGTTCCACTGCCGTCACGAGTTCTTTGAGAGGATCAACGAACGGAATACTTTCATCCGCAACAGAAATGTTTTCAACACCAACGTTCGCAACGTCAATTTTGTGAATGCGCACAACGTGCATGCGGTGACCACGGCCAATCGTAACGCCTTCATGAACGGTCAAGCCATCAATCGCGGAGCCACACACCTGACGGCAGCCTCTTTGAGAGGCGCGCAAGTTACCAACTCCGTCGGGATCAAGCCGACGCAGCACAGCTCGCTCGGCTCGGTAAACATCAGATCGCATGTCGCCACGCCGTCAGCGGCGGTTCAGAACCGCACAGTGATCGCGCGCACGGCACCGGCGCAAGGTGCATCCCAGGCGCGTGTTCGCACGCTCAATAGCGCTGGCCTGCCTTCGGGCCGCGTTGGCAACAGGCCTGCAAACAGCACCATGAATCAGCGGGCGGTCACGCCGAATGCGCCATCGCGCAACGCGCCTGCGATGAATGGCCGTCCGGGCAACATGCCCAACACTTCCGGGATGACTTCCCGGCAGCGAGAGCTGTCGCAGAGCCGGCCGCCTTCGTCCGTGACGAACTCCAACCGGACATCAGCCGCCGCTACGGGCAACAATACCTCGCAGCGCGCGGGTAATGGCCCACGCACCTGGGCAGCGCAGGGAAATACAACTGATCGGGGCCGCGCTCCGGCAGGTTTCGGAAGCTCGAATCAGCCGGGAAGCTCACGGGCGCAAACAACTCGCGAGACTCAAGGCAATCGCCCTCCATGGGTACGCGGCGATTCACAGTCAGGAGCGGTCGGCGGCCAGGCATCGCGGCCTTCGACGCCAAGCTACAGCGGTGGCCGCCCAAGCTCTTCCGACAACAGCCGCTCTTACCAGCCACCGCAGCGGACGTACAACAACACGCAGTCCTACGGGGGGAACCGCGGCTACTCGCAGCCTCGGTCGTACAATCCACCTCCGAGCCAGTCTTACTCGTCGCCGCGGACGTACTCCGCACCCAGCCGTAGCTATCCCGCTCCGTCACGCTCCTACTCCGCCCCAAGCGGTAGCTATGGTGGTGGAGGCGGTTATAGCGGCGGGGGCGGTGGTGGTGGCAGTTCTCGCGGCGGTGGTAGTAGTGGCAGCGGATCCCGCGGCGGTGGCAGTAGCGGCGGCGGGGGTGGTTCTCGCGGTGGCGGTGGTGGCTCCCGCGGCCCTCACTAATTTGCTTTGTCGCTCACAGGCCCGCTTCTGATTACCGCAGCGGGCCTTTTTCATTTTGTTCTGATTATCAAATTTTGCCGATTCGCGACTAGCATCAAGCTCTGCTGTGCAAAAGCCCCGCTCTCTTCTATTCAGTGCGTTACGGCTTGAATGTGAGAAAGGCAATCGCTGCGCCATGCTTTGCCTTCCACGCGCCGCAACTCTTCCTTCTGCCGGGTGTTACATCTACAGACGCATCTCATCTCAGGCATTTCCTGTTTCGACATGGGAGGAAAGCCAGGCGAATGCTAGTCAAGAACGAAATGCTAGAGTTTGAATTGAGCTCAGGCCGTTCACGTTGCGATGTGAAATCTCGCGGCGCACGTGAAAGACAGCCGCTCAGTTTCAGGAGAGACTTCGATATGAGAAATCATGTGCTCAAATTAACGAGCCTTCTCAGCGTGGCGCTGGCGGTGGCTCTTTTTGTGCCGCAACACGCCGCAGCCGATGATGACGAGGATCCGCCAAGCCGCGTGGCACGACTGAGCTACGCTAACGGTACGGTTTCGTTTAATCCGGGGGGCACCGACGATTGGGTCTCCGCGGTCGTCAACCGACCCATCACCACCGGCGATAAGCTTTGGACCGACAACGGCGCCCGCGCCGAGCTGCACATCGGCTCCGCGGCGATCCGCCTCTCCGACAACACTGGGTTTTCATTCTTGAATCTGGATGACCGCATGGCGCAGATCCGGCTCACGGAAGGTACTATTAACGTGCGCGTGCGCCGTCTCGAACAGGACGAAACTTTCGAAATCGATACACCCAACCTTGCTTTCTCCATCCTTCGTCCGGGCAACTACAAGATCAACGTCAACGAAGCGGGCGATGCCACCGTTGTTGTTGTGCGCGACGGTGAAGGCGAAGTCACCGGTGGTGGCTCCGCTTATGCCATGCATCCTCGGGAAACCGGCACCTTTGCCGGGATTGACCAGCTCGACGCCGACATTCAGAGATTCGATAACGATGACGACTTCGACCGCTGGTCTCGTGACCGCGACCGTCGCGAAGATCGTTCGCAATCCTCGCGTTACGTCTCCTCCGATGTGATTGGTTATGAAGATCTCGATGACAACGGTGGCTGGCGCCCCACTCAAGAATATGGCACCGTTTGGTTTCCACACACCACCATCGTCGGTTGGGCTCCTTATCGCTATGGCCACTGGGTGTGGATTTCGCCCTGGGGCTGGACCTGGGTAGATGATGCTTCTTGGGGCTTTGCGCCATTCCATTACGGCCGTTGGGTTACGGTCGGCGGCGTTTGGGGTTGGGTGCCATGCGCGCCTCGCGCGGTCGTAGGTGTCGCCTACGTGCGCCCGGTTTACGCCCCCGCGCTTGTCGCGTGGGTCGGCGGGCCACACTTCAGCGTCGGCATAGGAATTGGAGGAGGCGGTGGGGTCGGCGTGGCCTGGTTCCCGCTTGGGCCGCGTGAGGTGTTCGTGCCTTCTTATCACGTAAGCCGCACTTACGTTACAAACGTGAACGTCTCCAATACGACGGTGAACAACACGGTTGTCAACAATTACTACAACAACGTGGTCGTCAACAAGAACGTCACCAACATCAAGTACGTGAACCAGACCGCGCCGAATGGGGTAACCGCCACATCGCAGCAGAATTTCACGTCGGCGCAGCCTGTCGGACGAAACATGATGAGGGTAGATCGCCGGGAAGTTGAGTCTGCGCAGGTCAATCCGACTACGCCGACGGTCGCGCCGCAACAAAGAAGCGTACTTGGCGCCGGCGCTTCTGGTGCGGCAAGACCTTCAGCGAGGTTTCAGGAACGCTCCGTCGTGGCTAAGACGCCACCGCCCCCTGCTCCTGTATCTTTCGTGAGGCAACAGCAGGCCATTCAAGCCAATGGAGGCAGGCCGCCGGCCGTCTCTCAAATGCGTCAAGTGCAGACGCAGACCGAGAACGGGCAACAGGCTCGTCCGAACATCAAAATCGCACCACCCTCCCAGCCTGCGACTCCGCAAAACGCCCGTTCCAGCGGGTCCGGTCAGCCACAGAACAACAACGGTAATCGTCCGGGTCAGCCACAAACGAATGTTCAGCCCAACGTACAAAACAATTCGAACAGGCCGCCGGCCTCCAATGACGCCGGGCGACAGCCACAAGGCAATCAACCGGGAAACTCCCCCACAAACAATGGCCGAAACAAGTCGTTTAACGACCGTCCTCCGATCTCAAGGCCGACCGGAGGAAATCCGAACTCCACTGTGAACCCGCAGCTCGAGCAGAAGCACCAGCAGCAGCAGGAACAACTCCGCCAGAGGCAGGATCAGGAGCGCCAGAAGATCGAGCAGAGGCAGATCCAGGAGCAACAAAAGGCTCAGCAGAAAAATGCCGAGGACGCCAGAAGGCAGCAAGTCAACCAGAGACAACAGCAGCAGTCCCAGCAGATCGACCAGAGACAGGTTCAGCAGCAGCAAAGGGCTCAGCAGACAAATGCTGCGGACGCTAAAAGGCAGCAAGTCGAGCAAAGACAACAGCAGCAGCTCCAGCAACTCGAGCAAAAACACGGGCAGGAGCAGCAGAAGCTGGAGCAAAAACAGCAGCAGGAACGCCAGAAGCAGCAGGCACCCCCGAAAGACAAGGCCTCCAGCAAGCCGCCGAAGGACGACAAGCCTCCGCACCGCGGCTAGACCGCTACTTTGCGAACATCATCCCGGGCGGGCGCTTGTTGAAAATCAAGCGCCCGCCCGTTTTCTTGATTTCGCGTATCTTCACAGGTGAAAGGTTTTGCTGTGTCGCGTAAGATTCCTTCTCTGCGCTCATGGCGAAACGATTAAAATCCCGCTCCTCATCCGCTGACAGCCCGGCCGCATCTCCGGAGTTGCGGCTGTTTCGAATTCCAGGCATTCCAGAGATTCGTCCCGGCAATGATCTCGTCAAATGCGTGGCCAGCGCCGCAACTCGAGCCGCAATTCACTTCGAAGACGGCGACATCCTTGTCATCGCTCAGAAAATTGTCTCAAAGGCGGAAGGTAATCTCGTTCGGTTGGCAAGCGTAAAGCCTTCCCCGGAAGCTCTCGCGATCGCCGGGCGCCTGAAAAAAGATCCTCGAGCCATCGAAGTCGTCTTGAGGGAGTCGCGGCGCATCGTCCGCAGCGATCATGTGCTGATCTCCGAAACGCGCCACGGTTTCGTCTGCGCCAACGCGGGCGTCGACCATTCGAACGTTCCCGGCAACGATGTGGTGACTTTGCTCCCGCGAAATCCAGATCGCTCCGCAAAAATGCTCGCTGCCGAGCTCCGCAAGCGAACGCGCAAACGCATCGCCGTCATCATCAGTGACACCTTCGGCCGCCCCTGGCGCCTTGGACTGACGAACGTCGCCATCGGCGCGTCAGGCGTTCCGGTCCTTCTCGATTTGCGCGGTTCGCGGGACCGACACGGCAAGTCTCTGACAGCAACGATTCTCGCGGTCGCCGACGAACTCGCCGCCGCTGCCGGCCTCCTAATGGACAAGTCCGGGGGCTTTCCCGTTGTACTGATTCGTGGCTATCGCTACAAACCCGTGTCCGAGCCGGCGGCCCGCATCGTCCGTCCCGCCGTCGAGGATTTATTCCGCTAATCTCCTCTTCTCGGCGTTCTCTGGGCTCTCTGTGTTAAATTCATTCTGCCAATCTCTGCCGCGAAGACCATGACCATTCAGCCCCACGACGCTCCCGTTCACCCCGCCATGAATCCTGAAGTCGATGAGTCACTCGCTCGTGCGCGCGAGGGCGCCTCTGTCGACCGCGAAGCCGCCCTTCTCATTGCGGAGCAAGCTCCCTTGTCAGCCCTGCTCGCCGCTGCCACGGAAATCCGCGCCGCCGGGAAAGGAAATGTCGTCAGTTTCTCAAAAAAGGTCTTCATCCCACTGACCACCCTTTGCCGCGACTATTGCAGCTACTGCACTTTTCGCAAGGATCCGGGCCAGCCCGGCGCTCACTTCATGACGCCGGATGAAGTCCTCGCGCTTGCCGAACAAGCCCGCCAAGCAGGCTGCAAGGAAGCTCTCTTCAGCCTCGGCGATCAACCCGAACGAATCTTTCCCGAGGCCAGCGAATTCTTGAGCAAACAGGGTTTTACGCGCACGCTCGACTATCTGGCGGCGATGTGCGAACTCGTTCTGGAAAAAACAGGTCTGCTCCCGCACGCCAATCCCGGCGTCATGGACCGCGCCGCCCTCACGCGTCTGAAAGCTTCGAACGCCAGCGTCGGCATGATGCTCGAAAACGTCAGCCCGCGCCTGATGCGCGATGGACTGCCGCACGCCAAGGCCCCAGACAAAGTGCCTGCGCTGCGTCTCCGCACCATCGAAGAAGCGGGGAAGCTCTCCATCGCCTTCACCACTGGAATTTTGATTGGCATCGGCGAAACCATGGAAGAACGCATCGACTCTCTCTTTGCGATTCGAACGCTCCACGAAAAATACGGTCACATTCAGGAAGTCATCATTCAGAATTTCCGCGCCAAGCCGGAAATTCCCATGGCCGCGCACCCGGAGCCGTCTCT
>Ga0137418_10007369_pt1 | contig 10113 bp, 8 predicted proteins | sample CZODoug3_1_2_16f_FD_122242 | JGI IMG/M metagenome (GOLD analysis project Ga0137418, IMG submission 122242) | Vadose zone soil fungal communities from Angelo Coast Range Reserve, California, USA - CZODoug3_1_2_16fungal (Hybrid Assembly) | ecosystem: Environmental > Terrestrial > Soil > Vadose... | reverse complement strand
CTTCTCATCCACCACGAAGTCGCCCGTGTAAATCTTCGGCTCTCCAGGCGGTACCTCGATCTCTTCGCCTTTCTCGAGTTTCGGGATAATGCGGTTCACCCGGTCGTACTTGTCGGTCGACTCTTCGCTCGCGCCGCTGATGATGAGCGGGGTACGGGCTTCGTCAATCAGGATGGAATCCACTTCGTCGACAATGGCGAAGTTGTGCACGCGCTGCACGCAATCCTTGAGGTCGAACTTCATGTTGTCGCGCAGGTAGTCGAAGCCGAATTCGTTGTTGGTGCCGTACGTGACGTCGGCCGCGTAGGCTTCGCGCCGCTCCTCGTCGTCGAGATCGTGCACGATCACGCCCACGCTGAGCCCGAGGAACCGATAGAGCTTGCCCATCCACTCCGAGTCGCGCTTGGCCAGGTAGTCGTTGACGGTAACGACGTGCACGCCGCGTCCGCTTAGCGCGTTGAGATACACGGGGAGGGTTGCGACCAGCGTCTTACCTTCGCCGGTCTTCATTTCTGCGATCTTGCCCTGGTGCAGCACCATGCCGCCGACCAGTTGCACGTCGAAGTGACGCATGTTCAGAACGCGCCAGCTAGCTTCGCGCGCGACTGCGAAGGCTTCGACCAGCAGTTCGTCGAGAACTTCCTTCAGGGCTTCGCTCTTTTCCGTTTCGATTTGCTTGACGCGGTCGGGGTCCCCCTCAGGTTCGTCGACGATGTGGCTGAGACGTTCCTGTACACGTGCGCGGAATTCGTCGGTCTTGGTGCGCAGTTCGGCGTCCGACAGCTTCTTCATGGCGGGTTCAAGCGCGTTGATGGCCTCAACTTGCGGCATCAGGCGCTTTACTTCGCGCTCGTTTTTGGTCCCGAAGACCTTGGCTACTAAGGCATTAATCAAATCGCAATTCCTTCAGAGGACGCGTATTCCCCCCCAGCATACGGGCTCGTTTAAGCCTAGCACATTGGACGCGGGAAGAATTGCGCGGTTAGATGGGGTTGGACGTTCATATTCCGTTACACGAAAGGATTCTCAACCGTCAGAGCGCCAAATCGCTGGCCATGCTGCAAATCCTCGCTATAAAGAATCCTGCAGCCACTTTGAAGTGCCGCAGCCACGATCAAGGAGTCGAACCAACTGAACTGGTGCGCGGCCTGCAGTCGCAGCGCTTGGATTGTCAGCGAGGGCGCCCAAGATACGGCGACCATGGGAAACAGCGCGGTGAGCAGGAACGATTCCAGATCAGATCTCGCTATCGAGACGCGGAAGCCCCGTAACGCAACATTGATAAATTCCTGCACTACCTGATAACTGATGAGCGACTGCTTTTCGGCGACCCCGCCTGCGATCAAGGCTTGGGCAATTCGTGCTTTCTTGGGATAGGTGTGGTCAAAGGCGTAGACAATGACGTTCGTGTCCAGGAAAGATTTAGCGTTCATTCATCTCGTCCCGCGTGAACTTCCGGCCGGCATTGACGTATTTCAGTTTCTTGAACAAGGCTTCGACTTCTTCCCGGCTGACACTGCGCGAGGCATACCAGTCGAGCCACTCTCGGAAGGCGTCATTGAGCGTCTTGTGTTCACTGCGGGCGACCTCTCGGGCGCGATCGATCTGGTTTTCGTCGGCACTAAAAGTGATATTTCGCACGAACATAGTGTACACGAGAACAGTGTTCCAGGAAAGACCTCGCAACGGTGTAACTCATCTTTCGAGGGTCTTGAAGAAGGTGGCTTCTCTGCTCAGCTCTATTTTTCAGGTATATTTTCCCCGCCCCTCATGCCTACATTCTACGATCAGTTTGTCGCCTGCGAAGAGCGCTGGCCCCGGAACGTTGCCCTCGAAATCCAACGCCACGACCAGGTCGAGAGCTACACCTACTCAGAAACGCGAAAGATGGCCGAATCCGTGGGCCGGTGGCTCACGGAAAAGAAGCTGGGTGCGGGCGCGCGGGTGGCAATCTTCGCCGACAATCATCCGCGCTGGGTCACGACGTATCTGGGAGCGATCGCTTCTGGCTGCACGGCCGTGCCGCTCGACACGGCTTTTCACGCCGACCAGGTCACCAAACTGCTCAAGGATAGCGACGCTTCCCTGCTCGTCACCGACGTCAAGCACCTGGCGATCGCGCAGCAGGCGGTCTCCGGACTTAAAGTCGAACTCGTCCTCACCGATCCGGCAAACTTGAGAAAAGATGATAACCAACCGCGCCGGATCGGTGATCTCGACAGCATGTTCGCCGCTGGACCAGGCGCGTTTCGTGCCGTTGAAGCACCTGCAGAGAACGTAGCCGCGCTACTTTACACCTCCGGCACCACCGCCGACCCCAAGGGCGTAATGCTCACGCACGCCAATCTTCTCGGAGAGGTCAATGCGGTATTTAGTCTCCTCAACATCGGGCCGGGTGATGCTCTGCTGGGCATCCTGCCAATGTTCCACGTGCTGGCGCAGATGGCGAATCTTCTGCTGCCGCTGGTGAAGGGTTCACGGGTGGTGTACCTCGAAACGCTCAACACAACAGAACTGCTGCGTGCGCTGCAGCAACGTCAGATCACCGCTTTCTGCGTCGTTCCGCAATTTTTCTATCTGATTCACGAACGCATTTTCAAAGAAGTCAGCAAGCGCGGAAGGATCGCCGAGTCGCTCCTGCGCACCCTGATGCGCCTGAACCTGTTTCTACGCAAATTCGGGATAAACGCCGGCAAATTGTTCTTTGGCAAGATCCACGAGACCTTTGGCACGCGGATGCGATACCTCATCACCGGCGGCTCTCGCTTCGATCCGGTGGTCGCGCGCGACTTGCAGGCCTTTGGCATTGACCTGATGAATGCGTACGGCCTAACCGAAACGACAGGGGGCGCCTTCGTCAATCCGCCTGGCCACGTGGTAATCGGATCAGTAGGTCCGCCGCTGCCCACCTTGGAAGCGAAGATACTCGACCCCCAACCAGAGGACGAGGGGGGGCCCCCGGTGGGGGAAATCCTGATCCGCGGCCCCATCGTGATGAAGGGCTACTGGAATCGCCCCGACGCGACCGCTGCGGTATTGCAGGAGGGCTGGCTCCACACCGGGGATCTCGGCTACTTTGACTCGCACGGCAACCTGTTCATCACCGGCCGACGAAAGGAAGTGATCGTCCTGGCCAACGGGAAAAATGTTTATCCGGAAGAGATCGAGGCACACTACCTGAAGTCGCCGTTCATCAAGGAACTGTGCGTGATGGGAATGGAGGCCAAGCCGGGAGAGCCCAGCTCCGAACGTCTGTACGCGGTGGTTGTGCCAAATTTCGATGTGCTCAAGCAACGAAGGATCGTCAACGCCAAGGAAGTGATCCGCTTCGATATCGAGAGCCTGTCGCAGCAGATAGCATCCACCAAGCGCGTCGCTGCTTACCAGATCTGGCAAGAGGACCTGCCTCGCACCACCACGCGCAAGCTGAAACGTTTCGAGATCGAGAAGCGGGTGCGTGCAAACCAGGCACGCGGGGGCGCAGTGGGTGAAGGAGACATCCCAGCGCAGAAGCCGCTGACCGCCGAAGACACCGCGTGGCTCGAGCAACCCGACGTGCAGCGCGGGCTCAAGATCATTCGTGAGCATGCGCGGAATGCGCCCGAGTCGCTTCGGCCGACGGACAATCTCGAACTCGACCTGGGACTGGATTCGATGCAGCGCGTGGAACTGCTGGTCGCGCTTGAAGAAGCGTTGGGCGGCGACGTCGACGAAGGCCAACTGGTCGAGGTCTACACCGTTCGTGACCTGGTAAGCGTGGTGCTCGAAAGCGCGGCCAGCGGAAAGAGCGTTTCCCCGCGCGTGCATTTTGCCGGATGGAAGGCGGTGCTGCACGCGGATCCCGCGGATCCCGAAGTGACCGATCTGGCGATGCCTCATCCAATGGCCGAGGCCTTCTGGTATTTCGTATCGCGCCTCGCACAGCTCATTTTTCGGGACCGTTTTCAGTTACTGGTTGAGGGGCTCGACAAGATCCCGCGGGAAGGCACTTATATTCTGTCGTCCAATCACCAGAGCTATCTCGATCCTCTGGTACTGGCGGCGGTCGTTCCCTGGAATGTGTTTGTGAATCTGTTCGCAGTTGGGACCAGCGAGATATTCGGCAACGGAATTATGCGCCGGATCGCCCGCGCTCTGCGCGTGGTTGTGGTCGATCCAGACGCTAATCTGGTGCCCGCCATGCGCGCGGGCGCATTCGGCTTGGGGCACGGGCGCAGTTTGATTCTCTATCCCGAGGGCGAACGCAGTATTGACGGGACTCCACGCAACTTCAAGAAGGGCGCCGCCATACTCTCCGTTCATCTGCAGGTGCCGATCGTGCCCATCGCGATTGAGGGCTTCCATGATGCGTGGCCGCGGGGGAAGAGATTCCAAAAGTTCGTGCCTCTGAAGATGAAAATCGGAGATCCCATCTACCCGCCTCCGGAATCCGAGGCCTCGGAAGAAACCTACTCGCGACTGATTGACAGGGTGAGGGACCGAGTGTTGGAGATGTGGAAGGGGTTGCGCGGGGAGCATGACGAGAACCCGCCCGTGGCAAAAGCAGCGGACTGAGTTCATGGAGCGCGGGCACTCCTGCCCGCGTTCACTTCGCTCGCGGATGTGTCTGGTCGTACACCGCCAGCACGTGCTTCATGGAGAGTTGTGTGTAGCGTTGCGTAGTCGAGAGCCGCTCGTGACCGAGCATCTCCTGGATCGCGCGCAGATCGGCGCCTTCTTCCAACATGTGCGTGCCAAAGGCATGCCGCAGCGTGTGGGGATGCACGTCGGGCGAGAGTCCCTTGGCCACGGCGATTTTCTTGACGATCCGCCCGACGCTGCGCACCGTCAATCTCCCTCCCCGCTGGTTGAGCAGCAGGCCCGGATTCGTCCTGCGCGAATCCGCCAGCACTTTCTGTCGCGCAGGTAAATACGCAGCCAGCGCCGCAGCGACTGATCCCCCGAATGGCACGTACCGCTCTTTCTTTCCTTTGCCGCGAATCAGGATCGCTTCCGCGCTGACCCGAATGTCTTCGAGATTGATGCCGATCAATTCCGAATTGCGAATCCCACATCCGTAGAGCAATTCGAGCAGCAGGCGGTCGCGCTCGGGGAACGCAGCGACCTCGGGCATCTGGCCATCGAGAACGCTGTTCATCTCCTCGATAGTGGGCACGCGTGGCAGTTTCTTGGGCAGTTTTGGAGTGGATACCAGCTTCGCGGGATTCTGCTCGACCACGCCTTCCTGCGCCAGCCAGCGATAAAGGGAACGTACCGCCGCCAGCGATCGCGCCACCGAAGCCTTGCTCAGTCCTTTTTGGTAGAGATGCGACAAGAAGCCTCGGATCGCCACATGGTCGATCGCCTTCCAGTCGCGGGAACCCATGTAGCCGGAGAAGCTCTCAAGGTCGCCAGCGTAGGCCTTGATGGTGTGCCCAGAAGCATTCCGTTCGCGCAGTACGCGCAGGAACTGATCGACGGCCTTCTCGATAGTGGTGCGCTTGTTCTTGTCGTTCATGACGTCAAGCAGGCTCGATTCGCCACAGCGGCGCCCAGCCACAGAGGAACAATCGCTTCATCATTTTCGATCCACTCTGACTGCCGATTTTCGATCGCCAATCGGCGATCGGAATCCAAAATTCTAAGCCTTCGCTTTCGCCCGTGGATGATGCTTCTGATACACCGTCTTCAGCCGATCGAACGCCAGATGCGTATACACCTGCGTGGTCGAAATGTCCGCATGCCCGAGGATCGTCTGCACCGTGCGCAAATCGGCGCCGTTCTCCACCATGTGACTGGCGCAGGAGTGCCGCAGCATGTGCGGCGAAGCCGAACGGCCCGAAGGGATCGACGCCGCTTTTACCATTTGCCAGACGCGCTGACGCGTGAGCCTGTGAGCCCCGCGGGCCAAAAACAAGAATGGCGAACTCTTCCGCGCTGCCAATATTCTTCGCGGCTCGCTCAGGTACTCTGTCAAAGCGTCCTGAGCCGACTTCCCCAGCGGCACGATCCGTTCCTTGTCTCCTTTGCCACGCACTAGCATGTATCCCGTCTCGAGCTTCAGATCTTCCAGCTTCGCGTTGATGATTTCCGAGACCCGCAGGGCGCCTGCGTAGAAAACCTCCAGCATCGCCCGGTCACGTGCGGCGATCGCAACGCCGAGTTTGGAATCGGAAACCGGCTGGGGGCCGGTCAGAGTCTTCTCGATTTCGTCGCGCGCCAGCGCTTTCGGCAGCACCTTCCACTGCTTGGGGGAATCGATGTTGAGCGTAGGGTCGTGGTCGATCTTCTTATCGATCAGCAGGTGCCGGTAGAGGTGACGTAGCGCGGAAAGCTTTCGCCCTACCGAACGGCCGTCTACGGAATTCGAAAACAATTGCTGGATGAAGTCGCGGACATCGTTGCGCTGTGCCGTCGTCAGAAGGCGCTTATGTGGTCCCAGAAAGTCCGCGAACTGGGCGATGTCGGTTGTGTACGCTGCGATGGTCAGAGGAGCCAAGCCCTTCTCGACCTTGAGGTAATCGAGAAAGGCAGACATCACACGTGCGTTGGCCTCTGAGAGCTGGAGTGTGACAGACATGCCTTCAATTTCGCAGCGGCAAATTTCAAGTTTCAATACCCAGTATGCCCGTTATCGGACACTGAGTACAGTGTCTGAATGGGTCCTGCTGAATATGGCGCGGACACTCCTGTCCGCGCTACGCCAGTCATCGGCACCCCCCCAAGAATAGCCGGGCTTTTAGCCGAGAAAAAACAGATTCCTCACCATCCGCCGCGTTCGGGGACGGGATGACGAGGGCTTTCCCTTGGAGGGGTGATTCCAACTGCCAATACCGGATGAGGACTCTACGGGTCTGGCGACGCTCGAATTCACGCGGACAGTCGTGTGGGCGCCACACTATTTCCTGAAGCCGTCCAGCAATTCGCGTGCGTACATCGCTCCTTCCGGCGTCTCTTCGTGTTTGAAGTAGGCGAACACGTCGCGGCCATCGGCCAGATGTTGCTGGATACGGTCCACCATCGACTTGCGTTCCTCCGGCGGATAGTTCGGTTTACGGAAGCGGTAGTACACGAAATCTGCGTTCGCAACCTCCGGCGTCGTCATCTCCTCGGTCTCGGCCACGCACAACGCCGCATTGTGCGCCTTCAGGGATGCATAGGTCTCCTCGGCAAACCACGAGGAATTGCGAAACTCGAATGCCGCCTGCAAGCGATGTGGTAGCGCCTTCAGAAATTCCGCCAATAATTGCTGGTCGGCTTTGAGGTTTGGGGGCAACTGAAACAGGACCGGAGCGAGTCTGCCCGCGCTGGCCAGCGGCTCAATCGTGCCCAGAAAACGCGGTAGGAAATCTTCAGTCCCCTTCAACCGCTTGATGTGCGTGATGACCTGGTGCGCCTTGACAGTGAATCGGAATTCCGGGGGAGTCTCCACCATCCAGTTTTGCAAGGTCGACTCTTTCACGAGCTGTCGGAAAGTGAAGTTCACCTCGACCGCATTCAGTTGGGTCGCGTAGAAGTTCAGGAATTTCTTCTGCGCGAGCTTCTGGGGATAGAAATCCGGCCTCCAGCTTGGATAGGCCCACCCCGAGGTGCCTGCGAACAGTTGCGCCATAGTGCTAACGAGAATCAGAAACGATATTGATGGCAAACCACTTATCAGGCCGCCCCACTCGCGATCCGCGAACAAATCTAGCACAAGGCAGATGGCTGTTTGACAATAGTAACGTAAGTGTTACCATCAATCGTGGTCGAAGTCCTCCAATACCAGGATAGTGCCGGTCGTAGCCCTTTTGCCTCCTGGTTCGATGATCTCGATGCACCTGCGGCTGCAAAGGTGAATACGGCTGTGCCCAGCTTCGATGTGGGAACTGGTCCAATGTCAAAGCGTCGGTGAGGGAGTACATGAACGCAGGATTGATTTCGGACCTGGCGACAGGATTTACTTCGGAAAGGATGGTGATAGGGCGGTGATCCTCTCGGCAGGAGGCACGAAGAAGCGTCAAGACGCTGACATCAAAGAAGCGAAAGCCCGCTGGAGCGACTACAAACGACGTAAGAACATGGGGAAATGAAGATGGCCCTTACACGAAATTTTATGAAAACTGTTAAGGCACGGGCTGATCGTGATCCTGACTTTCGCAAGGAACTTCTCCGTGAGGCTGTCGAGGCTTTTCTTTCTGGCGACGTTGAAACGGGAAAAGCAATTCTGCGCGACTACATCAACGCCACGGTCGGATTTGTGCCCCTAGGGAAAACCCTCGAGATGGATCCCAAGAGTCTGATGCGCATGCTTGGCCCCTCGGGGAATCCCGAGGCTCAGAATCTGTTCGACATCATTGCTTACCTCCAAAAGAAGGAAGGGGTTCATCTGGAGGTAAGGGCTGCGGTGTAGACCTCATAGCAAGCTCGGTTCCAACCCCGCTCGAGACGCTTCGCGAATCCGAGCGGTTAAGGGCTAACCCACTCTGACTCTCCTCGCCTTCTTTCGAGCGGAACTCTCTCCCTTCTTTTTCTCTGCTAATCTTACCGGACGCTTCGGGCGTTCCTCCGCCTGCGCCGCCAAATCGACCGTTGTCGACTCCGCGCCCGCGGCCATGCCGCGCAAGTCCGGCAGCTTCTGTTTCAGCTTCAGCACGGGAGCGTGCAGGTCGCCCATTTGCTCGAAACGCTGCAAAACCTGGGGGGCCTCAAACACCAGCAGACTCGCGTCTTTCTTCTTTAGCGTCTGCTCGACTTCTTCCCACGTCACCGGCGTCGAGACCGTCGGACGCTCACGCGCACGCAAGGAATACACCGACACGGTGGTCTTGTGCTCATCGTTCTGGCTCCAGTCGACCAATACCTTCCCCTTCCGCAATTCTTTCTTCATGTCGGAAACGACCATCTTGGGATGATCATGCTCCAGTAGTCGCGCCAACGCGTGCGCGAATGGCTTGGTCACGTCATAGGTGGTGGGCGTGTTTAGTGGGATGTAAACCTGCAGCCCCTTCGATCCTGAGGTCTTCGGAAAACTCTCCAACCCCCAATATTCGAAGATCTCTCGTAGCCAAAGCCCCACTTGTGCACATTGCACGATATTCGCCGGCGGCCCGGGATCGAGGTCGAAGACCATCATGGTGGGACAATCGATGTCCGTTGCCAGTGCCAGAGATGGATGAATTTCGAGCGACGCCAGGTTCGCGAGCCAAGTGAGCGTAGGGAGGTCTTCCACCAACAGATAATTGATGTGCCGCCGGTTGTGCCGGCTCCAGATAGGCGCGGTCTTCACCCAGTCGGGACGATGCTTGGGTGCATTCTTCTCGTAAAAGTACTCGCCATCGACTCCGTCGGGATAGCGCTTCATGGTGACCGGCCGCCCCGCGAGGTGGGGCAGCAGCGCCGGAGCAATGCGCGCGTAGTAGTCGATCACCTGGCCCTTCGTGAATCCGGTGGACCGGTACAGCACTTTATCCAGGTTCGACAGGTTCAGGCGCTTGCCTCCCACTTCGACGGCGGGCGAGTTGCTCACGTTCCTCTCCTTCACATCGTCCGGTCAGATCTCGGACCGCTAGTAGTATAGTGGCGCTCCGCGGCCATCTGGGCGTGCATCCATACGATGCTTCCGGGCCCGCGGATGGAGACCAATTTCATGCCCACGTCCCGCCGTGAGTTTATCGCCGGCCTCGGCGCTCTGGCCCTTTTTCCAATCGAGCGCAGCGAACCCGACCTCATTCTGCACAACGCCAACGTGTGGACGGTGAACCCGCGCCAGCCGCGCGCCCAGGCGATTGCTATCTCGAACGGGAACTTTTACGCAATCGGCACCAACGAAGAAGTGCTCGCGCTCGCCGCCGGCAGCGCGAAAAAGATCGATCTCGGCGGTCATACCGTCCTCCCTGGCTTCATCGACGCGCACTCTCATCCCGCTGAGGCCGGCCTCGACCATCTCCGTATGGTCGACTGCGATCTACGCTCAATTGCAGACATTCTGGCTGCGTTACGCAAACAGGCTGCGAAGATTCCGCCGGGACAATGGGTGCTGGGCTTCAAATATGACGACACCAAGACCTCCGATGGCCGTCCGCTCACGCTCAAGGATCTGGACGAGGCGCTTCCCGACCATCCCGTCTTCGTCGAGCATCGCGGCGGCCACAC
>Ga0137418_10007368_pt1 | contig 10114 bp, 10 predicted proteins | sample CZODoug3_1_2_16f_FD_122242 | JGI IMG/M metagenome (GOLD analysis project Ga0137418, IMG submission 122242) | Vadose zone soil fungal communities from Angelo Coast Range Reserve, California, USA - CZODoug3_1_2_16fungal (Hybrid Assembly) | ecosystem: Environmental > Terrestrial > Soil > Vadose... | reverse complement strand
ACCTGATCCGCCCGCAGCAGCAGCGACGGCGGGATCGTGAGGCCGAGCGCCTTCGCGGTCTTCAGGTTGATGACCAGCTCGAACTTGGTGGGTTGCTCGATCGGCAGATCGGCTGGCTTCGCGCCTTTAAGGATCTTGTCGACGTAGGTGGCGGCGCGGCGGCCCAAGTCGGGAAGGCTGGCACCGTAGGACATCAGCCCCCCGCGATCGACGGCCTCCTTCAGCTGGTACATGGCGGGCAGCCGGGTTTCTGACGTGAAGGCAACGATTCGGCTCATGTAACGCTGATGAACGGCATCTGCGGTCATGAGAAGCGCAGATGGGGGGCTCTGCTTCATCGCGGCAAGCGCTTGCTCCAACTCCTCGCGACTCCGTGCTTCGACGGAGTGCAAGGTCACGCCCAAGGCTCGCGCTCCAGCTTGGACCTCGTTGAAGGAAGATTTCTGGTCGGGATTCGCGGGGTTCCAAAGAAACGCGACACGAGACATGTTTGGCACGGCTTCTTTCAGAAGCTCAAGCCGTTTGGCAGCCAGGCCTGGGCCAAGTGCCGTCACACCAGTGACATTCCCGCCCGGGTGCGCGAGGCTCTCGACGAGGCCGCTCCTCAGAGGGTCGCCAACGTGGGCCATGACAATGGGAATCGTCTTCGTCGCCTGCTTAACCGCCAGCGTTGCGGGCGTACCCCAGGTCACGATGATGTTCACGTTGAGCCGAACGAGCTCGGACGCGAGACCCGAGAATCGCTCGTTTCGCCCCTCAGAGCTTCGCTCCTCGAACGCGATGCTCTTTCCTTCCACGTAGCCGAGATCGCGAAGCCCCACCCGCAGGGGCTCCCAAGACGTCACGTCGCCAAGCAGCCCGATCCGCGGGATCGTCGTTGACGGCTGTGCCTCGGCGGCGCGCGGCGCGGCGAGGAGGCCCGCGACGGTCGTGGACAGGAATCGGCGTCGGTTCATGTGTCCGCGCAGAAGGTAAGCGAACGCCGTTCCTACGGCAAGGCATGCGGCGTCGTGTCGCAGGCAGACGCCGATCTGGTTGTCCCGCCTCAACACGGTCTACTACCAGACCGCGGAGGCGATGGAAGGCCGCAACGCGTTCGTCGACGGGCGCCCCGTCGATTTCCGGAAATTCCGTCGGCAGCCACGTGCGGGCACAAGCTACTTGACACGGGCCCCTCTTTTGCCAGATCCTCGCGCGCATCGAGCAGCTTGCGTGGCCTCCGACGTGACGAGCGGACAGCCTCGCGGCGCGTCGAACCAACGCGAGCGGGAGTGTCCCGGCTGAGAGTGTTCACGAGCGACAAGGCCTCGGCAGCTGCGGGATCAGCAGCACGCTGGCGCCGCAAGAGCGCGCCGTGTCGCCGATTGCGAATGGGCAGCCTCAGGGGCCAGGCTTTCCTATCGCGACTCGTCAGGCTGGACAAGGCAGAAAGGCAACGACAATGGCACGATTCAAAAACCACGTCCTCAGAGCGGTGTGGGGAGCGATCGCGCTGACGGCCACCTTGTCCATGACATCGCACGAGGCAGTCGCCGAGCACCCACACACAGGCACGGCGCCCATCACCATCATTAACCCGTTGCCGGTGCCGGTACGGAATGTTGATGAGCCAGGCCTGGCGCCCTATCAGGAGGGGCGAATCGGTACGTTCCTCGTCACGCCGTGCGCGTTCGCCAGTTGTTCAGTCAGTTTCAGCGCAGTCCCCGCCGGGAAACGGCTCGTTGTGACGCATATCTCTGGCCGCCTACAACTGCAGCACTCTCCCATCTTCCCGATCCTCGTGCGCCTCGTGCCTGAGTTGGGGGAACGGATTCCTGGTTTGGCTCCACCGCTGCGCTCGGACCCGGAGACCTGGCCGCTCGGCGATATCGGATTCGTCGAGAGCCTGCGCGACCCGGAGGTGCTGCGATTCTTTCTATTGAGCAGTCACTACCGAGGGCCCATCAACTATTCGTCGGTGCAGCTCGCGCAGGCGGACGAGACCCTGTTGGGGCTCTACCGCGCCCTCAAGGATGCGGACCATGGCGGAGCCGCCGACGCGGACTGGCTCGCGAGATTTCGCGGCGCCATGGACGACGATTTCAATACACCCGAGGCGCTGGCGGCCATGCAAGGCGTCGCGCGGGAGCTCAATCAGGCGAAAGCCGCGCGCGACCCGGCGAAGTCGGCCGACGCGGCGGCGACGCTGCGCGCCATGGGCGCGGTGCTCGGCGTACTGCAGCAGGATCCGGACACTTACCTGAAGCGCAGCGTGGGCGACCAGCTGATGTCCGATGCCGACGTCGAAGCGCTGCTCGCCGCGCGTCGGGCCGCGCGCGCCGCCAAGAATTTCGGCGAATCGGACCGCATTCGCGCGCAATTGACCGCCGCCGGAATCCTGCTCGAAGACAAGCCGGGCGGTGCCACTCAATGGCGGCGGGCGTAACTCAACGGCGGCGGGCGTTGGCCGCTCTCGAGACAGGCCGCTCTCAAGAACGCCGTGATGCCAGAATTCCCACGGCGAGACCCACGACCGCCGCGACTCCGATCACCTGCCAGGGATTATCGCGCACGAAAGTGTCGGTGCGCCGGCCCACCTGCTCGGCCTGAGTGCGGATTTGAGACGCCGTATCGGATACAGCGCTCCTGGCGGCCACCAGCGCGAGTTTGACCTTGGCGCGCACTCGGGCGATTTCGGGCGATTCGACATCCTTCAAGGCGTTGGTCAAATCCTCGACGCTGCTCAGAAAACTATTGAGTTGACCATTCGCGAACTCGCCCGCCTTGTGTGCGGTCGCTGATACGGATTCCATTTGTGCTCCTCGTTTGAATGAATTCGCCGCCCTAGGCGCGGCGTCCGACGCTCATCAAGAAACTGACCAGCGCGCCGATCAGAAAGACCACGAATAGTATCTTGGCGATACCCGCTGCGCCGACCGCGATTCCGCCAAAGCCAAAGAAAGCGGCAATCAACGCAATGATGAAGAAGACGACGGCATAGTGAAGCATGATCGTACCTCCTGCGACTGCAGCATCCTAAGCAGATGAGCGCAGTGTCCGGGAGCCGCCGCGCCAACGCAGTCGGAAGGCATCGTCGCCCTGTGTAGGACATAGCTCACGCCCGCGGGCTCGGGTACCCGGGTTTCTGCGATAATTCCCACGATGAAGACGCTGCTGATCGTGTATCACTCGATGACGGGAGGGACTTTGCAAATGGCAGAGGCGGCCGCCGCCGGCGCCCGCAGCGAGCCTGCATTGCGTGTGTCGCTGCTGCGCGCCGAGGATGCACGAGCGAGCGATGTGCTGGATGCCGCCGGCTATATATTTGCGACCCCGGAGAATCTGGCGGCGATGTCCGGCAAGATGAAGGATTTCTTCGATCGCACTTATTATGCCGTGCTCGATCGGCTCAACGGCAAGCCCTATGCCACCCTGATCTGCGCCGGCAGCGACGGCCGGAACGCCGCGCAACAGATCGAACGGATCGCCACCGGGTGGCGCCTGCGGCTCATTGCCGCTCCCATCATCGTCTGCACTCATGCGGAGACCGCGGAAGCGATTCTGCGGACGAAGCGCATCGCCGAAGAGGATCTGAAGCGATGCGAGGAGCTCGGTGCCACATTGGCTTCGGGGATCGCACTGGGTATCTTCTAACGCGGCCTGGATGCAAGCCGTCGGTGAGGCCCCGCGAACCGAGTCGTTGGAAAGGGCCCCGCGGCTCGAGGTATTGGCTATGATTCAGAGTTCGGATTGCGTGAGTACCCTGAATGCTTGACGATTTCATCCAATGGCTCGGCGCCACCCCCATCAGTCTGCGGATTCAAGAGGTGTTCTGGATCATCCCGACGGTGCAGGCCGTACATATTCTCGCGATCTCGGTGGTTCTGGCATCGATGGCGATGTTCGATGCGCGGCTGCTCGGACTTGCAGGCAGGCGCAACAGCATCGCATCGCTGTCCCGGCGCTTCATGCCGTGGCTATGGGGGGCTCTCATCGTGCTGGCCGCCAGCGGCTGCATTCTCATCATCGGGGAACCCAAGCGTGCGCTTGGCAACGTGGTGTTTCTGTTGAAGATGTGCATGCTGGCGACGGCGATCGCCGCAACGCTCGGTTTCCAATCCGTGTTGAAGCGCGATCTGGCGGGCGGCGCTACCGATTTGGCGCCCGCACACGTCACCGTCGCCAAAATCACGGGGCTGGTGTCGCTCGTCCTGTGGGTCGGAATCGCGGTCGCCGGGCGATTGATCGCCTACACAAGTTAGGCCGTGTTCGAGCGCTTCCTGCATTGGCTCGAATCCACGGCGCCTGCGATTGCCATCAGCGAATCCTCTTGGCTGTTTCCCGGCATCGAAAGCGTTCATGTGCTCGCCATCGCCCTGGTGGTGGGTTCGATCACCATGGTGGATTTGCGCCTGCTGGACCTCAACCTGCGTCAACGGCCGGTCGGCGAACTGATCGACGAAACACTGCCGTGGACGTGGGCGGCCTTCGCCGTGGCGGTGTGCAGCGGCGCTCTCATGTTTTCGTCGAATGCGACCCATTATTGGGGCACCGTTCCGTTTCGCGCGAAAATGCTCCTGCTGACCCTGGCGGGCATCAACATGATGGCCTTCCACGCCACCATCCATCGATCGGTCGACAGTTGGGGGCGCCGCCCGCGCACCCCGTGGGCTGCCAAGCTCTGCGGCGGAGTATCCCTGGGGCTATGGGTCGGGGTTGTGTTGCTGGGTCGCTGGATCGGCTTCGTTTGAGCGCTGCGGCATGGGTGCTTTCTCCGCGGGCGCAGGCGTGGACACCGCGGGCGTGGACAGCGCCGGCTGGCGGGTGCCCGCGTGTTCCAGCTCGCCGGGTGACACCGGCAGCTGCTGCATCGCCAATGTAGTCGAGTTGATCACCGAGGGGTTGTCGCGCAACTTCACGTACAGGGGCCCCGCCGTCGGATGCGGAACCGGCAGCGCAGATCCCAAGAATCCGTTGGGAACCGGGACCGGATGGGCGAATCCCGGATCGTTGGAGACCGAGTCCACCAAGAACAGATTGGCACCGGACAGTTTGCACGCCAGCTCCGGCGTTGATGGGCATACGAGTTCTTTCAGCACCGGCAGACGCACCAAATTGCCCAAGAGTTGCCAATCTCCGGCGATTCCCTTGGCGACCACCCTAAATTGCAGAACTCCGAAGGCGGAGGTGCCGAATGCCTTCGCGGGATTGATCGTGGCCACGGCGACCTGAGCGTTCTCGAGCGTAATGCCGCCATTGACGAAGCTCAACACCGCCGTGGACGACTCGTCGCCCGTCGCGACTTCTATGCTCTGGTCGCGTGCAAATGCCGCCGGCCACTGGGTGCGCACGGCGAAGGTGAGAGTCGCGTCCTGCGGCAGCTCGCCTTGGTCGATCAATTGGATATTGCTGTCCCTGCTGGAGAGCGACGGCTGAACGTTCTTTCCGATCAGGGTCGCTCGGGGGCGCGGTGCCTCCACGGAAGCGATCAGCGGCAGCACCCGTCCGTCTTTCAGGGTGACCTTTGCGGCGATGCCGCGTTCTTGCTTGAGGCCGGCCGCGGCCTGTGCGTCTTGGGCGGCCATCGGCAGTTCATCGCCCCCGTTGCGGGTCGACAGCTCGCCCGGCACGAAGGCCACGTTTCTGATCGAAAGGCTCGCGACCTCATCGAGGCGGCTGCCTTTCAGCACCGCCTGCGCATCGCCGGCATGCAGGGAGAAGCTGTCGAAATGACCGGCCTCGGCAAAGGTTTGAATCGCGATCGGCTGCGGCTGGCTGACGCCGTACTGGGTGACCAACAGAGTCATGGCGCCGGGTTTTGCTTCCTGAAGGGGCAGCTTCACCTCGACTTCATTGGGCTTGACCGTCTTCCAGTCAACCTTGAGCTCCTTGCCTGCGGGATCTTTCAGCATGATGCCGTCTACGCAACCAACGCTATCGGCCCGCAGGTGAATGGTGTCCTGGCGGCCGACCACGAGCGCGTCTTCGTCGCCGGCGGCGAGCTCCCAGGCCTTTGCGTGCGCGTTCATCAACTCGAAGCCCGGACCGTGGTAACGCTCAAACCCCCAGTATCCCTGCAGGGTGGCATGCACGCTGTCTCCCAGACCCGCGGAATGCAGCGCGGAGGTGTCGACAAGGTAACCCCCCTGAGCCGCATCGGCGTTGGCGGGCAGTTCGATGCTCGTGCCGTCCTTGCCGATCAGACTCAGCGTCACGTCATGCGCGTAACCGGTCGAAAATACCAACGGTGCGCCGTCGACGGGCAGCACCAGTGCGGTTCTGCCGGCGCAGTAGATTTCTTTGGGATTTACCGCGTGCAAGGGGGGCAACTGGGGCGTTTCCACCGCCGGCAGCGCCACAACCAGCACCGATTGGGGGCTATGAAAGGAAGGCGCCGCATTCAGGGTCAGCGCGAGCTTGTCGCCGTGTTGCGAAGCCAAAGCCGGAATATATTGATATTGCGCGGTACGGAAGGAATCGAAGATGCGAGCAATATCGAGGACCGATGCGATATAGGGGCTGTAGTAGCCGTAGCTCAATTGCGGGGTGAAGCTCGCCTCCATGGCCAGATCGCTGCCCGGACCCGACGTCAGCGCCTCGACGATGGACGTGCTATGCCCGTCATTCAAAATGAGCGACTCCTGACCCTGCGTCAGGCATGGAGCTTGCAGCTCGCGAATCCTGTCGAGACATTTCTCGTCAACCCTGATCGCCAGGCTCCGGGCCAGGAGCGGAGCGGCCTCGGCCAGCTTGGCGGGATCGGTGTCGTTGAGGGCATGGATCGCCGAGAGATACCTTTCCAGGCGAGAACGGTCCAGCGCAGCCTGATTGAGGTCCTGCGTGGTGCGCACGAATGCACCGGGACGCCCCCGCACCGCACTCACCAGCGTTCTGAAATCACCGCCCGTCTCGGGCGCCAGAAATACCAGGACCTGCTGCGCGCCCTCCGGAACGGTGACCGTCAATCCGTCATGTCCGCATTTGCCGGTCCAGGTCTTGCAGGGAAAGAACCAACTTTCCGGCGGGGGATTCGTTGAGCCGCTCAAAAATGCGGTCACCAGCAGGTAATGGGCGGATTGAGTCGCGGGAAGATCCGCCTTGATCCAAATTCGGTCGCCGGCAGCGAGATTTGGAACTTGAGAAGCCGGGAGCGTCTGCGTGCCCCGGGTGATTTTGACGTCAAGGGTCGGACCGGCGAGGTCGAAGGGCGCGGGGACGGCCTGGGCCGTTGCGGCCAGAATTATTGCTAAAATGAGCGGGTGGCTTCGCAATTCAGGACCTCTCGGTTCGGTTCAGGTGGCTTAGAACGCCGTTCGCCGGCGAAGTTCGCGCCAGCGGCACGACCTCTTGAACGGTGATACACGCCCGGCGGCGGGCGCGGGCAGGGTGGGTGTCGAGATGCGACGGTACCCGGTGATGATACAGGGACACAGGATGGAGGCAAATCATGCATCGCAAGACTCCGAGATTCGATCCAGCCTTTCTCGAGAGCAAGCGGCGGCAGCTGCTGAAGCTGCGCGGCCAACTGCAAAAGACCGCGAACACCGGCGAGGCCGAAGAGGCCGACATCAACGATCAATCCGCTTCACAGGCGCGCGAGTATGAGGACGACGCGCAGAAACTCGCGATGCTGGAAACGGAGGGAAATTTGGTCAACCAAGATGTCGGCCGATTGGCGCGCGTCGAGCGAGCGCTGCAGAAGATCGATGAAGGTACCTATGGATACTCCGATGTGAGCGGCGAGCCCATACCGGATGCGCGGCTGGAAGCCATGCCGGACGCGATCAACACGATTCAGGAGCAAGCGGCAAGTGAACATACGGGCTAACACCATCGCGCCGGCGGACGGAGTGCGAATCGCATCTCGAGGGAGGCACCACCATGGCTAGAACCCGACAGCAGTGTACTCACCTCGATACGGTAAGGGACGTGGTTCCGAGCGGCAACGGTTGTCAGGAATGCCTCGCCATGGGCGACAGCTGGGTGCATCTTCGCTTGTGCAGGACTTGCGGACACGTGGGTTGCTGCGACGATTCGAAGAACCGTCATGCACGCAAGCATTTTCTCAAAGCCCATCACGCGATCATTTCGTCTTTCGAGCCCGGAGAAGATTGGAGTTGGTGCTTCGCCGACGAAATCGAAGTTTTCCCGACATGAGCACCGAGATCGACGCGCAAAGCATCGCGGATAAACCTCCCTTCAGCGGCCGCAAGGCGCAAATGTTTCCGCAGTTGAGCGCTGCGCAAATCGCGCGGCTGGATGCGCTCGGCTCGCGCCGCCGAATGACCCAGGGCGAAATATTGGCGGAGCCCGGCGACCGCCATCGCCCGATGCTCGTGGTTCTATCGGGCAGCATCGAAGTGGTCCAACCCGGCATGAACGGTGAAGTCTTGATCGTCGTGCACACCGCGGGCAGCTTCACCGGAGAAATGAGCGCTCTTCAAGGTATCGGCAGCTTGGTGCGGGCGCGCGTCCGCGAAGCGGGCGAGGTCCTGGTGATCCCCGAGGACCGCCTGCGCAGGATCATTCAGACGGACGCCGAGCTCAGCGAACTCTTCATGCGCGCGTTCATCTTGAGGCGCGTCGGCCTGATCCAATCCCAGACGGGCGACGTCATCTTGTTGGGTTCGAGTCATTCGGCGGGCACGCTGCGGCTGCAACAATTCTTGACTCGAAATTCGTTTCCGTACGTCAACCTCGACGTGAACTCGGATCAGGCCGTACAGACGCTGTTGCAGCGCTTTCATATCAATGCCGAGGATATTCCCGTGGTGCTGTGCCGGGGCGAGGTGGTGCTCAAGAATCCCAGCAACGAAGAGGTGGCCGCGTGCTTGGGGATGAACCAGCAGATCGACGATGACCGGATCCGGGACGTCATCGTCGTGGGCGCCGGCCCGGCCGGGCTCGCGGCCGCCGTCTACGCCGCCTCGGAGGGGCTCGATGTGCTGGTGCTCGAAACGGGCACGCCCGGCGGCCAGGCGGGATCGAGTTCAAAAATTGAAAACTATCTGGGATTTCCCACCGGCATTTCCGGTTTGGCGCTGGCCGCCAGGGCGCGTGTGCAGGCGCAGAAGTTCGGTGCCGAAATCAGGACGGCATACTCGGCGTTGAAGTTGAATTGCAATACGCGGCCATATACGGTCGATCTATGCCACGGACACGCGGTGCGTGCGCGTTCGATCATCATCGCAACCGGTGCGGAGTATCGCCAACTGGCAATTGACAACGCGTCCCGCTTTTTGGGCGCTGGTATTTATTACGCGGCGACGGCCACCGAAGTCAGGCGCTGCGAGATGATGGACGTGATCGTGGTGGGCGGCGGCAATTCGGCGGGTCAAGCCGCGGTTTATCTGGCGGGCAAGTGCCTTCACGTGCACCTCTTGGTCCGTGCCGCAGGGTTGGCCGACACCATGTCCCGCTATCTCATCCGCCGAATCGAAGAGACGTCCAACATCACGCTGCACACGAATACCGAGATCGCATCGCTCGAGGGCGCCGAGCAACTGGAACGCGTGATTTGGAAGACGGGACCCGGCAACGTCCTCGAGACGCAGCAGATCGGGCACGTCTTTCTCATGACCGGCGCCGTCCCCAGCACACACTGGCTGAAAGGCTGCATCGCATTGAACGAGAAAGGATTCGTGCGAACCGGATCGGACCTGATCCCGGCGGATATGCCGGCTGCCAACGGGTCTGCCACGCGGCCGCTGCAGTCGTTCGAGACGAATTGGCCCGGAATTTTCGCGGTCGGCGATGTGCGCTGCGGAAGCGTCAAACGGGTGGCGGCCGCGGTCGGCGAGGGTTCCGCGTGCGTGCAGCAGGTGCATCAGGCGCTTCGGGATTGACGGGCATCGACTTCACGCGGAACTCCTCGGAGGTCGCCCGCCGCTTGATCGGAATGACGCTGCTCGTCGGCGGAGTCGGCGGAATCATCGTCGAGACCGAGGCATACGATGGAGAAGATCCGGCGTCGCACAGTTTCTCGGGCCCGACGCCTCGCAACGCCGTGATGTTCGGGCCTCCCGGCCGCGCCTACATCTATCTTTCCTACGGCATCCACTGGTGTCTGAATTTCGTGTGTCGAGAAGCCGGCCACGGCGCGGGCGTGCTGATTCGCGCTCTGGAGCCGACGACC
>Ga0137418_10007367_pt1 | contig 10115 bp, 4 predicted proteins | sample CZODoug3_1_2_16f_FD_122242 | JGI IMG/M metagenome (GOLD analysis project Ga0137418, IMG submission 122242) | Vadose zone soil fungal communities from Angelo Coast Range Reserve, California, USA - CZODoug3_1_2_16fungal (Hybrid Assembly) | ecosystem: Environmental > Terrestrial > Soil > Vadose... | reverse complement strand
ACTGATGCTGATTTCTTCCGGCCATTTGTTTTTCGGGAGATTTCAAGTGTCTTGCGTAAAGGGACGCAACTTAAATTCGTTCAAATTGAGGGGGAGCAAATGAATGTTGAGAGAGCGATGAATAGCTATGGGTGTCGAAGCTGGTTGGCAAAAGCAGGATGGCTTTTTTTTGGGACGTTGCTTGCGATCATGCTGCTGGGATTCGAGAGCAAGCCGGTGTACGGCCAAGTAGAAGCGGGGACTGTTTCGGGCACAGTGAAGGATTCAACCGGGGCCGTGGTCGCAGGGGCCTCAGTTACAGCGAAGAATCTGGCAACTGGGGCCGAGCGAAGCGCGCAGAGCGGCGACAATGGTCAGTACAGCATCACGGGATTGAATCCGGGGACGTATGAAGTGACCGTGAGCAGTTCGGGATTTGCGGCATTCAAGGCGCGCGCGGAAATCAGTGTTGGCGGGCGCACCACGGTCGATGCGCAACTGACCGTTTCCGGGCAAGTAACAACGGTAGAGGTGGTGGCCGGAGAAGCAGCGACCGTCAACACCGATTCGCAGGAAATCTCCGAGGTCATTTCTCCTGAACAGATTGCCCAACTGCCAAGTTTGAATCGCAACGTTTATGACTTCGTGGGGACGGCGGGCAACGTAAGCTCCGGCGACCGCATGGGCAGCGCGAACGATCAGAACACGGGCACGCGAGGCGTGGGGTACGTGATCAACGGGCAGCGCAGCTCGGGGGCGGAGATATTACTGGACGGCGCAGAAAACGTGGACCTGTTTACTGCCACGGTGGGACAGGCCATATCTCCCGACGTGGTTCAGGAATACCGCATCGTAACAAACAACTTCGAAGCACAATATGGGCGCGCTTCCGGTGGAGTAGTCAACGTGCTCACGAAGAGCGGGACATCCTCATACCATGGGACGGCATGGGAGTACAACCGTGTTTCTGCGTATACCGCGAACACCTTTGACAATGATTCGAACGGCATTCCAAAAGGCAGCTATGTCCGTAATCAGTTCGGGTACGGATTCGGCGGACCAATCCTTAAAGACAAGTTGTTTTTCTACCAGAGCACGGAGTTTACACGAGTTCGTAGCAGCGCAAGCAGCCTCTCGCTGGTGCCGACGCCGGAACTACTGGCTTTGACGGCGCCCAACGTCCAAGCCTATTTCACCAAGTATGGCGGCACGACGGCACCGTTCATTTCCACGCTGACCAAGGCCGACCTGAAGACATGCGATCCGGTGACGGGAACCTGCACTACGCGCTACACGCCGGGCGGAACCTTCGACATGGCAGTCGCGGCCGGCACCCCCATTTTCGGCAAAGTGAACTTCAATGTTCCGCAGGACGCCGGTGGCGGCTCTCCGCAGAACACGCACAATATCTTTGGTCGGCTTGACTATGTCCTTAACAATAAGACACAGATGTATTTTCGAGCGAACTGGACAGATGAGGTTGATTTCGCGGGTGCCGCGTTCGGCAGCCCGTACCCGCAATACAACGTCGGATCCGAAGAGTACGGAAAGGCTTTCTTGTTGAACATCTCGCACACGTTCACGCCGTCGGTGTTCAGCAGCACAAAGCTCAGCTTCAACCGCGTGAACAACAGCGACTCCTACAACACGGCACTCCAGAACACTCCTACTCTGTTTCTCTATAGCAGCGCAAATCTCGCCAACACTGCCGTACAGTTGCCCGGTTTTTTTGACAACCAGACCGGCACGGGAGGTCTTCCTTACGGCGGCCCGGAAAACTCGATCCAGGGCAATGAGGATCTGAACTGGGTTCGAGGCCGGCATACGATGCGCTTCGGCGGCCAGATGAACTATCAGCAAATGAATCGCGGTTACGGAGCTTACGCTCAAGCAGTGGAGAAAATGGGGAATTTGTCTCCCGACGGATTGGACAACTTTATCAGCGGAAACCTAGTCCTGTTTCAGGCAGCCATCAATCCCCAAGGCCACTTCCCATGTTCGCGAGATGCGTTTGGAGCAATCATTAAGACTGCAGCGTGTACCCTGACTTTACCGGTCAATTCACCAGCGTTTGCGCGGAGCTACCGCTACCGTGATTTTGCGCTCTATGCACAGGATAGCTGGAGGTTCACGCCGAGGCTCACGCTGAATTACGGCTTGAGGTATGAATATTACGGCGTACAACACAATGGCGATGCGAAGCTCGATTCCAATCTTTACTTCGGCAGCGGAACAAACCTGTTCGAACAACTGCGGAATGCGCAGATGCAGCTTGCGCCAAACAGCCCGATCGGCGAACTTTGGAAACCGCGGTACGGGGACTTGGGGCCGCGCGTGGGTTTCGCCTACGCCCTCACTGGAGATGGCAAGACGAGCATTCGCGGCGGGTACGGGATCAGCTACGAGCGCAATTTCGGCAACGTTACGTTCAACATGATCCAAAATCCGCCGAACTACGCCAGCGTGCAGTTGACAGGAGCCAATGCGGGCCAAGTCACCGTAAACGACCTTGGTCCCTTCGCCGGAGCAGCAGGGATGCAAGTGGCGTTGCCACCGAGCAGTCCACGACATGTCAATCAAAACATCAAGACCGCACAAACACAGATGTGGAGCCTTTCCGCCGAACGCGAATTGGCAAAGAACACGATACTGTCCGTGGACTACAACGGGGCGCATGGCGTCCATCTGTATGACATCTCGAACTACAACATGTTGGGAGGGGCCCAGGCGTACCTTGGGGATTCGCCAAGTTGTCCGCCTCCCGCTCCCATCACGGCCATCTGCTTTACGCGTGTCAACCAACAGTGGAGCTCCATCAACACGCGTGGCAGCAATGGCACATCACATTACAATTCCATGAACGTGAAGGTGCAGAGCCAGAACTTCATGCACTCTGGACTCCTGTTCGTCGCCAACTACACGTATGCTCACTCGTTGGACGATTTGAGCTCCACATTCTCAGAGAGCGCCGGCGGCTCGAACGGCGTTGGCAACCTTGGGTACCTGGATCCGCGAAATCCGATGCTGGACTACGGCAATTCGGACTTCGATATCCGGCACCGGCTGGTGGTAAGCGCTATCTGGCAAGATCCGTTCTTTAAGAGCGGGCGCGGCTTGCAAAGACAGGCTCTGGGTGGCTGGAGCCTCATTCCGGTGTTCACTGCCAGAACGGGAGTGCCTTTCACTATCGTGGACAGCACAAACACGATCGGCGGTAACAGCGCCGTGCCCTCCGGAATCCCACGCTATACGCCGAATGGAACGATCACCAGCATGAACGCGAACGGATCGACGCCAACTGTGAATCCGAATGAATTCAACCTGTTAAAGCTTCCAGGGGGCGACACAACGTGCAATCCAGTCTGGGTGGCATGTGTTGAGACTTTCGGCCCCTTCCCATCAAATATGACAGCCAGGAACGCTTTCCGAGGACCAGGCGCGTGGAACGCGGACTTCGCTCTGGGCAAGTCGTTTCCGGTGACGGAACGGATATCGCTGGAGTTCCGCGCGGAAATGTTCGACATCTTTAACCACCACAATATGTACGTGAACGGGTATTTAAACGATGCAAGCGGGTTTGCAAGCTCGTTTACAGTCAAGGGCAAGAAGGGCGGACTGGGAAGTTTGGCAGGGTCCTCCATCGTGACCGGCAACCCGAGCGACGAACGGCGATTCGGGCAGTTCGCCCTGCGACTGAGCTTCTAGTTCGATCGGAAAAATAGCTTGAACGAACGGGGGAGCTTTCGAGCTCCTCCGTTTTTTTGTTTGCGCGGACGTTTATGTGCCTTGACAAGCAGAAGTGGCCCGGATAAACCTCTTCCCTGCCATGGACAAACCAAGATTGCATTCCCGTTCGAATAAGTCGCGCAGACATTTCTTGAAAGGCACAGCCATATTTTCCGCTTTGGCGCTGGCGCGGCCGATGGAGGCTACGTCCACGGCGATGCATGAGGACGGCTCTAGCGCGCTACCGCCAGCATTCTCGGAGCTCAAACCACTGGGCGAGCGGGTTCACCCGATCACCACCGATGAGTTCAGTGAACGGTTGGTGCACGCGCAAAAATTGATGACGGAGCTGACGCCGAAATATGATGCCCTGTTCATTGCTCCCGGGACGTCCCTTTATTACTTCACTGGCATCCGCTGGGGTGTGAGCGAACGTCTGCTGGCGCTGGTGCTGCCGCGCAAGGGCGAGCCCGTTGTGGTGGTCCCGGCTTTTGAAGAGGGCCGTATGCGGGAGAAACTGCACTTCGCTGCGGAAGTGCGCGCGTGGCAGGAAGATGAAAGTCCGACGAAAATTGCGGCGATGGCACTGGCGGATCACGGGATCCGAACGGGACGCGTGGGCGTGGAAGAAACGGCGGCATTTACTTTTTTCGATCATCTGCGAAGAGCGGGGCCAGGGTTCGAATGCGTTTCCGCTGATCCAGTGACCATTGCGTGCCGCGGCCGAAAATCGGCACACGAACTCGAGCTTATGCGGCTGGCTTGCGAGGCAACGTTTGATGTCTTCCGCGCGGTGTTCGCTTCGTTGAAGCCCGGAATGTCTCAGGAGGATATCGGCAAGCTGGTGGAAGGCGGATTCTCGAAGATGGGCTTGCATGGTGGGGCGCTGGTTTTACTGGGAGCGTCCGCGGCTTTGCCGCATGGCACCATCAAGCCTCAAAAATTGAGAGACGGCGATGTGGTGTTGATAGACGGGGGCTGCACGGTTGAGGGGTACCAATCGGACGTGACGCGCACGGGAGTCTTCGGCAGAGCGCCGGAAAAAGTGGCAAGTGTCTACGAGATCGTGCGCAAGGCGCAGGATGCGGCGCTCGATGCGGCTCGGGCTGGGCGGCTGTCTGGCACAGTAGATGATGCTGCGCGCAAAGTGATCACCGACGGCGGTTATGGACCAGGCTACAAATTTTTCACGCACCGACTGGGGCATGGAATTGGACTCGATGGCCACGAGCATCCTTATCTGGTACGAGGAAACAGGACCGTGCTTGAGCCGGGGATGACTTTTTCGAATGAGCCGGGGATCTACATTCCCGGGGAGTTTGGGTTGCGGTGTGAAGATGATATGGTGATTGCGGCGGAGGGGCCGGCGCAACTTTTGACGCCGGGGTTTGCGGTTTCGCTGGAAAAGCCGCTTGGATAGTAGAGAGTAGAGCGGCCCGTGTCAGAAGGCGTGCCTTACAAAATCGATAGCGACGCGCAGAAATCGACGATGCGCTGCTCGGCCCAGAAGCGTTCGCTTCCCGCGTGTTTCGAAATGAAGCCGCAATGGCCGCCGTGCTTGGGCGCGACAAACTGAATGGAGGGATTCTGGCCAATTTTGGCGGCGAGGAACGAAGCGTAAGGAACGAAGGGATCATTCTGCGCCGTAATCACGAGCATGGGAACGCGAACTTGAGCGGCGACGCGTTTCGCGCCGACATGGTCGTAATAGTCTTGGGCGTCGCGATAGCCGAACTGCGGCGCGGTGATGACGTCATCGAATTGACGGACCGTGCGAACCGGAGGCAGGCCAGCGATGGGGTAGCACTGCGGAAGCATCTTGTGTTTTCTCGCGTAGCGCGACATCAGACCCTTCACGAATCGCCGCTGGTAAAGATAGTTGTCCGCACGCTCGAGCGCATCGGCGCAAGCGGCGAGATCGAGAGCGGGACACACGGCGCAGACTCCACGCAACGCCTTCGGGACGGTCGAGCCAAATTCACCGGCCATCTTGGTCACCAGGTTTCCACCCATCGAGTAACCAGCAAAAAAGATCTGCTCGAAACCGTCGGCGCTCGAAAGCTCCTCGAAGACAGCGCGGTAGTCCGCGCTCATGCCAGAGTTGTATAGCGTGGGCGTTAATGCTTCCGTGCTGCCGCAATTGCGCTGGTTCATGCGTATGGCGTGGAAGCCGCGATGGAATGCTTTCTCCGCAATGCCGCGGACGTAATTCCCGTCGCTGGAACCTTCCAGTCCATGAACAACGACGATGACTGGTGCGTCCTTGGGCTTCCCAGGCTGCCAGTGACAATGGGCGAGCAGGCGGGTTTCCAGATCGACCTGAAACAGTCTGGTTTCGGCGGGCGGGATGTCGAAGCGCCTTGGTACAAGGGCCGAGACGATGGTCATGGCGTGGCCGTTTTTCAGAAGCGGGTGTGGCTCAAAAGGAGGAATGCGGAATTCCACACCAAGACTGTATTTCACGAAGCAGGCGCACACAAGTCCAAGCCGACACGGTAGGCTTTACTTGGTCGAGGTCTGAGGTTTGCACTGCTCTGATGCCCAGTCCAAAACATATATTATTTTTTGTATTCCTGAACGCGTGGACTCCCGAAAACCATCTAAATGAACGCTAAACAGCTAAATATAATATTTATTATCAGGGATTTACATCAAATCAACGTTGGCAAGAAAATTGCGACCAATGTGGACTGACAAACGACGATTTGCGCTTCACTTTTCAGGGAGTTGAGTGCTATGTGCAGGTCGTCAAATTTAGTTTGTCTCAATCCGGCGAAACAAGAAATTGTGCTCAATTCCAGGGAGTTGAGTGCGATTTTAGCGTGTCTTGATCAATCTGTGAGCTAGACGAGGGGAGGGGGAGCCCTTCAAGAAGCATTGAAATGGCGGCGATAGTTACACCCGGTGACTTCTTTCTCTGCAACGGCTTTCCCAAGGATTTGAGCCCTACTAGGAAACAAGACGCTTAGCTCTGTGTCAGAACAACCTCAATGAAGTCAAGCGGTTAAGCTGCACCAGGAGAGAGAATAGAAATGAAAAGACTTACATATTTGCTGTTAGTGGGAATAGTCCTCCTTAGTTTGGGAAGTGGAAACGCGTTCGGCCAAGCTGCCGCGAGTGCGGCGCTTCAGGGCACCATCACAGATCAGTCTGACGCGGCCATCAAAGGTACCAAGGTGGAGATTACGAGCAAGGAACAGGGCTGGACTCGCAACACGGACACAAGTGAGGCAGGTTTTTACAGGTTCGAGCTGCTGCCCGCTGGGATTTACAGCATCAAGGTTAATGCTCCCGGTTTCAGTACCGCCGAGGCCAAGGAAGTTGTGTTGCAGGTTGGGGCGACGACGACACAGAACTTCACGCTCAAGCCCGGCTCGGTGTCCGAGATCATAGAAGTTACCAGTGCTCCGGCTCTCGTGGACCAGCAGAAGATGGACGTCAGTACTAACATCACCCCGCAACAAATTCAGGAATTGCCGCTGATCGGCCGCGATATAGCCGACCTTGCGTATCTCTCACCTGGGGTGAAATCGGCAGATTCCTACGACCCCACCAAGAACCGCTACTCGATCTTGTCGGTAAACGGTCAGGGCGGCCGCAACGTCAACGTGACCGTCAACGGAGTAGACAATAAGGACAACACCGTCGGCGGGCCCGTTATGCAGCTTCCTGCCGAGGCGGTGCAGGAGTTCCAGGTCTCTACGCAGCGCTTCTCGGCGGTCAATGGCCGGTCCGAAGGCGCTGCCATTAATGTGATTACAAAATCCGGGTCGAACAACTACCATGGTTCGGCATTCGGGTTTTTCCGCGATGTGGCGCTCAATGCGGCCGAGAAACTTCCCGATCCGGGGAACACGACCAAGCCGTATAGTTATTCGACTCCGCCGTATTCGCGGCAATGGTTTGGCGGTTCGATCGGCGGACCAATCAAGAAAGATAAACTGTTCGCCTTCTTCGCTATGGAGCGTGAGCGGGAACACACTTCAATCGCCGAGACTCCGACTGCGCTAACGCAGCTTAACCTGGTGACTTCACTAGGGGCCCAACCGTCACCGACGGTCCCGACGCCGTTCTTTGAGAACCGCATTAACGGACGCATGGATTGGACCATCAACAGCAAACACACTGCATATATATCGGTTTCCACGCAGGCCAATAACAGCCTCAACGACCAGAGCAACGGCAACTTCGATCTGACAGAAGGCAACTTCACTAAAAATCATTTGCAGGTTGCCAACCTCACCCTGAACTCTATGTTCTCGCCTACCCTGATCAATCAATTTACTGCCGGTTGGCAGTATTGGAACAACTTGATTGACAGCACGACGCGGACTCCGCTCATCACCTTTCCGATCGGCGCGGAATTCGGCACCAACACCAACGTTCCGCAGGAGTCCATCCAGCGCAAGTGGCAGTTCAAGGACGACCTGAGCAAGACAGTCGGCAAGCACACCTTCAAGACCGGATTTGATTTCATCTGGACACCGTTCATGGGCGGCTTTTTCGAGTTCAATCCGACTCTGGAGATCGACTTTGGCGTGAACCCGACCTGCATTCTCGGTGTCGGTCCAGATGCTACGACCCCCGGTTGTGGCCCGTCCACTTACCCGAATGGTTTTGCAACTCCGGGGCTAATCTCTGGTAACAATATTGGGCCAGGGATGACCATCGCGGTCGGCGATCCCCACTTCATCATCAATGATGCGAAGCAACTCGGATTGTACTTACAGGATGACTGGAAAATGACGCGCCGCTTGACCGTGAACCTTGGGCTTCGTTGGGACAGGGATTACGATTTCATCGGAGGATCGGACATTGCCAACAGTCGCACTTTCCAGGAACTCCAGGCGGCAGCACCTTTCAGCCCTCTGGCGGCATCCTTGGTGGCCAAAAAGGCAAGCGACTATAGCAAGAACTTTAGCCCACGCGTGGGGCTCGCTTATGATCTGACCGGCCACGGGAACCATGTTCTCCGTGCCGGCTACGGAATGTACTACGGCAATACCTTCCAAAACATCCCCTTGTTCATGGAACAGCAGAGCAACCAGACCGTTTTTCAGACGGCGTTCTCACTGAGCAATCCGACTGATATCGTACCTGGCACCGGAATTCAATTGCAAAACTGGCGTTGCTGCGGGCCTCCTAACGGGGATCCGTTGCCGACCATTCCTCCTCCTTCTCATGACCTGAACGGCGGAACACCCTCATCCCCAGGTGCCACCGGCCGCATCATGGACCCGAACTATCGCAACCCGGTCACCGAGGAATGGAACGCTGGGTATACCTGGTCGATCACCTCGAAGACAGTGATCGAGGCGGAATACGTCCATGTGCTCAGCTTGCACGAAAACAAGACCATCAACGTTGATCCGCGAATTCCCATCAATCCGGCAAACATAACGACACGCAGCCTCACGGAAACTGGGCTTAACTCGACTGCACCCGGAAGCGGCGTCCCGGTCTGCTCGACGGCATCGTGCGGCTTTTTCCGGCCACTCGACGCGGCCTTCTTGGCAGCTGGCGTGCCGTTGTTAGGCAGCGTCCGGGACGAGAAATCGATTGGGCGTTCGCGCTACGATGGCATGAACATCAGCTATCGCCAGCGTGGATTCCATAAAGTCGATCTGCTGGCGAATTACACACTGGCGCGGGCCGTGGGCTATGACCAAGACGGCGGTTCATTCCGCTACTATCCGCGCGACCCACAGAAGCCGCTTTCGCCGTTTGAATTCGGGCCGGGTTTTAACGACGAGCGGCACCACGTCACCATCGCGGGCACCGTAAACCTGCCCTGGAGAATGGAGTTTTCTCCTATCTTGCAGGCAGGTTCGGCGAGGCCCTATCTTGTGACCTCATCTTTCAATGAGCTCAACCTGGGCGGCGGCAGCTCCGCCGGAGCACTCATTGTGCCAAACAGTGACCCGACGAACCTCACAGCGATGGCGGGGACAAGCGGTGCAGCCAAGTTGGCTGCAGTCCAGTGCTATTACTCGGGCAACTGCCACATCGTTCCCTACAATTCCAATCGTGGCGACCCGTACTTCAACATGGACGTCCGCCTTGCCAAGAACATCAAGCTGGGCGAGGGGCGCAACCTGCAGCTCGCGTTTCAAGGGTTCAACCTCTTCAACCACGCCAATTACGGCAACAACTTCGATAACGTGGTGCAGGACACCGCGGTTGGGACATTTGGTAAAGCCATTGGGTTCATCAATCCCACAAGCAGCCTGCTGCCGCGGGCGTTCACGGCCGAGTTCGGCGCGCGGTTTACGTTCTAAGCGCGTGGCGTAGCCGAAAAAAGCAACCAATGCCGGGGCTGACTCAGTCGAGTCAGCCCCGGTTTTTTTATGAGCGACCCACAATGCATGACCCTGCGTAGCCATTGCACAGGGCGGCCGGGCTACTACAAG
>Ga0137418_10007365_pt1 | contig 10116 bp, 8 predicted proteins | sample CZODoug3_1_2_16f_FD_122242 | JGI IMG/M metagenome (GOLD analysis project Ga0137418, IMG submission 122242) | Vadose zone soil fungal communities from Angelo Coast Range Reserve, California, USA - CZODoug3_1_2_16fungal (Hybrid Assembly) | ecosystem: Environmental > Terrestrial > Soil > Vadose... | reverse complement strand
ATCAAACGGTGCCAATAATCCCGATCATTGGAGCGCGGAAGGTATCTCAACTCCAGGACAATCTCGCCAGTTTGGATCTGGAACTCTCCGCCGAACAATTGAAATCGCTCGATGGAGCAAGCCGAATCGACCTCGGATTCCCCCAGAGTATTTACGAGAGAGAAATGGTTCGTGGAGTTAGGTATGGCGGCGTGTGGGACCGCCTCGTGCTTTAGTGCTCGATTCCTTTACTGGTCAATGACAACATCAAATTACAAAATCCACTTTACCGGCATGGTTGAAAAAGTGCGACCGTTCATCGACATTTGTCATCCTTAGTTATTTAACAGAGCTCTTGACAGAATTTCGGGAATCGCGCCGTATGGGACGTGTATGAGCACAGAACCGCAAGTCGCGCTGGGAACTGATGCTCAGCGATATGTAGCACTGTTTCGCATCTCGGAGGCACTCTCCGCTTGTGGGGAGCCAGATGAGCTGACACGAGTTCTTGCTGACCAGTTGCGCGAACTTATCAGTTTCGACCATCTCGACGCGCTCATCTTTAAGGAAGATTCCAACGAAATAGAATGGCAAGGGTGGGGAACGGAGCCGATCGCTTTCCCCGATCTCCCGGTTGAGGAGACATCAACCTGGCATGTCTTCCGTACCCAGGAACCGCTGCATGTTGCCGACTGGAACACTGACGACACATTCCCCCGGGCGAAACGGCTTTTGGAGAATGCCGGGGTCAGGCTCGGTTCTGTCATTCGCGTGCCATTGACCACCGCGCACCGGCGCTTAGGAACGCTGGGTATCGCCAGTCGTGATCGCAATGCCTACCGTTTGCAGGACGTCTGCTTCTTGCAGTTGCTTTCGCGTGTTGTTGCGCTAGCCATCGATGACGCCCTTAACCGGAGGAGATCCCAAGCCGCACGATTAGAACTGGAACGCCACAATACTCGGCTCAGCCTGCTCCTTGATTTGACGAATCGGATCACCTCCAACCTGGACCTGATCGACCTACTGCGGACAATCTCAGGAAACGTTCGACAGGTTATGGAGTGCGATCTCGTGGCGATTAGCTTGCTGGATTTGGAGAGCGGACAATTTCGGATTTACGCGCTTGACTTCCCGAACGGTAGGGGGTTCGTGCATGAAGAACTGGTCACTCCTCACAGCGGAGCTACTATGAGAGCGTTTGAAACGCTCAAACCGGTCATTGTGAACCAATTTGACCCCGCCGAGCTTGGTCCGGAGGCGTCTCAGATCCTACTCGGTGAAGGACTCAAGACCCTCTGCATCGCCCCTCTAGTCAATCGCGGACGTGCAATTGGTGTATTGGGTCTTGCGCGGAAGAAAGATGACTCTTTCAGCGAGCACGATGCGGAGTTTCTTGCCGAGGTAGCAGGCCAAGTCGCGATCGCCATTGAAAATGCGATGGCCTACCGCGAGATCTCTGAACTCAAAGACAGACTCGCACAGGAAAAGCTGTACCTCGAAGAAGAGATTCGCAGCGAGCTGAATTTTGAGCACATTATTGGAAGCAGTCCAGCACTGAAGCAGGTTTTGGAATTGGTGGAAACGGTAGCATCAAGCGACTCTACCGTGCTGCTGCTGGGCGACACGGGGACGGGAAAGGAATTGATCGCACGCGCTATTCACGACCACAGCCGGCGTAAGGACCGCACGTTTGTCAAACTCAACTGCGCTGCCATTCCGACCGGTCTGCTCGAAAGCGAATTGTTTGGACATGAAAAAGGAGCGTTCACCGGCGCCATCAGCCAGAAGATCGGTCGACTGGAACTCGCCCATCAGGGCACACTATTTCTGGATGAAGTTGGCGACATTCCGACTGAAATCCAGCCCAAGCTGTTGCGTGCTCTGCAAGAGCGGGAATTCGAACGCCTGGGCAGCACCCACACGAAGACGGTCAACGTCAGACTGGTGGCCGCAACCAACCGGGACCTGGAAAAGATGATCGCAGCGCGCGAATTTCGCAGCGATCTGTACTACCGCCTGAACGTGTTTCCCATTCGCATCCCTCCGTTACGTGAGCGGAAAGAAGATATTCCCCTGCTGGTACGCTTCTTCGTCCAGAAGTTCGCAAGCCGAATGAAAAAGCACATCGAAACGATTCCGGCCGCCGCAATGAAGACCCTGACGAATTGGGAGTGGCCAGGAAACATTCGAGAACTGGAGAATATCGTCGAGCGTGCCGTAATCCTGACGCGCGGCAAATCGCTTGAAGTGTCGATCCCAGAATTGAGCAAATCAAGAGTGGAGTCCTTCGTCCCGAACCACAACGGCCTCCAAGACGAGATTTCCCGCGTTGTGAGAGAAACGATCAGCGAAATCAACAAGGGGACCACGAGAAGCGCAGCCAAAGAACATGACGAGACGGAGCGGCAGGAGATCATGCGCGTCCTGCGCGAGACAAAAGGCCGTGTTGGAGGCGCAGACGGTGCTGCGGTGCGTATGGCAATCAATCGGACTACACTGATTTCCCGCATCAAAAAGTTTGGCATCAATCCAAGACACTTTTTCTGAGTTCGAAACGCACGTTGGTTGCTTTCATCAGCGTTCCACCTAAACGCAAGCCTCTGATCTCACGCTTAAGTCAGATCCGCACCGCCGGCAAGTGATGGCGACCGTTGAGATTGACTTCGACAGTTTCGACACGACAGACCTGCCTTTCGCGCCTGAATTTAACAGATTTATAGCAATTGTCTTTTGGCACGCGTATTGCTTAGCCCCTTGTTGAAAGGAAAACTACGATGCTGAAGATTTCTGTCATGAAGTTCTGATGACGACAATCATCTCCCACGTAGCACGAGCCTCGACGAGCAAAACCAATGCGAACACCTTATACGCGCTATTACGTCTATGAGAAGGCCAAAGTCACGTGGGTCGTGCGCATCGTTGGTTGGTTATGGTTGATCGTTTCGCTTGCGCTGATCCTGGCTGCAATCGCTTTCGCTTTTGAACCAGGTTTGTTGTGAATTTGTCGGAGGCAGCGTTCGTCAATTGCGATCGGCGAGGAGTGCTGTGGTGACCCGATCGAATCGGAAGCTGAAGTCGTCGCCGAAGAGCCCATGACCCACCTGATTTGCGAGCGCCTGCATTCATGCTTGGTGCGAAAAATGCGCCAGCTATTCCCTCGAACGATGAGACAGCGCTCGCAAATCTCTCCGCCCGCAAAGCGCCCGGGCGAGTAACCGTCCGGGCGTTCCTTCCCAAGGTCAGAGCGCGACTTTCCCACCGACATAGTCGTCGCCTTAAATGTGTTCCTCCTTTTGCATTCCTCGCTTTCCTGAGCGAGCTAAGGCATTCATCACGCGTGTTCAGAGACTCACGCCAGTTGAGTCCTCGTCGCTGCGTTCCGACCAAGACCGCTTGACCTGCTATTGTCCGCCCTGTTGAGAGCTGCTTCATCACTCTTGACACCGCAACACTCAGTTTCCCGTACAGCTTTGGAGTCCACGGACTTACGGGAGCCAAAGTTTGGTATGCGAATTGCCCTTTCCATGAATGCGCGAAGAGGAGCGGCATGCTGAGGATTTCTGTCATCGATAACCGTACCGAGCGCCGGTTGGTTCTTGAAGGCAAGCTAATCGCGCCATGGGTCGCGGAGCTGAGGACCGCATGGAAGGCCGGGAACGGGGAAATCGAGGGCCGCGCGTTGGTGGTTGACCTGAAGAACGTGTCCGTCATTAGCCAAGAGGGAGAGAACGCCCTCTTTGAATTGATGAATGCGGGGGCAAAGTTTCGCTGCAGCGGTGTGGTCACCAAACACGTAATCCAGGAACTCAGACGCAGGAGCAAGACGGACTCGAGCAGCGCGATCCAGGCAGTGCATTCCGTTGTGCGAGACGACCAAGGGCAAAAGTGAACCTGACATGCACAAATCGAGCACCGAGCCGCAGCAGCACTGATTGTGACGAGCCATGAACAATGCTTATATGTCCGCTATCGCTGCTCTCGCAGGCTCAGCGGTTGGTGCATTAGCTTCTTTCGCGACGACTTGGCTTACACTGCACTCGCACGAGCGCGCCGAACGCTTTGCAATGACTCGCCGAGAGCATCTCTATGGAGAGTTCATCGAAGAGGCTTCGAAACTATCTACCGATGCCATAATCCATCAGCTCGACGAGCCATCAAAGTTTGTCCGTCTCTACGCGCTTGTCGGGAATTTGCGACTCTGCGCCTCCCCTGAGGTTATCGTGAAGGCGGAGGAGGTCATGCGCCTCATCCTCGAAATCTACAACCGCCCCAATATAGATTTTCGTAATCTCGCAGCAAGGGATGAGAACGAGACCGATCTGCTTCGGGAGTTTAGTGAAGCTTGCCGCGAAGACTTGCACGTTTAGATAGTGGCCGATCGGTCATGTTTCCCTGCTGCACAAACTTTCGGAGCAAATTCATTATGGCTATAGGAGAGCGTAAGAGCTGGCGGGAGTTGTGCCGCGCCGCACTCGAGGCAAACGATCCCAATGAGTTGCTGGAGATCGTTCAGGAGCTCAACAAGGCCTTAAAACACGAAGAGCAGGTCCGTCGTGATTTCAGGGAGGCTAGGAGAGTGAAGAAGTCTTCAGGAAACGTCCGAGATTAATTGTTGTCGGAGAACAAAGAGACACAGAGACCTTTCAACACCGAGGGGCGGACGACAAGACATCGTCGCTACTCGGTTCGATCCCGCGCGAGAATCTGTGAGCAGCGTCCGACCTCTTGTCGAAGAACTTCAACATCTTCGACTGTCAACACCGCCGCCTGAACACCTTTTCAAATCAGTTCTTGTTTTCAACGAATTATGCCGACAGTGCTCCGCCTTGTCTTGGCATACCGGTTGCGTGGTGATGGTCAGAACCTGCTGCTGGGTTGCCGCGAATCCAGGGTGGAGGTCCAAAGTGCCGAGGGACAAGGAGCAGAAAGAAGCGAACGATAGTGAAATCATTTCCGACCGGGAAGTCTGGTCTGCAATTCGTTATCTCGATCCGGAATCAGAGTCAGATCGTCGGAAGAGTAACATCGCAGCAGCGATCGCCGTGTTGTCGATAGTTTTCATGCTGTCTGCGGTTCTTGTCTACCTTCACGAGTTGTAGAATCCGGAAACTCTGATAAGCCCGGTCGTGGTCCTACAGCCCCTCCCGCATTCGCAAGATGGGGTTCGTGCACCTAACAACTCTCCACCCTTCGACAACAGCTTGGTTGGCCAATTATTGGCAGACCTCACATCCACGATTCTTACCCGCCGCTGGTTTGGCACGTGCCTTGCTTTCTCACGCCCGGAAGTGACTGAGAAGCAGTGGGCGAGCCATGCGACGCGAAAGCTCCGAGCTGTCTTGTCCTGGGTTTCGAGACTGATACGCGATGAGTCCCTTACTCCGTGGACGTTTCCGCGAAAAGACAAATAAAAATGTGCCTGGTGGTGCGACCTGGTCCGGAGCAGCCACATTGCAGGTACGTGCACGGACATGTGCTCAACAGTTGATTTAGGCTGGCGGTGGCGGTGATGCTCTGGGGGGGGCCCGCAGTGGCTTGTTGCTACGCATGGGATGAGCCGCTTGTGGCCGCGATGAACTGTCCCGTGTCACCAGCCGGCGAAGCTTCATCGACGCCGGCCGTCCTGTCGCCTCAGCAGGCGTTAATCACCTACGAGGCAAGAGCGCTGCGACAACTCACCACCTTAGCCGCATATTCGGACAAAACCACAATCGAGGCCGAAATACCCGCGATGAGAGAAAAGGGACAATGCTCTTTGAGGCGAACATTTTCCGCACCGCAGTCGCTGATTTACACAGCGGTAGAATTCGTGGGGGATGCCTTCGTTAAGACCAATGTTATCTACCGCGTCCTCGAGTCAGACGTGGAAAACGCGGAGAAGAAGACGGGGCAGACAGTCGCCATCGCAGAGAGTAACTATCGGTTCTCCTACAAGGGCATTGAAGACCTGAACGGCCGGCGTTTGTACGCGTTCGCTCTTAAGCCGCGCCGTAAGGATCCAGGCCTGTTCAAGGGGAAGATCCTCATTGACCCGCAGACAGGGCCATATCGCGCGGGCGGTGGGGCGCCTTAGCAAGTCACCGTCGTGGTGGATCAAGCGAGTAGATTTCATCCAGGACTACGTCGACGTCGGCGACTTCACGATGTCGGGGCAGGTCCAGTCGGTAACTCGGGCACGCATTGCGGGGCGCATCGTGGTCAATATTCGGCACTCTTCCTATGAGGTACCTCAAATCGAGCAGCTAAAGTCGGCTCCAAACTTGATCAGATCTTCCCAGTCAAGCGGTGCTGGTCCTACATGACGCCTACAACCCGTTTGACCCGCGACCCGTTAACCGCTATCCGGTCAAGTGCAGGCTACTGCCAATCCCCGCACCGACAGTCGTGATGGAGTTACTGGCAAATCACTAAACATCGCGTTTGCCGATTCGTCAGGGGCCTTCGGAGCTGTTGAAGCCGATTTCGACAGCATCAACAGTTGTCATGTGCCGACGCGGATCACTTGTGAATCATCCTTGCGTCTCAACCGCTTACGCAAGCTGGATTTCCTCTGCGCTTTGGCACGCACCTTGCTCCTCTACTCCTTGTGGGGAAATCCTGCCATACGTCTACCCGGAGTACCGCCTACATGCACAAGTGCACAGAAGTTGTGGAGACTAAAGTTCCTTTGTTCATTCTCCTTGCTGTCGTCAGCCTTGCGATGACTGGGTGCGGACGAACTCAAGCAGCAGCGCCGCCGCTACCTCCCGAAGTGAGACTTGCTCCGGTTATCCAGCAAGATGTCCCCGTATACAGCGAATGGGTCGCGACATTGGACGGTTACGTCAACGCTCAAGTGCGACCCCAGGTTTCAGGCTACATAATCAAACAAAACTACAAAGAAGGTTCGCTCGTCCGCAAAGGGGAAGTACTGTTCGAAATAGATCCGCGGCCCTTCCAGGCGGCCCTCGACCGCGCAAAGGGCGATCTTGCGCAGGCGCAGGCACAACTCGGCAAAAGCGCCCTTGATGTGGAACGCGACACGCCGCTCGCAGAAGCCAGGGCCATCGCTAAGAGTCAATTGGATAACGAGATTCAGGCCAAGCTTGGCGCGCAGGCGGTCATCGAATCGGACAAAGCGGCTGTAGAGCAGGCCGAACTCAATCTGGAGTGGACGAAAGTCACTTCGCTGGTGAATGGAATTGCCGGGATTGCACAAATCCAGATCGGCAATCTGGTAGGGTCCAATTCCATCTTGACATCGGTTTCACAACTCGAGCCCATCAAAGCGTATTTCCCGATCAGTGAACGGGAGTACGTCCTCGTACAAAAGAACAGCAATGCGATTTTCAGCAAGCACGCCATCGGTTTTTTCGGAAACTCGCTCGAACTGATTCTGACTGACGGCAGCGTCTACACTCAAAAAGGGAAAATCCTGTTGGCAGACCGGCAAGTGGATCCAAACACGGGCACGATTCGCATTGTTGCCGCTTTTCCCAATCCCGGCAACATTCTGCGCCCCGGTCAGTATGGACGCGTGCGCGTGGAAACCGGCATGAAAAAAGCCGCTCTGCTAACGCCCCAGAGCGCCGTCGCGCAGTCGCAGGGAAGTTATCAGGTGGCGGTGGTCGGCAGCGATCACAAAGTTAGTATGCGCACCGTGAAGCCCGGGCAGACGGTCGGGACGATGTGGGTTATCGACGAGGGCCTCAAGCCGGGTGAGCAAGTTGTAGTTGAGGGACTGCAGAAGCTCAAGGACGGAACTCTCGTTACACCCAAGCCCGCGCAACTATCCCGGGAAGGGAACTGAGCCATGTCGAAGTTCTTCATCAACCGTCCGATCGTGGCGATGGTGATCGCCATCCTTATGGTGATTGTAGGCGCGGTCACCATTACAACCCTGCCCGTGGCCCAGTTCCCAAACATCGTTCCGCCGGAGATTCAGCTACAGGCCTCCTTTGTCGGTGCGGACGCGCAGACCCTGGAGCAATCCGTCGCCACGCCCATCGAACAGCAAATCAACGGCGTGGACAACATGAACTACATGTACTCGCTGAACGCTACCGGCAACTCACAAACCACCATAGTCGCGGACTTCGACCTGAAGACGGACCCGAACACCGATCTAATCCTCACACAGTCGCGCGAGCAACTGGCTGCTGGTCAGCTTCCGCCTGACGTTAACAGCTATGGGGTGACCATCAGAAAGTCGGTGACTGCCCCGTTAATGCTGGTCGGACTATTTTCCCCGAAGGGGACTTACGATACAAAATTTCTCGGCAACTACGCCTATATCAACCTTAACGACCCGATCGCCCGTTTGTACGGCGTTGGCCAGACACAGGTTTTCGGCGCGGGGCAGTATGCCATGAGGCTCTGGGTGCAGCCTGACAAACTAGCGAAGCTAGGCATCACGGTCACGGACATCGTCAATGCGGTGCAGGCGCAAAACACGGTGAATCCCGCCGGTCAGGTCGGAGGAGAGCCAGCTCCCGCGAACCAGCAATTCACTTATTCCGTGCTGGCGCAGGGTCGTCTGAGCTCTCCTGAACAATTCGAAAACGTGATCGTGCGCGAGGCGCCAGATGGCGGAATCGTTCGCGTGAAGGACGTCGCCCGCGTCGAGCTTGGCGCACAGGACTACAGCATTGTCAGCCGCTTGAATGGCAAGCCCGCCATCGTTATCCCCGTCTACCAGTTGCCCGGTTCCAATGCCGTCCAAACAGCCGCAGGTGTCCGAAAGCTGATGGCGGAAATGAAGCAGCGCTTCCCGCAAGACATGGATTACGCCATATCGCTTGACCAGACGAGCGCCGTGACGGAAGGCATAAAGGAGATCATTGTGACTCTTTTGATTGCCATCGTACTCGTGATCCTTGTGGTCTACCTTTTCCTGCAGGACTGGCGCGCTACCCTAATCCCGATGCTGGCCGTTCCCGTCTCCCTGGTGGGCACGTTTGTTCTCTTCCCGCTGTTCGGCTTTTCTATCAATACCCTTTCCATGTTCGGGTTGGTGCTGGCCGTCGGCCTGGTGGTGGACGATGCCATTGTCGTCGTCGAAGGCGTCCAACGCCACATCGACGAGGGTCTTGCTCCCAAGGACGCAGCTCGAAAAGCAATGCAAGAGCTTTCGGGTCCAGTCATCGGTATCGCTCTGGTTCTCTCGGCGGTTTTCGTGCCGACGGTCTTTATCCCAGGCATCACGGGACGGCTCTACCAGCAATTTGCCTTGACCATCGCAATCTCGGTGATCCTGTCGGCTTTCAACGCCCTCACGCTAAGCCCGGCGCTTGCCGCGCTACTGCTCCGGCCAAGGAAGGAAAGCCTCGGGCTGCTCGGAAAGTTTTTTGAATGGTTCAATCGCGTTTTCGAACGCGCCTCCAAGGGCTATGTCCGACTATCGGGCGGGTTGATTCGGAAGAGCGCTCTGGCGCTGGTGTTGATTGTGGCCTTCGGTCTTGCTGGAGTTTTTTTTGGCAGCCGCGTGCCATCCAGTTTCCTGCCCGATGAAGACCAGGGCTACGTGTACATCAACATGGACCTTCCGAACGCGGCTTCGCTGGAGCGCACCAGCGCGGCGGCGAGGCAGGTCGAGGAGATCCTCGCCAACACGCCAGGCGTCGAATACACCACGAGTGTTGTTGGCTTCAGCTTGCTCAGCTTTGTGCGAACTACTTACAACGGCTTCTTTTTCGTCACACTTAAGCCCTGGAGTGACCGCACAGCAAGGGCGGAACAGTTTCAGGAGATCAAGGCACGCTTGAACCAGCAGCTCAGCAAGCTTCCACAAGGAACCGCTTTCAGCTTCTCGCCGCCAGCAATCCCTGGAGTTGGCACATCCGGCGGATTTCAGTTCGTGCTCGAAGACCGTGCCGGGCGGGACGTTCAGTTCTTGGCGAACAACCTGAACACGTTCCTAGCAGCAGCTCGCAAGCGTCCCGAAATTGGCTCGATATCCACCTCCTTTTTACCGAGCGTGCCACAAAAGTTCTTGGAGGTCGACCGGGAGAAAGTGCTGAAGCAAGGTGTGGCCGTCAGCGACGTTTACAGGAGTATTCAGGCTTTCATGGGCGGGCTCTTCATCAACTACTTCAACGATTTCGGCCGCACGTGGCAGGTGTACGTAGAAGCTGAGGCTCCTTACCGATCGGATCTTTC
>Ga0137418_10007363_pt1 | contig 10116 bp, 12 predicted proteins | sample CZODoug3_1_2_16f_FD_122242 | JGI IMG/M metagenome (GOLD analysis project Ga0137418, IMG submission 122242) | Vadose zone soil fungal communities from Angelo Coast Range Reserve, California, USA - CZODoug3_1_2_16fungal (Hybrid Assembly) | ecosystem: Environmental > Terrestrial > Soil > Vadose... | reverse complement strand
CGCAATCATCTGATCCAGATCGAGGGATTCGTGCAGGCGGGCACGCGCCCGCCGATCGACCTGTCCCAGGCCCGGGCGGACTTCGCCAACGCTGAAGTGCAGGTCATCAACGCGGACAACGCGTACCAGCGATCCAAGGTGCTGGTGAACCAGGCCATGGGAGTGGAAGGCCCGATCGACTACGACGTGGCCAACGAGGCACTCCCACCCCAGGACGGCGAGGACGGAGCCCTCGAGCCCCTGCTCGTGACCGCGCTGACAGCGCGGCCCGAGATCGCCTCCGCGACCGAGCAGGTCAAAGCGCAGCAGCTCCTCATCAAGTCCGGTCGCGGCGCTTATGGTCCGACCATTTCGGTTGGCGCCAGCTTCATCCAGACGACGGAGACGGGCACGAACTACGTGGGCTGGGACGTGGCCGCGGGAATCACGCTCACCTGGAACATTTTCCAGGGGGGGCTCACCAAAGGCATGGTCCACGAGGCGGAGGGCAACCTCGGCTTCGCTCTCGGGCAGCTCGACGTACAACGCCAACAAGTCCGCGTGGACGTAGATCAGGCGCTGCTGGCGATCCGAGCGGCGAAGGCGGCGCTGTCCTCGTCGAAAAATGCGCTGGTCGCGGCGCGACAGCGGCTGGCCCTTGCAGAGGGGCGCTACCAGAACGGCTCCGGCAGCGTGATCGAGCTGGGCGACGCTCAGATCGCCGCGGCGAGCGCGGCTGCGCAGGTGGTCCAGACCGATTTCCAGCTCGCCACGGCGCGCGCCCAGCTGGTCTGGGCTCTCGGTCGCGCCTGAACGGCGCGGTCCGGTCCGTTTCTCCGCCGACGGCGAGACCTCTGGACTGGTCGGCGTCGCCGACGGCGTCTCCGGCTTTCTGCCGCGGTGGTGCGGATGACCGGGCCGATCCCGGCTCGGACGCGGCCGTCCGGATTCGGCGAGAAGCTGTGGCAGCTCCTGGTGCACTCGAGCTGAGCACGAACTTGTCCCTTGCAGCTGATCCATCGATAATTCTGTCGCTTCTGACCTTCCTCATCCGACCGTGGTCGCAACCGAGAAGACGCTGTGTGCTCCCTCGACAGGGAAGACGAGGATCGTCCCCAACTCATCGCCCAGGTGGGTTGACCTGGCCACGGACCGGATGATCTTGACGACGCGGTTCACCAGGTCGTTGGGAACGAGGATCTCGAGCCTTACCTTCGGCGTGAAATCCACCACGTATTCGTTGCCGCGGTAGAGCATCCGGGTCTTCTGGCTCCCCAGGCTTCTCACGTCGCTCAGGGTCAGGCCAGTGACGCCCGCGGCTGTGAGTGCCTGTTGCATGGCGTCCACGCTGGAAGGCTTGATGACGGTCTCGATCCTCTTCATCGCATTCTCTCCCGATCGCGAGCTCACGGAGTCGCTTCGTGAGCCCTCCCTCTTGCATGCGTCGGGCCCTGATTGCCTTCAGCGGAATCACAGGGGGATTCCACGACGACGCTCTTCGCGCGGATTGCGAATTGCATGATTCCGCGAAGCGGCGATTGCATTTTGCAGTCGCAGGGGTCAGACGTTCATCGATGGGCGCTCCTCGACTCGTTCAGCAGCGCCGCCACGAATGCCTCGGAGTTGAACATGCCCTCGTAACGCTTGCCGTTGATGAAGAACGTCGGCGTGCCGCTCACCCCGCTCCGGACACCACCCAGGTAGTCCGCACGAATGCGCGGGGCATGGACGCCGGAGCTCAGCTCCTTCCTGAACCTCTTGAGGTCGACGCCCGCCTTCTTCGCGTAGCGGCCCAGGGAGTGGTCGTCGAGCTGCTCCTGGTTTTCATAAAGCAGGGGGGCGATTTCCCAGAAACGGCCCTGACTGGCGGCTGCTTCGGCAGCCTCGGCAGCGCGCTGGGCCTGCGGATGGACCTCGGGGAGGGGAAAATGGCGGAACACGAGCCGGAGCGAGTCGCTAAGCTCATTCGCAATCGCGGCAATCTCCGGATAGGCCGCCGCGCAGTGGGGACATTGGAAGTCTCCGTACTGCACCAGTGTGAGGGGAGCATTCACCGGTCCCCAGATGTGGTCGTGCGCGGAAACGGGAACTATCAGGTTTGCCATCGAGAGTCGCTCAGCTCTTGTCCCGAGCGTCCGCGGCCACCACCTCCGCCGCGATGATGTAAGGCGTGCCCTCGGCCTGAAGTCGGTGGATGATCGCGTCCGCCGGCGACTTCCTCCGGGTCCGCAGTCGGTACTCCAGGACGAACTGATCGTTCCCACCGTTCCTGGTCTTCTTGAGCTTGTAGCCCTTCGTCATCTGGTCGAGCACGGCCTCGGCCACTTGCCGGGCCTTGGCCGGATCGGTGGTGTACACCAGGAGCCGCTCGGCTGGCCTTTTCGCTCCGTCCTCACCAGGCTCGATTACCCCAGGCTCTGGTTTCCCCCCACCCATCGCGAGCAGGCCGGTATCCGCCGAAGGAGTGGCCACGGATGCGTCGCCGCTCGCCGCCTCCAGCGCGTCGCGGGTTGCGACGGGTGCCACGCTGGTCTCCCCCACGAAGGGCAGGGAGCCGTTCCGCTGTCCGGGTGGGCGCGCCGGCAGGCAGAGCAGTCCAAAGGTGTGCTCGTGGTCCGCCGTGAGATCCAATTTCCAGAGCAGCAGTTCCAGGACGCAAAAGAAAACCGACAAGAAAGCCGCGATGGCGAGCGTACCGACGCCGGCTGCGAACCCGATTCCCACGGCGGCGAAAATATAGACCGCGTCGCGGCTGTCCTTCAGGTTGTTGCGGAACCGGACCGCGGCGACGATTCCGGCCAGGCTGAAGGCCAGCGCGAGGCTGTTCGCCACCACGATCAGGATGGCCGTGACCACCACCGGAAGCATGATCACCGTCTGCACCACCGCCTGGTCGTACTTGAGGCTGTTGCGCGTGCGCACGTAGGTGAATGCCACCGGCAGGGCAAGCAGGAACGAACCGAGCACCGCCGCGGCGCCGGTCCTGAGCGGCGGCAGCGACCGGAAGAGCGGATCCCACAAGCCCTGGGTCAGGTCTCCCAAGGTGGACTTCCCATCGGCGGGTAACGCGAGTGCCCTGAAATTGTCCGTCAGTATGATGAACCCGGCGACGATTCCCAGGACCACGACGTAGTAGATGGAGAGTCGGATCAGGGTGGTCCGGCCGATCTTTCTCGTGCCGCTCGAGATGCCGAGCCGCTCGGCGAGTCGTTCGATGCTGGATTCGCTGGCCATTGCATGCCTCCCGGACCCGATCTGTAACTCCGCCGCCACCTTGATGGTCATCGAGGGCAGAAGCGCCCGGATGCCCGACCATGGGACGGCGAGGCCGGTTTCAGGTGGCTGGATGATACCGCGGATCGGGCCCCGACCAGTATGGCGCCAGCCACCAATCCAGTTTGACCTGCCAGCTCGAGCGTCTTCCGGAATGCGTCGATCGCGCGAAGCCTGACACCTGCACCGTAGGGTCGGCTATCTGGTAGATCCGGAAGAGCTCGGCTGAGCCTTGCCCCACCCCATCGAGAGGATTGCGCATGGCCCGCTACGCGGCGTTCCTCCGGGGCGTCAGCCCGATGAATGCGAAGATGCCGGAGCTGAAAAAGTGCTTCGAGGTGGCCGGCTTCACGGACGTGAAGACGGTCCGCTCCAGCGGCAACGTCGTGTTCAGCGCCCGGGCCTCGTCCGAGGCATCGCTCGAGCGCAAAGCCGAGACCGCGATGAAGAACCAGCTTGGCCGCTCGTTCCTGACCATCGTGCGTTCGCTCGACGCGCTTCGCGCCATCCTCGCCTCCGATCCGTATGAAGCTTTCCGGCTCCCGCCCGGCGCCAAGCGTATCGTCACGTTCCTGCGCAAGAGGCCCGAGGCGAAGCTCGCTTTGCCCATCGAGCTCGATGGCGCGCGCATCCTCTGCTCGGAGGGCAGCGACGTGTTCAGCGCCTACCTGCCGAGCCCGCGGGGCCCCGTATTCATGACCCTGATCGAGAGGACGCTCGGTCAGGAAGTCACCACCCGCACCTGGGACACGATCAGGAAGGTGACTCGCTGATCACTTCTTCTTCGCGAGCTCCGCGAGGCCCCATCCCTCGACCTGGAGAAGGCGTTCCACCCTGCTCTTGATCTCGTCGCGGATTGCGCGGACGCGCTCGATCGGCAGCCCCTTCGGATCCGGCAGGGGCCAATCGTCTCGTCGAGCGCCCGGAACCACCGGACACTCGTCGCCGCAGCCCATCGTGACCAGCAAGCTCGCGCCGCGCGCCAGCTCCAGGCTGAGGCGCTGGGGCTGCGCCTTGGAGAGGTCGATACCCACTTCCTTCATGACGGCGACGACCTCCGGGTGGACCCGCTCGCCCGGCTGCGTTCCGGCGGACACCGCGCGGGCCTTGCTGCCGTCGGCCATCGAGTTGAAAAACGCTGCAGCGATCTGGGAACGACCCGCGTTGTGAACGCAGGCAAAAACGACGCGGGTCACGACGCCTCCTCCGTCTGCTCCTGGTGCGGGACAACCAGGTCTGGGGCGCTCTCCGGCAGGGCCGGCACCAGCCAGCGGAAGAGCAGCGTCGCAGCCGCGGCGCCCAGAAGCTGGGCGGCGACGAATCCGGGCACGTCGGCGGGCCGGATGCCGGCGAAGGTATCGCTGGCGGAGCGGCCCAGGGTCACCGCGGGGTTGGCGAAGCTGGTCGATGCGGTAAACCAGTAGGCCGCCGTGATGTACGCGGCCACCGCGAAGGGCACGGCCGTGGATCGCCTGCGAGCGACTCCCCAGATGACGGCAAGGAGGCCGAAGGTCGCGACGAACTCGCTCAAGAACTGCGCGCCGCCGGCCCGCGCGTGGCGGGATGCCGTGAAGACCGCCTCCCCGAACATTCCGTGGGCGACTGCGACCCCGCCGAAGGCGCCGGCGATCTGGGCCAGGAGGTAGCCTGGAACGTCGCGCCACCGGAGTCCGCCGAGCGCCGCATCGGCCAGCGTCACCGCCGGATTGAAGTGAGCGCCCGAGATCGGCCCGAGGGCCAGGATGAGCGCGACCAGGCCCGCGCCGGTCGCCAGCGTATTGGCGAGCAACGCGATGGCGACATTCCCACCTGCAAGGCGCTCGGCCATGATGCCGGAGCCGACGACGGTCGCCAGCAACAGCGCCGTCCCGAGGCACTCGGCAACCAACCTGCGCGCGAAGGTTGGTCGGGCATTCGCGGACTGCCCGGCTTCAGGAAGATGGGCGGCCATCTGCTCGAGCTCTCCGAGGACGCGCGTGCTGCGGACAGCACCCTCCAGCCCGCCGCAAAGCGCGGAGCGCGGCGTCGTCGGCCCGGGTCTGCCCCGATCCGGCCGCACGCAGGGTCTCGAGGAGCTTCTCGTGGAAGGCGGAATCGGCCTGTGCGAGCCGGTAGAAGCTCCACTGGCCGCGCCGCTCGTCGACGACCAATCCCGACTTGCGAAGGTACGCCAGATGCCGCGATGCCGTGGGTTGCGGAACTCCCAGAACCGAGACGAGATCTCCGACGCAGAGCGGACCTTCGCCCAGCAAATGAAGGATGCGCACGCGCGTCGGGTCCGCGAGGGCCCGGAACATCCGGTCGGGTGACCCGGGCTGTCCTGCTGGGGTGACCGCTGGATCCACCATATCCGCTTGCACCAATATTCGCGAGGACGCATATAGCGGACGTACCCGGCCGGCGCAAGCGACCAGTGGCGACCGCGGGCGGCTTTCCGGCGCTCGTCGACACGAGCCCGTCCCCGGTCGGATTTCCAGAGTAGCGAAGGATGGAAATCCGCAAGCTTGGGACATGGCCACGTTCGCTGCCGCGGCTGCCCGATGAGCTCGAAGCTGGAAGGACGGGAGCTCGTGGTGGTCCGTGAGGGCCGCACGATCCTCGACGGTGTGTCCATCCTGGTGCGGCCCGGGGAAGGAGTGGCCATCCAGGGCCCGTCGGGCAGCGGCAAGAGCACGCTGGCGCGCGTGCTCTCATCGCTGCTCGCGCCCGATGCCGGGGCCGTGCTGCTCGGCGGCCGCGATGCGCGCGAGATCCCGCCGGCGCAGTTCCGCACGCGGGTCGCGTTCCTGGCGCAGCAGCCGGCGATGTTCGAGGGCACCGTGCTGGGGAACCTGGGCACCGGCCCGCAGCTCCGCGGCGAGTCGCTGGGCCAAGCGCAAGCGCGCGAATTGGTCCGGGCCGTCGGCCTCGAGGAGTCGATTCTGCCGCGCGAGGCGCGCACGCTCTCGGGCGGCGAAAGGCAACGGGTCGCGCTGGCTCGCGCTCTTGCCAATGCGCCCGAAGTGCTGCTCCTCGACGAGCCGACAGCGGCGCTCGATCCCGACGCGGGCGAGCGCGTGGTCGCGCTCTTGCGCGATCTGCGCGCTCGCGGCCTGTCGGTGGTCATGGTCACGCACGTCGACGCGCATGCCCGCGCTTTGGGCGGAACGCTCTACCGCTGCGAGCGTGGACGCCTGGCGGTCGAGGCATGAGCTACGCGCACATCACCTTGCCTCGGCTCTTGCTCTCGCTGGGATTGATCGCGGTGGCGATCGGGCTCTCGCGCCGCAGCCGCCTCGGGCTCGAGCGGGCCCTGCTCTGGGGCGCGCTGCGCGGCGCGGCGCAGCTCATCGCGATTGGATACGTATTGCTCCTGCTCTTCAACCACGAGCATCCGGCATGGGTGGCCTTGCTTCTCGCGGTGATGCTGATCACGGCGGCAGCGACCGCTGCCCGCCGGGTCGAGCACGGACCGCCGCGCAGCCTGCTCTTCCCGCGGGCCATCGCCGCCATCGGCGCGGGCACGCTGGTGGCAGTGGTGCCGGTCTTCGCTGCGGTGGTGCCGCTGCACCCGTGGTACGAGCCGCATTATCTGATCCCCATCAGCGGAATGATGCTCTCCAACGCGATGAACGTGGTCGCGTTGGTCTTCGAGCGGATCTTTGCGTCCGCGCGCAGCGAGGCGGATCAGATCGAAGCGTTGCTGGCGCTGGGGGCGACGCCGCGCCAGGCGCTGGAGCGGCAAGTGCGCGCCACGCTTGGAGCCGCTCTGCTGCCGACCATCAACGGCCTGCTCACGGTAGGCCTGGTCGCGCTCCCGGGAATGATGACCGGCCAGATCGTCAGCGGCACCCCACCCGAGCAAGCGGTCCGGTACCAGATCGTGATCCTCTATCAGCTGGTCGCGGTGGCAGCGGTCGCCGGCCTCATCGCGGTGGGTTTCGCCCGCCGGCTTCTCTTCACCTCGCGGGCGCAACTCGTCCTACCTCAGCGCTTCCGGAACGAGTTGGCGCCGCCCTTCCGGGGCTCGAAGGCCGCCCCCTAGGGCGTCGGCCGCAGGCCGGTTGCGTTTGCGAGCAGTGCAGCGCGCACTGGCTGCGCGCGATCCCGGGAGACGGGGACGCGGATGCCCTGGCCTTCGTTGCCGAGCGAGGTGCCGATGAACAGCGTCGTCTCGCCTTCCTCGCGTTCCAACTCCCTGGCGAAGTCGAGATTGACCAGCCAGTTGCGGTGCACGCGCATGAGCGAGCGGCCGAACGAGTTCTCGATGGCGGCAAGCGACAGATCGATGTCGAACTTGCCCAGACGCGAGTGCACGAAGCTCAGCCGATCGGAAGCCTCGAAGGCCCAGATGTCCGCCGGGTCGAGGAAGACGAGGCTTCGCTTGCGCCTCGCCACCACCCGGAGCGCGCCGGAGTGAGAGACCTGCTGCCGGGCGGCGAGCCGGCGCAGGCACTGCTCCACCCGGTCCTCGCTGAACGGTTTGAGAAGATAATCGACCACGCCCAGGTTCCATGCCTCCAGCGCATGCTGGCTGAATGCGGTCGCCAGCACGAACGCTGGCCGCGTGCCGTCCGAGGATGGCACCGACTGGACGAGCTCGAGACCATTCTCGTCCCCGGAAAGCTGCACGTCGACGAAGACCACGTCCACGGGCAGCGCCGCGAGCACGTCGCGAGCTTCGCCGATGGTGGCGACAGCGCCCACCACTTCGGCGAGCTGCGTCGCCTCGATCAGCTGCACGAGGTAGTTACGCGCCAGCCATTCGTCTTCGAGCACGAGCGCGCGCAAGCGCGTCATGACCGGGCCTCCTCCAGCGGGATCTCCACGATCGATCGCGTTCCCGTTTCAGAAGACTCGAGCCGGAAGCTGGCGCGCTCCGCGTATTGCAATGCCAGCCGCCTCTCCACCGAGTGCAGCCCGAACGCGCCCGGTCGCTTTCTCCCGTCCGACATTCCCAAGCCGTTGTCTTCGACGGTGCAGACGAGCTTCTTCGCGTTCACCACCTCCGCTCGGACTTCGACGCGGCCTCCGTCCTCGCGCGCCAGCGCCCCATGCTTCACCGCGTTCTCCACCAGCGGCTGGAGCAGGAGTCGCGGCAGGAGCGCCGTGCGCGTTCCGGCACCGAGATTCCAATGGAACGCGAGACGGCCCGCGTGCCGCTCCTCGAGGATGTGCGCATAGTGCCGGAGCCATTCGATCTGGTCCCCCAGCGTCTGCATTGCGCCCTGCTCACGGAGCGAGTCGCGGAGCAGATCGCCGAGCGCGGCGAGCAGCCGCCGCGCCGCACTCGGGTCCTCGGTCGCCAGCGCAGCGATGGCGTTGAGCGTGTTGAGCAGGAAGTGCGGCTCGAGGTGCGAGCGCAACCGGGCCAGCTCGGCCGCGGTGCGAAGTTGTTGCGCCTCCAGCGCGTGGAAGCGGGCGTCCTCGAGTGCGAAAGGGAAGACGAAGGCCAGCGCCCAGAGGCCGAAGTTGGTCAACCCCACGGCGAAACCGATGCGCAACACAAAGGCGGTAGTCAACTCGCCGGTCGCCGGCCGCAAGACGGGGATGTAAAAGCTCGCGACGTGCACGGCGTCGAGAAGCAGTGCGTAGAGCGTTCCCGCCGAGAGCATCCCGCCGGCAAGCAGCACCAAAGGTCCTACGCGCCTCCCCCCGGCCCAGCGCAGGCCGCGCGAGGAACCCCAGAGCAGGATGGGCAGCCCGATGAGCGTGACCGTCAGCTTGGACAGGGCCCGCCCGCGGTCGCCCGTTCCGAGATACTCGGTACCGAGCTGCAGCAACGGCACGATGGTCATCACCGAGATTCCCAGCGCAATGCGGCTGTTCTTCATGTCTGGACTGTAGTTGAGCGTGCGCTCCGAAGCTGCGGCGCCCGTCGGTAGCGATCGGCCTCTCGTCGGCATTTCACGGTCCGGGCGCCGCGGGCCCCTAGAACGCGTCCCAAGGCCGGGTCTCACGAGGCACGAATCGAGGACGACGTCATGACATCCAAGCGAGCGATGACACGGGTAGCAGCCATCTCGGTCTTGTTCGCCGCTGCATGTGCCCATGACCATGCGCTCAACCGCGGCGAGGTCGGCGCGATGAAGAACGCGAGCCCGGCGATATCCCCGTGGGCCGGCCCGGTAGCCGATCCGGTCGGCGACGAGTCCGCCGATGCGCCCGTCGTGGCGCTTGTCGACCGCGTTCACGGGATGGTGGTGCAGGTCTTTGCAGCCAGGAGCGCGGAGAAGATCAACACCGCGTCCGGCGTTCTGGCTGGAGGCGGCCTGGTGCTCACCGACATGCGAGCGCTGCTCTTCGAGGGTCCCGCTGGCAACATGCAGGTCGCTACCGAGATTGCCGTGCTGACGACCAAGGGCGCCTTTCCGGCGCGTATCGTCGACAGCGCTTTGGACGCAGGCGTGGCGGTGCTGGAGCTTCCCGAGGTTGCCCGCGAGCTCGAGAGCCCGCAACTTGCCGAAGGGTCAGGGGATGTCGGGGATCAGCTTCTCGCCGTCCATGCTTCGAAGCAGGGGCCGGCGCTCGTGTTCGAGGTGATCGGGTTTTCCGTCGAGCGGACGGCGAGCCCGCTGCGGCTCCGGGCGGCGCCCGCGCTCCCCATCAGCTTTGCCGGTGCGCCGGTGTTCGACGCTGCCGGAGCGCTGGCGGGCCTTCTGGTCGGTCCAACCGGGCAGGACATCATTTTCGTTCCGCCCGCCCGTTTGCTGCAGATCCTGACGCGCGTTCAATCGCCGGCGGTGCAGGTCGACGACCACATCTGAGGTCGCTACGGGCGGCGCAGGCCGGTGGCGTTCTCCAGCAAGGCGTCGCGCAACGCCTTGGAACGGTCCTGCGAGACGGGTACGTGAATGCTCTTCCCCTCGGATCCGATGTCCTGGC
>Ga0137418_10007362_pt1 | contig 10116 bp, 5 predicted proteins | sample CZODoug3_1_2_16f_FD_122242 | JGI IMG/M metagenome (GOLD analysis project Ga0137418, IMG submission 122242) | Vadose zone soil fungal communities from Angelo Coast Range Reserve, California, USA - CZODoug3_1_2_16fungal (Hybrid Assembly) | ecosystem: Environmental > Terrestrial > Soil > Vadose... | reverse complement strand
TCCCAGGATCGGCACGCCGACCTTCTCGAACATCTTGAGGCCCTTGCGGGCATCGATCAGCGCAATGTCCTGCGGCGTGGTGACGATCACCGCGCCGGTCACCGGTACCTTCTGCGACAGCGTGAGCTGGATGTCTCCGGTCCCGGGAGGCAGGTCCACCACCATATAGTCCAGGTCCTTCCACTGGGTGTCGCGGAGCAGCTGCTCCAGCGCCTGCGTCACCATCGGGCCGCGCCAGACCATCGGTGTGTCCACGTCGATCAGCAATCCGATCGACATCGCCTGCACGCCGTATTTCAGCTTCGGCTCGATGGTCTTGCCGTCGGCGGACTCCGGCCGGCCGGAGAGTCCCATCATCATCTGCTGGGAGGGACCGTAGATGTCGGCGTCCAGCAAGCCGACCTGGGCGCCTTCGGCCGCGAGCGCCAGCGCCAGATTTACCGCAGTGGTGGACTTGCCCACCCCGCCTTTGCCGGACGCCACGGCGATCACGTTCTTCACGCCGGGCATCAGCTTCACGCCCGGCCGCACCGCGTGGGCGATGATCTTGACCTGGACGTTGGCGCTGACATTCCCCACGCCGGGGATGGTCTTGAGCTTGGCTATAACGTCTCTCCGGACCACGTCGATCACGCTTTTGGCCGGGTAGCCGAGCAGGATGTCGAGGGAGACGTCGTTGCCCTCAACCTTGATGTTGCGGGCTTCCTTGCCGGAGACGTAGTCCTTTCCGGTCACCGGGTCGGTGAGTTCCTGCAAGGCTGTTCTGACCTGCTCTTCGGTGATTGCCACGCCTGCTGCCCTGGATTTTAAGGGGCGAATTTTAAGCTTAATTCCCGGCGCGTAAAGGGCTTTCTCGGGGTCCATTTGATAGAATCCGGGCTTTTCCGCGTCTCCCAGAAATGTCGCGCAGGATTCTCGTCACCTCGGCGCTCCCGTACGCTAACGGAGCCATCCACCTCGGCCACCTCGTGGAATACATCCAGACCGACATCTGGGTGCGCTTCCAGAAGATGCAGGGCCATGAGGTGCATTACGTCTGCGCCGACGACACCCACGGCACGCCGATCATGCTGCGTGCCGACAAGGAAGGCATCACCCCGGAGCAGCTGATCGCTCGCATGTACGTCGAGCACTCCCGCGATTTCGCCGGCTTCCACGTGGCATTCGACAACTACCACACCACGAATTCCCCGGAGAACCAGGCATTCTGCGAGGACATCTACCGCCAGCTGGACAAGAAGGACCTGATCGCCAGACGCTCGGTCGAGCAGTTCTACGACCCGGTCAAGCAGATGTTCCTGCCGGACCGCTATATCAAGGGCGAGTGCCCGAACTGCCACTCCAAGGACCAGTACGGCGATTCCTGCGAAGTCTGCGGCAAAACCTACACCCCGACCGATCTCATCGACCCTTATTCCGTCGTGTCGGGAGCCAAGCCGCAGCGCAAGGCGTCGGAGCATCATTTCTTCAAGCTCTCCGATGAGCGCTGTGAGAAATTTCTGCGCGAGTTCACGCAGACCAGCGATGCCCTCCAGCCCGAAGCGGCAAACAAGATGAAAGAGTGGCTGGGTGAGCCCGGCGATAGCAAGCTGGCAGACTGGGACATTTCCCGCGACGCCCCCTACTTCGGCTTTCCGATCCCCGGCACCAACAACCAGAAGTTTTTCTATGTCTGGCTGGATGCGCCGGTGGGCTACTTCGGCAGTTTCGGCAACTACGTTGCCAAACAGAAAGCGGCGAGCAAGGCCATTGACCAGGACGCCTTCCTGCGCCCGGGCGGCGATACCGAGATGGTCCACTTCATCGGCAAGGACATTATGTATTTCCATGCCCTGTTCTGGCCGGCGATGCTGAAATTCTCCGGCTACCGCGTGCCGACCAAAGTCTTTGCCCACGGATTTCTAACGGTGGACGGACAGAAGATGTCCAAGTCCCGGGGCACCTTCATCACGGCGGAGAGCTACCTCAAGCAGGGGCTGAATCCCGAGTGGCTGCGCTACTACTACGCGGCCAAGCTCAACAGCACGATGGAGGACATCGACCTCAACCTCGAGGACTTCGTCGCGCGGGTGAACAGCGATTTGGTGGGGAAGTACGTGAATATAGCGAGCCGCTGCGCCGGATTCATTGCCAAACAATTTGATGGAAAGCTGTCTCAGTCTCAAAAAACTTTGGGTGAGTTGAATCGCAATCTACAGGCTGTCCGAGGCGTGGCTTTTTTAGTGCAGGAAGCATTCGACGCGCGCGAGTACGGAAAAGCCATCCGGGAAATCATGAAGGCCGTGGATACAGTCAATGTCTATGTTGACGAAATGCAGCCTTGGTTCCTGGCAAAGGATCCGTCTAAACGCGAACAGTTGCATGAGGTTTGCACGCGTGCGTTGTTCTCCTTCAAGACCCTCACGATTCTGTTGACTCCGATTCTCCCTCACACATCCCGGCGTGTGGCCATGGAACTCTTCGGCATGAATCGAGAATTCGTTTGGTCAGATCTTGAGGATATTCCGGAAAGCATTCTTTCGTATAAGCACCTCTTGACTCGAATCGATCCCAAGCAAATCACCGCATTGGTCGAAGCCAACAAGGAAAGCCTGCAACCGGCGCCGCAGAGCCTTTCGCCGCAGCGTCACGCCCAGCACCAGGAGAAAGCCGTGGAATCCGCTACCGCCCCGAGTTTCATCAACATCGATGATTTCAACAAGGTCGAGCTGCGCGTTGCCCGCATCGTCAGCGCCGAGCACGTGGAAGGCGCCGACAAGCTGCTCAAATTGCAACTCGATCTCGGCAACGAAACGCGGCAGGTGTTCGCCGGCATCAAGTCGGCTTACGATCCGGCGAAGCTGGTCGGACGGCTTACGGTGATGGTTGCCAACCTGCAGCCGCGCAAGATGCGCTTCGGCGAATCCCAGGGCATGGTACTGGCCGCCAGCGGCGACGGGCCGGGGATTTTTCTGCTCTCTCCCGACGATGGCGCACAGCCGGGCATGCGCGTAAAGTAGGCGCATCCCATGAACATCACCCGACGACTTCGCATCCGTGGCCAGGTCCAGGGCGTGAACCTGCGCGAGGCCCTGCGCCAGCGCGCCAAGCAGTTGAAGATCACAGGGTGGGTGCAGAACCGTCTGGATGGATCAGTAGAGGCGATCGTGCAGGGCGAGGCTTTCGCCATCGACTCCATCGTCGAGTGGGCGCGCCAAGGCCCGCCCGGTGCTCGGATCGATAGCCTGGATGTCGAAACGGCCGACGACGAAGGCAACTACGACTTCTTCGACAAGAGACCGACCGCGTGAAAATCAATCTCTCACCGCGGAGGACGCAGAGGACGCGGAGGAGAAACCGAATTCACCACCATAAAGACACGAAGAACTCAAAGATTCCCAAAGAAATTCCGATACCTGACTTTCTATTTCCTCGTGTCACTCAGCGTCCTTGGTGGTGCGCTTATTGGTGTTGCTTTTCCTCCGCGTCCTCTGCGTCCTCCGTGTCTAGCGCTTAATTGACGCGCCGACGCGCGTCACATTAGAGCGGCAAGGCTTGCCGGCGCGGGAACGCGCAGCAGAACGTTGCGCAGCTCCCATGCCTTTTCCGGTTCCAGATTCTCGAAGTACTGCACTTCTCCCGCCACCAGCGCAGCGATCGCGACACCATCGCGGTACAGAATGCGGTTGCTGTAAACCGCCGGCACGCGCGAACCGGGTAACAAGACCCCGGCTAGGTTGAGCGGATCGACGCCGCTGACCGCCACCGGACGACCGGTCTTCTCCTGATTGCGCACCCCGCGCAGCACGCCGACCGCCTCCGGCAGCGCGAACTGCTCCCCCGAAAACCCTGCCACGAAGCGCCCGCCGCGAATCTCCCCGCGCGTTTCCAGCCGACGATAAGCCATCAGCAACTCGCGCCACGGCGGCAACCAGTCTGCCTCGCGGGCAATCAAGCGCCAGAACACGACGCCGTAGCGCCTCAAAAGCGTGCGCGCGATCTGTTCCGCCGTTTCCCGGGCAAGCGTGGAAGATAATTCGGCGTTTGCGGCCTTGCGCCGGATCAGCGCCCAGCGCCCGGCGTCCTCGACGCCGAATACCGCTGTACGGCGCCGGCGCGCACCCGATACCGGCTTGCGCCGATCGGCCGGCAGCAGCAGTGCGCGCAATCCGCTGAAGCCGTCCGAATTCACCAGACCCGCTGCGGTCAACTCACGCAGGGCATCTTCAATAAAGGTGCGCGGCAGATCGAGGCCGCCGGCGATGTCGTCGAAGAAGGAAGCGCCGTGCTGCCCGAGATAGTCAGCCACTGCCTGTGCGCGCGTGCTCAAGTGCACTGTTTCGTTCGATCCCTTGGCGAGTGCCATCCAAACCGGAAGATTCTTGCGGGTCATCAGGGCGATCGGCGTGCTCCGCACCGGGTTCGGTCCGTGGCCGCGCTGCGGATCGGGCCGCGGCGCGTCGAGCCGGGTCCATGCCACTCGCCCCGAGCGACACAAATCGTCGAGCCAGTCCGGCTCGTAGCCGGCGACGCGCGCCGGGAGCAGTTCGGTTTCCCACGAAGCGGCTGCGGCCTCGAATCCTTCGAGTTGCGACACCACCGCAGCCACCGCATCCGGTCCTTCCATGCGTTCCGAGACGCGCTGCCAGTCGAGCAGGAAGCGCATGAAGTCGGCGGCGGAGACCGGTTCGATCTCCTGCCGCAGGCGCTTCACCGTGTAGCGGGTGATACGCGCCAGCAATCTGCGCTCGCACCATTGCGCGATGCCGATTGCCGTGAAGCTGCCGCGCATGACGAAGCCCTCCGCTTCGAGCGCGAGCAGCGCGCTATCGATGTCGGCCACCGGCACCGCGATCGACCCGGCCAGCTCGGCCGCCGTGGTCGGTCCCAATCCTTCCAGCCGTCCGCGCACGATTTCGACGAGTGCGTCATCGCGCGACCAGGTCTTCGCGTACCCGGCGGGGGCTTCGACAGAAGGTGTCAGAACGGTGGCCGGATGCACGGCACCGAACTCGGGCAGTCGCTCCGCCGTTACGAAGAAACCCGCCGAGTCCGGCCGCCCGGAGGGCAAGAGACGCGTGACCCGCTTGTCGCCACCGAGTCGATCCAGCAGTCCTCGCCACGCCGGCTGCGCATCGACTTCCGCCTCGGTGAGCAAGCCGAGCCAGGTCAGTGCGTCGTGCAATTCGTCCGCGGTGTCCGCCTGCGGCCAGGCTTCCTCTTTCACGCGGGCGATCGCCTCGGGATCGAGCCTGCCGATGTCCGCTGCGCTCTCGGGATCGAGCCAGCGCCGGCTGACCACCGCCTGCGTGCGCCGCTCCTCGAGTGGCGCATCGTCGAGATACGCGTACGGCCGCGCGGACAGGATCTCGAGCGCGAACGGTGAAGGTTCAACCAGGTCACGTGCGACAACCTCCAATTCGCCGCGCTCAAGCGCGCGCAGCAGGCGCTCGAAGCCTTCGATGTCCATGGCCTCGTGCAGGCAGTCGTCGATCGTCTGCCTGACTAAGGGATGATCCGGGATCTCGCGATCGCCGACGACGTTCTCCTGGCAGGCGAGCTGGTCCGGGAATACCGCCGCGACCAGGTCCTCGGCCTGCATGCGCTGCAACTGCGGCGGGACCTTGGTGCCACCGCGGAAGCGCGGCAGCGCCAGCGCGATCGAGGCATCCCAGCGCCAGCGCGTCATGAACATCGGTGCGTCGAGCAACGCCTGCACCAGCACCTGGCGCGCGCTGCTCGAGTGCAGATAGCGGATTACTTCCTCGAGTTCGAAACTGTGCGTGGATGTCAACGACAGGATGATTGCATCTTCGGTCGCTGCCGCCTGCAGCTCGAAATTGAATTTGCGGCAGAAGCGCTTGCGCAGCGCCAGTCCCCAGGCGCGGTTGATGCGGTTGCCGTAGGGCGAGTGGATGACGAGCTGGGTACCGCCGCTTTCGTCAAAGAAGCGCTCCAGCACCAGCCGTTGCTGCGTCGGCAGCGTTCCCAGCACGGCTCTCGCTGTGGTGAAGTAGTCGACGATCTGCTCGGCGGCTTCGGCAGCGACCCCGACCTCCTCGACCAGATAGGACAGCGCTGCCGCCCGATCGTCGAGCCGCGCTTCGAGGTCCGCGCGCAACCGTGATACCGCGGCCGAGACTTCGTCGCTGCGCGCCGGCGCCTCGCCGAGCCAGAACGGAATCGACGGCGGCATGCCTGCGGCATCTTCCACGCGCACGCGGCCGGCCTCGATCCGCAGGATGCGGTACGACGTGTTGCCGAGCTGGAACACGTCTCCGGCCAGGCTCTCCACCGCAAAGTCCTCGGTGACGGTGCCGATCACGACGTCCTGCGGCGAGAGCACCACGGTGTAATCGGCGGTGTCCGGGATCGTTCCACCGGAAGTGACGGCGGTCAGCTTCAGCCCCGGCCGCGGCCGCAGCTTGCGATTTACCGCGTCGCGATGCACCAGCGCCCGGTTGCGGCCGCGGCGCATCGAGAAGCCTTCGGCCAGCATCTGCACGATCTCGCCATATTCCTCGCGTGTCAGGTCCCGGTAGGGCGACGCGCGCCGCACCAGTTCATAGAGGGCGTCCTCGTCCCATTCGCCGCCCGCCACCTCGGCAGCGATCTGCTGCGCCAGCACGTCGAGGGGCTGCCGGGGGATGCGCAGCCGATCCAGCTCGCCGCGGCGCACGCCGTCGAGCAGTGCGGCGCATTCCACCAGGTCGTCGCGCGACAGCGGAAAGAGGCGCCCTTTCGGCAGCCCGCCGACCGCGTGGCCCGATCGGCCGACCCGCTGCAGCAGCGCGGAGATCGAGCGCGGGGTGGAGATCTGGCAGACCAGGTCGACGTGGCCGATGTCTATGCCGAGCTCGAGCGATGCGGTGGCGACCAGCGCCTTGAGCTCGCCGCGTTTCAGTCTTTGCTCCGCATTCAATCGCTGTTCGCGCGCGAGACTGCCGTGGTGCGATGTGACCTGGTCTTCGCCCAGACGCTCCGACAGCGCCCGCGCAACGCGCTCGGCCAGCCTGCGGGTGTTGACGAATACCAGCGTCGAGCGGTGCTCGCGGATCAATTCGGCAAGGCGGTCGTAGACCTGGGTCCACACCTCCGCCGACATGACCGCTTCGAGCGGCGATTCCGGAACCTCGATGGCGAGATCGCGCCGTCGCACGTGGCCGCTGTCGATGATCGTGCAGGCGCCCGGACCAGGCAACTGCCCGGAATGTCCGGCGCCGACGATAAAACGCGCGATGTCTTCGATCGGCTTCTGCGTCGCGGACAGGCCGACGCGGGTCAGCCGCCCGCCGGTCAGGTGCTGCAGGCGCTCGAGTGACAGCGCAAGATGCACGCCGCGCTTGTTCGGTGCCAGCGCGTGGATTTCGTCCACGATCGCGATGCGTGTGGTGGAGAGCATGCGTCTGCCCGAATCGCTGGTCAGCAGGATATACAGCGACTCCGGCGTAGTCACCAGGATGTGCGGCGCTTTGCGCCGCATGCGCTCACGATCGGCCTGCGGCGTGTCCCCGGTGCGCACCATTGTGCGGATCTCCAGGTCAGGCAAGCCGGCAGCCACGAGTTCCTGCCGGATGCCGGCAAGCGGCTCCTCGAGGTTCTTCTGGATGTCGTTCGACAGCGCCTTCAGCGGCGAGACGTAGACGACGTGGGTCTCGTCGCGCAATTCGCCGCGCACACCGAGCCGCACCAGCGCGTCGATCGCGGCGAGGAAAGCCGCCAGCGTCTTGCCGGAGCCGGTCGGCGCAGCAATCAGGACGTGGTTGCCGGACTGGATCGCCGGCCATGCCTGCTCCTGCGGCTCGGTCGGTGTGGCAAATGCGCGGCCAAACCAGCGCTCAACCGCAGGATGGAAGTTTTCGAGGGCGCTCACAGATTCATTGTTCCAGTAGACTTTCCGCAATCGCTAATCGGCCAGCTGAAAGTCGAACAAGCACCGCAATTTCTCCAGATAGCCAAGCGCCCCGGGGTCACCTTCCGCAGGCGCCCAGGCTGCAAACTCAGCCATCGAGACCGGCACGTAAGGCCCGGCCTTCGCCTCGAAGAACACCGAGGCCGAGTCCAGTGCTACAAGGGTGTGGTAGATGCCGTGGGGAATGTTCACACCCATTGTCTCGCCGCCGGCGCGAATGATCAGGGACCTGGTCACCGCGCCGTGTTCGTCGAAGAACACCACCCCGAAACTGCCGCGCACGGCAATGATGGTTTCGTCCTTCGATGGGTCCAAGTGCCGGTGCGGGCGGACATAGGATTCGGGTTCGACGGCGTTGAGCAGCCGGTTTGCCGGATCGGACTCCCGCAGGTGAAAGTTGAAGTTCTTGCGCTTGCGTTGGCTTTCGCGGGCCTGCCGCCATATCTGGTCGAGCAATGCCGGGCCGATGATGGTAGGTTCGCTCACGGGTAAACGATCTGGACGTTCTTCGGCTCGATCCAGTCGCCGAGCGAGTTGATCAGTCCGTCCTCCAGTTTTACCCGCCATGCGTCGCCCAGTTCGATTTCGGCGATCGCATGGTCATTGCTGTACACCACCGAAACCGGGCAGCCGCCATCCCCGGCGTTGCGATAGGGAGCCAACAGTTCCTTGAGTTTGCTGCCGCTCGACTGACCGTTGCAGTGCAGCCGCACTTTGCGCGCGAAGCGGCTGCGCGCGGCAGCGAGGTCGTAGAGCCGGTCCGCTGTCAGCCGCAGGCCCTGCGCGAAATTGTCGAAGCTTGCCTTGCCCTCGACGATCAGCAACTGATCTTCCTTGAGCCAGTTGCGGCGGCTCTCGAACAGCTCGTTGAAAATCGTGAGCTCCACGCGCGCCGTGCCGTCGTCGAGCACGACCACCGCCATGCGCCCGCGCCGGGTCTGCTGCTGCCGGATGCTGTAGATCACGCCCGCGACGATCACCGGCTGTCCTTGCGGCTGGATATTGGCGAGCCGCGTCCTGGCAAAGGCCTCCACTTCCGCGGCGTAGCTTTGGAAAGGGTGGCCGCTGAAGTAATAGCCGAGCGCGAGTTTCTCGTTCTGCAGTTGCTCTTTCGCCTCCCAGCGCGCCGCTTCGATCAGCTTCGGCCCTTCGGCCGTTGCCGACGCATCGCCGAACAGGCTGTTCTGCGAGGCGGCCCGGTTCTCCTGCTCGGCCGCCTCCATGGCGATGCCGACGGAGGCCATCAGGCTGGCGCGGTGATCGTTAATGGAATCGAACGCTCCGGCACGCACCAAAGATTCGATCACCCGGCGATTGACGACACGCTTGTCCACCCTGCGGCAGAAATCGAACAGGTCCTTGAAAGATCCGCCCTGCTGGCGCGCCTCGATGATGTGGGCAATCGCCGATTCCCCGGTCCCTTTCACCGCCCCCAGCCCATAGCGGATGCGCTTGGCATCCACCGGCACGAAGCGGTACTCGGCCGCGTGAATATCCGGTGGCAGCACTTCCAGGCCGTTGGCAATCGTATCCTCGCAGAACTGCTGCACCTTGTCGGTATCGTCCATGACCGCCGACATGTTGGCGGCCATGAACGCGGCCGCTTGCTCGTGGCGTGTCAGAACGAGTTGGATCGATGACCTGCGGATCGATTCCACGACATCGAGATTCTCCTCGCCGGGGATGCCGAAGATCCGGTCAACACCCTCGTTTTCCAGAGCCGCAACCAGTACGTCAGAGCCCTTGTTCACCTTCACTTGCTCCAGCAGCTTCACAGAGCTAACGCCTGCGCGGATTCACTCCGCGCAGGCGCGTTCGCCGTGACGGGCTATTTGACTTTCGTGCTCTTGCTCTCCATGACCGTGGCCCATTTGCCGTCCGGCCCCTGCATCTCCATCTTGAAAGTGTACGCGGACGGCGGAAGCTCCTTGATAATGACCCGCGTCTTCACCTTCTTGCCGCCCATCATGCTCTCGTCGTGGTACGTCCAGGTATCACCCTGCACCGTGCCGTGTGGGACCGTCGTCATCGTCATTCCCGAGTTGTCAACGCCGTAATACGTGTAGGCCTTGGATTCAGGGCTGTAGCCAAGGATGTCGATCCCCTTGCTGGGCCCCATTGGCGTCTTTCTCTCCGTGTTGCACACGACCGTGAATTGCCCTTCGAACCAATTGCACTTGCTGCTCTGTGTGAACTTTCCGCCCGGTCCCATCGCGCTGGTTTTG
>Ga0137418_10007360_pt1 | contig 10118 bp, 11 predicted proteins | sample CZODoug3_1_2_16f_FD_122242 | JGI IMG/M metagenome (GOLD analysis project Ga0137418, IMG submission 122242) | Vadose zone soil fungal communities from Angelo Coast Range Reserve, California, USA - CZODoug3_1_2_16fungal (Hybrid Assembly) | ecosystem: Environmental > Terrestrial > Soil > Vadose... | reverse complement strand
GCGCGCGCCCGCTCGAACGCCGAGCGGTCGCGGATCAGCAGACCGTTTCGCGCCGAAAGCGCGGTGGATACCGCGACTACCAGCGGCACCGCGAGGCCGAGGGCGTGCGGGCAGGTGATCACCATGACGGTCACCATGCGCTCGAGCGCGAAGCTGAACTCGCGGCCTGCGCCAAGCCAGGCGACGAACGTGACCGTCCCGCCGCCGATGGCAATGAGCGTGAGCCAGAGGGCCGCGCGGTCTGCGAGATCCTGAGTGCGGGAACGTGTCTCCTGCGCTTTGCGCACCAGCTCGATCACCTGAGAGAGGTAGGTGTCGGCGCCGGTCCGCCGGACCTCGATGGTGATCGCTCCCTCGCCGTTGACGGCGCCGCCGATGACTTCGTCGCTCTCGCCCTTCTCCACCGGCTGGGACTCGCCGGTCAGCATCGCCTGGTTGACGCTAGTGCGGCCTTGAACGACTCGCCCGTCGGTCGGGATCTTTTCGCCGGGCTTGACCAGCACCCGGTCACCAGGCCGCAGCGCTTCGAGCGGCACCTCCTCGACGGAGCCGTCGGGCCGGACGCGATGCGCCTCGGCCGGCAGCAGCCGGACGAGCTGCTCGAGGGCCCGCGAGGCGCCGAGCACCGAGCGCATCTCGATCCAGTGGCCGAGCAGCATGATGTCGATCAGCGTCGCCGTTTCCCAGAAGAACACGCTCCCGGGGAGCCCGAAGACGACCAGCGCGCTGTAGACGTAGGCCACCGTGATCGCGAGCGCGACGAGGGTCATCATCCCCGGCAGCCGGTTCCGGAGCTCGTCGACGAGCCCGGTGAGGAACGGCCAGCCGCCGTAGGAGTAGACGGCCGATGCGAAGGCGAACTCCACATACTGTTCGCCATGGAAGGTGAGCCCGCTGCGGAGTCCGAGAAGGTGCTGCAGCATCTCCGACGTCGCGAGGACCGGGACGGTCAGGGCGAGCGAAACCCAGAAGCGACGGCGAAAGTCGTCCACCATGTGGGTGTGGTGCGACTGAGCGTGGTCCACTGCCGGCCGCGCTCCGGTCTCGGGAGCAGCGGCGTGGTGACGGTGTTGAAGGTCGTCGGGCGTGTGTCCCCCTCAGCGAGTCTCGAAAGTGAGCGTGGCCCACTTGGACTCGTAATCGAGTCCTCGCTCGGTGGCACGCACCATGTGCACGAACTTGACGTACCACCTGCCCGCCGCGTCGAGCGTGAGCTCAGCAACGCCGTCAGAACCCGTGCGGGTGCCACGCTGCGCCAGCGTCCGACCGCGCTGCTCCCCACCCCACAGCACCATCTGGTTCGCCACCGGGCGCCCATCAACCAGGCAGCGCACCCGGAGCGGCGTGTCGCGACCGACGGCGTACGGGTTTTCCAGGAGCATGATCTCCGCCGGGTACCCGAGAACCGCGTTGAAGTCCTCGCTCCGAGGCGTGCCTACCTGAAAGACTGCTTTGACGTGCTTGGAATAGCGCTCCCGCGCACCCTGAGCAACCTCGTTGCTGCGGCGTCGCGCCTCGAGGATGTCGGCGATCCCGTCCTCTTCGAGGTAGGCGTTGAACTCCTCGGCCTGGAGCTCGATCTCGCGGGGCCGGGTCGAAACGCCCACGACGTAGGTGCCGGCGTCGCCCAACGCGAGACTGAGCACGCTGCTGCTGTCAGGTCCCCGGCTCCAAGTGCTCGCTGCCGATAGCCGAGTTCGCCCGCCGCGGGAAACGGCGCTGATGTCCGCGATTCGGTCGGGCGCCACGAAGCCTTCGCTCTTGGCAAACGTGCCATTGAAGACCGTGATCCGCGCGCGGGCGTGCGGTTCCAGGAAGTACGTGTCGAGCTTGAGGAAGAGATCGTGGGCCAGGGCCAGGGACGCCACGAGGAGCAGCGTGCCCGCGACGAGCGCGGTGAGAAAACCGTTCTTCATGACCTGGAAACTATTCGCCAAGCCTTGCTGCCGCGACGCGCTAGCGGGATGTTCCCCCTCATGGCTCGGTTGAGCCGGCGACTGCACCTGATCGTGGCCATGGCCCTCGTCGTGGGCGATCTGGCCGCGCAGGGCAGCCCGGACGCCTGGCGGCCGCAGACGGTTCCCCTGTTCGGGGCCAGCTACTCTCCCGACATCGGATTGCTCCTCGGTGTAGGAGTCGTGCACACACGCTACGGATTCCGCGCGCTGCCTCCGAGCACCCGCCTGCTTGCGGAGGCCGTATACGCGACCAGCGCCAACACGTACCGTATCGACGCGGCAGGTGAGTTCCGGCGACCACTCCTCCCTGCGATTCTCTACATCGAGCTGCGCGCTTCGGGACTCGAGCTCACGCGGTTCTACGGAATTGGCAATGACACCAATGGCTCGCAGCCGGACAGCGTGTACCGGGTGCGCCAGAAGCAGCTGCTCGTCGCGCCGCGGGTGGCGCTGCCGCTCGCGCCGCGCCTCCGGCTCACGCTGGGACCCCTGCTCAAGTACGCCCATACCCCCACGGACCCTGGAACTGTCCTCACCACGACCGGTCCGTATTACGGCGCGGGAACCTATGGCCAGGTCGGCGCGCGTGCCGTGTTCGAGCTCGACACGCGCGACCACGCGGCCGCACCGGCCCGCGGCCTGCATGTGACCTTCGCCGGGCAGTGGTATCCCGCCGTTTGGGACGTCGCCAGCCCGTTCGGGAGCCTCTCGGTGGAGGCGTCCACGTATCTCTCGGCGAGCGACCCGCCGGGCGCGACCCTCGCGCTTCGTGCGGGCGGCGCCGCGGTGAGCGGGACCGTGCCATTTCAAGAGCTCGTGTTCGTGGGCGGTGGGACTACGGTCCGCGGCTACCCCGAGCAGCGGTTTGCCGGCCGCCGCGGCGCCTATGCGAACGCCGAGCTGCGGCTTCTGGCCGGCCGCCTGCCGTTCGGCGATCTCGGCATCTTCGGGTTGGCGGACGCGGGGAGGGTCTGGGTCCCGGGGGAGGCGTCAGATCGCTGGCACGCCGCCGCCGGGGGCGGACTCTGGCTCGCCTGGCAGCACCGCCGTGACAACACACTGTCGATCGCGGCCGCGAGGAGCCCCGAGCGCACGGCGATCTACGTGCGCGCCGGCTTCATGTTCTGATTTCACGGCCTGGCGCGTACATCAGCTGGTGGAGTGGAGCAGCGTGCCAGCGAAGAGAACGAGGAACCACAGCACAAGGCTAGCAATCGACGTCCGTCGGAACCAACCCCATGCGGCCACCGAACCCTGCCGCAGGGCAATCTCGGTTCGCAACCGCGCGTATCCGTTGCCGAGCAGCAGGCCGACGAGCCCCATCTTGGTCCAGAAGACTACCGAGGTCCCTAAGCTGTCGACCTGGGCCAGGGCCATGAGCAGGCCGCTCGCGAAAATGAGGGCCAGGCCGCCGACCACCCAACGGTGAACGGCGGCAAGGCGGTCGAGTTCCGTGCGCCAATCGGTCGCGGGCGAGAGGCGGAGCGAGGCTCGATCGGCGGCGACGGCTACGCCGCCCCCCACCAGGATGCCCACAAGATGGAAATAGGTGACCGTCGCGCTCACGGGCGCGTGGCCATACAGGTGCGCCCAACGCGCAAGCAGCTGTGTTACTGTCGCCGACGCCGCCATGACGTGGTCCTCCTGAAGGGGGGCGGGAGTAGCACTACCGCACGACGATCGTGCCGGTCATCAGCTGGCCGTGGACGGCGCAGTCGTACTGGTACGTGCCCGGCTCGGTAAACGTGACCGCGTACGTCCCGCTCCCGGTCATCGTGCCGCTACTCGCGAAGCTGGCCGAGCCGACGGACTGGACGCTGTGCGGCAGCGACCCGGTCCAGGTCCACGTGGCGGTGCCACCGACGGAGATGGTGTCGACAGCCGCATTCGAGCTCCCGTTGTGGCCGCTCACGAATTGGATGCCGGCACCGACCGTCACCGAACCCACCGGGCCTCCTCCCCCGCCGCCTCCCCCACCGTACCCACCTCCACCCCCACCCCCACCCCCACCGCCGCCGTACATGCCCGTGCCGCCGTAACCGCCGCAACTTGCCAACGACGCGAGCGTAAGCATCCCGATTGCCGCAGTGCGTAGACGCATGGAGTCCTCCTCAGCTCGCCGGCTTGCGGGAGCTGGACTTTTCCCAGTTGACGAACAGGAAGCCGCCCGGCGCGTCGAACTTCGGCTCGCCCGGTCCCGGCAGGATCTGGAGTTGTAGCTCTTCGATCTTGTTCTTGGAGCAATTCCAGCACTCGAGCGCGAAATCCCGGTCGCGCCGGGTGCGCGACAGCAGCATCACGTGCACCATCGCGTTGTCCGTGACCAGCGCATCGTTCTTGTAGAGGTGTGCGAACGCCCACAACGCGACGGCACTGTTGATCGTGGGCACGAGCGGCGTGTGCACCTGGGTCACGCCGTGGTAGTACAGGCCCATGATCACGCCGCCGAACCGCGGGTGGTGCGGGACGTCCTTGGTCTGCACGCGGTCCATCACCAGTTTCCAGCGCGCGCCGTCTTGGGTGACGAATTCCGCCGTGCCGTCCACGGAATCGCGCGTGGCGCCCTTGTCCCACGCATTGAACGTGAACGTCCCGGAGATCGGTGTCACGTTGTTGGAGTACGGCCCGTTCTTCACCTGCGACTCGAGTCCCTCGCGCTCGTCGCCGAATGCCTTGAGGATCGGGGCGGCGCTGTCCGGGAAGGGGAACGGCCCCGGCAGGATCTGGATGACGGGCCCACCGCCGGTCACCCGGATCGCCTGCACGCTCTCGGCCTTCGGGCGCGCCTCACGTATCTCCGACCCGCTGTACCCGGATGAGCCCGAGCTTGTGGCGCTGACAACGTTGAGATGAGTCTCCATGCCGAGCTTCTTGTGCGAGTCCTCACCCACGGGGCAGTACGCTTCGTACGTGCCCGGCTTGAGGGTGAGGGTCAGTGTGGCGGTCGACCCGGGCTGGATGAGCTCTGTCTCCCGCTCGATGCCTGCCCCTTCGACCTCGAAGCCGTGCGGGATGCTCCCCGCGTTGGTAACGGTGAACGTGACGGGCCCTGCCGCAATCGTGGCCTCCGACAGCTCCACCTTCCATTCGGAGAGCTTGGCGCTCACCACTGCGGGGGCGCCCGAGCCGCGGTGCGCGGCGGCCGTTGTGAGTGCGATGGCGGCCAGTAGGACCGCGGTGACGTTGCGGGACGGAACGGCATGGAGGTGCGTCATGGCGATCTTCCTCCTGCGAGTGTGTGACAACAGTTTCCCTCGATGGCGGAGACCCCACGCGCCCGGCTCTTATTCCTTCGGGAATAACCCAGCCGCCCGCGGAGTCCTCACTCGATGGCGTACCGCGCACCCCGAGGACCGGTTGGAGTCGAGCGAACTCGAGCGATTCGAAGCTGTCGTGCTGCCGCATCTGGACGCCGCGTACACCTTGGCGCGCTATCTCACGCGGAGCGATCACGACGCACAGGACGTCGTGCAGGACGCCTCCCTGCGCGCGTTCCGGCATTTCGGGACCTTCCGAGGTGCCGCAAGCGCCGAGGGGCGGGCCTGGCTGCTCGCGATCGTTCGCAACACGGCGTACACCTGGCAGCGCCGGCACCATGGCGACACGCTGACCACCGCGTTCGATGAGGAGCGGCACAGCGAAGCGGCGGCGGACGAGCATCCGGAAGCGGCCCTGGTGGCGCAGGGCGAGCGCGCCGCGCTGCGCCGCGCGATCGATGAGCTGCCGCCCGAGTTCCGCGAGGTGATCGTGCTGCGAGAGTTGGAGGAGTTGTCCTACAAGGAGATCGCGGACGTGGCGGGCGTGCCCGTAGGCACAGTCATGTCGCGGCTGTCGCGCGCCCGCCGGCGGCTCGAGGAGGTGCTGTGCGCAGAAACGGAGGACTGCTGACGTGACGCATCCCGCTTTCGAAGCCCTCGACGCGTATCTGGATGGCGAGCTCGCCACGCCGGACGCAGCCGAGCTCGAGCAGCATCTGCGCGCTTGCCCCGACTGTTCCCGCCTGGAGCAGCGGCGGCGCGCGTTGAGTGCCGCCGTGCGCAAACAGGTGCTCCGCTTCCCGGCGCCGGACACGCTCCGGGCTCGCGTGCGCTCCGCCGTGCGGGCGGACCTGAAGCGGACGGTACACCCCCGCTCCTATTGGCCCGCGCTCGCCGTTGCCGCATCGCTCGCGGTCGTGGCCGTCGGGGGCTGGCAGGCGGGGTTGCGCCAGGCCGCGAGCGATGGGCTCGCCGATCAGCTGCTCGGGAGCCACGTGCGCTCGCTCATGCCGGGTCATCTCACCGATGTACAGTCGTCCGACCAGCACACGGTGAAGCCCTGGTTCAACGGCAAGCTGGACTTCTCACCGCCCGTGTACGACTTCGCCGGCCGCGGATTCCCGCTCATCGGAGGGCGCCTCGACTACCTGGGCGAGCGACCCGTAGCGGCCCTCGTGTACGGCCGGCGCCAGCACATCATCAGCGTGTTCGTGTGGCCGGCCGATAGCCGCACGGACGGCCGGGCAGCAGCGACGCGACGGGGATACCATCTCCTGCACTGGACGAACCGGCAGTACACGTTCTGGGTGGCATCCGACTTGGGAGTCGTCGAGCTGAGAGAATTCAGCGGACTGCTGCAGCGCGGAGACTCGGCGACGCAGGCCCCTTGAACTCTGGCCACTGGACGGCGTATACAGAGTGGCGCTAGGCCCCAACCACTGGTTCTCGAGGAGCACCGCATGCGTATCGCTTTGCCCAGCATCGTCGTCATTCCTCTGCTCGCCGCCTGCGTCGCTCCGACCCCGGGCGCGGTCCGGCAGGTGCCGGATCCCGTCTCCACCCGCTACATCAATCCCGGAACGCTCGCGGCGCTGCCAGGCTTCACGCACGCCGTGCGCATCGGCCCGACGCTGTACGTGTCGGGCGAGATCGCTCTCGACAGCACCGGCCGGCTCGTCGGCCCCGGCGACCTGGGCGCCCAAGCTGCCCAGGCATTCGCCAATCTGGCGACAGTGCTACGGATCGGCGGAGCGACGCCGGCCGACGTGGCCAAGTTGACGATCTACGTGGTGAACTATTCGCCCAAGGATCTCGATGCCATTCGGCAGGCGGCGCCGGACTTTTTCCCGCAGCGGAACCCCCCGGCGGGAATCGTGATCGGGGTGCAGTCGCTGCCGCAGGAGGGATTGCTCATCGCCGTGGACGCCACGGCGGTCGTCCGGGCGATGATTCTGCCACGCGACCAGCGCTCGCGGGAACGGCCCTACTAGCTCACTTCGCGACGAGCCCCGAGAAGAACGGCAGCACGATCGACACGGCGATCAGCACGATGATGATCCACTCGAGCAGCTCCATGCGCTGCGTCGCGGCCCGGTCGGCCAGCTTCCCGTAGATGCCGTCGAGCGTCTGCAGCTTGCGAGTGATGCTCACGTCCCACTCCGCGAGATGGAAGCGACGCGACGCGTGGCCGTACACGCGCGTGAGAAACTGCTCGCCGATCAACTTCAAGGCGTTCGTCACCTGCTCGAACAGGACTGCGGCGTCGAGCTGCAGCCGTCCGAGCCGTTGGAGCGGAAGCCGATAGGGACTGGGCAGGAACCGGCGCAGGCCGGGTGAGCGGCCGAGCAGGCTGTATGCCTGCTCCAGCGCTTCGTCGAGCTGGGCGTCCAGGTAGCGCATCTCGAGCAGCTGCGTGTTGGCGAACTCGATCACCGCGCGCACGTCCTCCCCCTCCGGATCGAACAGCAGCGTCACGTCGGTGTCGATCAGCGTCGCGTCGTTCGGCCCGAACGAGAGGCGCGACGCGAGCGCATCGCTCACTTCCTGCTGCGACAGGGGGCGTGACTCGGCGCGCAGCACCTGAGCCACCGTCTGCGCATGCTCGGTCCACAGCATCGAGGCCTCCAGCGGCTCGCTGAACGCCTCGATCTGGAACACCACGTAGTCTTCGACGAAGTCGGCGAGGCGCGACCGAATCGCGTAATCGCCGAGCGCCTCGACCAGCTGTTGCACCCGGCGCCGCGAGTCTGCCTGGAGCTGCTCATTGCCGTACAGGATCGTGCTGAGTGCCGGGAGTCCCGTGAGCGGGCCCTGCAGGGGGATGGCGTAGCTCACGGATACGGCGCCGAAGTCGTACAGCACGAACTCGACGTGGGGCGCTGTGACGTGCTCACCGACGGCGAGCGACTCTGCCGGCTCGGTCACGCGCAGGGGCGCGGGGTCGTACTCGAAGAACGCCGGGGCGCGCCGCTTCTGCTTGACCGTCTGGCGCTGCGTGGCGCTCGCCAGCCGCCGCTCCGCCGCTGCGAGGTCGAACGCGTGCGCGACGTCGTAGGCGAACAGCACGTACCCGGTGCCTTCGGCGATTATCGGTGGGGGCATCGGCTAGACCCGCTCCTTCCCTTCCCGCGCCACGGTGGGCGTCGCGAACGTCGGCGCCGCCAGCGGCGGGAGCCCCAGGTGCTCCCGCGCCCGGTTCAGCGCGTCGTCGATGTTCCCGTGAATGTTGTTCTCGCCCATCTCGTCGTACAGACCCGCCCGCTCCAGCGCGACCACCGGCTGCGCGTGGACGTCCGAGAGGAGCACCAGCGAGCCGTCTCGCCGGCTGCGTCTGACGAGGTCGCGCAGCGCGTGCAGCCCGGTGGAGTCGATCGCGGGGACGTGCCGCATCCGCAGGATCAGCACCTTGGGCCGCACCGCGATGCGCCCCAACCGCTCCTTGAACGTCTCCGCCGCGCCGAAGAAGAACGGCCCGGTGATCTCGTACACCTCCACCCCCGGCGGCACGACGCGGCGCCGCACCGCGTTGGGATCGTTCTCGAAGTCGTCCGTGGGATCTTGCAGCTCGTGGGTGAGCACGCTGATGTTCGTCACCTCCGCCATGCGCCGCATGAACAGGAATGCCGCGAGCACCATCCCCACCTCGATCGCGACCGTCAGGTCCCACAGCACGGTCAGGAGAAACGTGGTGAGCAGCACGGCGACGTCGCTCTTCGGCGCCCGGAACTCGGCCAGGAACGTGCGCCACTCACTCATGCTATAGGCCACGACCATCAGGATCCCCGCCAGCGTCGCCATCGGGATCAGCCCGGCCCAGCGGCCGAAGAACAGCGTGATAAGAAGCAGCGTGACCGCATGCACGATGCCGGCGACAGGCGTGCGGCCGCCATTCCCAGCAATTCGTGCAATGCGGCGGGGAATCGGTTTTCGATCCGCGCTCGCAGCGCGGCGGGAACTTTGCTTAGCGTGTAGTCGGACGAGTCGATCGTGCCGCGATTCTCGGCCCAAGCCGCCGCCGTCAGCGGCTTCGCGGCCGCGGCCATGACGGCCAGACGGCCTGCTTCAAATGCTGCCAGGCTGGCTTCGACCCCAACGCCGGATTCCTTGATCGCATGATGAAAGTGCTCGATATCCCAGGGCAGCACGGCCGCACCGGCGATGCTGCCGAGAATCACGGCGCTGATGCGGCCGCCCGCTGCGTCGGCGACGTTGACCATGTCAAAGCCGATCAGCCTTGCGGCGTTGCGCGACGCGATCTCGAACAACTCACGGGAATCCGCCCGGCCCTCGCCGAGCGCTATTTTTTCGCCGATCGTATAGTCGCGATGCGTCGAGGCGATCAGCGTGGTGCGATCCTTGGTGACCAGTCCGCGATTGATCGCTCGTCCAGCCTCCATCCACTCCGATGCAACCACGATGTCCACATCGCCTGGGTTCGGCATCAGCGCCATGATGGGTTCGCGGCCGTCGGGCGCGTCGCTGCGCGGAAAGAATTCCAAGTAGTAGATGGTCGCGCCGGTGCGCTGCGCGACGCCGGGAACCGATGTTGCCTGCACAAAATAGCCCGCCCGGCGCGCCGCCAGGACGAGCCAGTCGGTCACGACACCGCCGCCTTGGCCGCCCAAGGCCGCGATCGTCAAGCTGATGGGCCGTAGTCGTTTCAAGTGAATCAGCGTCAAGTCAACAAGCGGATCACGGCTGAACGCACGCGGGCTTTCAGTCGATCCCAGGCTGTTGGGTTCACGATGACATCGGCGCGGTAGAAAGACGGGCAGAGCACCGCCGCGTGCGCAACCTCTCCGCAAACCCCGCAGCCGACGCAGCTGTTGTCGACATAGGCAACCGGATCGCGCCGCAGGGGATCGGGATTGGTTTTGACCGTGAGCGAAGGGCAGCCGGACAG
>Ga0137418_10007359_pt1 | contig 10118 bp, 8 predicted proteins | sample CZODoug3_1_2_16f_FD_122242 | JGI IMG/M metagenome (GOLD analysis project Ga0137418, IMG submission 122242) | Vadose zone soil fungal communities from Angelo Coast Range Reserve, California, USA - CZODoug3_1_2_16fungal (Hybrid Assembly) | ecosystem: Environmental > Terrestrial > Soil > Vadose... | reverse complement strand
GTTTCGCGTCGACGGCGCACTGGCCGATCAGGCCGTGGCCGAGCTTCAGGCGTTGCGGATGGCCGTCGCCTTCGCTATCGGCGTAAGCCGACAGCAGACGGAGATCGCCGTCGGACGGAACCAGATAGATCACGCCATTCTGCGCGTTTACCACCGGCGCCAGTTCGGACAGTAGCATCCGTCCGACCGTCGACAGATCACGCTGCCCCTGCAGCATGTTGGTAAAGCGCGCCAGGTTGGTCTTCAGCCAATCCTGCTCCATGTTCTTCTGCGTGGTTTCCTTCAGATTGAGAATCATCTCGTTGATGTTGTCTTTTAGCTTGGCGACCTCGCCCTGCGCTTCGACTGTGATTGAGCGAGTTAGGTCGCCTTTCGTCACCGCTGTCGACACTTCAGCGATAGCGCGCACCTGAGTCGTCAGGTTCGCCGCCAGACCGTTAACGTTGTCAGTTAGATCGCGCCAGGTGCCGGCGGCTCCGGGCACGTTTGCCTGGCCGCCGAGTTTTCCTTCGACACCGACCTCGCGCGCCACCGAAGTCACCTGGTCGGCGAAGGTGGCCAGCGTGTCGGTCATGTTGTTAATCGTGTCGGCAAGCTCTGCAATTTCGCCCTTCGCTTCCACCGTCAGCTTGCGGCGCAGGTTGCCTTGCGCCACCGCGGTCACGACGTCGGCGATACCGCGCACCTGGTTGGTCAGATTGCCGGCCATCAGGTTGACGTTGTCGGTGAGGTCCTTCCAGGTGCCGGCCACGCCGCGCACGTTGGCCTGGCCGCCGAGCTTGCCTTCGGTGCCCACTTCGCGCGCCACGCGCGTCACTTCCGCCGCGAAGCTGTTGAGCTGATCCACCATCGTGTTGATGGTGTTCTTCAGCTCGAGAATCTCGCCCTTCACGTCCACCGTGATCTTGCGCGACAGGTCGCCACGGGCGACGGCGGTCGTCACTTCCGCGATGTTGCGGACCTGGCCGGTCAGATTGGTCGCCATCGCGTTGACGGAGTCGGTGAGATCCTTCCAGGTGCCGGCTACACCGGAAACGATCGCCTGCCCGCCCAGCTTGCCTTCGGTGCCCACCTCGCGCGCCACGCGCGTCACTTCCGAGGCAAACGAGCGCAGCTGGTCGACCATGGTGTTGATGGCTTCCTTCAGCTGCAGGATCTCGCCGCGTACATCGACCGTGATCTTGCGGGACAGGTCGCCGTTGGCGACCGCGATGGTCACTTCGGAGATGTTGCGCACCTGGCCGGTGAGGTTGCTGGCCATCGAGTTCACGCTGTCGGTCAGGTCCTTCCAGGTGCCGGCGACGCCGGGCACCGCGGCCTGACCGCCGAGCTTGCCCTCGGTACCCACTTCGCGCGCGACGCGCGTCACCTCGGAGGTGAAGGCGCTCATCTGCTCGATCATCGTGTTGACGATCGTGGCGGACCTGAGGAATTCTCCCTTGAGCGGCCGCCCCTCCACTATCAGGTTCATGGTCTGCTGCAGATCGCCCTTGGCGACCGCCGAAATGGTGCGCGTGACTTCCGCGGTCGGCCACAGCAGGTCCTCAATGAGGGTATTCACCGAGGCTTCCATCGCGCCCCAGGCCCCGGAGCGCCGGTCGCTCGCCATGCGGTGACGGGTCTTGCCGTCCTTGCCGACGATCTGCCCGGCGCGCTCCAGCTCGCGCGCCAGGCGCTGATTGGAGGCCACGATCGCGTTGAACGTATCGGCTACCTTGCCCGCAAGCCCGGTCTGATCGCTGGCGAGCCGAACCGAGAAATCCCCGTCGCGCACCGCCTGCAGCACCCGCAGGAGCTTGCGCTGGTCCAGACTCTTCGCGTCCGTGCCGAGCCGGCCATTGGACTTGCGCGTGCGGCGCTCACGTACTTGCGTTTCCATCAGCAGGCTCCAGGGGGGATTGCGCACCCGGCGGAACACTCGGTGCCCGGGGGGTGAAATTCAAAACGCAGGCTTGACGGAGACCGGGACGAGGGTGTACCCGGGGCCGGCGGCGAGGCCCGTCGAAGCGACACGATCGAGATCTGCGGGAAGAGTCGCACCCGCCCCCCAGGCCCCACGGATTGGAAGTGGTACCGAACGATCCGGACCGTCAGTGCGAGCGCCACCGTGAGCGCGACTGCCCTGTCGGCGACGGCACATTACCGTGCCGCTCGGTGGATCGGATGTCAGTCGACATCGTACTTCGCCCGTAGGAATAGTACTACAGCGACCCATCAATGCGGACTGCGCGCGTCCCGAGCGGCCCCCGGGCCGACCGTTACCCGTTGCTGGTGACGGGACGGGGCCGGTTAGACTGGCGCGGGCATTGTGCCCGCCGGTTGGGGTGCCTGGGCATCGGGGGCGCACGAGCGGGTCTGGAGAAGATCATTGAGTGATTCCTCGGCGCGCAGCGCCGTGGCGAGCGATGCGGCCCTTGGGTTTTCAGCGGCGAGCCGCAAATGGCCGTCGCTGCGCGCCGCGCTGCTCGATCGGGCCTGCGCACCCTATCGCCGGGCCGGCCGCTTCGCCTATTACTTTGCACGCGGCAAGTTGCGCGCTGATCCGGTATTCCGGGCGATCCTGGAGCTCGGCTTGCTGACCGGACGAGCACGCATCCTCGACCTGGGCTGCGGCCAGGGACTCCTGGCTGCGTGGCTGCGAGCCGCCGCGCACTGTCACGAGCGCGGCGCCTGGCCGGCGACCTGGCCGCCGGCGCCTTGCCCCCAATCGATGCGCGGGATAGAGCTCGTGGCGCGCGAGGTCGCGCGGGCGCGCTGCGCGCTCGGGCCTGACTGTGAGGTGCTGGAGGCCGACATCCGCAGTGCGCCATTCGGCAGCGCCGATGCCGTGGTCATCCTGGATGTGCTGCACTACCTGCCCGCGCAGTCGCAGCGCGAGGTGCTGCAGCGGGTGCGGGCCGCACTGCCGCCCGGGGGCCTGCTGCTGCTACGCGTCGGCGATGCCGGCGGCGGCGTGCGCCTTCGCTTCACGCTGTGGGTCGACAAGCTGATGCTGCTGGCGCGCGGTCAGCGCGCGCTGACCTTGCATTGCCGCAGCATCGAGCAGTGGCGCGAGCTGCTGCATCAGTGCGGCTTCGACAGCCGCGCCGAGCCCATGAGCCACGGAACACCCTTCGCCAATGTGCTGCTGATCGCGCTCGCGACCTGACGGGGAGCGCAGCGCAGGTTCCCGGCGCCCCGGGGGCCTCACTCGGCAGGATCAGCGCTCTGACCGGCGCAGAAGTAGCGCGGGTCGTGCGGCGTGCGCGCGAAGATCCGGCGCAGCAGCGGTTCGAAGGTGGCGAGGTCCTCGGTCGGATAGTCCGGATCGAAGGAGCACTGATCCCAGGCGGCGCAGAAGTGCACGCAGGCCTCGTACCACGGATGATCGCGCCAGCGCTCGCGAGCGTTGCGATCGCCGCCAAAATGATGCACGTAATAGTAGTTCTGAAACAGGCCGTGTTGCGCCACGATCCAGGTCACTTCCGGGCGCACGTAGGGACGCAGTATCGCCGCCGCGACTTCGGCGTGGTTGTAGGGCGCCAGCTCATCGCCGATGTCGTGAATGAGCGCCGCCACGATCATCTCTTCGTCGGCGCCGTCCTTCATGGCGCGGGTAGCGGCCTGCAGACAATGCCGCAGCCGGCTGACGGGATAGCCGTCGACCGAGTGATCGAGCTTGCGCAGGCCCTCGAGCACGCGTGCGCCCAGGCCGGCGGCATACGCCCGCTCGGACTGATCCAGCAGCAGGTAGTCCTCCCTGGTGCCGTCCTGCATCCGCCGGAAGCTGACGATCCTGCTCACGCGCTGCGTCTCACGGCGGATGACACAGCGCGGCGGCGGCGCAGCACGCGATAGAGGCTGCGCGGTCCGTCGCTATCGATGTAGCAGCCCTGCAGATGACGCAAGCCTTCGGACGGATCGAAGGCGGTGCGCCCGTGCAGCAGTCGGCAGTTGTCGAGCATCACCAGATCGCCGGCCTTCAGCAGAAAGCGGATCTCGAAATCCGGCGCGCGCAGGCGGTGGTCGAACAGTTGCCGCGCCCGGTAGTAGGCCTCGAGGCGCTCGCGCGCAAACAGCGGCACGAAATCCAGCCGCGGGCTGAAGTGGATGGCCTTCAAGTCACCACCGAGGTCCAGCTCGATGAGCGGTGCGCTCGCGGTCAGCTCGGTGTCGACGTCGATGTATTTGAACCGCACCGGCGTGCTGGCGAGAGTCGCGAACGCCTGCGGATGGCGTTCGCGCAAGGCCTGCGCCACGGCGAAGCCGTCCACCAGCGTGGACAGTCCGCCGCTGGTCTCATTCACCAGGCAATGCAGCAGCTGGATCCCCGGCACCGGCGCGCGATAGGGATTGTCGGTATGCGGATCAAGTGCCAGGGAGGTGTAAGCGAGGTCGTTGGCATTGGGTGTCGAGCGCACGTTGAACAGCGCACCGAAATTCGTCTCGCGCGTGAAGCCGAACATCGCACCGAGCTTCAGCACCATTCCCGGCTCGGCGGGCACGCCTTCGAAGATCACGAATCCAAGCGTCAGGAAGGCTTCGAGCCACGAGCTCAGCTCGGCCTCGCCCGGATCGGCGCGCCAGCGCGCCCGCGGCAGATCGGCGAGCGTGCCGTCCCACAGACGCGGCGCCGGGCAGTCGTGGCTGTTGGGCGTGAGCGCCGCTTCCGCGAGGATCTCCTCGGCGCTGAAACTCGCTGCATGCCCGTCGCTGAATTCGACCCTGTAGGTACCCGGCAGCGGCTGCGACACCGACACCAGCGTCACATCAAGATCGAAGTCCGACGGATCCTGGAGCCGCTGCTGCGTCTGCGGGTCGATGCTGGCCGCATCCTTGCAGCGCTCGCGCAGCCACAGCGGATGGATGGAGTGCTGAGTGCCGTCGGCGCGCTCCAACACCAGCTCGGTGGGCCCGTTCATCTTCAGAGTCAGCGATCGTTGCCTGGCAGACACGAGCGGCAGTCTAGCGTCGCCTCTGAAGCTGTGTCCACGCCAGGGCGCGAATGCGGTATTTTCCTCCCTGACAAAGGGAGCACCGCCATGACCTTGAGCCGCCGTGACCTGCTGAGTGCCTCGGCCCTGCTGCTTGCCGGACCGGGCGCCGCGCTGCGCGCCGCCGGCAAGGAGGCGGCGGTCTCCGGCGAGACGCCCATAGTGCTGTGTTGGAACGAGAATCCCTACGGGCCGTCCCCGGCGGCGCGGCTCGCCGTGAGCCGGGCGGTCGGCCAAGCGTGCCGTTATCCCGACGACGCCGAGATCCAGGATCTCGTGCAGGCGCTCGCCAGACACGAGGGCATCGGCGCCGATCACATCGTCACCGGCACCGGCTCGGGCGAGCTGCTGCGCGCTCTGGGGCTCCTGTGCGGGCGTGACGGCGGGGAGATCATCGCGGCCGCGCCCACCTACGCGGAGCTGCCTGACTATGCGACCCTGCGCGGTGCGGCGCTGAAATTCGTGCCGGTCGATACCCGGCTGCGTCACGACCTGCCCGCCATGCAGGCAGCGATCTCCGAGCGCACGCGCGCGATCTACATCTGCAATCCCAACAACCCCACCGGCACCACGGTGAGCGCGAGCGAACTGCGCGCTTTCGTGGCAGCGCTGCCCGAGCGCCTCATCACGATCGTCGACGAGGCCTACATGGACTTCACGGTCGGGGCCGATGTGGCTTCGGTCGCAGATCTGGTCGCAACCACCCACCGTGTGGTGGTGCTGCGGACGTTCTCCAAGATCCATGGCATGGCGGGGCTGCGCTGCGGGTACGCCATCGCCCGGCCGGACCTGGCCGCCGCGCTGGCGGCTGCCTGCATGACCACGCCGAACATCCTGGCGGTGCGCGCGGCGCGTGCCAGCCTCGGCGATCGCGCCTTTCTCGCCGATTGCCGCCGGCGCATCCTCGCGAGTCGCACCCGCATCACCACCGAGCTGGCGCGCCTGGGGCTCAAGTACGCCGAGCCGCAGGGCAATTTCGTGTTCTTCGACACGGGCATGCCGCTGGCGCGCTTCACCGGGCTCATGCGCGCGCGCAACATTCTCGTCGGCCGGCTCTTTGCGCCCTACGACACCTGGTGCCGGATCACGATCGGGACCGAGCCCGAGGTGACTGCGTTTCTGGAGGCGCTGCGCGCCGTCACGGCGAGCTGAGCTTAAGCCGACGGCGGGAGCAGCAGGCTCAGGCAGGTGAGCGCCGCTTCCGCCTTGTGCAGCTCACCCACCTCCACGGCGCGGGTGACGATTCCGGCTGCCTCCAGAGCGTGCTGCGTACGCGGATAGGCGCTGCTCACCAGGGTGAGCCCGCGCAGCGTCAGGGTGTTGGCCGCGTACGGCTCGTGCGGATCCACCGCGATCACGACCCCGACAGCGAAAGTCGCTGGATCGACCCACGCAGGGTTGGCCAGCAGAACCTCGGGCGGAATGAAGGTGCAGGCGCTCTTCAGGTGCAGGCAGCCGTGCAGCGCCACCTCCCGCACCGCGTAACCGAAGGGTGCTAAGCCTTCCGCGAGCTGTGCAACGCCGGCCGGGTTGGTGCGGCCGGAAGCCCCGACATACAGCGTGCGGCCGATGCGCAGCACGTCCCCACCCTCCAGGCACGCCGGATCGGTCACGCGCCGCACCGGCACGTGCCGCGCGAGCGCGGTGGCGACGCTCTCGACTTCAGCCCGACGCGAGGCGGCGCCCGGCCGCGTGATGACTGCGACCTCCGGTACCAGCACCGCGGTATCCTCGACGAATACAGCGTCGGGGTGTTCGGCGAGCGGCGGCAACCACTCGATGCGGCACCCGAGTGCGCCCAGCTCGGCGACATACTGCGCATGCTGACGCTGCGCCTGCGGCACGTCGATTGGAGCACGCCCAAGATACGTGAGCTCACAGCGCACGAGCGATCGGCCCACCTCCCTCACGAACGCGATCACGGTCGCTCGCGCGGCGAGGGCACGTCCCGGGCCGCGAGCCGCAGGCACTCGAGGAGCGCTGTGGCTGCGGGCGGCAGGTCGCCGGGCGCGCGCAGGATCGCGCCCACCGGAGTTTCCATGGATTTGAGCTTTACCGGCAGGATCGCCAGCAGCTTGTGCTGCACGTCATCCAGCGCCACGTGATAGGGCATCACGCCGATCGAGTCGGATTTGCGCAGCAACATTCGATTGGTGAGGATCGACACCGATTCGATCACGTTGCGGGGCAACGCCGCGTGCGCTTCGAGGAACGCGCGCTCGACCTGACGCCGCAGCGTGGTCTCGGGCAGCGGCAGCAGCCACGCCTCGTTCACCAGGTCGCGCAGCCCGAGCCGGCGCTTGCGCAACAGCGGGTGCCCGGGCCGCGTGACCAGGCAGATCGGCTCGGCGTAGAACTCCTCGTACCGCAGCGCGCTGCTGCGGCCCTCCTCGGGCAGGCGCCCGAGCACCATATCCAGATCGCCGACCAGGAGCGACGGCACGAGGATGTCGTAGGTTCCGACCACGACGCTGATGGTGACCCCGGGCCGCTCGCTCTTCAGCCGCGCAATCGCATCGGGCAGGATGCTGGCGGAAGCCGCGAGCAGCGTGCCCACCGTGACCTTGCCGCTATAGCCGGCACGCAGGCTCTCCAGCTCCTCGGCCGCGTGGCGCAGCTGCGCCAGCACGATCTTGGCGTGCCGCGCGAAGATCTCCCCGTAGGGCGTCGGCTCGAGCCCACGGTTGGTACGCTCGAACAGCGACAGGCCGAGCGTCGCCTCGACGTCCTGCAACGCCTTGCTGAGAGTGGGCTGGGTGAGGTTCAGGCGCCTGGAGGCCTTGAGGATGCTGCGGCACTCATAGAGGGCGGCGATCAGCTCGATGTGGCGCAGGCGGAATTTGCGCGCGATCCAGCGCTCGAGTCGTACCGAGGTCATGGAGCCTTAGCGCTGCTCAGGCGCTGCGGCGCACGGCTGCTGCACCCCGCACGGCAATCCGTCCGGCATCGAGGTCAAAGAAAGCGTTGGCGTTGGCGTGCAGGAGCTTCTCGCGGGTCGGCGCCGGCAGCGACTCGTGGGAGCGGATGAGGCTGCCGACCTGTTGCTCCCCGAGCGGGAAGGGATAGTCGGAACCGAGCATGACTCGGTCCTCGCCCATGATCTTGACCAGGAACGCGAGTGCGTCGCCGCTGAACACGGCGGCGTCGACATGGAACCGGTCGACGTAGGAGGACGGCAGACGCGGGCAGTCCTCGCGCACGACATCGCGGTTGCGCCATGCATTGTCGACACGCCCGAGAAGGTACGGAAAGCTGCCGCCGCCGTGCGCGAAGCACAGCTTGAGTGAGCGCGGCAGCCGCTCGAAGGCGCCCGACAGGATCAGCCACAGGATCGACAGCTGCGTTTCCGCCGGCATGGCCACCAGCCACGGGAGCTGGTACCTGGACATACGATCCTGCGCCATCATGTCCCAGGGATGCACGAACACCGCCGCGCCCTCGGCGGCGCAGTGTTGCAGGAAGGTGATGATCCCCTCATCGTTGATGTCGCGCGCCCCCACGTGGTTGCCGATGTGCACGCCGACGTGGCCCTCGGCCATCGCGCGGCTCAACTCGCGGCAGGCCAGATCGGTATCCTGCAGCGGCACCTGACACAGCGACTTCAGCCGCCGCGGCGCGTGAGCGCAGATCTCGCGCGCGGCATCGTTGAACAGGCGCGCGCATTCGAGCCCCTGCGCCGCCGGCCGTTGATAGGCAAACAGCGCCGGCGTGACGCACATGACCTGCACGTCCACGCCGTCGCGATCCATGGCCTCGAGGCGCACCGCCGGGTCCCAGCAGGCGGAGGTGACCGGGCGAAATTCCCGCTCCCCGACCATGAGCATCGCCCGGCCCGCACCGGTGTGCCGCAGCCACGGCCAGTCCGGCGTGCCAAAGCGCGCGGCGAGGTCCGGCCAGGTGTGCGGCAGAAAGTGGGTATGAATGTCGACCATCCTCATGGCATCTCCTTAAGGGTGCGCTCGCGCCGGTGCCTCATGCGCCGCACCTCTCGGGTGATAGGCGATCGCCCTGATCTCGATCAGCAGCAGCGGGTGCGGCAGCTGCGTCACTGCCACGGTGGTACGCGCCGGACCCTGATAGCCGAAAAACTCGCTGTAGACTTCGTTGTAAGCGTCGAAGTCGGCCATGTTCACCAGATAGGTGCTCACCTCGACCACATCGGCGAGGCTCGCGCCCGCACTGGCGAGAATGTCGCCGATGTTCTGCAGCACAGCGCGAGTCTGCGCGCGGATGTCGAGCACCGGCTCACCCGCGGCATCGCGCTCCGCCCCGGCGATGGAATCGTCGGCGCGCCGGGCGCTGGTGCCCGACACGAAAATGAAATCGCCGCCGCGGCGGAAGTGCGGGAAAGTCCCGCGCGGCCGCGCCTTGCCCGCGACCACGGCACTGTCGGCGCGCGCCGCCGCGCGGCTTGCCTCGTCTACCCTCATATGCGATCCGCCACCGGCGCCCCTACAGCTTCACGCAGATGTTCATGGGTTCGGAAAAGAAAGCGAGCGAGTGCGCCCCGCCCTCGCGGCCGATGCCCGAGAGCTTCACCCCGCCGAAGGGCGTGCGCAGGTCGCGCAGATACCAGTCATTGACCCAGGCGAGCCCCACTTCCATCTGGCGGGCTACGCGGTGGGCGCGCTGCAGATTGGAAGTCCACACGGCAGCCGCGAGCCCATAGCGGGTGTCGTTCGCCAGCTGCACCGCCTGTTCTTCGGAATCGAACGGCGCCACGTGGCAGACGGGCCCGAAGATCTCCTCCTTGACGCAGCGCGATCCTTCCGCGAGGCCGACCACTATGGTCGGCTCGATGAAGGCGCCGCGGTCGCGCTCATCACCGAAGGCCGGCACGCCGCCGCCGCAGACGATCTCGCCGCGCTCCTCACGCGCCAGGCGGTAGTAGGACAGAACCTTCTCGCGGTGCGCGCGCGAGATCAGCGGTCCCAGGTCCGCGCCCTCGTACGGCCCGCCGATCGTAAGCCGGCGCGCCCGCTGCGCGAGCGCCTCCACGAAGCGCTCGAAGATCGGGCGCTCGACGTACACGCGTTCCGAACACAGGCAAACCTGCCCGCAGTTGGAGAACACCGAGCGCATGGTGCCGCTCACGGCCGCCTCGAAGTCCGCGTCCGCAAACACCACGGCGGCATTCTTGCCGCC
>Ga0137418_10007358_pt1 | contig 10118 bp, 10 predicted proteins | sample CZODoug3_1_2_16f_FD_122242 | JGI IMG/M metagenome (GOLD analysis project Ga0137418, IMG submission 122242) | Vadose zone soil fungal communities from Angelo Coast Range Reserve, California, USA - CZODoug3_1_2_16fungal (Hybrid Assembly) | ecosystem: Environmental > Terrestrial > Soil > Vadose... | reverse complement strand
CGGGCGATCTGTTTGCAAAGGGAACAAGGATGCTGGCCGTCGAACGTCTTCGCCAGCGCTTCGCTCAACGGCGCGTCTCCCGAGTAACTGATCACCATCCCGACCCACGCCACCGATTGCAAAAATGCCCAGTGCAGCCCGATAGACCCAGCCAGGGCCAGCACAATGAGAAATCTGGACAGCCGCGCGATCACTGACTGCAACCATATCCCTTGCGCGCAACCTGTCAAAAATAAAAATGCACGCCCCAAACCGCAAAGCGCATGACACTGCCACCAACCGGGGAGCTGTGGAGTTCTCCCTCTCCCCGCGAGGCACGAGTGGGGAGAGGGCCGGGGAGAGGGCCGGGGAGAGGGGCGTAAGTTGGAAGGTCCGATGAAGGAGAACTCCAGGCGCGCCGCCGAGTTGCTGGCGGCAACACCCGCCGGGTGGATGGAGACGCTTGGCGCTCGGGTCACCGAGTCCGAACCTGGGCGAGTCGTGCTGGAGCTCGAGGCGGGGCCGCAGCATCGCCACGGGGGCGGTGTCGTGCAGGGCGGCGTCATCACCCAGATCGCCGACGCGGCGATGGGGATGTCGCTAGCGACCCTGCAAGAGGATGGCGTCTGGAACACGACCATCGAGCTCAAGATCAACTTCCTGCGCCCGGTCGTCGAGGGTCGCCTCCGGGCAGTCGGACGCGTGGTCGAGATGAAGCAGACGCTGCTGTTCAGCGAGGCTGACGTCGTAGACGACTCCGGTCGGCTAATCGCCCGCGCGTCGTCGACCTGCATGCCGGTGCCCCAGGGACAGGGCCGTGAGTGAAGCCGTTCGGGCCTCATCGAGGCTGTGGACATGGCTCGGTCTGCAGCTCGCCGAGACCAGCGAAGGCACGGCCGTCGTAGAGATGACTGCGACCGAAGACATGACCAACCACTCGGGTTTCGTTCACGGAGGCATGATCAGCACCCTGGTGGACTCCGCCATGGGCCGGTCGGTGCATACGCTCACGCCGTCGGTTTCGCGCTCGATGACCTTCGACCTCAAGCTCAACTTCATCAATGCCGCCAAGGCGGGCGAGACCCTGCGGGCGACCGGCCATGTCATCCACGCCGGGCGGCGGACAGTCGTGGCCGAGTGCCGGGTCGAAGGCAAGGCCGGCCGGCTCATCGCCACGGCCAGCGCGACGTTTGCGGTAGCAAGAGATAAGGAATGAACAGGGGTCCGGATGCCGATTGACCAGATAACGATTCGCGGCGCCCGCGAGCACAACCTCAAGAACGTCGATCTCGAAATCCCGCGCGACCGGGACCTGATTGTTTACTGCTCCTGTCCGAACGAGGTGACCAGCGCGCGGGTCGCCCAGATGTTGCGCCGGAAAGGCTTTACGCGTGTCCGGCCGCTGTTGGGAGGCATCACCGCCTGGCGCGAGCGTAAATATCCCACCGCGCAGCAACCGCAACCGGTGCTGACGCCGCCGATGTAGCCGCGCGCGGAGATCGCCGCCCGTGGCGCGCGAGTTGTTCGAGACGAAGGCGAGCGCGCGTCCGCTGCGGTGGAGCGCGGCGAGCGTCTCACCCGCCCCGGGGTTGAGGACGTCGCCGTTCCAGACGCAACCGTCGAGGTCGAACACGAACCCGCGAAGGGTCGAGAGATTCAGGGCGGACACGAGCGCTAGGCCTCCGTCCGCGCGAACTCGTCGATCGCCGCCGCGTAGACCTCGCGGGTCCGCTCGGCGACGCTGCGCCAGCTGAACTGCGCCTCGACGCGGAGCCGGCCCGCGCGCCCCATCGCGCGGCCGCGCGCGGGATCTTCGAGCAGGCCGCGGATCGCCGCGGCCAGGGCCTCGGGCTGGGCCGGCTCGACGAGCACGCCGGTCTTGCCGTCCTCGACCACCTCGACGATGCCGCCGACCGCCGAGGCGACGACCGGCGTCTCGCACGCCATCGCCTCCAGGTTGATCAGGCCGAAGGGCTCGTAGACCGACGGGCACACGAAGACCGCCGCGTGGCTGTAGAGCTGGACCACCTCGCTCACCGGGACCATCTCGCCGATCCACACCACGTTCGGGTGTTCCGGCAGCACTCGCTTGAGCCGCGCCTCGATCTCGGGCGTGTCGGGGGCGGAGGCGCACAGGACCACCTGAACGCCCGGCGGAAGCTTCGGCGCCGCCTCGAGCAGATGAAAGATTCCCTTCTGGTCGGTGATGCGCCCGACGAACAGCACGTAAGGCTCGCGCACGCCCCGGCGCGCCAGCGCGTCGCGGGCCTGGGTCCGCCGGAACCGGTCGGGATCGATCCCGTTGTGGATGACGACCACTTTGGCCGGATCCACCTGGAAGTGCTCGAGGATGTCGACGCGCATGCGCCGCGAGACCGCGATGACCCGGTCGGCGGCCTCCACCGCGGTCTTCTCGATCCAGCTCGAAAGAAGGTAACCACTGCCGAGCTGGTCGGCCTTCCAGGGCCGGAGCGGCTCCATGCTGTGGAGGGTCACGCAGAGCGGGATCCGATGGAGCATGCGGATCCAGAGGCCCGCCATGTCCGCGTACCAGGTGTGCGCGTGGGCCACCTGGGCGTCGACGGGATCGCGCGCCATCGCGAGCGCGATCGAGAGCGTCTCGAGCGCCGGCGCGTAGAGCGGCTTGTCCCGCCCCGGCCCAACCCGATCCCACGGCGTGTAGCCGCGCAGCGCGATCTGCTCGGTCGACTCGGTCGCGGCGCGCTCACCGAAGCAGCGGACTTCGACCGGCATGAGCCGGCTGAGCGCCTCCGCGAGCTGCCCGACGACGACTCCCGCGCCACCGTAGATATGCGGCGGATATTCGCGGGTGAGAAGGAGGGCTTTCACGAGCGGTCTGTGCCCTCCGCCTGGTCGTCCTCGCGGCGTTCGAGCTTCCGCGCGACGGTGCGCACGTCGATCCCGAGCAGCTTGGCCGCCTGCGTCTTGTTGCCCCCGGTGATGCGGAGCGTCTCGTCGAGCAGTCGCTGCTCGATCTCGGCGAACGGGGTACCGACCAGTTCGAGAATCGCGTCGCGCGGCGGGCGCTTCACACCCGCGACCTCTTCGGGCAGGTCCTCGGCGTCGATCCGATCCTTGCGGGCGAGCAGCACCGTGCGCTCGATGAGGTTTTCGAGCTCGCGCACGTTGCCCGGCCAGGCATAGGATTCGAGCCGCTCGAGCGCCTCGTTCGAAAAGCCCTCGAGCTTCCGACCGTTCTTGGCGGCATAGACGCGCAGGTAGTGTTGCGCGAGCACGCGGATGTCCTCGTGGCGCTCGCGCAGCGGCGGCACGCGCACGGTGATGACGTTGAGGCGGTAGTAGAGATCCTCGCGGAAGCGCTTTTCTTTCACCATCTCGGACAGATCCTGGTTCGTGGCCGCCACGATGCGGACATCGACCTGGAGCGAACGCGTTCCGCCGAGGCGCTCGAACTCGCCCTCCTGGAGCATTCTCAAGATTTTGGGCTGGGTGACCAGCGAGAGGTCGGCCACCTCGTCGAGGAAGAGCGTGCCCCCGTTCGCCAGCTCGAAGCGTCCTTCCTTGCGCCCGACGGCGCCGGTGAAGGCGCCCTTCTCGTAGCCGAACAGCTCGGATTCCAGGAGGGTCTCGGGCAGCGCCGCGCAGTTGACCGCGACGAACGGGCCGTTGCGCCGCGCCGAGCGCTCGTGGATCGTGCGCGCCACCAGCTCCTTTCCGGTGCCGCTCTCGCCCTGGATGAGAATCGTCGCCGAGCTGTCGGCGACCTGCTCGACGAGGGTCAGCATGCGGCGGAAGGAGGGGCTCGCGCCGATCATCTGCCCCTTGGCACGAATGTCCTCGAGCTGCTTCTTGAGCGCCTTGTTCTGCTCGATCAGGTCGCGCCGCTCGAGCGCCTTGTCGACCAGCTTGATGAGCTGCTCGCGACGAAACGGCTTGGTCAGGAAATCGTAGGCGCCGTCCTTCATCGCCTTCACGGCTTCCTCGACGGTTCCGAACGCGGTCAACAAGATCACGTCGACGTCCGGCATGATCGCCTTCGCGGCCCGCAGGAGCTCGAGCCCGGTCAGGCCCGGCATCCGGAGATCGGTCACGATGAGGTCGACGCCGCCGGCCTGCACGCGCTCCAGCGCGGCCCGCCCGTCGGAGGCCAGCACAACCTTGTAGCCCTCGCGGGTCAACGTCCGCTCGAGGCTCTCGCGGAGCCCGGGATCATCGTCGGCAACGAGCAGGGTCGCGGGATCAGCCATTCGCCACTCGCTTGATCGGCAGCCGGATCGTGAACGTCGCGCCCAGGGGGGCGCGGTTCGTCCAGCGGACCTCGCCGCCGTGCTCCTCGGCGATCTGCCGCGTGATCGAGAGGCCGAGCCCGGTGCCCTGCGGCTTCGTGGTGAAGAACTGCTCGAAGAGCCGAGGGCCGACGTCCTCGGGAATGCCGCCGCCGGTGTCGGAGACGGCGATCTCGACCGCCTCGCCGTCGAAGCGGCTGGCGATCGTCAGCGCACCGCCGCTCGACAAGGTCTCGAGTCCGTTCTTGACGAGGTTCAGCACAGCCTGGCGCAGGAGACCGCGATCGATCTCCATCACCGGGACGTTCGGATCGACTTCCACCCGGAGCGTGAGCCCCTGACGCGTCGCGACCGGGCGCACGAAGTCCGCCAACTCCTGCACCAGGTGGTTGATCGACTCGTCCTCGAAGTGGGGCCGTGGAAATCGCGCGAAGGCAAGATACTCCTCGGTCAGCGCATCGAGCGTGGTGACCTGGTCACGAATCGCGCTGACGAGGCCCGCCGCTTCCTTCATGTCGGGGTCGCTCCGCTCGCGGACGATGTCCTCGAGCATCTCGGCGTTGAGCTCGATGGCGCTGATCGGGTTGCGCACCTCGTGGGCGATCCTCAGCGAGAGGCGCCCCACGGTCGCCATCCGCTCGGCCACCACCAGCTCCTGCTGGGCCGTCTGGAGCCGTCTCAAGGTGCCCGTGAGTTCGTCGTTGAGCCGCTCCACCTCGCCGCGTGCCCGGCGCTCGCGGTCGGCGACCAGCCCGAGGGTGACCGCAGGCAGCCCGGCCAGCGCTGCGAGAATCAGGTGCGGCGTCCAGCCGACCCACGGGGGGACCAGCACCGTCGACCAGGCGTAGAGCCCACCCGCCACCACCGCCGCTCCCAGCCCGACCCAGGGCCCGAAGTAGTAGGCGTTGACGGCGCAGAGGGGAAAGAAGAGGAGATAGAACACGCTGTCGCCCGCTCCGGTGAGGCACAGGAGGACGAAGACGAGGAGCAGATCGATCGCAAGGGCGCCGATGAAATAGGCCCGGGTCGCCCGCGGATTGACCGTCACCAGGGCGAAGACGCCGACTTTGTAGGCCGCGAAGCAGAAGACGAGCCAGTACAGGTCGATGTCGCTGTAGCGGGGCCGGAGCGGAAAGAAACCAAGGGCCGCGAGGCCTCCGACCATCACGACGGCCAGCAGGACCGCGAAAACGCGCTCGTCGCGCTCCAGCAGCCGAAAGCTGGCGTACCACGGTTTTCGCTCGGCGGCGATCGCAGCCATCTCCACGCCGACTATAGCATTGCGGCCAATCAGGGCCGCTGGCCCCGGCGCCGAACCGCGATCGTGACCCACACCGCGACGATGACGAGGACGCCGAGAGTCACCCAGCGCTCCACCCGGCGCACGTCCGCGATCACCTGCTCGATCTGGTCCGCGAAGAGGTACGCGAGGAAGAAGCCGAACGGCACGCTCACGAGGGCGGCGACGGTGTCGGCGGCCAGGAACTTCCAGAACGGCACGCGGGCGATGCCCGCCGTGAGGAAGGCCGCGGCTCTCAAACCCATCACGTGTCGCGCCGTGAAGACGATCTTGACGCCGTGGCTCCGGTACGCCGCCTTGAGCTGCTCCTCGCGCGCCGGGCTCAGCACCCAACGGACCGGACGCCAGCCGAGGACCCGCTCCCCCCAATGGTGTCCTACCCAATAGAGGGCGACGTCGCCCGAGAGCACCCCTACAAAGCACACCGGCAGCGCGATCCACCACCGGAGGACCAGCTGATGGGACAGGACCCCGCCGGTGATGATCGGTAGCTCCTCGGGGATCGGAACGCCCAGACCGGCGAAGAAGAGAACCAAAAACAGACCGACGTAGCCCAGTTGCTCTATGAGCGAGACGACCAGATCGCACCTCGGGCAAGATTCGGTTTCCGGAATGCCGACCACAGTGTATACTCCGATAGTCCTGTGCGGTCAGAAGGAGCCCTTCCATGGCGGTGAAACTCTTCGTCGGCGGGTTGTCATTTTCCACTTCCAACGAGCGCCTGCGCGAAGCTTTCGCGGCGGCCGGCAGCGTCGAATCTGCAAGTGTCGTGACCGACCGGGACACCGGGCGATCGCGCGGCTTCGGGTTCGTCGAGATGGCGACCCCCGAGGAAGCCGAGCAGGCCATTAGCCGCCTCAACGGCACGAACCTCGACGGCCGGACTATTCAGGTCGAGAAGGCGAAGGCCCCAGGGTCAGGCGGGGGAGGCGACCGGCGCGGCGGCGGTGGCGGCGGTCGCGGTGGCTTCGGCGGCGGCGGTGGTGGCGGCGGTCGCGGCGGTTCGCGCGGCGGTCGCTGGTAGCCCCGCTCTCACTCACTAGCGTTTTTTCACTCGAGCGCGCGGGGCGGTAGTCTGCCTCCATGCGGACCGTCCTGCACACCGAGTCCTCCCACGGCCACGGCGGCCAGGAGATCCGCACGCTCGCCGAGGTGCGCTGGCTCCTAGGCCATGACTGGGGAGCGCTGATCGCCTGTCAACCCGACAGCCCGCTCCTCGCCGAGGCGAGGGCGTCGGCGATCCCGGTCGAAGCAATTCGCATGCGCGGCGCGACCGACGTCGGCGCGATCGTCCGGCTGCGACGACTCATGCGCGAGCGCGACGTGAGCATCGTCCACACCCATAGCTCGGTCGACAGCTGGCTGGCCGGTGTGGCCGCGAAGTCGCTGGGGCGTCCGGTCGTGCGCACCCGCCACGTCTCGATCCCGATCGGTCGCCGGCGCGCGCTCGTCTATCGGCTCGCCGATCGCATCATCACCAGCGGCGAAAGCGTTCGCACGATCGTGATCGCCGCCGGGATCGCGCCCGAGCGCGTGGTGTCGATCTCGGCCGGCGTCGACGGCGAGCGGTTCCACGCCGGCGTGTCGGGTCAGTCGGTCCGCAACGAGCTAGGCCTGGGCGGGGCGCCGGTCGTCGGGCTCGTCGCCAACGTCCGGGGCTCGAAAGGCCACAACATCTTCCTCGAGGCCGCGCGCGCGGTGATCGCGAGCGAGCCCGGCGCGCGATTTCTGATCGTCGGTGACGGCGTCGGCTTCGACGGGGTGTCGCGCCGCGTGCGCGACATGGGGCTCGACACGCACGTGCGCCTCACCGGATTTCGCCGGGACATCCCCGAGGTGATGGCGGCGCTCGACGTGCTGGTACTTCCCTCGATCAGATCCGAGGCGATTCCGCAGGTGATCCCGCAGGCGCTGGCCGTCGGCACGCCGGTCGTGGCGTCCACGGTCGGGGGGAGCCCCGAGCTGATCAGGGACGGTGAGAACGGCCGCCTCGTGCCGCCGGGCGATGCGAAGGCGCTCGCCGACGCGATCCTGGCGCTGCTCGGCGATCCCGCGCGCGCGCGCGCGATGGCGCGGGCCGGCCAGGCGCTGATCCGGGAGCGCTACTCGATCGACGCGACGATGACGCGCACCACAGCCGTGTACCGCGAGCTGTTCGACGCGCGAACCTCGGCGCCGCCGCCGGGGCATAGGGTTTGATATATAGAGATATTTTGATATTGTAATCGTCGTGAGCGCGGCGTCCTCGCCCGACCTCCAGTCGTTCAAGTCGGAATTCTTCAAGGCGCTGGCCCATCCGGTTCGCATCAGGATCCTCGAGGTTCTCCGCCCCCGCGAGCGCAGCGTCCAGGAGCTCCAGGCGCGGCTCGACCTCGATCAGTCGACCGTGTCGCAGCAGCTCGCAATCCTGAGAACCAAGAACATCGTGACGGCCCGCAAGGAGGGCACGACGGTGCGGTACGAGATCCGCGATCCTCTCGTCGGCGACCTGCTCGACGTGGCCCGGCGTATCTTCAACAACCAACTCGCCGGCACCCAGACCATGCTGCGCGCGCTCCGCCAGGAGGCGCGCCGGCCGGCGCGGCGCTGATCGTGCTCCGCCAGCTCCGGACCGCGCTCCGCACGGGCATCGTCACCGAGCCGGTCGCTCCCGGCGGCGAGCTCGAACGGATCGGCGCGCGGCTGACCTCGGAGATCGCGCGGCTCTTCGGCCGCTCGCTCGCGATCCGGCAAGTCGACGCCGGCTCCTGCAACGGCTGCGAGCTCGAGATCACCGGGCTCACCGCACCGCAGTACGATCTGGAACGGTTCGGGATTCACTTCGTCGCCTCGCCGCGCCACGCCGATTGCTTGCTCGTCACGGGCCCGGTGACCCGCAACATGGCCGAGGCGCTGCGGCGCACGTGGCAGGCGACGCCGGATCCGAAGTTCGTGATCGCGGTCGGCGACTGCGGGCGGGACGGCGGTCTCTTCCGCGGGTCCTATGCGATCGTGGGCGGCGTCGCCGACGTGCTGCCGGTCGACGCGGTCATACCCGGGTGCCCGCCCTCGCCGGCGGCGCTCCTCGCCGGCCTGCTCGAGGCGATTGGCCGGCTCGCGCGATGACCCGGCTCGCCTATGGATTGGTCGCGCTCATCGGCATCGCCGCCGCCGGCCTGGGCGGCTACGGCGTCGTGGGCGGGGCCGGCACGCTTCGGCTGGCGTGGCTGGTGCCGCTGGGCGGTCTCGAGCTCACGCTCGACCCGCTCGGCGGATTGTTCCTCGGATTGATCGGCTTCGCCGCGGTGCCGGCGTCGGTCTATGCCATGGGCTACCCCGACGGCGACGGGCGGGGCCGGTTCGCCTATGTCGTCTTCGTGGTGTCGATGTGCCTCGTTCCGCTCGCCGCGAACGCGATGACCTTCCTGATCGCGTGGGAGCTGATGTCGCTGGCGTCCTACTTTCTGGTGCTCCACGATCGTGAGTCCGAGGAGTCGATTCGAGCCGCCTGGATCTACGCCGTCATGACCCATGTCGGCCTCGCCTGCATCCTCGCGGGCATGCTCCTGCTTGGCGCCGACCTCGGAAGCCTGAGGTTCGCTGACTGGCGGGTCTCGGCGCCGGCCCTGGATCCCACCACGCGCAATGCGGTCTTCGTCCTGCTGGCGCTGGGCTTCGCGGGCAAAGCCGGGGTGATTCCCCTGCATGTCTGGCTGCCGCTCGCTCACCCGGCCGCGCCGAGCCACGTGTCGGCGCTCATGTCGGGCGTCATGATCAAGCTCGGCATCTACGGGCTTCTGCGCGTGACCCTCGACTGGCTCGGATCCGGCCCGCCCTGGTGGGGTGTCGCGCTCTTGATCGCGGGCGCCGTTTCGTCGGTGATCGGCGTGCTCTACGCGCTCGTCGAGCAGGACCTCAAGCGGCTTCTGGCCTTCTGCAGCATCGAGAACATCGGGATCATCCTGCTCGGCATCGGGGTCGGCGTGCTCGGGCTCGCCGAAGGGATGATCCCCCTTGCCGTCATCGGTTTTGCCGCCGGTCTCCTCCATGTCCTCAACCACTCGATCTTCAAGGGCTTGTTGTTTCTCGGCGCCGGAGCGGTCCAGCATGCCGCGCACAGCCTCGAGCTGGAGGAACTCGGGGGCTTGCTAAAGCGGATGCCATGGACCGGAACAACCTTTCTGATCGGCGCCGCCGCAATCGTCGGGCTGCCGCCGCTCAACGGCTTCGTCAGCGAATTCCTGCTCTTCTACTCGGGTTTCCTCGGGCTCGTTCAGTCACCAGTGAACATCGCGGTGGCCGGCCTGATCTTGCTCGTCGCGATGGGGCTGATCAGCGGACTGGCCGCCGCGTGCTTCGCCAAGGCCTTCGGCGTCGTGTTCCTCGGCGTGGCGCGCAGCCATGAGGCGGGTGAAGCGCATGAAGCGGCCGCGCCGATGTGTGTCGCGATGGCGGTCCTGGCGCTGTTGTGTGGGGCGATCGGCCTGGCCGCGCCGGCGATCGTGTCCTCCCTGGCGAGCGTGGTGGCGGGCGCGACCGGGCTGGCAGAGAGTCAAGTGCGCGTATCGCTCGCAACCCCCACCCAATCGCTG
>Ga0137418_10007357_pt1 | contig 10119 bp, 16 predicted proteins | sample CZODoug3_1_2_16f_FD_122242 | JGI IMG/M metagenome (GOLD analysis project Ga0137418, IMG submission 122242) | Vadose zone soil fungal communities from Angelo Coast Range Reserve, California, USA - CZODoug3_1_2_16fungal (Hybrid Assembly) | ecosystem: Environmental > Terrestrial > Soil > Vadose... | reverse complement strand
AATTGGGGGGCTTCGCCTTTCACTCTCAGCTTGTTGGGACATGGGGGTATCATTGTTTGAGAGGCCAATTGGGCATTCGAGAGCGTGTAAGTCCCCAATTGGGGGGCTTCGCCTTTCACTCTCAGCTTGTTGGGACATGGGGGTATCATTGTTTGAGAGGCCAATTGGGCATTTGAGAGTGTGTGAGCCCTTAATTGGGGGGTTCCGCTCTTGCTCTCATGCAGATAACAGTAGGTGCAGGGGTGACCTTGTTGTGGGTCATCAAGGGTTGTATGGTCACGCCAATAGGGTGTCCTCCTCTTGGCCCCTTCGTCTTGGGATATGAATTATAATCACCCTGATCTCTTGTCAACTAGCCTTCTGCATAGTTAAATTTGTATCCCCACTTATGTCACAAAGTTTCATTGGGTGCAAAGTTGGAGTTGTGGGCTGGCCACCCCTTCTCTATGCTTTGTATTCGATGAAACTTCTTAGATAGTTTTTACTTTTTCAACTTCAATTATAAAGTGATAACAAATCAAAGAAGGTGTGGTGCGGTGCATGTAAAAAATCACGTGATCTTCCTGTTGCTACTAGTACGTAGATCATATCAAACAAAGATGCGCCAGCCATTGATTGGTTTAAAATCATTAACCCTCTGCAAGCTAGATAAGCCATCCATCAACTGTCAGTATGCAGCACAAAGAGTCATTCACAGACTACAGTACAAGAAGGGTAAAATGAAAAGGGACTCCCGTTTTCATTTCTTGCAACTAGATATAATCATAACATACAAACATAGGAGCATAGAGCATAAGGCAGAACAGAAGGCATGTGCATAAGTAACATCATAAAGTTGTAGAATTGAACTATGCGGCTGTCCGATCTAGCCTCGGCTTCCAGGAATGCCCAACAGCATGACCCATTTGATGTTAAACGAAACATTGATAGGAAGAGATGCACCCCAAGTGTTGACCGTATATGCGACAACTGCGCAGGATCCAGGAGGGAGCTCGCGGTTGATTCGATCAAGTTGGTCTACATTAGGCACAAGCTTACGGAAGCTTTGAGTATATTTCCGCGCATCATAAATAGGAACTTTGCAGACCATCAGTATGGCATCTAACAGCGAAAAATAACAACAGCAACTCACTAACGTCATGACAATTGAGGGTCACACCGCTGGAGCTGGGACCCCTGGTAAAAGGATTGGGACCACTGGCACGACGCATGCCACGTGAGTTAGAAGGAGAGGAAGTTCCTATTGAGTCGTGAGCATGATCTGTATAACAAGAAAATGAAACAACCCACCGGAGACAGGATTGGCAAAAGATGTTGCAAATGACACGTAACCAGCCTGTATCTGAGCTTTATACTCGGATTTGTTAATGACCTGACCAATAGCACCAACAAGGCGTTCCCATTCGCCTTCAACGAGTGCACCTTCGATTAATCTCTGCATTTTACCATTTGGATTGTGCTTAGGATCTATGAGGTGGCAGTCGCCAACCCTAACGGTTGAGATAAAGGTAAGTGGACCGCTACCTCCGACAGCATGGAAATATGTTTGACTGCCAAACCCAGTGGAAATCCTTGCAGGGTCTGATCGAGACAGATTCAGAATCCCATCTACGGCAGAACAGATGATGGACTCGAAGAACAGACTGGATTCAATCAATCAGCAGACAAGTACAATGCAGCAAACAAAAACATACTTTTTGTTAACACGAGGAACCTCCTCAAGCATATCAGAATAGCTTGGCAAGTGTGCAGCCTTATGAGACCATGAAAGTATACATGCTGCCCTGAACGAACGAACGAAGCAAGTCAACAAGAGGACAGACTACTGATCCAAAAACAGACACATACCTGAGTTTTGGGAGGCCTTTATAAGTCGCTTCCAACAAGTGATCCCTGTTGCCAATATCTGTCTCATCCACCTTCGGAGGGCCCGCGCTAAGCAGACATTGACATCAGCCAAAAGAAAAATTAGGCAAGATGAAAAGTGCATACCTTGTAGTATAATCCTCCAAATAAGTGTCGTATTCATCTGCAGAAAAACCCTTGGAAGCCGTTTTGTCTTTACTCGACCTGGCCAAAAGGAAATCATCGAGTACTACTCTATATGGCATAATACGCCTGTATCTACCATTTCTTAGGGGTGTCCTTGTCTGCGTTACTGTCATCCTCAAAGGGGGACCAAAGGCCTGCCTCATCATCGTCAGGTCCGGTCTTAGAGGTGAGCAGCTTCTTTGAGTAATCATGTTTTGGACCGCTGGATGAGCAGAAGCAATCAGAATACAAAAATTGGTATCACAAGTAATTGGACATACTCTGCAAACACATCCTCTTTGTCCCATCCATCAGGGATTGACCGGCGGGATTTACTAGTTATTGTTGCACATTAGCCCCAGAACCATCATATTAGATACCACATCTGACTCACCTAGGGATCACCACTTCGGGTTTTTTCAGGACTCCTTTGAGTGGGGCACTCAAGACATCGTCTTTTTGGAAGCGAACAGCCTTTGTAGGACTAGGCATCATCCTTGAAAAATGAATGTTAAAATAAACAAAGACAGACCAAAAGGCAACGTACTCAATACTCTCCTCGTCAGTAATGGGAGACACCATCAAAGACACAGATCGCTTTCTATTGCTTTGAATGCAGACTGGTCAATAAAAGCAACAGATAAAATGTATATTTTGTCACTTACATGGAAGAGGTTCGAGAAGAAACCGGAGTTTTTGGAACAATGGAACGACTGTTACAGCTATATCAGATATTGAAGGAGTCAACCAGAAGCAACAAACTGACCTTCGGCGGGGAGGGGTGGTAACCCATTCCTCATCATCAATTGACATTGCACTGGTTTGATATGAGCAAGTCCAATAAAAACACAGACAATACAAAGAAGCAATACCTTTTGGTGCTTTTACTACTCTTGATGCTCATTGCATCATCTCCACTGGAGATATCAATGCTACAAAGACGTGTTATGTCAGAGAGAGATATGACACATTGGGACATGACGTACGTATCATCATCATCCACAGATTTGGTGGACTTTGACTTGGCCATGGGACGTGCACGAGGACGGCTGTTGGTACACAAAGTAGAATCAAGCAAGGGAGTTGCAAACAAATATCACATACCTGGCCACACTCTTCACACTCATGGCATCGTCGTCATCTGAATCCACGGCAGATTTGGCCCGGCCAGCAACAGAACGGGGGCGAGAGCGAGATCGGTCACCCATGCTTAATCAGGAAGAAAAAAGGATCTAGCAGATGCAGAAATGGAGAACAAGCAAAACATACCTTTTGACACTTTTCATATCATCATCCGAGACGTCAATGCTGCAACAGTATATTAGAACGTGAATATCCACAGAATGCAGAGAAAACTCACGCCTCTTCAGCCTCATCATCAATAAATTCAGAAGATTTGATAACTTTTTTGTTGGGAGGACGACCTCTAGGACGCCTGAAATATTATGAGGGTACAGCAAGAGAACATACACAAATCAAACGAACGGGGTATTAGTGGTTGCTTTAGCAGAAGCAGCAGGTTCTTTCTTGGCAGGCATTGCAAAATAGACTGATTGGTGGACTGACAGAGATGTTAAGGTCGCAAAGCGATGGAGCTGTATCTCAGACCAGCAGCACACTTTATATAATCTAGGGCTCCACGTGTACCGGCAGGCAGATCAAAAAAAAACCACACAAGAGAAAATAAGAGGAAGAATGGAAGGCAGAAAAAGAAGAAGAAAAAATGGAATGATGCACTAGAAAAACGCTAAGGGGGATCACATGCATTATGTCAAAGGTAAACAATAAAATCAGTGGCAGGAAGCATGCAACCATTTAAATGTGACCACAATAAAACAGGTGCGGCAGCACACAGTAGAAAGCCATCGGAAAAGGTCCAGTATCTGATAGAGTATACACCCCAATGTGCCTGCAGGACAACAGGAGGTCTGAGTGCACAAGGTGGCGGAAGCGAATAAGAAGCACAAAATAAAGTTTGGGTTTCCGGCTAGACCGAAGGCCGAGTGCAAATCAGGCACTGTAGGGACTGAAAAGGAAAACATGAGGCAGCAGAACCGAGCGAGCACAAATTAAAGTTCGGGTTTCCAGCTAGACCAAAATGGAAATAAACCGGAAACGGCGAATAGAAAAAAATGCCTGATGCGTCTGCATCACATGAGGCAATGTGGTGCAGCAATTGCCAAAGTTTAAATAGTCACACACTTGCAGAGGAAAGAAAATAAGACTAAGGTTATTATTGTTGCTGTGATGAGCACTGTGAATAGAAGCCAACAGAACAGAGACACACATTGGCCCAGAAAGGCAAGATCTGCATATCTCCGACTTTCCATAAGACGGCATTATGAGATCAATAAGTCCACAAGGCCCGTTTCCATTGCACCAGGTGGAGCCGAAGAGATGACTGAGCTCCACAAAAGAAATTTAAAAAAGAAGGCACACATCTGACAGGGTGCATGAAAACATCAACAACAAGCAATAGATCTTTCCGTTGAGTGAACACGCCTGACCCCCCCTCCCCTTCCCCTCCTTCTCCCAGTATCATGGATGGACACTACAACTTTGAAGGAGCAAGTGAGCTATGAATTACAGAGACAATTTTAATCACCATGGCTCACTGAATAAAAATGCTAGAGATCAGCTTACATACATTTGTTGTAGAGCGTCATGACAATGACACATACCAATTGACAAACTTCAAAGATGTAAGGGGTCAATCTGGTGCCAATGAAGGAGGACACTGACAACTTACAGTTTGATAACCTCAAGCCAGTACTGAATGAAAAACCCACATACTGGAGGCTCACCGTTCCAACTTCTGAAGTGACCCAGACTGAAGAGCTTGTGTTGAGCATGCAAGGAGTCATCGTCAACAAAGACCTACCTCCCATGCTGATGAAGTGAGTTATCAGCAGTTCTTACTAGCAAAGATAAGCTGACAACCATGGATGAATTCTGTAGACCCAATGAACAGCATCAGCCATTCATCCGTCAATCCGTGCAGCTGACAGGCTTTGACTGCAAGGAGTTCCAGACCTGTATTAACACACTTCAACAACTGCATCAGATATTTTCGCGCCAGATGCCAGAGGGTAACATGGAACCGCTCTCTCTGGGTCAGTTCCGTCATTTCGACACGGTGGAGTTTGCCACGCGTTACTTCACGTCTCGACGTGATGACCCCAACGGCACTGAGATGCCATTTGATAAGTCCACGGACCCAAATGGTGTGCTGGCGAAATTGGCCAGCAACAAGAAGTACTTTCATGGCGAGGACAACAAGGTACTTTATTACATTCTGAAACACGCCAACAACGAGAGTCTTCCCAGGTGAGAGTAGTTCAAATACAATGAACACTATGCTTTATGATGCTTGTGACCAGGTTTTTTGAGGTGGATCCCGCACGATTCAGAGTTGGAGACATAGTTGAGGTCCAAATCACCATTGCTGCCGTTCCGATCAAAAACAACAAGTTCAAGATGATCTCTCAGCTGAGATGCCTCGCACTCCTGGATGGCACTTTCACAGATGTGAGTATTCTGTACCAAGACTAAACAATGACATCCAATTGACATGTGAAATGGAAGCTGGCTACGAATGGCCGATTGAAGGCCATTATTCGTCCAACAGCCACGAAGCCCACAATTAAAAGGAGGGTGGGGTACAATACATCGGACGATGAGGTGTTGGAGGCTCGAAAAAAAATGATCAACATGAGCATGAATGATCGTTGATACTGATTTCATATTTCATACAATAGTATAGAAAGCAATTCAAAGTACCAGAGCTCCTCGCCTTTCATTGCGGCAGATAAGATTTCAGTACCCAATAGAACAGCCACAAAGTTATATAAAAGGAGATTACCTTTTATATCAACATCCTGCGCCAACATCTGACCACCCGTTTTTCACATTGCGTTAATATTGCTCTGTGAATACATAGCAAACTGCAATATGCTGCAGCCCTCCCTGCTTCATTATATACATTACCATTGGCATACATGGGGAATTACATTTGAATTTTTTGCATGAATTTGTGAGAACAAGCTCAAATAATTCAATTTCAATTCCATATCAGCTGATTACACATCTGAATTGGACCCCAAGTATTGTGTATTGATGATGTACATACATGTGTAGAAGAAGTAGAATGTAAACAGGTGCAAAAACAAGCTGATGAATAGTAGAAAACGCGAAAATAGGGGCTATTGACCAAAAATGAAGAGAAAACAGAATACTGAGCCGTAGAGGCTTGGCTTTCAGGAATTGAGCATGGGGGGTGTCATTGATCGATAGAGGAGACCTATTTCGTGCGGGGTAAGCTGAGGTTGAAGGGTTGGGAGGCGGAAATTGACTGATTTGTGAGGGTGGGGGGATTTGGGCCAAAAAGTGAAAACCGAGCCGCCGGGGCTCGGTTTTCGCGAACGAATCGCGGGGAGGCCTGTAGTTGGGTAGTAGGGACCTATATGGGGCTGGGTGAGCTGGGGGTGAGAGGCTGGGAGGTGGGGATTGACTGGTGCGCAAGGGTGGGAGGATTTGGGCCAAAAAGCGAAAACCGAGCCGCTGGGGCTCGGTTTTCGCGAACGAATTGCGGGGGGCCTCTTAAGTGGGTAGAGGGGACCTATTTGGGGCTGGGTAAGCCGGGGTTGAGGGGCTGGGAGGTGGGGATTGACCGGCACGCAAGGGTGGGGGGATTTGGGCCAAAAAGCGAAAACCGAGCCGCCGGGGCTCGGTTTTCGCGAACGAATCGTGGGGGGGTTCTGATTTGGGTAGTTGGATGTCCATTGGGGTAGGGTAAGCTGCGATCCAGGTCTTGGGCCTGCGCAATCAGGCGGTGCGCGAGGGGGGTGGTGGTGGTTGGGCCAGAACCAACACCAAGCCTTCATTGCTTGGTGTCCACAAATGAATTGCAGTTGGGCTTGTAGTCGGGTAGAAGGGACCTATATGGGGTGGGGGAAACACGAGTTGAGGGGGTGGGGGTGCCCGATTAGCTGTAAGAAGGGGGAGGTGGGGTTGGTGGTGCTTACTTGTTACCTCCCCATCCCCATTCCTATCCCCACTTGTTTCTCTGCTCACCAACCCCCTCCATCTTCCCATCTCCATCCTATCATCCTCCCAGATGTGTTGGGGACTGGCTGCATGCGTTCGTGTTGGGAAAATGGGTAAGAGTGGCAAGACTTAGTCAATTCAATCGCTTTCGGACTTACACAGCTTTAATTCCGCGTACCTCTGTCAACGTCGTAGCATTTTCCACAGACCTCCTAAAATCGTGAATATATTTCTGAACACAATACATACATATAGAAACTACGATATATTTTTATTTTGAACTAATACACATAGTGAGGGTTGCTATGCACAGATTACATTTCAAAGTACCAACAACTAATATTGCCGATTTTATATCATATTCTACAATCCTCCTAAAATCCTAAATAATCTTATGAACACTCTGTGTATACATAGTAGCTCTGTAGTATTTTTATTTTGAATGGGTATGCCATGTAGAGCTTGCTATAAGGCAACTTCATTTTGAAGTAACCAAAATTTCCTTTTTTGTCATACTTCAAATGCGCACTACAATACACTACAAAAATTCGATCTCACGATCAGTAAATAGCTGTCCCACGGTTTCAACACATCGCCTGTGACGGAACATGAAATGGCTGGACGCGGTGCAGAAAAGACGATTCCCTAATAAATTAGGGACTCGTAATCATAATCTCCCCACATGGGATGTCATGCTAACACAACCAAAGTTTACCCCCCAATGCGATCATCAGCTCGCACTTTTGAAGTCCACTGTACAGTGTGTATCCCCCAGAACCCATAACTACAAAGTCTAAATGACAAAGACCATGTCAGCACAATGAGCAAAACAGTCATGAAAGACAACGTTACCATCATCGCAGATGTCTCCAACGCCAGTTACTTGACAAAGACGAATCGTTGGATGAAGTCATAGAAATCGTGTGAAGGCAAGCCAACCACTGACACAATGCTTGAAGACGACAATACCCACACACCGAAAAACGAAACTGATCTGAACTTTAAAGGCAGGGAGACTACTGGAGTTCGCCAACAAGTGGTCTGATCAATCCGTCATCGATGCTGGTTGTGGGACAAGTCATGGGGGGGAAAACTAAGGGAGGCCGCAGTGCTTATATACATATTGAGGAACGCACAGACCATTTGTTTAGGGCTAACATGGATCTTGCCAAATCCGTCAGTTGTGGCAACATGCCTCCGCGCCGATTGGGACTTTTTCACCGTAAGCCACTATCAATAAGTTATAATTATACATAATTTAATTGTAGATGAATAAATTAAATGCTATAATGCATAATGAGTGCCTGCAAGAGCAAAGGTGACGAGATGATTCGTTGTTCTGTCTCAGGATGATGTGGTGGCTGAGGGTGTGATTGATCTTGTACGTATATATCAGTTGCATGGACCGATAAATGACTACTCTGATACCTGGAGGGTGTGTAAGTGGCATACATGAAGACTATGATGTATTATATGCAGTGACCTTTCGGAGTGGAAAGATTTAGAAGTACGAATTAGTTAGAAAGTGGTCATTGTCTGCAATAGGAAGGGCCTATCCAGCACTATCGTGCACTCAGAACCGTTGCACTCCAAAACTCCTATGCACAAAATACCATATGGTTCTCACCAATACTCATTCCATATACTATAAGTGTCTGATTAAGAATTTAGCGGTCCCTTAAAGCTGAGATGTGTTTACACCATCTCCTATGGCCTTTTCTGACCTATCCGCGCCCTGACATTTCAATTCAATAGGCTCTTGTGCTCGATATTGTGTGATATTAAGGTGGATCATGAAGGAGGCGGCGCGCAAATTGATAGAATTTGGAATGTAATACACGGGCGAGTAAAATGAAAACAAAAGTAATTACTCAAACCTAGCTATCGGACTCCATAAGAACCACGGGAAGTACCTGTGTGCGTCCTTCGCGAAGGGCTTTCGTATATGCCAAGACACCGTCACTCCACTGCCCATACTCACAATATACCGGACCAATACAACATCGGGTTAGGTTCTTGCAGTCCTCCCTGACATGCAGACATTGATTTGAATAGGATGAGGCAATAAATGTAGTACTCACCAAGTCCTGTAAACACCAGGGACAGTTCCTTTGAATACGACGTAAGCTTCAGCCTCGCCTTCTCAAGGGTCATCCTCAGATGTAATTCGACGGAAAGGAAGGCCGATGCCTGAGTCGAACTGGCGGATGACCTTGACGTAAGTGACGGGTACTGCTGGACTCGGAGAAACTGAGACAGAAACAGCATCTGCACCTGCAGATGATGCCAAAGGGGTTGGGGATAAACTCGAGATGTCTTCAGTGGTGACACTCTGACCAGGGGTACGATCTGTGCCTGTGGTTGATGCTGAAAGCGTGATAGACCCGCTGGAGGTATCTCCAGCAGTGAAAGTCTGAGCAGAATGTCTGGTGGACGACGGATAAGCTGCTGCATGAGGCTTTGGTGAAGTAAATCCGGGGATAAGTCGGCGGTGATTTGAACCACCCGTCAGGATCCTGGGCTCGGGCTTTGGGAGATGTCGAGTGTGGTCAGGACAGGGAGAGCCGGACTGGTTCGAAGAATGAGCAATTGAGGCAGCTACATAAGGGTTGCGGGTTGATGGTTGGGCTGAGGGTAGCGTAAAATGTGTTGATCTGACAGGAGAGGGGTTTCTGTTGAGGAAACGAGTCGACGTTACGGAACGAGGAGGGCTGATTGATAACACATGATCTTGAGTTGGAGTAGAGGGCATACTCAGTGGATACCGGGAACGACGACGACGACGAGGTGGGATGTAATGAAATCGGATCAGGTAGACATTCTGGCCTCGGCCGTGTTTCGCAACCTTGAGCAGGTCGATCAGACCGTTGAAGCCGGACTCACGCGCGAGCTCCGGGGTGATATCCGGGAACCCAATGGACTCAATGGAATCAGCGAGAAGAGAAGTGAGAGAACCAAGAGAAAACGAGCAAGTGAGGGAGCAAATCAAGAAAAGTTGGATGTGGGAAGAAGAGAGAGAGAGAGAGAGAGAGAGAGAAAGAG
>Ga0137418_10007356_pt1 | contig 10120 bp, 4 predicted proteins | sample CZODoug3_1_2_16f_FD_122242 | JGI IMG/M metagenome (GOLD analysis project Ga0137418, IMG submission 122242) | Vadose zone soil fungal communities from Angelo Coast Range Reserve, California, USA - CZODoug3_1_2_16fungal (Hybrid Assembly) | ecosystem: Environmental > Terrestrial > Soil > Vadose... | reverse complement strand
CCGGGCTGAATCGTGAGCCGGGTTGACCACGAGTCGATTTTTCCTTGATCGAGGTCCCATCGAAACTCATCGGGTTCTCGGCCGTGAAAGCCGGATGCCTCAACTCGCGCTATGCCATAAGTCAAACCGACGGTTACAACGTCGTCAGCGATGTGCGTCGAGTCTTCCTGATGATGCCCCAACGAGCCAACTGGATTTTCGGCAGCGGAAGCACGATGCGGGTAGGCTGTCGGCCCCATGGCCGGGTCGCCCATCGGCGCGAAATAAAAAGACAAAAGACTCTTTTCACCGACCTTCAGGTCATAGAGCGCAGCTAATTCCATGAAGAAATCGTGCGGGTGTTGACCGTCTACTATGGGTTTTCCAAACGCCGTTTCCCCCTGCTGGAATAGAAGCGGATACCGGCGTTGGGAAATGGTCGCAGGTTCAAAACTCAGCATCATCCGGGCGGTGAAAGTTCCGGGTCCCAGCTTGTGCTGGGCCATGCCCATGAACCAATTTGTGGAGAAAAATTTGTCCTGTCCTCTTTGCCCACTTTGCTGCTCATCCAAAACGAAGGCATTGGCATGAAACATCAACACCCAATTTGCTTTCATCGTCATCAACATTGGCACAGGAGTGGAATTCGGCTCCGCACTGGTTCCGGAAGCCCCGTGATGGACGATTTCTTGAAGAAAGTTTTCGGGATGCATGTTCATCCGTCCGTTTTCATCCGTTTGCATGCCGGGCATCTGCTTTTGATCCATCCCGGGCATGTTCTGCATGTCATCCGAATTCTTTTCTGTCTGCCGTGCTACTGCCATCGCGGATAAAAGAAAACAACAAAGAACTGCCGCTAAAAACATTCTCATTGAAACATTTCTCCCTCAAAGCCGGATTCGCGCTGTAGAAATGATCTGACGACGTGGACGAACGCACTGCACGTTCGCGAAAAGTGCAATTCAGGTTGAGGGGAAATCTAAATTCTGAGACTTGTGGAAGGAGTGTTGGGCGGTGTAAATGTGAAATTATCAATGCGAGAACGCTGCGTCACCCCAAAAGCATCCTGCCCCTGCACATGCGCAACCACCGTCAAAACCGCAACAGTTGCTTGCGCGGACGCCGGCCTGAGCTTCTGCACAGACTGCTTCTCCGGATCAACGCAGGGATGATGATGCTGGCAAGACGATGAAGACTGTATGGTGGGTTGTTCTGTTTGGCCGGCGGCGGTTTCGTGTTGGCAATGAGCCTGATCCATTGCGTCCATGGACATCTGCGTCGGCTGATTTGTCTGAAGTTGGCTGAACACGAACGCGCACGAGGCATCGCAAACCGCTGACGATAGCGATAGCGACAGCACCAAAACCGCCACAAATGCCGCCAGTGTTCGCCTTACGACCACAAATCAATTCTACACCGTCGCGACCTCCGAGAGAAATCAGGCCACTAACCCGACATCCCGCCACTCCCGGTCCGGATCTCCGCTACCAGCCCGTTACGGGTGGCGAGTCCGCAACACTAGTACCCCGGTCACGTTGACCTACTGAAAATTTGCCCGGTACTGTCAAAGTAGGGCGTATCCGTGTGCGCAGCCGTAATTGTGGGAACCCGCTGGCGCATTGCGGATGCAACAGTTAACCGGAAAAGGTAAGGGAAAAGAGGGCTGTCCTCTCCATGCCTGACGTACCCGTGACTACGATTGCGAAGGCCGGGCGTTACGAAATTGTCGGCGAACTCGGCCGTGGCGCCATGGGTGTGGTTTACAAGGCTACCGACCCGGTCATCGGCCGCACCGTCGCCGTTAAGACCATCAAACTCAGCGCCGAAGGCACCGGCCTCACTCGCCCCGAGCTTCTGGCCCGCTTTCAGACCGAAGCACGGGCTGCCGGACTACTGACTCACCCAAATATTGTCGTGGTTTTCGACGCCGGCGAAGAGGATGGCCTCTACTACATTATTATGGAACTCGTCGAAGGCCGCAGCCTTCAGGCGCTGCTCGATGACGGCCATTCCTTCCCGTTGCCGCGCGTTCTGCGCATCATGGAACAAGCTTGCAGCGCGCTCCAGTTTGCGCACGAGCGCAACGTCGTGCACCGCGACATCAAGCCCGCCAATCTGATGCTCACCGGTGACGACACCGTCAAGGTCACCGACTTCGGAACCGCCAAAATCCTGCAATTCGGCACCGTGCAGCAGACCGCGCACGTGATGGGCACCCCGAGTTACATGTCGCCCGAGCAGGTCAAGGGGCGCGCCGTCGATGGCCGCAGTGACATCTTCTCGCTAGGCGTGATGCTCTACGAAATGGTTAGCGGCGCTAAACCCTTTCCCGGTCAAAACATCACCACGGTTATCTACAAGATTGTGAACGAGGAACCCATCCCGCCAAAGCAAGTGGACCCCACGATTCACCCGGGAATCAGCGCGGTTGTGATGCGCGCGCTCGCAAAAGACCCCGATACGCGCTACCAGAGCTGCCGCGAAATGCTCGAAGATCTGCGCAATTATCGCTCGCTCAACGCGACACCTGGCAACCCGCAGTCCACCATGGCCATGAGTCCCGACGCCGTAAATGCCGCGGTAGCGATGAGCCCGGCAGGACTCCGCGGAGCGTATACGGACGACACCGCGGCGGCCGCCCGTGCATTGTCGGCCCGCGCCACTCATCCAGGTCAGACCCCCGCTCTTCGCCGCACCGGAACCCTGCCGCCTCTTCCGGAACCTAAGCCAAAGAAAAACGTGTTCGGCACTATCGTCGCCGCACTCCTGCTGCTCGGCGTGATCGCTTACTGCGCCAATAAGCTTCGTCCTATCTATGAGGACGTGCGGCAGCGTCGAAGTGCAGCGCCGTCAGACACGGTTACTCCATCGGATGGCTCGGCAGAGGCCGCGTCCGAGCCGAACCCGGCAGCAAGCAATGGATCAGCTCCGGAAAACTCAGACTCCGCTGTCTCTGATGCCAACGCAAATGCCAACGAAGTGGCCGGCCCAGCTACGACACCGGTGCTGGATGTAAAATCCGCACATATCGAACGGGCTGCAGCCAGGAAGGCCGAGCCAGTGATCAGCGCCAAGGCTGCCGAATACAAAGGCCGCATCGAAGAAGCCATCTCCGAGCGCGGACTGGCGTCGCGCGCAAAAGTGCAAGGCGTCGGCAACACGCTGACCCTATCCGGCAGGCTGCGTCCCGCGGAACACGGGGCGCTGCTCAAGTTTCTCCGCGACGCTCCCCCCAGCCTCCACTTGATTGACCACATTGAATACGACGATGCGCCCGTGCCTACGTCGGCAAGCTCCGCGCCGAACGCCAGCCTTTCAGCTGGCGGTCATCCGATTCCCGGTCCCGGATATGGTGCCGTTCACGTGGTTACGGACGTTATCGGTGCTAACGCGATGCTCCACGGACCTTCCGGCCGCGTGGTAAGCCAGTGCCTGACGCCCTGCAGTTTCAACAATCTGACGCCAGACCGCTACAGCCTGGAAGTGAAAAAGGAAGGCTATCAGCCGGTGCAGACCGCCTTGCAAGTAAGACAAGGCGACGTCGCGGATCAAAAGCTCTCCCTCGAATCACTGGCCCGAGGCCTGCACATCGCCAGCGACCCGCCGGGTGCCGACGTGTTCATCAATGGCGCCAAGCAATCCGGGCAGACTCCGGTGACCCTGCCTTTGGCTGCTGGACAATACAATCTTGTTTTACGCCTGCAGGGCTACGATCCCTTTGTCAGCAGTGTGCAAGTCAAGGACAACAGCCAAACGCAGATCAATACCAAGCTCAACCTGCGCTCCAGCAATCACGTGGCGTGGGCTCAAGTCGGAACCGATCCTGCCGGCGCTGAAGTCTTCGTGGACGGCAATTCCACGGGCAGGTTCACCCCTGCTCGCGTCGAGATCCCTGCCGGAATGCACACCGTAACCCTCAAACTCGAGGGCTTTCAGGTGGCCAAGCGAAGAGTGTCTGCCAGCGAAGGTGGCACCGTCACGATTAATGAGTCTCTGAGGAGGTAGGGTTCGAGCGTGCCTAGCTCACCCCGAAGCAACCCGCTTGGTTACTTTTTGTAACACCCAGCCACTAACGGTCCTAGTACTATTGCACTAACTTTCTGAAAACAAAGGTTCTTTCCTGCTCGGCGCCAGGCCTGGTACTTGCTGGTATCTTTAGGGGTCATTCTGCTTACCAAGAGGTGTCGGCAGAACCCCCAAATTCGAGACACGCAACCGAGAGGAAAGCATTGGCCCTTCGCTCCGTACTTCCGATGGAACCGCAAAGGCGCGCTTCACGCCCCAAGCCGGCTGCGTCCATTCCAGAGGTAACTGCTGAGCCACTCGCCTTGCCAACTTTCCCGCAAACCGAGCCAGTCGCTGCGGAACTCATTCGCTCTCTCCGCGCGCTGCACCTGCTGCTGCGTTCCGCGCGCCTATACGACCGGCAGCACCCGCGACTTTTGCAGAGCCTGGACGGCGCATACGAGTCTCTGCGCTCCGTCGTAGCCTACAGAAACGGCCTGGAAATTCGTGTCGAGCGCAGCGGAATTGTGGTGCCGAAACTCAGCGAGGCGCCCCTACCTGACGCCCGCGGCGATCTGTACACGCTCGCCAAGGATTTGCAATCTACCGGGATTTACACCCTAATTTTCGCGCCCAAATTCCATGTAGGCGAACTGGACACCTTGGCGCAACTTGCCAAAGCATCGCTATCGAAATCAGGGCAACCTACCAAGCAACAAGCGCTGGCTTGGTGGCCGGCTAAGCTTAGGGAGCATCGCGTGGAAGGTATCGCCATAAACGCGGAGACAGAGCGCAAAGTCGACACCGTGTTGGCCAGTTTAATCGCCGCGCTGGTGGCGTATGGCGGTCACTCGCCGCGCGAGGCTGTCGATACGCCTATCGAAATCCCGGAAATTGACGATCTGATCGCAACTCTGCGGCTGTTGGCACGCCTGACCCCGCCGCTCGAATCCGCCCGCAACATCTCTGCGGAAGAAGCGGCTCGCGCTATTCACGGCGCCATGGAAGAAGCCAGCCGGGAAACGGTTCGCTTGCTGCTCAGCACCGTCACGCAATATCCGCCGCGCGACGGCGAGCGCCCGCAGCCTTTTCTCCTCCGTTTGTCCGAGAGCTTGATGTTTGAATTTCTCAGTGCGGAATTTTCTTCGGGAACGCTCACCCCTTCGGGAGTGCGGCCCATGTTCCATCGGCTTGCAGAAGTGCTGGTCACTTCCGGTGGTTACTCCGGCCCGCATGCTTCCGCGCACCTGTCGTCCTTTGCCTCCACCTGGGCCACCGACACGCATCGCGAAAAGCTGATCGAGAAATTCTGGCTGGAGCTTCCACCTCGCGAAAAATCCGCGGTATTGCGCGGTACGGATGTTTGGTGCGTGCCAATCCTGGTCCTGAAGCAGAATCTTGGCCAGTTGGCAGCCGGGGGAGCCGACGCTCCGCGCCGTGAAGCTCGCAATATCTTGCTGAATTACATTCGCCGCATCGACAGTGCCGAGGGCTCCGTGAGGCGCGTGGTCAGCGCAGGCCTGAACGAGCTTTCTCCCATCATCGAATCGCTTTGGCCCAATCAGGTCCCCGAGGATCTAAGCCGAGCCACCCTGAAGGCTCTGGAAAAGGAGACCGCGCCGGAAACTGCCGCCCTGCTCGCCGCTTTTCTCGAACACCTCGGACGTGTTGCCGTAACCCGGGGTGACTATGACGGCTTTGAATTTATTCTCGATGCCCTGGAAAAAGAGCCGAATGATGTCGCCCACGATCATATTTCGGCGCTAGCGCATCGTCTGGTCGCACAGGATCGTTGGCTGCTTCTGGTTGACGCATCGCTTTCCAATCGCGCGCTCGATCCCGTTCTTCCTCGCCTTTTGCAGCGTGATCCCGATCGCTTGCTGGACCGTTTGACGCTGCTGCTTACCGAGCCGCGCGGTTCCGAGTATCTGCCCGCCATGGCCCGCCTGGTACGCACCATCGGCGTGCCGGTTCTGAATCTGCTTGAGACTCGCTTGTACGAAGCGCGACGCCAACGCGTTAGCGCGGCGATCAAGATTCTCGCCGCGGCCGATGCCGATCGGCTCCTGCGTGGCCTCGCGCGCGCCCTCGCCAGTTGGGAGTGGAACCTTCAGGACTTGGCTGTCAGCGAACTAGCGCGCCCCTCGAACGCCACGTCCGCGCAGAGTTCGGCCTTCGTTTTTTCCGCCGTGCTGGCCGACGCCCATCCCCTGGTCGTGCCCATGATGATCGACCAGATCGGAATTGCCCAGGAGACTGCCGCCATTCCGCAACTTATGGAGATCGCCGCCGGCGAGCACGACATCCTTCGCGATCAGTTTGTCCGCATCAAGGCCATTGAGGCCCTGGGCCGCATGCGCGCCTTGGACGCCGCCGAACTTCTTCGCACCCTCGCAACCCGTCGCGATGGCCTGGCCTATGCCGAGCCCTCCGGCCTGCGTGCGGCCGCTGAAGATGCCCTGGCCATGTTCGAGGATCGCCCCACATCCGCTCGCGCTCGCGCGGCTTTTGCCTCATCCGGCGGCAACTCCAACACCAGCTTCGTCGTCCAGCGTCGCTATGCCCGCGTTCCCCTCGAATCGCCGCTTCGTGCGCACATTGACGGAGCGCAGGCGGGGCTGGCTCGCGTCAAAACCATCAGTCTCGGCGGCGCCTATCTCGAATCGCCAAAGAAGCTCACCGTCGGCGATTCGATCAAGCTGGAAGTTCGTTCTGGCCTCCGCAAAATCCACTTCACCGCGGTAGTCCGCAATATCGGTGCCGAAGGCAATGGCGTCGAATTTGTGCACATGAAAGACGAAGACCGCGAGAAACTTCGCAAACTAGTCCAGCGTCACTTACAGCTTTGATATTGGGTGATTTCGGGGGTGGGCTATGACGACGCGGGCAACTTTATTTTTCGTAGCGGTGACACTCCTCGGCGGCTGTAAGAATAGGAACGAACTACCCAAGTTCGCGAGTGCGGTGCAACCTGCCGGTACAGCGAACAGCGAGCGACCGTCGGTTTCCGCAACTCCTGCACTGTCCGTCATCACAACTCCCGCCCATTACGATGATCCTCCCACTGCCGATGTAGGACTTACGGTTGAACAAGCGTATGCGGCCATTCCGCACCGCAGAACCATTTGGGCAGAGAGCGAATCCACCATTCCATCTGCGGACAAGGCATACCTTAAGGTGATGTTCCAAGTGGTAGATCAGGCTATTGCGGTGCGCGTTGCGGGCCTGCAAGGCTTTTCGAGCCAACAATTCGATTCCATAAATGTCGACGCCTCATTCGATCGACTGATCACCTTCGCGCGTGCGATGGCCGTCCCTACCGCGCTTGCCGCGTATCACAACGACATTCTCCAGGCGCTCTCCAGTGAGCGGCAGTTTTTCGCTGAGTGGAAGTCTCGTCGTGACGGTTTCCCCTCCGCCCAGGAAATTGCAAACCACCCCGGAGTCCGCGCCGCATCCTCCGCTTCACGCGCCGCCTACAATGAGCTGATCTCGAAATATCCGGCTGAGAACCAGGGCAACAAGGAAGCCTTCTTCGACTATCACTGCGCCCTCGACTTCCTCTAGCTCATAAGGCGCGACAACCCGCGACATCATGAAACTTTGGTGCTGTTTTCGCACCTTGTCGCTTGCCACGCCGTCCACCTACCAGCATCCTGCACTCACCTGACGTGGCGCGGCAGATTACTCACCCGCCCCAGCAGCCAAGTTTTCGATTGAAAGCATTTGTTTATTGCAGTAAAAGCCATGTATCCAACTATTGCCGTCGAGGGTACGGCGAGAAGCGCCGTCGCTAGGGGTAGCGCAACGTGCTTCGAAGATTCGGTCGTTTTCAACCAGGAGGCAACATGCGACGCAGCTTAGGTGTGTGCGCGATTGTTCTTTGTGTGCTGGTTCTGAGCGTTGCCGTAAACGGCGCCGCGCAGGTTAATACCGCCACCCTTTCCGGAACGGTCACCGACCCGCAAGGTTTGGCGGTCCGCGGCGCGCAAGTGACTGTCACCAGTGCCACCACCGGAGCCCAGCGCACCATTGTTGCCGATGAAGACGGCCGCTACATCTTCATTGGCCTTCCGCCCGGCCAATACAAAATGACTGTTCATGCCGGATCTTTCAGTGTCTTCCAGAACGATTCTGTCGTCGTGACCGTCGGCGAAGACGCCACGCTCAATCCCCGCCTCAGCCTCACGGGTGTGACCGAGACGGTTACGGTTACCGGCGAAACCGCCGCCATCGAAACTTCCAAAACCGAAGTCTCGCAAACCGTCGAGCAGCGCAGCATCGACAATCTGCCTATAAATGGTCGAGGTTACATTAATTTTACGCTCATCAACTCGCAGACGACTCGCGACGTCTCCCCGACCATCGGCCCCGCTCCCAATAGCGGCCTCAATATCAATGGCGCGCGAGCCCGCTCCAACATGGTGAGTGTTGACGGCGCCGACGCCGTGGATAATTCGGTGAACGGAATTCGCGCTACGGTTTCCCAGGAAGCCGTGCAGGAATTTCAGCTAATTCTTAGCAATTACAACGCGGAATACGGCCGCGCCACTGGCGGCGTCATTAACATCGTCACCAAGAGCGGCTCCAACGAGATTCACGGCGACATTTTCGGCTATTTCCGTAATAAGTCCTTCCAATCGCGAAACCCTTTCTCCGGTCAGGTTAATCCCGCGACGGGCGTCCTTGATCCTGTAAAGCAAGCCTACACGCGCACGCAGTCTGGGTTCACGGTTGGGGGCCCGCTCAAGAAAGACAAAACCTTTTACTTCCTCTCCTACGAATACACGCAGCGCGAAGAAAGTGGTTTCTCCAGCATCGGCCTCGGGAACTATGGCTTGACCGTCGGCAGCGTTCCCTGTATCCCGGTGCCTCTCAGTCTCACCGCTGGGCCCACCGGCCAGCTTGCCTTCTATCAAGGAGCTTTAGGCCAACTCACCGGCAACGGCGCGCTCTGCAATAATCCAAATCCCGCCATTCAAGCCCAAATCAAGGGGGTCGAGCAAGCCGCCACCGTTACCGGCGCGTCTACCAACGTTGCATTGAACGGCGATCTCAACAAAAACGCCGATGGCACCACCGTTCCTCTCTCTCAGGTCATGGGCATCCCCGCCGCCCTCGGTTCGCATTTCTTTCCAGTCCCTGTCACATGCCCGCTGGGTCAGCAGGTAAACAGCATTATCTGCGTGCCGAGTGCCACTGCTCCTCCAGGCGTCGGCTCCGGACTCGTGCCGCTTCCCGCATCATTCGTCGGAATCAATTCTGTGCGCGGAAATTATCCTATCTCCGAGAAAACCAGCCTATGGTCCGCTCGTCTTGATCAACGCTGGAACAATCACAACAATTCCTTCCTTCGCGTTGGCGTTTCACCTTCGCTCATCACCGGCCAGCCTTCCACTTCGCAAAACCAGGTTTTCGGGCAAAACGCCGGATCGCGCACGGGGTTGACCCAGTCGCGCGACTTCAACCTGACTGTCCAGCATGACACCATAATCAGCGATCGCGATTTCAATGAGGCCCGCTTCCAGTACGCGCGGCGCGGCTTGCACTTTGGTTTCTCTCAACTTCCCGGCGGCAGCAATATTGGCGTCAACATCCCTGGCGTCGCATACTTTGGCCGCGAGCCGTACTCCACCGTCGATCGCATCGAGCGCCGCACCGAATTTACCGATCTGATCAGCATCATTCGTGGCAGGCACACGTTTAAATTCGGCGGAGACTTTAATCTTGTGCAACTTCGCTCCTCCAAAGCGCAAATCTTTGAACTCGATTTCGGCGGCGACGTAAATTTTGGCGGCCTCAACCCGTTCGGCTCATCGCTCCCCGGCACCACCGGCTTGCAATCCTATGGACTCGGCGTTCCCACCACCTACATCCAAGGCATCGGAAATTCCAAACAACCCCTTGATAATATTCCGATGGGATTTTTCGCGCAGGACCAATGGAAGGTAAATCGCAAACTCACGCTCAACTACGGCGTCCGCTATGACGTCGAACTTAGCCCGCTCTTCTCGCCTGCGACCGCCGTGAACGCCGCCGCTGAAAAAGCTCTCGGCGTCGTCGAAGGCATTCCGCGCGACTACAACAACGTTGCTCCGCGCTTCGGCCTCGCTTTTGATCCGACCGGCAGCGGCAA